>Ga0209517_10000013_pt1 | contig 328051 bp, 320 predicted proteins | sample PeaSoiMetSII2010_FD_187695 | JGI IMG/M metagenome (GOLD analysis project Ga0209517, IMG submission 187695) | Peat soil microbial communities from Weissenstadt, Germany - SII-2010 (SPAdes) (version 2) | ecosystem: Environmental > Terrestrial > Soil > Wetlands > Peat | place: Germany... | reverse complement strand
GGTTGGTGTCGACCGAGAATGGGACCGTCGGGCCAGCGAACTGCCCCACCGCGGCCAACTGATCGATCCGCTGAGAGAGGAGCTGCTGGTTGAGCCGCAGGTCCGACAACTCGTCGGCCCGGGCGCCCGCCAATCCGGTCAACATCGCCAAAGCCGCCGTGCTCGTCCCCAGCGCCGCGATGGTGCCGATCTTCTGCTTGATGCTCATTGGTCCCCCAATCTCAAGTTGCCGTATGCCACAACGAGGGCACCGGTCCCTCTTGCGCTATGATATTGTGCAATGATGTTGCGCACCAGGGGATTTAAACGCGGTTTGCGCGAAAAGTGGCGTTTTCACCGCAGAGTGGCTTTGCTGCAACAGGCCAGCCTATCTAACTGGAATCCTGCATATTATCGATGAAAGCCGACTTATATATGGGCAACAGCCTGACCCCGGCGGGGCGCAACCGAGCCTATCGCATTACGCGAAACGGTCAGAATTTGAAGCCGACGCGCCCGCCGGCGCTGGTGATCCCAGCGTTGTGCTGCCCGAGATTGGCGTTGGAGATGTGATCGAGGATCGCCGAGATGCTGATCATCGGCGTTACCTGGTAGCCAATCTCCAGGCTTTCGCGGAACAGGATCGGCGAGCCGAGCGCTTTGCGTCCTACCGGATGGCTATCGATATAGCCATCTTGGTAGGCCAGACCTAGGCTGCCCTCGGCAAAGACATAGTCACCGGGCCGGAACAGGTTCTGGATTGCCGTGATGCCCCAAGTCAGACCGCCATAGCCATCGCTGGTTTCGCCCGCCGTATTGATGTCTGCGCCAAGATGCGGGCGGGGCGACCCGATGATCGCCAGCAGATCGGGCGAGGTGAACAGCATCTCGACGTTGACGTCCGGCCCGTGTTCGATGTTGTCGCCAAGAAACCCGACATCGTGCCCCAGCAGGCCGGTTTTGAACTCATCGAAGATCTGGCCGGGCGCCGCGGTTTTCGGCAGCGGCGTGAAACCGAATGTCGGCCCCGATTGCGCCAGGGCCAGACCCGGAGCGAGCCACAACACCGCCACCGTCGCGACGGCAGCTGCAACGAGACGCCCTCGCCTGAATCGTGGATTTCGCTCTCTCATGCCGTTCTTATCGTCGCACCAAGTCGCCCTTGAGGTTATAGATCGTCAGCGCCTTTGCCAACCGCTATGAGGCACGGCGCAGGGGATTCAGCCCCTTGAGCCGCGCCGACCAGCGGTGGCGGCCAATTTCGCGGCGCACGACGCGGGAATCGGTCACCCAATTGAGCTGTATGGAGCGGCGCTTGCCGACATGAGCATGGTGGCCATGAAAAGACTGCGAGCTGCGGCGAAACGCCACCATTGTGCCCGCAAGCGGAGGAACCTCGGCAGCATAGTCAGATAGGTCGTTAGGTCCTCGCAGCAGCCGAAGCCGCCCAGCCGCCTCGTGCCATTGCGGATTCATGTAGATGAGCACGGTGATAATCTTGGTCGCTGAATCGGTGTGAATCATCCCGTCCTTGCCGTCACTGTAGCCGCGCAAAGTGATCATCGTCGGTCGCCCGTCGAGGTCGACGGCGAACTTATCTTCGATCGCTCGGCGCATCGCCTCACCCTGAAGCTCCTCGGTCAAACGTGCGAACAGCGGGTTGCACGCCACCATCTCCAGCGGGTAACTGCCATGGCCTGACACCTGCGGAAACGCCTCGACAAGCGCCGGCAGTTTGTCGCCGCGCAGAAAATTCTCGACAACGACAAACTCGAACGGCTCGCGCTGGAGCGGGCTCTCCCGGAGCCGCGCTAGATCGAGAAACGCCATGGCCAGCATCATCGCGGTTTTGCGGTCTGACGCAATCCCGTCACGCGACAGCGGCACGATGCAATTCGCCGCTCGCGGCCGCCAAAGCTCTGAGCTAGAGGTAGCGCCGCCACCGCAACCGCATCGATGAGAGGACATGGAACAGCGTTGGGGCCTGCCCCTCGTCGCCTGGCCATCGCGGCTGCGCCCAAATTACTGGGATCTGGTGGCGCTGCCGCTGGTGCTGGGACTGCTCGCGCTGATTGCCTGGGGCGGCATGGCGATGGGCGCGCATTACCAAATCGGCGAGGCGCTGCCGATCAGCCTCGACCCTTGGCGCCTGCCCGAATACGCATTGCGCACGGTGCTGCGCATGGCCGCCGCGCTCGTCGCCTCGCTGGTCTTCAGCCTCGCCTATGCGGCGCTGGCGGCAAAGAGCCGCACCGCCGAAAAAATCCTGATCCCCGTGCTCGATATTCTGCAATCGGTACCGATCCTCGGCTTCCTGTCGATCACTGTCACCGGGTTCATCGCGCTCTTTCCGGGTCGGCTCCTCGGGGTCGAGTGCGCCGCGATCTTCGCGATCTTCACCTCGCAGGCTTGGAACATGACGTTCAGCCTCTACCAGTCGTTGCGCACCGTGCCCACCGAGCTGATCGAGGCGGCGCGGATGTATCACCTCTCGCCCTGGCAGCGGTTCTGGCGGCTCGAAGTACCGCACGGCATCCCGGCGCTCGTGTGGAACATGATGATGTCGGTATCGGGCGGCTGGTTCTTCGTCGTTGCCTCCGAGGCCATCACCGTTTCGGGCCAGTCGATCATGCTGCCCGGCATCGGCTCCTATATCGCCACCGCGATCGGCGAGCGGAACCTGGGCGCGATCGGGTATGCCGTCCTGATCATGCTCGTCGTTATCATCCTCTACGACCAGCTGCTGTTCCGCCCGCTGCTCGCGTGGTCGCAGAAGTTCAAGGGCGACCCCGGCGATGCCGACAATGTCCGCCCGTGGTTCCTCATCGTGATGCAGCGCGCGCAGTTCTTCGATCTCGTGCAATCGGCCGGTTTGACGGTCAACCGCGGTGTTGACAGCCTGTTGACGTTGGCCGGACGGCGCTGGGACTCGCGCAGTTGGCGGGCGCGGCGCGAAGTCGCGCCGTCGGTTTGGTTCGAGCGCGCCTTCGATATCGCCCTCTTGCTGGCGACGTTGGCCGCGCTCGCCTGGATAGCGCACTTCATCCGCGAGACCGTGCCGCTCAGCGAGATCGGCTGGACCTTCGTCTTGGGCGCGATCACCGCGGTTCGGGTACTAATCCTCATTGCGGTCGCCTCACTGATCTGGGTCCCGATTGGGGTGTGGATCGGGCTGCGCCCGCAGATCGCCGACCGCGTCCAGCCGATCGTGCAGTTCCTAGCTGCGTTTCCCGCCAATCTGTTTTTTCCGGCGGCGGTGGTGCTGATCCTGGCGTTTAAGCTCAATCCTGAAATCTGGCTGAGCCCGCTGATGATCCTCGGAACGCAGTGGTACATCCTGTTCAATGTCATCGGCGGGACGATCTCACTGCCGGCGGAGCTGCGGCTGGCGGCCAGCAATCTCGGCGTGCGGCGATGGTTGTGGTGGCGGCGGGTGATGCTGCCGGCGATCTTTCCGGCTTATGTCACAGGCGCTGTCACCGCAGCGGGCGGATCGTGGAACGCCAGCATTGTCTCCGAGGTCGTGCAATGGGGCGATACGACACTGACCGCGACCGGCCTTGGCGCCTATATCGCGGAATGGACCACCAAAGGCGAGGCCGCGCACATCACCTTGGGGATCGGCGTGCTGTGCCTCTATGTATTGGCCTTCAATCGGCTCCTATGGCGGCGGCTCTACAATCTCGCCGCCGAGCGGTTGCGGCTGGATTGATGATGGCGACGGCTTGCGGCAAGGTGCGCCGATAATGACCGAGACCGCCCCTCTGCTGCGCGCCGCGTCGGTGTGCAAGACCTATCAAACCCCCGACCATATCGGCCGGCTGGTTCTCGACCATCTCGATTTTACGCTGCGCGAGGGCGAGATCGTCGCAGTGCTGGGCAAATCGGGCTCGGGAAAATCAACCTTCCTGCGCATCCTCGCCGGATTGATCCCCGCTTCGGACGGTACGGTGGAGTATCGCGGCGCGTCGGTGACCGGACCAGCGCACGGTGTCGCGATGGTGTTTCAGAGCTTCGCGCTGTTCCCCTGGCTGACCGTGCTCGGCAATGTCGAGCTGGGGCTCGAAGCGCAGGGCATCAGTGCCGTCGAGCGACGGCGCCGCGCCGTCGAGGCGATCGACGTCATCGGTCTCGACGGGTTCGAGAATGCCTATCCCAAGGAATTGTCCGGCGGCATGCGACAGCGGGTCGGCTTCGCCCGCGCTCTCGTTGTCAACCCCGACATATTGCTGCTCGACGAGCCGTTCTCGGCGCTTGACGTGCTGACCGCCGAGACCCTGCGCAACGACCTTCTCGATCTGTGGAACGAGAGCCGCATCCCCACCAAGGGGATATTGATGGTCTCGCACAATATCGAGGAGGCGGTCGAGATGGCCGACCGCATCCTCATCTTCGGCAGCGATCCCGGGCGCATCAATGCCGAGATCCCGGTGCCGATGGCGCATCCGCGCGCTTGGGAGGGCCCGCAATTCCGCCAGATCGTTGATCAGGTCTATACGCTGCTGACGACGGTGCCGGGCGGCGGAAGGCGCGGCGCCAAGCCCGAACCGATCGGGCTCGGCCATCGCCTCCCCGATGCGTCGGTTCAGCAGTTTACTGGCCTTGTCGACACCCTGACCGAGGCACCGTTCCACGGCCATGCCGACCTGCCGCATCTCGCCGATGAGCTGACCCTTAGCGACGACGAGTTGTTCCCGCTACTCGAGGCGTTGCAGCTTCTCGGTTTCGCCCAAGTCAGCGGCGGCGATATCGATCTTACCGCCGCCGGACGGCTCTATGCCGACGCCGACATGCTCAGCCGCAAGCAAATCTTCGCTGACGCGGTGCTAAAGCACATTCCGCTGGCCGCGCATATTCGCCGGGTGCTCGACGAGCGGCCGGGGCACCGGGCGCCGGCAGCGCGGTTCCTGCGCGAGCTTGAGGACCACCTCTCCGAAGAAGAAGCCGGGCGCGTGCTCGACACGCTTATCAACTGGGGCCGGCACGCCGAGATCTTCGCCTACGATTACGACGACGAAGTGCTCAGCCTGGAAAACTTCTGAGCCGGAGTTTCAACCCCTACAAGGGGCGCGTCAGACAGACGGCGGACCCTGACAACGGGGGCCAATCTGTTGTAACCTCGGGTGTTGTCCTGACCGCGATCGAGACCCTGGATGCGTTATCTGTTGCCACTTGCCGTCTTTGTGTTGACTGCCTGCGCCGGCAACGACGCCCAGATGACCCGGATCGACGCCCGTACCTTCAAGATCGAGAGCCCGGAAATCCCTGGCGGTTCAGCCGCGCCAAACCGGCGCCTGGCGCAGCAGCTGTGCCCGAACGGCTATCGGTTGCTCAATGAAGACGCTCACAAGGGCGGTCCGGATAGAGCGTTCTACGATGAGCAGAACATCACGACCGTCTGGCTCGTGCGCTGCCTTTAGGGTGTAGTGGCCGCGCTTAGCGCGGCCGCATCGTCGGAAAGGCGATGACGTCGCGGATCGATGGGCTGTCGGTAAGCAGCATGACCAGCCGGTCGAGGCCGAGGCCGAGGCCGCCGCAGGGCGGCAATCCGTATTCGAGCGCGGCGACGAAATCCTCGTCCAAGGGCTGCGCTTCCTCGTCGCCGGCAGCACGCGCCTGCATCTGCGCCTCGAAACGGCGCCGCTGGTCAATCGGATCGTTGAGCTCGGAGAACGCATTAGCGATCTCCCAACCATAGACATAGGTCTCAAACCGCTCGACGAGCCGCGGGTCGTTGCGGTCGGCTTTGGCAAGCGGTGAGATGTCGCGCGGGAAGCCGGTGACATGTGTCGGCTGGATCAGCCGGTCCTCGACCTTAAGCGCGAAGGCGGTTTCGAGCGCATGGCCCCAGCCGGCATCGCCGCTGAGCTCGCCGCCAAGCTTGTTCGCCGCCGCCCGCGCCGCCGCCGCGTCGAGCACGAGAAAATCGATCCCGGTCGCCTCCTGCACCAGCTCGGCCATGCTGCGCCGGGGCCAGGGTGGGGTGAGGTTGATCTCGGTACCGCCATAGCTGATCTTGGTGCCGCCGCAGACCCGCTCGGCGGCGCGGCCAACTAGTGTTTCCGTCAGGCTCATCATGGCGGTGTAGTCGACATAGGCGACGTAGATTTCGAGCGTGGTGAATTCCGGGTTATGGCGCGGCGACAGGCCTTCGTTGCGAAAACATCGATTAATCTCAAAGACCCCGTCGGCGAGCCCGCCGACCAGCAGCCGCTTCAGGTGAAGTTCCGGCGCGATGCGGAGATAGAGCTCCATGTCGAGCGCATTGTGATGGGTGACAAACGGCTTAGCCGACGCGCCGCCCTGGATCGTGTGCAGCATCGGCGTCTCGACTTCGAGATAGCCGCGCTCCGCGAGGTAGGCGCGCATCTCGCTGATGACCCGGCTGCGCCGCCGCAAGGTCTCGCGGCTTTGCGGGTTCATGATGAGGTCGACATAGCGCTGGCGGTAGCGCAGCTCGATATCGGAAAGCCCGTGAAATTTTTCGGGCAGGGGTCGCAGCGCCTTGGCAAGCACGGTGATCGCCGTAGCGTTGATAGTCAGCTCGCCGCGCGGCGTGCGCCGGACCTTGCCCTCAACTCCGATCAAGTCGCCGATATCAAGCAGCTTCAGCGTCGCCAGCCCGACCTCGTCGAGATAGTCCTTGTGGCTGAACACCTGGATCTTGCCGCTGGCATCGTGCAGGTCGATGAACATTCCGCTGTTGCGGATCGCACGGATACGGCCGGCAACCCGACCCGTGGCACCGGTCTCGCCGCCCGCCGGTAGGTCGGCATAGCGCGCTTCCAGCGCTGCCGCCTCGTCACTGCGGTCGAAGGCAACCGGGTAGGGCTCGACGCCGAGCTCGCGTAGCGCGTCGAGCTTCGCCAGGCGGACGGAGCGCAGCGGATCGTCGTCATCATTCATGCCGAATGCCGCCTACTTTGCTGCCGCCGTCATCTTCGGGGTGAGATCAACCACCGCCTCGTGGAATTGCTTCAGCGAGCGGTGATGGCCGACGCTGACGATTGTCGGGTGCCAATCGGCGTCGCGCAGCATGCGATAGAGCACCAATTCCGCCGCCTCGTCGAGCGCCGAGGTCGCTTCGTCGAGGAAGACGATGTCCGGGCGCTCCAGCAGCACGCGGGCAAAACCAAGGCGCTGCTGCTCGCCGCCGGACAGACGCTGCGCCCAATTGCCGTCGACGTCGAGCTGATCGACAAGGTGCGGCAGCCCAACCGTGCGCAACGCCGTCGCCATTTCCTCGCGGCTTGGTGCCGTGCCGGTGCCGGGGTAGTCGAGCGCCTCGGCGAGGGTGCCAAGCGGCAAATAAGGCCGCTGCGGCAGGAACAGCACCGAGCCCTCGGTGAGGCGGATGCGGCCGCGGCCGAAGGGCCACAGCCCGGCGATCGCCCGCAATAGCGTGCTCTTGCCCGAGCCGGTCGGACCGGTGATCAGCACCGGCGCCCCCGCGCCGCCCTTGAGCGCGATATCGCGCTGCAAGGCCATACCGCCGGGCAGGTCAAGATCGAGCGAGCCGACCTCGATGCCGGCGCCGGCGCGATCAATGGCGATCGGGTGCTCCTCGTGCTGAGTCGTCGCAATCGCCGCAAGGCGGCCCTGGAACCCGGCCAAGCGTTCGACGACTGCCTGGTACTGAGCGATCGAGGCGTAACTGCCGACGATGAAGGAGAGTGCTTCCTGGACCTGACGGAAGGCCGAGATCACCTGCATCAACCCGCCAAGCTGGATCGTCTTGGCGAAATACGATGGTGCCGCGACCATAAACGGAAAGATGATCGCCACCTGCGCATAGCTCGTGGTGAACCAGTTTAGCCGCTTGCGTCGACGGATGATGTCCCACCAATTTCCCACGACCCGAGTAAACCGTCGGTTGAACACGCCGTATTCGTGGCTTTCGCCTCGGTAAAAGGCGACGCTTTCGGCATGCTCGCGCAGCCGAACCAGGCTGAAGCGGAAATCAGCCTCGAGGCGCTGCTGGTTGAACATCAGGCTGGCCAACGGGCGACCGATCCACTGGGTAAGCCACGTGCCCGCTATGGCGTAAATGATCGCGGCAAACAACAGATAGCCGGGAACGGTGACCGAGGCGCCGCCCCAAAGCGGGATCGTCAGCGGCCCCGACAGATTCCACAAAATGAACAGGAAGGAAAACAGCGTCACCACCGAATTGAGTAGCCCCACCGACAGCGACAAGCTCAGCGAGGCAAAGCTGTCCAGATCGTCGGCGATGCGCTGGTCAGGGTTGTCGGTCGTCGACTGGTCGATCTGTATGCGGTAATAGGCTTGGTTGCTGAGCCAGCCTTTCAGCGACCGCTCGGTCAACCACCGGCGCCAGCGGATATGCAAGATCTGGCTGAGGTAGAGCTGGTAGACTCCAACCGACACCCACAGGGCGGCTAAAAAGCAGAACACGCCGAATTGCCACCAGAACCGTGGCCAATCGTACTCTTGCAGCGCGTCGTAGAAATCCCGATTCCACAAATTGAACCGCACGTTTAGCCAAACTTCGCCGAGATTGAACGCGACGACCGTGGCAAGCAGGCCCGTCGCGGCCCATTTTTCCTCCGATCGCCAATACGGCCAGGCGAGCTTCCACGCCTCGCGCAGAAAACTCGCTTTCGACAACATTCTCTCCGACCTCATGCCGTCTTGCCTCATTCTTTAGCCGCACCATGACCAACGATCCCGGCGGCCGTACCGACGCCATCCCGGCCAGCGAAACCCTCGCGGCGGCGTTTCTCGCCCGAGGCGTTTGCCGCGCGCTTGAGCAACTCGGCTACGCCAGCCTGCTCGAATTCCCGCTCGCTAACGGGCGCCGCGCGGACATTCTCGCCCTGGGCCGTGGCGGCGATTTGATTATCGTCGAGATCAAGAGCTCGGTCGCCGATTTCCGTGCCGATCGCAAATGGCCCGATTATCGCGAATTTGCCGATCGTTTCTATTTTGCCGTGCCAAGCGGTTTTCCCGTAACGCTCATCCCCGAGGAATGTGGCCTCATAGTGGCGGACGCGTTCGCCGCTGCCCTGATCCGCGACGGCGCGGGGGGCGCACTGGCGCCCGGGCGGCGCAAGGCGCTCACCTTACGCTTCGCTCTGGCGGCGGCGGCGCGCCTGCGGCGCCATCTCGACCCGCAAGGCGGCCCCGGTCTCCTCTGAGCGCGCTGCGCTGGCCAGCGCAGCGGAAAGTTCGCCGGCAGAAGCAACCGCGGTGCCGCTCTTCGCTCCGGCGATGCCAGCCGCGAGAGCCGCGAGCTGCGCCGTCGTTGCAAGCGGCAGCCCGGTGCCGAGCCCAGCGGCGAGGACGGCGAGCGCGGCGTCTTCCACCCCGCCTGGGTCGTAGCTGTCGCCACCCGGAGCAGAGCCGATTGCCGTGACATCCTGCGGCTCGACCAGCACCGCCCCATCGCGGCCGAGCAGCACGAACACTGCGCCAAAGCCGCAGCGCTCGATCAGCGAGCGGGCCGCGGCGGTGACTTCGGCAGCGGTCGTCACCGGCAATCCGGTCGCCTGCGCCAGCTCTCGCCGACTCGGCATCAGCACGTCGGCGCCGCGATAGCGGATGTGGTCTCCGCCCTTCGGCTCGACGACGACTTTCGCCCCAGCCTCCTGCGCCGTCTTGATGATTTCGAGCGCCACTCCGTCGGCCAGCACGCCCTTGGCGTAGTCAGAGATGGCGACGACGTTGTGGCTGGTGACCAGCTCGCGCACCAGGCGGATCAAATCGTCGCGAATATAGGGGCCGAGCGGCGCGGCGTTTTCTCGATCGGCGCGCAGCAGATGCTGGTTTACCGCGATAAACCGGGTTTTGACCGTCGTCACCCGTTGCGGCTGGACCAGCACATGGATCTCTGCGCCATCGAGCTCAGCCAGGAGGTTCTGTACTTCGCGCCCGGCGGCATCGTTGCCGACGACCGAGACGAACGACATCCCTGCTCCCAGCGCGGCGAGATTACGCAGCACGTTGCCAGCGCCGCCGAGGTTATGGGTCTCGCTATCGATCGCCAACACCGGAACGGGAGCCTCGGGCGACAGCCGGTCCGACTGGCCGTAGACGTAATGGTCGAGCATCACGTCGCCGACGCACAGCACCCGCGCGGCGCGCAGCCGATCGATCGAGGCGAGCATCTCGCCGTCCTGAGGCATCACCGATCCGGAATTGTCGCGTTGCGGCGCAGCATAACGTAAAGCGCCCCGGCGCCGCCATCCCGCGGCTGCGCCGTCGCGATCGCCAGCAAATGCGGGCGGAACTCGGCCTCGTCGAGCCAGCGCGGTACCGCGGCCTTCAGCACTCCGCCGCCGATACGCCCACGACCGGTGATGACGAGAACACAGCGCTTCCCAGCGGTGCGCGCCGCGCGAATGAAGCCGAGAAGTGCCCGATGCGCCTCATCCTGGGTCATCCCATGCAGGTCGAGCCGCGCCTCGACCTTCTGCTGTCCGCGCTTCAGACGCTCGGCGCTGGCGCGGTCGACGCCGGCGAAGCGGTCGAGCGTAATCGGATGCGATGGCGCTGCCGTCGCGGGTTGTGGACGTGGGGTGGGCGGCGCCCGCGGCGGGGGCGTTGCGGGTGGCGGGCGCGTCGCCATCGGCTTGACGTCGCGCATCGCTCGCTGCCACAGGGTGGCATCCCTACTTGCGCTGGCTCGCCTTGGCATCGTCGATCAAAATGACGTGAAGCCGACGCGGGCCGTGCGCGCCCAACTCGATCTTCTGCTCGATATCGCCGGTGCGCGACGGACCGGTGATGAAATTGACCACGCGTGGCAGTCTTTGCGGGCCGTTGCCCGGGCGCCGGCGCAGTAAATCCCAACCATCCTCATAGCCGGCGACCACCTGGCTCGCCCGCAGCACGACGATATGCGTGTCCGGCAGGAAGTTGAGGGTTGTCGGGGTCGCCTCGCCGGAAACCAGCATCAGCGTCCCAGTTTCGGCGATCGCCGCGAGGCATGGCGTCAGCGACACCGCATCGCTGGGCTCGGCCTTGCCGTGCCGGATGTTCAATAGTGGACGCGCGCTCCACGGGATTGTGTCGAGGTTCGGATCGGGAGCCATTCTGAACTCGGCCGGCAGGTTCTCCGCGGTGAGATAGCGTGCCACCTCACCGGGAATATCGCCATCTTCCGCTACGCGTGACACGGTCGTCTGCACCGCCTCGGCCATGGCGACAAAGAGGTCGGCCTGCCCGGCGGAGTCGAGCGAGGTGGCGCGTGCCGGGGTCAGGTTGCGGCGATGCTCGGCGACGCGGGCGCTGATTTCGGCCGCCGCCTCACCCGCCAGCGCGCCGCGCCCGAGCCCGCGCCGGATACCGGCGAGGATGTCGTCGCGCGCGCTCATCGGTTCCGCTCCCGCTCGGCCCAGAGCGTGTGGAAGCTGCGGCCCTCGGGCGCCGGCATGTCGCGATTTTGCGTCCAGCCGCCGGCCAACGGCAGCGCGCGGAATCGCCCGCGTGTCTTGCCGAGCCAGCCGAGCAGGCGCGCCTCAATCTCAACGATCGTGTGATACAGTTTCGGGCGCTGCGCGACCCAGGCCCATAATTTGAGGCCGTTCCGATAGGCCGGCGCGACTTGGCGCTGAGAAAATTGCCGCTCGCGCCAATGCCGCATCATCTTTGGCAGCGGTATTTTGACCGGGCAGACGCTCTCGCAGCGCCCGCAAAAGCTCGACGCATTGGGCAGGTGGCCCGCCTCGGCGACACCGATGAGCGCCGGGGTCAACACCGCGCCCATCGGGCCCGGATAAACCCAGCCATAAGCGTGGCCGCCGATCGCTGTATAGACCGGGCAATGGTTGAGGCAGGCGGCGCAGCGCAGGCAGCGGAGCATCTCCTGGAACTCGCCGCCGATCATCGCACTGCGGCCGTTATCGACGAGCACGACGTGATACTGCTCCGGCCCGTCGAGATCGCCTGGACGGCGCGGCCCGGTCGACATCGTCGTATAGGAGGAGAATTCCTGCCCGGTCGCCGAGCGCGCCAAGAGGCGCAGTAGCGTCGCCGCGTCCTCCAGCGTCGGCACGATTTTTTCCAGGCTGGCGACGACGATATGGACCCTGGGCAAGGTCTGGGTGAGATCGCCATTGCCCTCGTTGGTGACGATGATGCTGGAGCCGGTTTCGGCGACAAGGAAATTGGCACCGGTGATGCCGACATCGGCGGCGAGGAATTGCGGGCGCAACATCGCCCGCGCCTCGGCGCAAAGCTGCGGCGCCTCGGCGATGACCCGCGCCGGGTCGAGATCGCTGTGCGCGGCGCGAAAGGCCTCCTCGACCTGCTCCTTCATCAAGTGGATGGCCGGCGCAATGATGTGGCTCGGCGGCTCGTGGCGGAGCTGGATAATGTATTCGCCGAGATCGGTCTCGACCGGGGTGATGCCGTTTTTCTCAAGGTGATCGTTGAGCGCGATCTCCTCGGCGACCATCGACTTGCCCTTGGTGACGATCTTTGCATCGACCGAGCGGCAGATCTCGAGCACCGCCGCGCGCGCCTCCGTCGCGTCGCGCGCCCAGTGCACCGCGCCGCCAGTCTTCGTTACATTCTTCTCGTAGAGCTCGAGATAGTAGTCGAGATGGGCAATCGTGTGGTCCTTGATCGCCTTCCCCTCGTCGCGCAGCGCCTCGAATTCAGGCAACCGCGCGATGGCCTCGGCACGGCGCGCCGGAAACCCCGTGCCGGCGATGCCGAGCGCCCGCCGCAGCACCGGATTTGCCAACCCGGCATGGGCGTTTTCGAGAAAGGCGCGGCTGGTCGGGTCCATCAATCTTTGCGCGACGCGCCGATCGGCGGCACACTTTCGGTGATGCCCGCGAGCACCTCAGCGACATGGCGGGTTTCAACGACGACGACGGCTCGTGACAGCCGGCCAGCGATCTGAAGCAGGCAGCCTAGGTCGCCGGCGAGAGCGCAATCCGCGCCCGTCGCGGCGATGTCGGCGATTTTGTCGCTTGCCATCTTGCCGGAGATTTCCGGGTATTTGACCGCGAAGGTGCCGCCGAAGCCGCAGCAGATTTCTGCGCCCGGCAATTCCTTGAGGGTGAGACCCTCGACCGAGGCGAGCAGCACGCGTGGCTGCGACTTGACCCCGAGTTCGCGCAGCCCCGAGCAGGAATCGTGATAGGTCACCGATTGCGCGCAGGCCGCTGGCACACTCTTCACCCCGCGCACATCGACGAGAAACGCCACGAGCTCCCAGGTTCGCGCTGCCAGCTCCTCCGCCTTCTCGCGCATCGGCGGCTCGTCGGCGAACAGTTCGGGGTAATGCACCTTGACCATCCCAGCGCACGAACCCGACGGCGCGACGACGTAGTCGTAGCCGGCAAAAGCTTCGATGACCTGACGGGCGATCGCCTTGGCGTCGTCCTTGTCGCCCGAATTATAGGCCGGCTGGCCGCAACACGTCTGGGCGCGCGGCACGGTCACAACGCAGCCCGCAGCTTCCAGCAGCTTCACCGCGGCAAAGCCGATGCTCGGCCGGAATAGGTCAACGAGGCACGTCACCAACAGCGCGACCCGCACCTGCTCAGACATTATGAAAGGGACTGCTCAGCCGCTGCCGGTGGCGACCAGCAGCCAGTTCGGGTCGGGTGACTTCGTGTCGCGCGAGAACGTCCAAAAATCTGTCTTCTCAACCGGGTTCTGCGGGTCGCCATCGACCACACTGCCATCATGCGCGCGGAGCACATGAATCTGCTCGGACACCAGCTTGACCGTGACCCGCGCGGCGCCGTCCTCAACGCTAGCCTCTATGATATCGATATCGCCGAGCTTGTTGATCCGGGTTTCCAGCGTTTCTCCGGCCGCTTCGCGCTCGTCGATCGCCTCGGCAAAGGGTTTGTAGACGTCGTCGCTCAACAGCGCACGAAGCTTCGTCTTCTCGCCGGCAGCGAAGGCGCCAAGGATCCATTCGAACGCGGCGCGGGCGCCATCGATGAATTGTTTCGCGTCGAATCCCGGGTCGGCGGCGGCAATCTGCGCCAAACCGCCGGCGACGGTGCCCGCGGGCGCGGGGCCAGGTGCGGCACCCGGGGCTGCCGCGGGAGCTGGCCGCTGGCCGAGCGTCACCACCTTCTCACCCGTGGTCGCCGGCCCGCGCAGGAGCTCGCGCCGGCGCTCATTGCCGGTGCGGCGGCCGAGCACGCTTCGTAGCCGCAGTACAAGGAATGCCGCGACCATCGCGAACAGGATAATGTCGAAATAATGCGGCAAGTCGCCCATCGCCTCCGCCGTCATTTTGCGAGCGCCGGCGCCACGCCGCATTGCCCGTTATCACTAGATAAGGGTTTGGCGGCTCGCCGACAAGCTTGCGGGGTATCTAGGCGGTCGAAGCTATCGTTGAAGCGCGGCTACGATCCGTGTAAGCCGGGCGGCGCGACGGCGACCCGCGGGGCAAGACATGGCTCAGACGACAAACGGCAACGGCCAACAGACCCCGTCGCCGACAACACCCCCGCCGGGCGGGCAGCAGCTTTTCGTCAACGCGCAGTACATCAAGGACCTGTCATTCGAGAACCCGCGCGCGCCGCATAGCCTGACGCAGCAAGGGACAGCCCCGGCGGTCGAGATCAATGTCGACGTCAAGGCGCAGAACCTCAATCCGGAAACCTACGAGGTCGTGCTAACCGTCAATGCGAATGCCAAGATCGGCAACGACTCGCTATTCATCGTCGAGCTTGCCTACGGCGCAGTGGTAACGGCGCGCAACCTGCCGCAAGAGATGCTGCCGGCGGCATTGCTGGTTGAAATACCGCGCCTGATGTTCCCATTCGCCCGCAACATCATCGCCGACGCGACGCGCGACGGCGGCTATCCGCCGCTGATGATCAACCCGATCGACTTTACCGAGCTGCTGCGCCGCAACCAAGGCCAGCTGCCACCGGAGCCACCGGCCGGCGTGTCGGCCTAAGGTTCAGCCTTCGCTCAACCAGAGCGGGTTAGCGATCGTCTGCAACAGTGCGGCATGCGCGATCCGTTCTTCGGCCGAGGCGGCATGCGGGCGCGGTTCGCGCATTGGCAGGTTCGCCGCCACGGCGCCTAGCGCCGCAGCAGCCGGCGCCACGACGAAGTCGAGCCCCGGCTGGCGCCCGCCCAACAATTCGACATAGACCTCCGCCAACAGGCCGCAATCGACCTCCGCACCATGCTTGTCGCGCGCCGACAGGTCGATCGAGAAGCGCCGGCACAGCGCATCGAGGCTGGCCGGAGATCCGGGAAACCGGCGCCGCGCCAAAGACAAGGTGTCCACCGAGGGGGATGCCAGCGACGGGCGGCCGATCCGGGTCAGTTCGGCGTTGAGGAAGGCAAGGTCGAACTCCGCATTGTGAATGACGAGTGGGTCCCCGGCGACAAATGCCAGGAACTCGTCTACCGCGGCGGCGAACGGCGGATGGCTCGCGAGGAATTCGGCGGTCAGGCCGTGGACTGCATAGGCATCGTCCGGCATGTCACGTTCGGGGTCGATGTAGCAATGAAATTTCCGCCCTGTTGGGACATGGTGGACCAGCTCCATCGCGGCGATTTCCACGATCCGATGACCCGAATGCGGGTCGAGACCGGTAGTCTCTGTGTCGATCACGATTTCCCGCATGCCACCCTCCCCCTCAGACGCCGCAGTCGCACGCTGCGCCGCCACTTCCCCCGGCGAATTCGCCTGACGAGCGCCGCGATCTGACGAGCCCCGGCCGCCCGGTTCAGCGCGGTGTAGACGACAAAATCAGCCCGCCGCCGCTTTTCGCGATCCGGCAACTGCGAATTGAGGATGGCGGCGAGGCGGTCTGCCGTCATACCCTTGCGGCGCAGCACCCGCTCGCGCTGCAGACGGGCCGGCGCCGAGACGACGATGACACCATCGACCCGGTCGATGCGGTCGGTCTCGAACAGCAGCGGGATGTCGAGAACGGCCAGCTTGACCCCGCGACCGCGTTGCTGCGCCACCCAGCGCCGCTCGACCAAGCGCACCATCGGGTGCAGGATGTGCTCGAGCCGCCGCAATTCATCCGGCCTGCCAAAAACGCGCTGCCCCAGTCGCGCCCGGTTAACTCCGCCATTCTCGGCGCAGACGCCGGGAAACGCGGCCTCGACCTTCGCTACCGCCCCGCCGCCCGGGCCCAGCATCTTGTGGATTTCAGCATCGGCATCGTAGAGCGGCACGCGCAGCCGGCGCAGCACCGTCGCCGCGGTGCTCTTGCCCATGCCGATCGAGCCGGTGAGCCCGAGGACGATCATCGCGGCACAAAGGTCCGGAGCATGGCCGCGCGCAGTGCCGGGGTGACGGTTACGGCGGTGCCGAACCAGGCCTCGAACCCCGGCCGGCCCTGGTGCAGGAGCATACCAAGGCCGTCGACGACGGGGTGGCCCCGCCTCCGTGCCGTCGCGAGCAGCCCGGTCTCGAGCGGCACATAGACGATGTCGACAACCACCGCCGACACCGGCAACGCCGCGAGATCGATGTCGAGCGGTGGCTCCTTGTCCATCCCCAGGCTGGTCGTGTTGACGATAATACCAGCGTCGTGCAGCGCCGCGTTTCGCGTTTCCCAGGGACGGATCGCAATCCGGGTTTCCGGCTGTGCCAGATCACGTCCCAGTGCCTCGGCACGAGCCGCGGTTCGGTTGACGAGGCGGATCTCGGACACTCCCGCCGCGATCAGCGCGGCGACGACCGCCCGGGCGCTACCGCCGGCGCCGAGAACCACCGCCGGCCCAGCCTTCGCGGCCCAGCCTGGCGCCTGATCACGCAAATTCTCGCCAAAGCCGAAGACGTCGGTGTTGCTGCCTTCGAGGCTGCCATCGGCGGCAACGACCACCGTGTTCATCGCGCCGATCCGGCGGGCAAAGGGGTCGACCCGGTCCATCACCGCGAGCGCCGCCTGCTTGTGCGGGATCGTCAGGTTGCAACCGCGAAACCCGAGCGCGGGCAATGCGCGCAGCGCCTGCTCGAGCCGCCCGGGCACGACCGCAAGCGGCACATAGGCACCATCGATACGGTGCTCGGCCAACCAATATCCATGCAACGCGGGCGAGCGCGAGTGGGCAACCGGCCATCCCATGATGCCGGCCAAGCGCGCCGCTCCGGTGATCGGCATGGCTTGCTCTTACTCCCCAAACAACCCGCGTCCGCGCAGAAAGCCGAGCAGCTCAATAAGCGGCAGGCCGAGGACCGCGAAATGGTCGCCCTCTATCCGCGAAAAGAGCTGCACCCCCCGTCCCTCGATCCGGTACGCGCCGACCGAGCCGAGCACGACTTCCCCCTCGGCCTCAATATACTCGGCGAGAAAACTTTCCCCAATCCGCCGCATCGTCAATTTCGGCACCGCCATTGCGGTCCATAGGCAAGCATCGCGGGTTACCGCACAGGCGGCGGTTGCCAGAATATGACTCCGGCCGGAGAGCCGGCGAAGCTGTGCCGCCGCCTCAGTAAGATCGGCCGGCTTGTCAAACCATTCATCGTCGGCGACCAGAATTTGGTCGGCGCCGATGACGATAGCATCAGGATGATTCGCCGCGACCGCGTGGGCCTTCGCCTGAGCCAGCGCCATCGCGCAGGACGCCGCAGTCTCGCCCCCATCACGAAACCGCCGTTTGATTGCGTCCTCATCGATCGACGCGGGGATCACGGTGAATTCAACCCCGGCAACGCGTAGTATTGCGGCCCGCGCGGTGCTGGCCGAGGCAAGAATTAGCCGCGAGTCAATTCCCCTAGGCGTCGAGGCCATGTCGGCGTGCGAGCAGCTTGTATATCGCCGCCGCTGTCTCCTCGATCGAGCGACGGGTCACGTCGATCACCGGCCAGTGCTGGTCGGCGAAAATCCGACGAGCCTCGCGCACCTCGCTTTTCACCGCCTCAAGGTCGGTGTAGTCGGTCTCGCCGTTGTGATCGAGCATCGACAAGCGGTTGCGGCGCAGCTGTATGAGTCGCTCGGGATCGTTGGTCAGGCCGACGATCAGCGGCTTCTTCGCAGCCAAGAGCTCGGGCGGCAGCGGCACGCCGGGGACGAATGGCACATTCGCTGCCTTGATACCGCGGTTAGCGAGATAAAGGCTGGTTGGCGTCTTTGAAGTCCGCGACACGCCGACGAGGCAGACATCCGAATCGTCGATGCCCCAGCTCGACTGACCGTCATCGTGGTTGATCGCGAAGGTCATCGCGTCGATCCGCGCGAAATACTCGTTGTCGAGTAGGTGCTGCTTGCCAGGCAGGCCACGGCTCTCGCGCCCGAGATATGACGCCATCGATGCCAAAACGGGATCAAGGATCGGGATCGCCGTCACTCCGAGCCGGCGACAGCCCTCCTGTAGTGCCTGCCGCAGCGCATCGTTGACAAGCGTATAGAGAACAATGCCGGGATTTGCCTCGACCCCGGCGATGACCCGGTCGAGCTGGCTTTGCGTACGCACCATGCTCCAGACATGTTCGATCGCCTGGGCCTCGTCGAATTGGACGAGGCAGGCGCGAGCCACCGAATGAACCGTGTCGCCGGTTGAATCGGAAACCAGGTGCAGGTGAAACCGCGTCAGCACCAATTTATTCCATCCGAGCTGTGTATGGTCTTTGGCGACACGCTACCATTTCCACCGGTGGCGCTAACAACCGGCCATCGATCCCCGTTGACTGCCAATTTATCCCGCCGGTTCGCGCCTGGGGAAGAGACGATTCCCAACCAAAAAATGCAGGGGAGAAGTCAAAACCGGACCTAGTTATCCATTTTCTTTATATTTTGTACTATGGCTGTAACTAAGGCGGTTTTGCCCTTTTAAATGGGTTTTCCCACCGGCTGGCCAAGAGCGTCAGCGTTTGACGCAGCTGTGGACGGTAATCGGGATATCGCTTAATCCCCGTTTTGCCTATCGCCCACTACCCTCTTCATAAGAGAGTCCTTTATGAATGAGGAAGAAGGAGCGAGGCACGATGCTGGGGAAAACCGCAGAACGGCCGACGAAGAAGCTGTTGCGGGTTCTCGCTGGCGAGACTCTGGAACGCCCGCCATGGTGGCTAATGCGTCAGGCGGGACGCTATCTACCTGAATACCGGGCGTTACGTGAGAAAGCCGGCGATTTTATAACCTTATGCCTGACGCCGGAATTGGCAGCAGAGGTTACGTTACAACCGGTACACCGCTTCGGGATGAATGCAGCGATCTTGTTTTCCGACATTCTGCTGGTGCCGAGAGCCTTAGGGCAGCGCTTGTCGTTTGAGAATGACGGGCCGAAGCTGGAATCTTTATCGGAAGTTGGCAAGCTGAGCCCGCTCGATCTCGCCATGCTGGCGCCGGTCGGCGAGGCCGCGAATCGTGTGCGCACGGCGCTGCCCGAGGAAACAGCGCTGATCGGATTTGCCGGAGCGCCGTGGACGGTCGCTACCTATATGGTCGAGGGCGGTACCAGCCGCGATTTTTATTTGGTGAAGACGCTCTCCTATCGTGATCCCGCCGGGTTTTCCGCGCTAATCGACGCTATCGGCGACGCGACGCTGGCATTTCTCGCATTACAGATCGAGGCTGGGGTCGAGGTGGTACAACTTTTTGACAGCTGGGCGGGCGCTTTATCGGCGGAGGGATTTGAGCGCTGGGTCATTGCTCCGACCAAGCGCCTGGTGACGGAGCTGAAACGGCGATTTCCGCAGACCCCCGTAATCGGTTTTCCGCGTGGCGCGGGGGTGAGTTACGAGCGTTATGCGTCCGAGACGGGCGTTGATGCGATTGGTCTCGACACCGCGATGCCTGCTGCCTATGCGCGGACCAGTTTGCAGAATCGGCTGGCGGTGCAAGGCAATCTCGATCCGGTGTTGTTACGGGTCGGTGGCGAGCCGATGCGTCGGGCGGCAGCCGACCTGTGCCAGTTTTTTGGCGGTAAACCTTATATTTTCAATCTCGGACACGGTGTCCTACCCGATACGCCGCCCGAGCATGTCGCCGAACTGGCGCGGCTGCTGAACGGCTGACATGCGCCGGGCTGTCGTGCTGATGAACCTCGGCGCTCCCGACCGGCAGGAAGCCGTACGACCGTTCCTGATCAATCTGTTCAGCGACCCGGCGATCATCGCCTTACCAGCGCCGTTGCGTTGGCCGCTGGCTCGGCTAATCGCCCAGCGTCGCGCTAAAATCGCGCTCGATATCTATAGTCATCTCGGCGGCGGGTCGCCCTTAGTCGAAAATACCGAGGCGCAGGCGCGCGCACTTGAAGCCGAACTTGACGATGGAAGCCGCTGCTTTGTCGTGATGCGCTATTGGCACCCGCTGACCGAAGAAACGGTCGCCGCGGTCAAAGCGTGGGGACCGGACCAGATCGTCTGCCTGCCGCTCTATCCACAATATTCGACGACGACGACGGAGTCGTCGCTAACAGCGTGGCAACGTGTCGCCACCGAATATGGGCTCAGTTGTCCGACCCACGCGATCAACTCCTATCCAACCGCGCCGGGGTTGATCGCCGCGCTCGCTGGACTGATCGCGCCGGCGCTCGATGAGGCGGTAGCGTGCCACGCGAAGGTACGGCTGTTGTTGAGCGCGCACGGCTTGCCGCTGAAAATCGTCCGCGCCGGCGACCCCTATCCCGAGCAAATCGCGCAAACCGCAGCCACACTCATAGAAACCCTGGCGCGGCCGGGACTGGATTGGACCGTGTGCTACCAGAGCCGGGTCGGGCCGCTGAAATGGCTCGGCCCGCTAGCGGATGATGAAATCCGCCGCGCCGGGAAGGACCAAGCCGCGGTTGTCATTGCGCCGATCTCGTTCGTTTCGGAGCATTCGGAAACACTGGTTGAGCTCGACCGGGACTACCGGCGCCTTGCCGAGAAATGCGGCGTGCCGGGCTACTACCGCGTGCCGACCGTTGGCACCGACCCGCGCTTTATCGCGACGCTCGCCGCGCTGGTTAGGGCAGCTGGATGAACGGCTGGCTCGCCGGCGCCTATCCCTGGATCAAGGCGTTTCACATCGTCGCCGTTGTCGCCTGGATGGCGGGTTTGCTCTATCTGCCGCGGCTATTCGTCTATCACGCGGAGGCGCCGATCGGCTCCGATCAGGCGCAAACCTTCGCGGTGATGGAGCGGCGTCTGCTGCGCGGCATCATGAACCCGGCGTTCGCGCTGACGGTTGCGCTCGGCGCGCTGCTGGCGGCGACCCCAGGTCTTGTCGACTGGCGCCAGGGGTGGATTTGGGCAAAGCTGGCACTGGTAGCTAGCCTCGCCGTCTTCCATCACCTGCTGGCACGGTGGCGGCGTGATTTCGCTGGAGGTGCAATGCCGCACAGCTCCCGCTTCTTTCGAGTCGTCAACGAAATACCCGCGATCATGCTGATCGCGATCGTCGTTCTTGCCGTGGTCAAGCCTTTTTAAGCAAAAACCCGGAGCAATACGGGACCTTGCTCTTGCAAAGGCGTTTGACTTACATATCTCCCTTTGGTAAGGGAATGTCCGGGCCGGTCATCGGCTTTTCTTCACACTTCCCCGCCATACTCTTTCACCTCTTCCTACCCTCCGGATTCTGACCGGGCTGGGCTTCATCAGACGGGCGAACCCTGTCCTCACCGCGACGAAAGCTTCCATGAACCTCGACGAACTTAAGCGGAAAACACCCGCTGAACTCTTGGCATTTGCCGAAGAGCTGCAGATCGAAAATGCCTCATCCCTGCGCAAGCAGGACATGATGTTCGCGATCCTCAAGCAATTAGCCGAAAACGACGTAACCATTTCGGGCGATGGCGTGCTCGAAGTGCTAGTCGACGGGTTCGGCTTCCTGCGCTCGCCCGAATCAAATTACCTAGCGGGGCCCGACGACATTTACGTTAGCCCGAACCAGGTACGGCGCTTTGGCTTGCGCACAGGCGATACGGTGGAGGGTGAGATTCGCTCGCCGCGCGATGGCGAGCGCTATTTCGCCCTTATCAAGGTAACGCGGATCAATTTCGAGGAACCGGATCGGCTACGCCACCGGATCAATTTCGATAATCTAACGCCGCTTTATCCTGATGAGAAAATCAATCTCGAGATCGACGACCCGACCCGCAAAGATTTAACCACCCGGGTGATCGACCTCATCACCCCGCTCGGCAAAGGGCAACGCGCGATCATCGTGTCGCCGCCGCGCGCCGGCAAGACGGTGATGCTGCAAAACATCGCCCACGCGATCGCGGCTAACCACCCCGAGATTTACCTGATTGTCCTCCTCATCGACGAGCGGCCGGAGGAAGTCACCGACATGGCGCGCTCTGTGCGCGGCGAGGTCGTCAGCTCGACCTTCGACGAGCCGGCGGTGCGCCATGTCCAGGTCGCCGAAATGGTGATCGAGAAGGCGAAGCGCCTGGTCGAGCATAAACGCGACGTGGTGATCCTTCTCGACTCGATCACCCGCCTCGCCCGCGCCTACAACACCGTCGTGCCGTCATCGGGCAAGGTCTTGACCGGCGGCGTCGACGCCAACGCGCTGCAGCGGCCGAAGCGGTTCTTCGGCGCGGCGCGCAACATCGAGGAAGGCGGCTCGCTGACGATTATCTCGACCGCGCTGATCGACACCGGCTCGCGCATGGACGAGGTGATCTTCGAAGAGTTCAAGGGCACCGGCAATTCGGAAATCGTGCTCGACCGCAAGGTCGCTGACAAGCGCACCTTCCCGTCGATCGACATCACCAAATCCGGCACCCGCAAGGAGGAGTTGCTGGTCGACCGCGGCGTGCTGTCGAAGATGTGGGTGCTGCGCCGGGTGTTGATGCCGATGGGCACTGTCGACGGACTCGAGTTCCTGATCAACAAGCTCAAGGATTCGAAGAATAATTCCGAGTTCTTCGACGCCATGAACACGTAAATCCTGGGGCATCGACAAAACGTTATGGCCGGGTTTTGACCCGGCCATTTCGTTAGAAGCCCCGAGATTCCGCGGGGGCCGGCGACGATCTGAGAGCGGGCTAAACCGTAAATACCGTCTGCCCGGTCGTCTTGCGGCTTTCGAGGTCGCGATGCGCCTGCGCCGCGTCGCGCAGTGCATAGGTCTGGTTGACCATGATCTTGACCGCGCCGCTCTTGACGACCGAGAACAGATCATTAGCCGCCGTGAGTAGGTCTTCGCGCGTCGCGGTGTAATTGTTGAGCGTCGGCCGGGTCACGTACAGCGACCCCTTGCCGGCGAGGATGCCGAGATCGACCGGCGGCACCGCGCCCGAGGACTGGCCGAACAGCGCCATCAGCCCCAGCGGCGCCAGGCAGTCCAACGACTTGAAGAACGTGTCCTTGCCGACTGAGTCGTAGACGACCGGAAGCTTTTTGCCGCTGGTGATCTCGTTGACGCGGGCGACAAAATCCTCGCTGCGGTAAAGGATCGGGTGGTCGCAGCCGTGCGCCTTGACGAGCGCCGCTTTTTCCGCGCTGCCGACCGTGCCGATCACCGTGGCGCCGAGATGCTTCGCCCACTGGCAGGCGATGAGACCGACCCCGCCAGCGGCGGCATGGATGAGGATGGTCTCGCCTGGCTTCACCACATGGGTGCGGCGGATGAGATACCAGGCAGTCATGCCCTTCAACATCATCGCTGCGGCCTCCTGATCGCTGATGCCCTCGGGCACCGGGACCAGCCGCTCCGCCGGCATCACCCGCTCCTCGCTGTAGGCGCCCAATGGGCCGCCGGCATAGGCGACGCGGTCACCCGGCTTCAGGCCGGTAACGCCCGGTCCGACTTCCTCGACGATGCCGCAGCCCTCGCCACCCAGCCCGCTCGGCAGCGGTACCGCGTAAAGCCCACTGCGCTGATAGGTGTCGATGAAGTTGAGGCCAACGGTCTTGTGTTTGAGCCGTACCTGGCCCGGCCCCGGCTTATCGACGCTGATCTGCTGCCAGATTAAAACCTCGGGGCCGCCGGTCTTCTCGAAACGGATCGCCTGCACCATCGTCTTGCCTCCCAGAACCGATAGGAGGTTTTAGAGCGCACCTTCCAAGGTGAGCAAGGCTTGCTTGGTCTTGAGCCCGCCCGAGCCGCTATAGCCACCGAGCCCGGATTTCGCCAGCACGCGGTGGCACGGGATCACGATCGGGATCGGGTTCTTGCCACAAGCACCGCCGACCGCGCGGGGCGCCGAGCCAATCCCGGTGGCGAGCTCGCCGTAGGAGCGCGTCTTGCCATAGGGGATTTTCTGCATCGCCGACCACACTCGGCGCTCGAAATGCGAGCCCGCGGGACGCAGCGGAAGATCGAAACGTGATAACGTGCCGGCGAAATAAGCGTCGAGCTGGCGCGCCGCCTCGGCTAGCAGCGGACTGCCGTTCGAAGCGCGTTCATCAGACCAGCGGATCGCAGTGATCGCACGGCCTTCTTCGTCAATGACAAGATTCCCGATGGGGCTTGATATCGATAGCGACGACACTAGCATCCTCCCGCGCGGAACATTCAGAGAACGCTAGCGCAGTTTGGCGAGGGCGTCGACCAGTTGTTGCGATACTACGATCGGCAACGAACAAACTGGCCCGTCGCAGACATAGGCGGCCGGTTTGCCCTCGACGAGACTTTTTCCTGCCGCCGGATGGTTCGGAGACAACGTCTCGCCGGGCGCGAGGGCTATCACGACACGGTTGGGCAGTGAAACCGCGCTAATAGCGCGGCGCAGGGCGTGAAACGCCGCATCCGTCCGCTCACCGACCAATACGATCTGCACCGGTTTTTGCGCCAGTTCAGCATTGTTGATCAGGGTGGCGAGCGGAAAGAAATTCCGCCTGACCTCGCCGGCGAAGGCGCGGACGATCGCCTCGGCGCGCTCGCGGTAGCTCTCATCGCCGGTCAGGATCGCCAGCCGGATCAACACCCCGACCAGCGTGCCGTTGCCGGAGGGCACTGCGGCGTCAGCAGCGGTCTTCGCCCGTGCGATCAGCCCCGGCGTATCGTCGGCGGCAAAGAAATAGCCGCCAGCCCCACCGTCCCAGTAATGCCGGTCGAGCACGTCTATCCATTGGCGCGCATGATCGAGATAGACTTTTTCCAGCGTCGCCTCGTAGAGCGCCAGCGCCGCCCGGCACAAATTGGCGTAGTCGTCGACGTTCGCTGGATGGCGCGCCTTGCCGTTGCGCCAGCTGTGGAACAGCCGTCCCTCCGGCGCCGCCATATGCTCGCGGGCGAAGGCGAAAGCGCGCTCGGCGAGGGCAATCCACTCTGGCCGCGCGAACACCAGGCCAGCATGGGCGAGCGCCGCGATCATCAGCCCGTTCCAATCGGCTAGCACTTTGTCGTCGAGGCCGGGCCGTACCCGCGGCGCGCGAACCGAAAAGAGTTTTTCGCGGCAGCGCGCGAGCAATGCCTCGGTCTCGGCATCGGCCAATGCAGGATGGTTCAACCGATTGAGGATCGTGTGATCTTCCCAATTACCCTCTGGCGTGACGTCGTAAAACTCCTTGAAAAGAGCCGCGTCGGCACCGAGTGCAGCATCGATCTCGGCTGCGGACCAGACATAGAATTTTCCTTCCTCGTGCTCACTATCGGCGTCGAGGCTCGAGGCGAAGCCGCCCTCGCCGGTCAGTATCTCGCGCTCGAGCCAGCCGATGGTCTCGGCGACGCGCTGCGCGTAGAGCGGATCGCGGGTCTCCTGCCAGACCAGGGTTAGGAGGTCGACCAGCTCGGCATTGTCATAAAGCATCTTCTCGAAATGCGGCGCCAGCCAGCGCGCATCGACCGAATAACGTGCAAAACCCCCGCCCAGATGGTCATAGATCCCGCCCTGGCAGATCGTCGTCAACGTGCGGGTTACGGCCTCGCGGTAGGGCGTTTGGTGGGTACGCTTCCAGCCGCGCCACAACAGCTCGAAGATGCTGCATTGAGGGAATTTGGGCGCGGTGCCGATGCCGCCGTTGAGCGGATCGACCTCGCGCAGCAGCCGTTCGGCGACGCGGTCGAACAGCGCCGGATCGATGTCGTCGCCCGCCTCGGGCTGGCCCAGCTTGGCCAGTGCGTCGCGCAGGATGGTGACGTTCTTTGTCACCTTCTCGCGCTCGCTGCGATAGGTCTGCGCCACACTCTGTAGTACCTGGGCAAAGCCCGGCCGGCCCCAGCGCGGCTCGGGTGGAAAATAGGTGCCGCCCCAGAACGGTTCGCCATCGGGCGATAGGAACATGGTCAACGGCCAGCCGCCATGCTCACCCAGTAGCGCCAACGCGTGCTGATAGATCGCGTCAAGATCGGGCCGCTCCTCGCGATCGACTTTAATATTAATATACAAGTCGTTCATCAGCGCGGCGATCGCCGGATTTTCAAAGCTTTCGTGCGCCATCACGTGACACCAGTGGCAAGCGGCGTAGCCGATCGATAAGAGGATCGGCTTATCCTCGGCCTTCGCCGCGGCGAGCGCGGCCTCGCCCCAGCCCTGCCAGTGCACCGGGTTGTCCTTGTGCTGCAAGAGGTAGGGGCTGGTTTCCTCGCCGAGGCGGTTGCGGTCCATAAAGGCTCCTTTGCGAGGCAGCGTTGCCCGAGTATCTATCGACGGAGTAGGCTGTACCCCTTATCTTAGCCCCAGTTTGGCGGATCGCCTCCGCCGATTCCCGCTTGGCCAATTCCCGCTTTGGTAATTCGGAGACCGCAATGGCTGACGATCCGCGCCTTTTCTTCGACCGGCATATTTTCATGTGCAACAACGTGCGCCCCGACGGGCACCCGCGCGGGTGCTGCATGGCGCGCGCGGAAGCCGCTGGCGGGTTTGACAAGTTGCGCGGCTATGCGCGTGAGAAGGCGCGTCAGCTCGGTATCCAAAACGTGCGCTTCAACGCGGCCGGCTGCCTCGACCGCTGCGAGTTCGGGCCGAATATGGTGATCTACCCTGAGGGTATCTGGTATCGCTTCGAGTCCCAGTCGGACATAGATGAAATCCTGGAGACTCACCTCAAGAACGGCGGCCGGGTCGGGCGGCTGATGCTGCAGCCGGACCAGCTGCCGCCGAAACACTAAACTTGGTGCTGGCGCCGGCCACCGCGCCCGACACCATTTTCGCCCCGGCGACCGCGCCGGGCAAGGCGGCGATCGCGATAATCCGCGTCAGCGGTCCGCGCGCCGGAGAGGCGCTTGCGGCGCTGGCGGGCGGTCTATCGCCGCCGCGACGGGCGCGGCACGTGCGGCTGCGCGACCCCGACAGCGGCGAGGCTATCGACGACGGCATCGCGCTGTGGTTTCCGGCGCCGAATAGCGCTACTGGCGAAGATATCGCGGAATTTCAAGTGCATGGCAGCCGCGCCGTGCTCGGCGCCTTGATTTCCGTGTTCAGCCGGATGGAGTTGCGGCTCGCCGAGCCCGGCGAGTTCACCCGCCGCGCTTTTCTCAACGGCAAACTCGACCTTACCCAAGCCGAGGCGATCGCCGACCTGGTCGCGGCCGAGACCGAAGCTCAGCGGCGCCAGGCACTGCGTCAACTCGATGGTGGGCTTGGCGCGCTTTATCAGGGCTGGAGCGCGCGACTGCTGCGACTGCTTGCGCATCTCGAGGCGGTGATCGACTTTCCCGACGAGGATCTGTCGCCGGAAATCGAGCAGGAAGTCGCCGGCGAGATCGGTTTGCTCGCGGTGGCGATCGATGTTCACCTTGCCGACCATCGCCGAGGCGAGCGGTTGCGCGACGGCATCGCGGTCGCCATTGTCGGGCCACCCAACGCCGGAAAATCTAGTCTTTTAAATCAGCTAGCGCGGCGCGAAGCGGCGATCACCTCACCTATCGCCGGCACCACCCGCGATGTGATCGAGGTGGCGATCGACCTCGCTGGATATCCGGTCGTGCTTGCCGACACCGCGGGATTGAGGGAAAGCGCCGACGAAATCGAGCGGGAAGGCTTGCGGCGGGCGTTGGCGCGAGCCGAGGCTGCGGAGTTGCGGCTCTTCGTCTTCGACGCCCGCTGCCCGCAGGACACCGCTGGGGCCTCGGCCTGGCCCGGTCCCGACACACTGCTCGTCGCCAACAAGATCGATCTCGCGCCCGGTGCGCCGTTGCCGCTGGGTACGCTCGCGGTTTCAGCGCTGACCGGAGAGGGCATCCAGACCTTGATTGTGGCGCTCGCCGGCCGAATCGCCGCCGATTACGACGTGGCCGCACCGGCGCTGACGCGTGCTCGTTACCGCGAGGCGCTGGAAAGCGCGCGAGACGCGCTGCGCCGCTCGCTCGACACCGGCCTCCCGGAACTGCGCGCCGAGGATTTGCGGCTGGCGTGGCGCAGTCTCGGCCGCATCACCGGCCAGGTTGATGTCGAGGATTTGCTCGATGTGATTTTCGCCGATTTCTGCATCGGCAAGTGATGTTTCACGTGAAACCTCGACACGCTTCTGCGCCCTCCCTACATTCCGCCGCCATGAGCGAGATCCGTGCGAAATACGACGTCATCGTGGTCGGCGGCGGCCATGCCGGCTGCGAGGCCGCTGCGGCCGCGGCTCGGCTCGGCGCGAGGACCGCGCTCATCACCCATCGCCGCGACACGATTGGCGAGATGTCGTGCAACCCGGCGATCGGCGGTCTTGCCAAGGGCCATTTGGTGCGCGAGATCGATGCGCTCGACGGGGTGATGGGCCGTGCAATTGACCGCGCCGGCATCCAGTTCCGCATGCTCAATCGCAGCAAGGGACCTGCGGTGCGCGGGCCGCGCGCTCAGGCCGACCGCAAGCTCTATCGCAAGGCAATGGCGGAATTGCTGGTAGAAACGGCGGGCCTCGACATCGTTGAGGGCGCGGTCGAGGATTTGATGCTCGACCGAAGCGGCCATGTCGCGGGCCTGATCCTGGGTGACGGACGCGAGGTCGCCGCCGGCCGAGTGGTGCTGACGACCGGCACGTTTCTCGGCGGGCTCATCCATATCGGCGCGGAGAAGATTCCAGCCGGCCGGGTCGGCGAGGCGTCATCGCTCGGGCTGTCGAGGACGTTGCTCCGCGCCGGGTTCGCTCTCGGCCGGCTCAAGACGGGAACGCCGCCGCGGCTCGACGGCAAGACGATCGATTGGTCTGGGCTTGAAGTGCAACACGGCGACGATCCGCCGCTGCCGTTCTCGTTCCTGACCGAGCGGATACTCACGCGGCAAACCGTCTGTCACATCACCGAGACGACGCCGGCGACACACGTGCTGATCCGCGCCAATCTCGAGAAGTCGCCGCTTTACGGGGGCGAAATCACAGGCGTTGGGCCGCGCTACTGCCCATCGATCGAGGATAAGGTGGTGCGCTTCGCCGCGCGCGAGCGGCACCAAATCTTTCTCGAACCCGAAGGGCTCGACGACGACACGATCTATCCGAATGGGGTGTCGACCTCGCTGCCGCGCGAGGTCCAGGCACAATTTATCGCAACGATTCCTGGGCTTGAGCGCGCCGTGATGCTGCGGCCAGGCTATGCGATCGAATATGATTATGTCGACCCGCGCGAGCTTTACCCGACGTTGGAGACGCGTCGCCTGTCCGGGCTGTTCCTCGCCGGGCAGATCAATGGGACGACGGGGTACGAGGAAGCGGCGGCGCAGGGGATTATCGCCGGGATCAATGCGGCTCTGGCGGCATCCGGTGCGGACCAACTCGTGCTCAATCGCGCCGACGCGTATATCGGCGTGCTGATCGACGACCTCGTCACGCGCGGCACCAGCGAGCCCTATCGCATGTTCACCTCGCGCGCCGAATACCGGCTGAGTCTCCGCGCCGACAATGCCGACCAGCGTTTGACGCCGATTGGCCAGCGGGTGGGCGCGGTCGGAAACGCCCGCTCCGATGCTTTCGAAAAGAAGATGGTCGCGCTAACAAACGCGCGCGATCTGGCCCTCTCCCTGGAAGCAACGCCGCCGGCATTGTCCCGGCATGGCTTGGCGGTCAATGCCGATGGCATTCCTCGATCGGCTGCACAATTGCTTGCTCATCCCGGCGTTGATGTTCGATTTTTATCGAAGATTTGGCCCCAACTCATGGCGCTCTCCCCTGAGGTGGCGGAGCAGTTGGAGATCGACGCACGCTATGCGGGCTATCTGGATCGGCAGGCGCGCGACATCGCCGCGTTCCGTCGCGACGAGTCCCTGCTGCTGCCGGAGGCGCTGGACTATGCCGCGATCAGCGGGTTGTCGGCGGAAGTTCGGAGCAAGTTGACGGTGGCGCGCCCTGCGACATTGGGCGCGGCGTCGCGCATTTCAGGAGTGACTCCGGCGGCTCTTGTGGCCCTACTGCAGCATGTAAAGCGGCGGCTGGAAGCGGCGTGAGCGGCCCGCCGCCGCTCACTTCGGCAGAATTCGCCGCGCAGACTGGCGTTTCACGTGAAACAATGGAGCGGCTAGAGGCGTATGCCGCGTTACTCGCCGAATGGTCGGGCCGCATCAACCTTGTCGGCCGCAGCACTTTTGCCGACGTGTGGCGCCGGCATTTTCTCGATTCGGCGCAGCTCCTACCGCTGATGCCGCCCGGCACGCGCAGCCTTGTCGATCTCGGCAGCGGCGCCGGGTTTCCCGGACTTGTACTGGCAATCCTTGGCGTGCCGGGTGTCGAACTGATCGAAGCTGACCGGCGCAAGGCGAGCTTTCTTCGCGAGGCGGCGCGAATCGCCGGTGTCGAGGTTACCTTGCGTGCCTGCCGAATCGAGTCGGTCGCGCCACATCAGGCGGACGTCATTATCGCCCGCGGATGCGCGCCGCTCGACCGGCTTTTGCCGCTGGCGGAGCGGTTTATCGGACCGCAAACGACGTGCCTCTTCCTAAAGGGTGCGCAGGCCGAGGAGGAATTGACCGCCGCCGGCAAAGCCTGGACAATGACGGTCTCGCGTCATCCGAGCCGTTCCGATTCGCGCGGAACCGTACTTTCGCTGCAACAGGTGGTCCGTGAGCCTCGTCCAGACTGAGGCCGCGCCGCGTGCCGCTTCCGGTGGCCGCCAGGCGCGTATCATCGCCGTCGCCAATCAGAAGGGCGGAGTCGGCAAAACGACAACCGCCGTCAACCTGGCAACTGCCTTTGCTGAACAGGGACGGCGAGTGCTGGTCATTGACCTTGATCCCCAGGCTAATGCGACGACCGGGCTTGGCATCGCGGATGGCGGAATCTCGACCAGCTACGAGCTGCTGCTCGGCGGGGTCGCGCTCGAAGATGCCGCAATTGCCAGCGCAGTTCCCGGCCTGTCGGTGGTGCCGGCGACGCGCGACTTGGCCGGCGCCGAGATCGAGCTCGGGACCAGGCCGCGGCGCGAATTCCTGCTGGCCGATGCCATCCGCCGCCGTGTCGGCGCCTACGATGATGTACTGATCGACTGCCCACCATCACTAAATCTTCTTACAATCAATTCGTTGGTGGCGGCAGATCGGGTGCTGGTGCCGCTGCAATGCGAATTCTACGCGCTCGCCGGGCTGGCTCAGTTGATCGACACGATCGAGCGAGTACAGCGGGCACTAAACCCGCGGCTGGAACTGCAAGGGGTTGTGCTGACGATGTACGACCGGCGCAATAATCTGTGCGAGCAGGTCGCTGGCGATGTGCGCCGACATTTCGCTGGGAAGGTCTACGACACGGTGATCCCGCGCAATGTCCGCATTTCCGAGGCGCCATCGCATGGCGTGCCGGTACTGATCTACGACCGGCGCTGCGTGGGTGCGCAGGCCTACGCAAAGCTGGCGGCGGAAATGCTGCGCCGCGCCGAGGCGGCATGAGCGGCGGGATGCGGCGGCAGCCACTGGGACGCGGGCTTGCCGCATTATTCGGTGAGGGAGCGGCCCGGCCGGGGGACGGCGGTGCCGTCCGCGAGGTGGCGATCGAGCTGATCCGGCCTGGAGCATTTCAGCCGCGCCGCCGCTTCGATGAAGGCGAATTGGAGGCGCTGGCGCAGTCGATGCGCGAGAAGGGTGTGCTGCAGCCGCTGCTGGTGCGGCCAGTCGAGGAAGAAGACGCGGCGTTCGAGTTGATTGCCGGCGAACGACGTTGGCGCGCGGCGCAGCGCGCCGGGCTGCATCGGGTGCCGGTGCTGGTCCGCGTGTTGGGCGACGCCGAGGCAATGGAGGTCGCCCTTATCGAGAATTTACAACGCGAGGATCTGTCGGCGCTTGAAGAGGCCGAGGCCTATCGCCGGCTGATGCAAGAGTTCGGGCGCACCCAGGCGAGCCTCGCCGATGCGGTCGGCAAGAGCCGCAGCCATATTGCCAACACGTTGAGACTATTGGGTTTACCGGAAGCAGTGCGGCGTCGATTGGAGGAGGGCGCGTTGAGTGCTGGTCATGCGCGCGCTCTCCTGGCCGCTGTAGATCCGACTGCGCTGGCAGCGGAAATCATCCGCCGCGGCCTCAATGTACGGATGACCGAGCGGCTGGTTCAACACCGCACGGGCAGGCGACAGCCGAGCGCGCGGCAGGTGCGCGATGCCGATACCGCGGCGCTTGAGCGCGACCTATCGAGTGCGCTGGGGCTGCGGGTGACCATCGCCGCCAAGCCGCGCGGCGGTGCGTTGACCCTGCATTATCGCGATCTCGATCAGCTCGACCGGCTGCTGGCGCTGCTACGCGCGCGGTGATTCCGCCGCATTTCGCGCCAGCTCAAAAAGCACGGCGCGGCAGACAGTCTCGGCGGGCATGCCGGTGGTCTTGATCCGCGCCTCGGCGTCGGCGAGCGCGTCGAGTTGGCGCCGCAGCCGCGCCTCGCTCCAGCGGCGCAATTGCCGCCGGAAGCTATCCTGTTGCTTAAAGAAGATCGGCGGGCGGGCACCGCGCAACGCGCTGTCGGCTGATTCGCCTCTGGCGATCCGCGCGGCGAGCGCGTGCAGGCGCTGCAAGTGGCGCAGCGCCGCGCGCACTACGGCAACCGGCGATTCGCCCTCCTGGAACACGCGGGCCAGCGCCCGGTCGAGCCCGCCGGCGTCACCCTCGGCGGCGGCCAACACCGCGTCGTCCAGTGACAAGGCGGCGCTGTCGGCGATCGACAGCCGTGCGTCGTCGAGCTCAATCCGACCGCCATCGCCGGCGTAAAGAGTGAGCTTTTCCAATTCGGCCCGAGTCAGCGCCCGGTCGCCGCCGAGGTGGGCAATGAGAAACTCCATCGCGTCGCGGCTGGCGGTGACCTGGTGCGCGGCAAGACTTTCGCCGATCACCCCAGCGAGATCGCGAGCGGTATCGGGATAGCAGCCGATAGCCACGGCGCGCGGTGCATCGTCAAAAGCACGACGCAGCGAGCCGCGGGCTGGCAAATCGCCGGCTTCGACGACGACAAGCGCATCTCCCGGCGAGTCGGCGAGAAAGCGAGTAAAGATCGCGCCCTGGGCATCGCCCGCTTCGCGGACACGGACCAGCCGCCTGCCGCCCATGAGACCGATCTGGGCGGCCTCGTCGGCCAGGCGGACCGGGTCGGCGGCGAGCGCCGCGCCGGCGAGGTCGGCGACGCGAAACGGATCGCGCAAATCGTCAGTCACGCTGCGGGCGACGATATCGGCGCGCTCGCGCACCAATCCCAAATCCGGTCCAAATAGTAGAACGGCGCGAATTTCAGGGTCGGGACGTCGCAGGAACGCTTCGATGCGCGCCGGCGACAGCTTCACGATGCCGCCACCGCCTTGAGATCCTGCAGGAATAGGGTGAGACGTGCGACGATCTCGCGGCGAGTTTGTTCGACACAACGGGTGTACGCGTCGTTTTGGGCGACGACCGTGCTGTAGCCGTTCGCCTGGATGTCAAACGAGTCGTTGGCGTGGATCGTCCCGATCTGCAGCAGCTTGCCGGTCTTGATATCGATCAACCGGTAGGTGGCGACGAGCTGGACCTCGCCGCGGGTGCCGATGCCCTGGGACTGGATGCCAAGATTTTGAAGCGAGGTCGCAACGGTCACATTGAGCGTATAGAGTTGCGGCCCGGGTGCGTTGTTGGGGTTGAACGAATTGCGCAATCCAAACTCAAGGTTTTGACCCACCCGTTCGGGAATCGGCGCGACCTTGATCGCTTGCAGAGCCGCATCGGCCGGCCCGGTGTCTCGGCTGGCGTAAAGCGGCTCCCAGCCGCCGCAGCCAGCGAGCAACATCGGCAGGGATAGCCCCAGCCCGATCATTAACAGATGTCGACGCGTCGCTGTCACGCGACGACACTAACGATCCGGTTGGGAACGATCACGACTTTTCTCGGCGGCTTGCCGTCGAGTAGACGAGATATCTGCGGCAAGGCGAGGGCAGCCTCTTCAACCTCATTCGCCGCGGTGTCGCGTGGGAGGTCCAGCGTCGCCCGCAATTTGCCATTGACCTGCACTGCGATCGTCACCTGCTCGTCGCGGGCGAGCTCGGCATCCGCCTGCGGCCACGGAGTCTCGGTGACGAGCGTCGTATGGCCGAGATCGCGCCACATCTCCTCGGCCAAATGCGGCATCATCGGCCCCAGCATCAGGGTTGCCGCCTCGATCCCCTCGCGCAGCACAGCGCCTACGGCGGGCGCATCGCCGCTCACGCCTTCCAGCGCATTGGTCAACTCGCGAATGCGCGCGACGGCTCGGTTGAAGCGGAATTTGTCGATGTCGTCGGTGACCGCCGCAATCGTCTTATGGGTGCTGCGCCGGATCGCGGTCAGCTCGACGCTGAGCCCTCCGGGGATGGCCGTTCCGGGTGGCGGCAGCGCCGCCGGGGGTTCGGAGACCAGCCGCCACAACCGGCTGACATAACGCCAGATACCCTCGATGCCCTTCTCAGTCCATTCGAGATCGCGCTCAGGCGGGCTGTCGGACAGCAAGTAGAGCCGCGCGGTGTCGGCGCCGTAGGTATCGACGATTGCGTCGAGGCCGACGACGTTCTTTTTCGACTTGCTCATCTTCTCGTTGCGGCCGGCGATCACCGGGCGGCCGCTCCCGTCGGTGATACGCCCGGCCGGATCGATGGCTACCTCCTCCGGAAACAGCCATTCGCCCTCGGTATTCTGATAGGTCTGGTGGCAGACCATGCCCTGGGTGAAGAGCCCCGCGAACGGCTCATCGAGGTCGAGATACCCGCATTCCTTGAGCGCACGCATGAAGAAGCGCGAATAGAGCAGATGGAGCACGGCGTGCTCGACGCCGCCGATATATTGATCGACCGGCATCCAGTACTGCGCCGCGTCGCGCTCGAACGCGACCGGCGCGCGGGCCGAGCAGAAACGCAGGAAATACCAGGACGATTCGAAAAACGTATCGAACGTGTCCGTCTCGCGCTGCGACGGGCTATTGCAATAGGGGCAGGCGACATGCTTCCAGGTCCGATGCCGGTCGAGCGGGTTGCCCGGCTGGTCGAAATCGACATCCATCGGTAGCTCGACCGGCAGATCGTCTTCCGGCACCGGCACGATGCCGCAATCGGGGCAGTGGATCACCGGGATCGGGCAGCCCCAATAACGCTGCCGCGACACGCCCCAATCGCGCAGGCGATAGGCGATCGTGCGCGCGCCGGCACCCGACGCCTCTAGCCTTTCGCCAACCGTGCGCTTCGCGTCGGGCACGCTTAAGCCATTGAGGAAACTCGAGTTGAACAGCGTGCCGTCCTCGACATAGGCCGTGTCGCTGATCGAAAATGTCGCCGGATCCTCCTTCGGAGGCAGCACCACGGGAACCACCGGCAGCTTGTATTTGCGGGCGAAGTCGAGGTCACGCTGATCGTGCGCCGGGCAGCCAAAGATCGCGCCGGTGCCGTATTCCATGAGCACGAAATTAGCGACGTAAACCGGCACGCGCCGCGTTTTGTCGAGCGGATGGATCGCTTCGATCCCGGTGCGGTAGCCGCGCTTGTCGGCGGTCTCGATCGCTTCCTCACTGGTGCCCATTCGGTCGCACTCGGCGATGAACTCAGCGAGCGCCGAATCTCCCTTCGCCAGCCCCTCCGAGAGCGGGTGATGCGGCGACAACGCAATAAAGGCGGCGCCGTAAAGCGTGTCCGGCCGCGTCGTGAATACCTCGATGGTCGCGTCGCGGCCGGCCAGCACCCATTTCACCCGCGCACCTTCCGAGCGGCCGATCCAATTCTCCTGCATCAGCCGCACCCGCTCAGGCCACCGATCGAGCCCCTTGAGCGCGTCGAGCAGTTCGTCGCTGTAGCGGGTGATGCGCAGGTTCCATTGCGACAGCAGGCGCTTCTCGACGAGGGCTCCGGAGCGCCAGCCGCAACCTTCGATTACCTGTTCGTTGGCGAGCACGGTGTTTTCGACCGGGTCCCAATTGACCCAGGACTCCCGGCGATAGGCGAGATCCTTCGCGAGGAAGTCGAGGAACATCTTCTGTTCGTGCCGGTAGTATTGCGGATGGCAGGTCGCGATCTCGCGCGACCAGTCATAGGCAAAGCCCATGCGCTGAAGCTGGGCGCGCATCGTGGCGATATTCTCCCTCGTCCACACCGCCGGGTGAATACCGCCGGCGATCGCCGCGTTCTCCGCGGGCAGGCCGAACGCGTCCCACCCCATCGGATGCAGCACGTTGTAGCCCTGCGCCCGGCGATAGCGGGCGACGAGATCCCCCATCGTGTAATTGCGAACATGCCCGACATGGAGCTTGCCCGAGGGGTAGGGAAACATCTCCAGCACGTAATATTTCGGCCGCGCCGGGTCGTGTTTGGCATCAAAGCAGCCGCGCTCGCTCCAGCGCTGCTGCCATTTCGCTTCGCTTTCGCGGAAATTGTAGCGTGACATCACGGTTCCTGCAGCCGCGCGCGCGGCGCGGCAAGCCTATTGTTGGTCCACCCGCAAGCGGGCGATGTGGACCTCGCGCGCGCGCTGGAGGATGGCGTTTTCGAGGTCGTCGACAAGCTTCTGCGCAACCCCGGCGTCTTGCCATTGCCCGCCGCTCCGGGTCTGCCGTTCGACCGTCACGACGATCGAATCCGAGCGCAGCGCTCGCGCCTTGATAAACGCAGTGACGCGCAGGCGCTCATCCGGCCTGCCTTTGGGGCTGTACCAGTCGGTGACCGCCAAGCCAGTCTGCGGGTCGAGCGAATCCATCGATGCGAAGCTCAACGTATCGATCGTCGCCTGCCACAATTCAGCGCTGACGCCGGGACCAGTGTTGATGCCGAAGTCATGGGGTGGTTTTTTGGCGATGCCGAGCAGCGTCCAGATGGTGCCTTCGGTGTCCATGCCATCGTCGGTCGAAGCCTGCTGGGTGGCCTGCGGCAGCTGGGCAGCGGTGGCGTCCTGTTGGGTGACGCGCGTTGCTGTACAGCCGGAAAGCAGCAAAAAACTTGCAGCGAGGGCGGGCAGCGGGCGGTAATAGCAAACCGGCATTTGGCATTCCTTGTGCTGGCGTGGCCGCGGGCCGGGCGCGGCGACGAGGTTTTGCCAGGAATGGAGCGGTTATGGAAGAGGCGATCGCCACCAATCTGGCCGCGGTGCGCGGCCGCATCGCGGCAGCGGCGCGCGCCGCCGGGCGGATTCCCGACGCGGTGACCTTGGTCGCGGTTGGCAAGACCCACGGTGCCGACGCGATTCGCGCCGCGCTCGCCGCTGGCCAGCGTGTCTTCGGCGAGAACAGGGTGCAAGAGGCGCTTGGGAAATTCCCCGGGATGCGGGCCGATTTTCCCGATTTGGCGCTACACCTAATTGGTCCGTTGCAGACCAACAAGGTTAAGGAAGCGATCGCTCATTTCGACGTCATCGAAACTGTGGACCGGCCGCGGCTCGCCGAGGCGTTGGCCCGCGAGATGACGCGCACCGGCCGGCGCCTGCCCTGCTTCATCGAGGTCAACACTGGCGAGGAGCTGCAGAAATCGGGGGTGTTCCCGGAGGCGGCCGACGCGTTTATCGCGGATTGCCGCGATCGGCTGGGGTTGCCAATCGCTGGGCTAATGTGCGTGCCGCCGCATGACGAAGATCCGTCGCCACATTTTGCGCTGTTGCGCGAGATCGCCCGGCGCAACGGGGTCGCTGGCCTCAGCATGGGTATGAGCGCGGATTATGAGACCGCGATCCGTTTCGGTGCGACTCATGTGCGTGTCGGTACCGCGATCTTCGGCGCCCGCCAGGCTTACGTCTCGGCGGCCGAATAACGGCGCTAGAGAATGTGCCCGCCGCGTGTCGCTTTGGTGTTGAGGTAGCGCTCGTTGTGTCCATTGGCGGGAAAGACGTGCGGCACGCGCTCGGTGACGGTGATGCCGTAGCGTTGCAAGGCGGCGACCTTATCGGGGTTGTTGGTCAGGAGCCGCACCGTGGTAAAGCCGAGCTGCTTGAGCATCTCGGCCGCCGGCAGGTAAACCCGCTCGTCGGCATCGAAACCTAGTTGCTCATTGGCGTCGATCGTGTCGAAACCGGCGTCCTGAAGCTGGTAGGCGCGCAATTTGTTGACAAGGCCAATGCCGCGGCCTTCCTGGGCAAGGTAAAGCAGCACGCCGCCACCGGCCGTGGCGATGGCGGCGATGGCGCCCTGGAGCTGCTCGCCGCAATCGCATCTGAGGCTCGCCAGCACGTCGCCGGTAAAGCATTCCGAATGAAGTCGGACCAGCACCCCGCCAGACGGATCAGGGGCTCCGATCAGGATCGCCAGGTGCTCGGTGCCCCCGTCGCCGGGGCGAAACGCGATGAGACGTGCGTTCTCGGCATTGGTCAGCGGCACGCGCGCCTCGGCGACCCGCGCAAGCCCGGTGAGCGCCGCGCGCCGGTTGAGGACGGCGGTCATCTCGACGACGGCGAAATCGGCGCGTCGACGGGCCAGCGCCGCCTCGGCTGGGACCAACCACAGCACGAGCGCAGCGGGCAGCAGATCGGCAAGTTTCGCCAAGGTGACCGCAGCTAGGGCCCCTGGTTCGGCTGTCGCCGGTTCCGGCCCAAGCCCGGGTGGCTCGGCGCCGAGCGAAGCGGCAGGGTCGGCCAGGTTGCGGATCACCGCGGCGGAAAGCTGTGCCCCGACTGTCACCCGAACCGCGCCGGCGAGCGCGCTGCGCGGCGCGAGACCCAGCGCCACCGCGCGGCGGCGGGTCAACACAACGCTGAGCCGCCGGCTTGACATATTGCGCAGCCGATTGAGGCTCTCTTCGGTCACCAACTCAGCCGCGACCGCGAGAACTGCCCCATTCTCGCCGTCGAGCAATACTGGGTCGCCACGGCGGAACGCTACGATGGCTTCGTCGAGCGCCCGGCCGGCGGCGCGCCGAACCGGCGCTGAATCTCGCGATGCATCGGGACGATCGGCCACAAATACCTCTTTCGGCCGCAAACCGCAGCGCTCGGCTAAATGACCAGCCCACGCCCGCGGGCGCAAGCAAAACCGCCACCCGGCATGGCTGCCGCGCGCGCCGGGGCACGATACGATATCTGGAAATTGGCGTCGCGATGGCGGCTGACAAGACATCGCCGCGTCTATCGGTTAGATTGAGCGCCGTTTTCAACCGGGGATGACAAACCCGCCGGTTGCGGATAAAGCCCCGTCGGATGCGACATACGAGATCGGGGACATGCACGCTGCTCGCAAAATTCTGATCGTCGACGACGACGCGGCGTTGCGCCAGTCCTTGGCCGAGCAGCTCGACCGCGACGGCGAATTCATCAGCACCGAATGCGGCTGCGCCGCGGAGGCGCTTGACACGCTCGGTCGCGAGCGGTTCGATGCGATCCTGCTCGATGTCGGGCTGCCCGACATGGATGGGCGCGAGCTCTGCCGCAGATTGCGCAGCGAGGCGGTGGGCGTGCCGATTGTCATGCTGACCGCGTCCGACAGCGATGGCGACACGGTTCAGGGCCTCGAGGCCGGCGCCAACGATTACGTAACCAAGCCGTTTCGCCTCAACGTGTTGCTGGCCCGCCTGCGCGCGCAGCTGCGGCAGAGCGAGCGTCGTGACGACGCTGTCTTCGCCATCGGCCCCTACACGTTTCAGCCGGGCGCCAAGCTGATGACCGACGCGAGCGGGCGCAAGAAGGTGCGGTTGACCGAAAAGGAAACCGCCATCCTTCGATACCTCTACCATGCCGGCGACCGCGCCATCGGCCGGGCAACGCTGCTCGGCGAGGTTTGGGGCTACAATGCCGGGGTGACGACGCACACGCTGGAAACTCATGTCTACCGTCTGCGGCAGAAAATTGAGCGCGACCCCGCCAATGCCGAGATCCTCGTGACCGAGCCGGGCGGCTACCGGCTGCTGCCGTGACCCGGGGCGCGGCGGCGCCCCGACCGTCAGAGCTCATCGTCGTCAGCGCCGCAGATAGCGGCTATTTCCCGCTGTTGCGCGACACCGTGATGTCGGTGCGCGCGCTCAATTCGCGCGTTCCGATCGGGGTGCTCGACCTCGGCCTAGCCCCAGAGCAACTCGCGTGGCTCGGTGAGTCTCAGGTGCATGTCGTGCACCCCGGCTGGGACATCGAGTTTCCCGGCCAGGAGCACATGCCGGAGACCTTCAAGGCACAGGTGGCGCGACCGTTCCTGCCGCGGCATTTTCCGGGCTACGAGATGTATTTCTGGCTCGACGCCGACGCTTGGCTGCAGGAATGGCGCGCTGTCGAGCTGTATTGTGCCGCCGCGGGCACCGACAAGATCGCTATCGCGCTCGAACTCGACCGTGCCTACAAACGCCATTACAAGCGCCCGAAATTGTTCGGGATGAACCTGATGTGGAAGACCTATCGCGAGGCGTTCGGCTGGCGCGCCGCCGACCGGCTCGGCCGTAACCCCACCGCTAATTGCGGGGTCTTCGCCCTCCACCGCGACGCCCCGCATTGGCAGGAATGGGCGCGGCTCCTGACTCGGGTGTTGCAGCGCACGCAATTCTTCTTCGCCGAGCAAATCGCCCTCAACTACGCGATTTTTGGCGAGGGGCTGCCGGCTAATTTTCTGCCGGCCTACTGCAACTGGGCGGTCGGTGACGCGCTGCCCGCTTTCGATGCGGCGCGCGGTTGGTTCGTCGAGCCCTATGCGCCGCACGAGGTCATTGGCGTGATGCACCTTGCCGGTCCCGACCAAAAGACCGGCATCCACCGCCTAGACCGGCTCGATGGCGGAACAGTCGAGACCTCGCTGCGCTACGGCGAAAGCCGCGCTCTGCGCTCCCGGACACCGGTCACGGCGTAAGATGCCCGAGCTGGCTGGGCGATTTGTGGTTGCGCTGTGGCACGTCGTCGGCCTGCTGCTCATCTTGGTGTTGCTAATAGAATTCGTCCCGAACGCTTGGCAGCGTTTGAGTCGGTTGGTGCGTTACCGGCGCAGCGCCCGGCCCGACAGCGCCGCTATCGCTGATGCGCAGGCCGGCGCCGATTGGGCGATCGGCTATTTCGACGAGTTCGGCCGCGCCGTGCGGGTCGACTGGCGGCCCTATGTCGGGTGGTGGCAGCGGCCGTTTCGCGGCACCTATGTGACGCTCGACCGCCGCGGCTTGCGCCCGACGCCGGGCGAGGAGCGAACAGATCCCGGCACGGTCCGCATTCTTTGCTTCGGCGGCTCGACGATGATGGGGATGGGTGCGCGCGACGACCGCACCATTCCGGCAATCCTCGCTGCCCGGCTTGGTGAACTCGGGCATCGCGTCGCGCTGACCAATTACGGTCAGCTCGGCCACAACAGCACGCAAGAGCTGATCGCCTTAGAGCAACTTCTGCGCATCGGGACGAAGTTCGACATCGCGCTGTTCTATGATGGCGCCAACGACATCACGGCGGCGGAGCAGACCGGCCGGGCCGGTGGCCTATTGAACGAGCAGCGACGGCGCGCCGAATTCAACTTGCTGCTCAATGAGCGACGGCGCGACCTGTTCGCCGTGGCGTTGCTTTCTGCCATACCGCGAACCCTGCGACGGTTGCGGCGACTGACCGGCGCGCCCTTGCGCGGCCCGTTGCCTGAGCCCGAGGCCGATCTGTCGCGGGTCGATTTGCAACAGCTCGCCGGCGAGGTGCTCGACATCTATTTCGCGAACCGGCGCATGGTGCGGCTGCTCGCCGCCGAATATGGGTTTCGGCCGGTCTTCTATTGGCAGCCGGTGATCACGACGAAGCGAGTCAAATCGGCCGACGAGCAACGCTTCGAGGCCGACCATACCAGGGACGTCATTGCACGGCAGGCGCTCAATGAGGCGGTGATCGGGGAATATCGGCGCCGAATCGGCATTGCCGGTGAGGTCGATGCGGTCGATTTGTCGGCGCTTTTTGACGAGGTCGTATCGCCTATCTACATTGACATGGTGCACCTATCGGAGGCGGGCAATCTCGCCGTCGCCGAGGCGATCGTGCCGAGCCTCGCCACGTTGCTCGACACCGCCGGGTAATGCTTCTGCAAGGTCGCGAGATGGCGCTGGAAATATGGATTTTGCTTGCTGTCATAGTTGCCGGCCTTGCGGCGTGCATCGGGTTGCGCCTGCGCCACGGCCGCCAGCGCGCCGCAGCCGAGGTCAAGAACCTTTATCCGTTGTGGTGATGCGCCACTTTGGCTTCGGGCGGTCGGATTCGCCGAGCACAATCAGCGTCATTCGGGGTCGCTGAAGGGCAAAGCGGGCAGCCTGTGGCCGAGCCGCTTTCGCAAGCTCTTCCGCCAGCGCGCCAGGTGGCGGTGACGGTGGCCCCAGGCCGCATCCCGCACCGCGGTGACGGCTTCTGCCGAGACGGCGAACGGAGCGATATCGTCGAGGCCCAAGGGTGATCGGTCGTCGTAAACGATTGCCATGCCTGAAGTTGTGCCGAGCAGCAATTGCCAGTGCATGCCGCTTTCCGCGGCGATGCGCTCGAGCCCCGGCGTTAGTGCGAAATTTTCGACATCATGGAACAGGTACACGCAACCCGGCGCCGCAGCCTTGCTGACCGCGCCGAAATCGAGCACCACCTGCTCAACCGAGTGATAGCCGTCGATAAAGGCGAATTCGATCGGGGGCGTTTTCTGGTCGCGCAGGATTTGGGCAACATCACCGGGCGACGACCCGGCGACCACAGTTACCGGCAAGCCTTCTTCTTCGGCGATACGGTTGGTGAAGCGAATGCCTTCCTGTGCCTGACGGTCAGTTCCGGCGTCGATCGCCAGCACGCTTGCGTCCGGATTGGCCAAGGCCAACGCTAGCGTACTCCAGCCCAGCGAATTGCCGATCGCGAAGACCGATTTCGGGTGAAACCGTGCGAACAGGCATTCGAGGAAATAGATTTCCTGCAGCGCAATCCCGAGCCCGTTGGTGAGGCTTTGGCCGTCCCTGAAAAACCAGGTAAACGGCGCTAGCGGGAAATTGTCGAAATGGCTGGGATTCAGCCCAGTGGCGATGCGGATGCCGCGGCGTTCATAGAGCGCTGCCAGGCGGGCGATGATCGGCACTTGCGCCCGGTCTCAGGGCTGCGCGGGGCCGCGATAACCGCGGGCAATATAGAGGGTGTAGGTCATGCCACCGCCGGGCCCGGTGTGGATCGCGATCGTCTTGAGCAGCGTCAGCTCGGCGAATTGGGGCCGCATCTGGTCAAAGAGCCCATGATCGGTCACCGCGAGAAAATCTTCTCGGCGATGATTGCGCTCGCTGTTTTCGAGCCGCCATTGGTCGGTGATGCCAGGAACCGGCTCCCACTCGATCGCGTCGAAAGGGTGCGGGTGGACATAATAGATCAGCGCCGCGAGGAGCTCGCGGTCGTCCGCCATTAGCTTGAGTCCGGGATTTGCGGTGAGCGCCTCGCTGACCTGGGAGCCAAGCGTGCGCCAGCCGCGCAGCCGGTGCAGCGGGTCATATTGAGCCGGAACCGCGATACCCGATACGGCGAGTATCTCGCTGCCACCGAAAACCGCGACGGCGGCGGCGAGGTGTAAGGCGATCGAGGCCACAAGGGTACGGCGCCAACCGCTTGTCAGCGCGGTGCCAGTGACCAGCACAACCGCCGAGACATAGGCCGGCGCCGACCAATTTGGCTCGGCCCGCGACAACAGGCTGACAACCAGCGCGATCAGCAGCGTTGGCCAGGTAAACCAGCCAAGTATCCGCGCCCGCTCGCCCAATGGGCGGATGCACAACACGATGAGCCCGGCTAACATGATCGGGCCGAAGACGCCGAATTGCGAGATCACGAACTTAACGAACGCGGCCGGATGAAAGAGGCTGCCGCCAAGCTGCGCATTGTCGCGAACGTGAAGGATGCTGACGAAGCCGTGATTTGCGTTCCACCACAGGTTCGGCGCGACGATTAACAACCCGACCGCCAGCGCCAGAATCAGCCCCCGCAAGTGGCGGCGCTCGTCCTTCCGCAACAAGACAAAACAAAAGGCCGAAATCAGCCAATAGGCCATCGCGTATTTAGCAAGAAGGCCAAGCCCGATCGCCGCGCCGGTGGCGAGCCACCAGCGCCAATCCCCATCCTCGCGCCCCCGGATAAAGCAATAGAGCGCTGCGGCCCAGCAGGGCATCAGCGCCGCGTCGGTAGAGATCAGGAGGGACGAGAGTGAGACGGCGGGCAGGCTGGCGTAGGCGAGCGCGGACCAGAAGCCGATGCGCCGGTCATAAAGCCGCGTGCCGATCGCATAGACAAAACCCGCGGCGACGCCGTGGAGCAGCGGAGCCGACATGCGTACCGCGAACTCGCCGTCACCGAACCCCGTGGTGGTGAGCGCGATCAGCCAAGCTACCAGCGGCGGCTTCGAGTAATAGCCGAGCGCGAAATGCTGCGCCCAAAACCAATATTGCGCTTCGTCGGGGTAAAGGCCGGCGCTTTGGACCGACAGCCACGACAGCCGCGCCACCGTGATCGCAGCCACCGCTGTCAACGTCCAGGCGCCATAAGCCGGGGTACCGCTGTGGACAGCGTGTCGGGAGGTCTCCACTACCGTATCGCTCATTACCGCCATATCGCCGGAGACCGTCGCCGCGTCAGCATAAGCCAAACTTGCCGGAGCGGCGACGCCGGGGAATCCGACTGTTTGGTCGCGCCGGTCACGCGGGTTTGAACGAGACGATGCCCGGTTGAGGGATTTTCGGCTTCTGGTCGTCCTGTCAATTGGATAGCTTGTCGCCCGTCGGGTCATCCGAACGGGAGGATAAGATGCGCAAGACCACACTCGCCGCGATCGGCTTCGCCGCCACCGCGCTTGCTTGGGGCTACAGCCAGGCAGCGACCGAGGTTTTCAAGGGCACGCTCAGCACCGGCGCCGAGGTCCCGCCGGTTACCGGCACCGGCTCCGGTACAGCCGTGGTCAATTTCGATCCGGCGACCAAGCAGGTCACCTATACCGTTACCTATTCCGGCCTCAGCGGACCGGCCAAGGCGGCGCATATTCATTGCGGCGCCGCCGCCGGCGCAAATGCCGGCGTCGCCGTCAAGTTCGACTCTCCGGCCAGCCCGATCAGCGGTTCGGCGACCCTGACCGACGCGCAGGTTGCCGACCTCGAAGCCGGCAAGTGCTATGTCAACGTCCACACCGAGGCCAATGGCGGTGGTGAACTCCGCGCGCAATTGGCGAAGTAGTTCGATGAGCGGGATCCCGCGGCTCGCGGCAGCCGCGGGATCGATCGTCGCAACCTGTGTCGGAAACGCGTCGTGACCCTGCGGAAATTAGCTTAGCCGCCAGGCTCCCGCGCGAGTACGATCCGGCTCTTGAGACGACGATCGAAGAGGTGCCGGGGATGCCGCCGCATTACCGAGCAGATGCTGGAGACCGCCCGTGCTCGCTCGGCGAGGCATGCCGTGAGTCGGGGCTCGATGAAGACGGCGAGCGCTGCCCTAACTGCGCCCTCAAGCAATTGTGTGAAAGCGAATCCCGCTGGCTGGTCTGTCGCGGCGAGAAACCCCGCTACATAAACTGACCGCTACATCTGGCGGCCGTTGGCGTCGAGGATCACCGATACGGCGATGATTTTGTCGACTGTCTTTCCATCCTTGGCGAGCGGTGCCAGGCAGTTTTCGACAAACCGGTGCGTGGGGTCGTGTTCCCACAGAACCCGGCCGCGGCGCCATGTCGCCTGCCCGGTTTCGAGTATGAAGCGATAGCGGTCGCGCAAGTTGGGATTGCGCGAGGCTTCGGGCTGCGCCTCGTCGACCCACCGCCCGGTCAACTCGCGTTGCACCGAACGGGTGATGTCGGTGCCGACCAGGCGATAACGAAACCGTAGCGGATCGCGAAATACATCGAGCATCCATAGCCGCGAGAGCAGCGGCACGACGTCTTCGGGCGCCAGGTGCTGCCGGCCAGGCAAGCGACCAGGCGGGGCGATGTTCCGCCAATACTCGTAGAAGCGGCGAACCAGCGGGTGCCAGGTGGCGGGGTCGGCGGGAACCTGGTGCCCGGTCCACACGCCATAATCGGCGCCGGCCGGCAATAGATTGCCGCGATTCATGAAAGTTGTCTGCGAGCGTGGCATAACGGCGCCTAGGCTAACCGCATAATGGTTAGCTCAAGGTTGATGCCGACCAGCGAGAAACCACGCTATCTCAACTGATCGCTATAGCTCGCGGCCATTGACGTCGAACAGCACCGTCACGGCGAAGATCTTGTCGACGGTTTCGCCGTCGGTGGCGAGCGGCACCAGGCAGTTCTCGATGCTGCGATGGTGCGGATCGCGACTCCACAAAGTCGGGCCGCGGCGCCAGGTCGGCCGGCCGGTGTCGACGATAAAGCGGTAGCGGTTGCTGAGCGTCGGGTTGCTGACGCTCTCGGGCTGGGTCTCGTCGAGCCACTGCCCGGTCAATTCGCGTTGCACCGAGCGGACGATCTCAGTGCCGACCAGCCGATAGCGGAACCGCAGCGGATCACGGAACACGTCGAGCATCCACAGTCGCGGCAGCAACGTGATGATGTCCTCGGGCGCGATGTGCTGACGGCCAGGCAGTCGGCCGGGAGGAGCGACGCTCAGCCAGTAATCATAGAAACGGCGGACGAGCGGGTGCCAAGCGGCCGGGTCGGCGGGAACTTGGTGGCCGGTCCACACGCCGTAGTCGGAGCCGGCCGGCAGCAAATTGCCAGGGCTGTCGGAGGTTGTCCGCGAGCGCTTCGTCACGCTGCCGAGCTAACCGCAAAATAGTTAGCTCTAGGTTGACGTTCGTCGCGGCGTATCCGGCAATCGCAAATTTGTGCGCAGGCTGCGACAATGGTGCGCAATCGCTGCCGGAGAAGGATCGGGGGACCATGCGCTTTCGTCACCGGAATTGGCACGACACACATCGCGAGGGGATGTCCTTCGGCGCCCGCGTCGCCGACATGGTCGCTAACTTCATCGGCTCGTGGCCGTTCATCATCATTCAGAGCGGGATTTTCGTGGTCTGGGTGATCTTCAACACGGTCTGGCTGTTTGGCGCCTACCAATTCGACCCTTACCCTTTCATCCTCTTCAATCTGTTCATGTCGGCGGAAGCGGCCTATGCCTCGCCGCTCATCCTGATGAGCCAAAACCGCCAGACCGAGCGCGATCGCGTTCAGGCTGAGCATGATTACGAGACTAACGTCGCCGCCAAGGAAGAGATCGAGACCATCCTCAAGGAGCTGGCGCGGTTGGAACTCGAGAAATTGGACAAAATACTGGCGTTGCTTCAGCAGCCGGGCCAACAAGCCGCGGGATAACACGGGGAAACGCAGATGGATTTCGACTTTACGCCAAAGGTTGAGCGGCTGCGCGAGCGGCTCCTCGCCTTCATGGACCGCGAGGTCTACCCGGCCGAGCAGGTGTTCGAGCGCGAGCTCGATAATGCCCCTTCGCGTTGGCAGATTCCGCCAGTGATGGAGGAGCTGAAGAAGAAGGCCAGGGCCGAGGGCCTGTGGAACCTGTTTCTGCCCGAATCGGAACTGGGCGCCGGGCTCAGCAACCTCGAATACGCGCCGCTGTGCGAGATCATGGGCCGCTCGCCGATCGCGCCCGAGGTCTTCAACTGCTCGGCTCCGGACACCGGCAACATGGAAACGCTGGTGCGCTACGCGACGCCGGCGCAGCAGGAGCAGTGGTTGAAGCCGCTGCTCGCCGGCGAAATCCGCTCGTCCTTTGCGATGACCGAACCGGCGGTCGCGTCCTCGGACGCGACCAACATCGAGGCGCGCATCGAGCGCGACGGCAACCAGGGCTACGTTATCAACGCGCGTAAATGGTGGACCAGCGGCGCGATGGACCCGCGCTGCAAGATCTTCATCCTGATGGGCAAGACCGACCCCAGTGCGCCGCGCCACCAGCAGCAATCGATGATCCTGGTGCCGCGCGATACGCCCGGGGTCAATGTGGTCCGCGCGCTTACCGTGTTCGGTTACGACGACGCGCCGCACGGCCATGCCGAGGTCGAGTTCAAGGATGTCCGCGTGCCGGCGGAAAACATCCTGTTGGGCGAGGGCCGCGGGTTCGAGATCGCGCAGGGAAGACTCGGGCCGGGGCGCATCCATCATTGCATGCGGATGATCGGCTTAGCCGAGCGATCACTTGAGGCGATGGTCGCGCGGGTCAAGAGCCGCGTCGCCTTCGGCCGGCCGCTCGCCGACCAGGGCGTCATTCGCGAGTGGATTGCCGATTCGCGGATGGAGATCGAGCAGGCCCGCCTGCTGACGCTCAAGGCCGCGCATATGATGGACACGGTCGGCAACAAGGTCGCGCAGGCTGAGATCGCGATGATCAAGGTCATCGCGCCGAAGATGCTGCTCGCCGTCATCGATCGCGCGATCCAGGCGCATGGCGGTGGCGGCGTGTCGCAGGATTTCGGTCTTGCCTATGCCTGGGCGCGCTCGCGGGTCATGCGCATCGTCGACGGACCCGACGAGGTCCATAAGCGTGCCGTCGCCCGCGTCGAGCTGAGGAAATGACAGCGGCGGCTCTCGCCGCCGCCGAGCTGATTGCCGAGCGGCCGGACGAGCGTCTCGATACATCGCGCCTCGAACCCTATCTGCGCGAGCGGCTGCCGGGCGCGGAAGGCCCGCTGTCCGTCGCGCAGTTTCATGGCGGCAAGGCGAACCTCACGTACCGGCTGCGGTTTGGCGCCGAGGAACCCCGCCGTGAGTTCGTGTTGCGCCGACCGCCGCTGGGCCCGATCCCGCCCGGCGCGCACGACATGCGCCGCGAGCACCGGGTGCTCTCGGCACTGAGCCGCCGCTACAAGCTCGCGCCGCAAAGCCTGCTGCTGTGCGAGGACGAAAGCATCATCGGCGCGGTGTTCATCGTCGAGGAACGCCGCGTCGGCTTTGTCATCCGCGACGATCTCCCGGCCGAGTTCGCCGGCCGGCCGGAGCTCAACCGCCGCATCGGGCTCGCGCTGGTCGATGCGCTCGCCGACCTGCATTCGGTCGATCCGCGGGAAATCGGCCTTGGCGACCTTGGCCGGGTCGAGGGTTTTCTCGAGCGTCAGCTTTCCGGCTGGACCCGGCGCCGGGAAGCTTCGCTCGGCGGGCCGGAAGAGGAGGAGTCGCGCGCCGCGATGACGCCGGTGCTCGACTGGCTCGCTCGCACGCTGCCCAAAGAGCGCGCCGGGGCGCTGCTGCACAACGACTACCGGCTCGACAATTGCCTGCTCGATACTACGGACCCGGCCCGAATCGTCGCGGTGCTGGATTGGGATATGTGCACGAGAGGCGACCCGCTCGCCGATCTCGGCTATCTGCTCAATTACTGGGTCGAGCCGAGCGACGAGCCAGAGTGGCGCGCGATCGCGTCGATGCCGACCTGGCGCGACGGTTTTCCGAGCCGCGCGGAGGCGATCGCACGGTACGCGGCGCGCAGCGGCAGCGATGTCGGCGACATCCTGTGGTACCAGGTCTTCGCCGCGTTCAAGCTCGCGGTCATCATCCAGCAGATCTACATCCGTTATGTGCGCGGACAGACCCAGGACCGGCGCTTCGCCAGCTACGCGACGCGGGTTCTCGGCCTCGCCCGGAAAGCACAAAGGCTGATCGGATGAGCGGCGCCCGCATCGGAATAGCAAGCCAATCCATCTTCGTAAGACGCGAAACAACTAACCTTCCCCGGTGCGTTTCGCCTGTTACTGCTGGAAATTAACAGGCGCCGATCCCTCTCGGGGCGCCTTATGCCGGGCGCCTCATGGTGATAACCGCTGGATATAGGCGCTGGCATGCTCAGTTCAAGAACAAAAAGAGAACATATTTATGATTGCAGCGGGCGCCCGCCAGTGCGGGCGGTCCCGTTTGGGGGCGGTAGTACCCTTAAGACGAAAGCCGGATCAGGAATTAAACCGGTTTCCCTCTGCGACGGCTGCTTCAGGCCGCCAGCCGGTCGACGACGCAGCTGTTAAACGCGCCGAAGGCGAGATGGGTTAGCGAGTTTTCCTTGACCCCGACCGGGATGAACGCGGCGCGGTAAAGCTCCATCTTGCCGTCTTCACGCGGCACTTCGCCTTCCATGCGCACCGGCGAGCGCTGGCTGTGCGCGTCGCCGCAGCCCTGCATGAACACGCGCGACAAATGGCGCGGCAGCTGGCGCACCATCGGCACATGCGGGGTACCCTTGGGCGGCAGGTCGAGGAGCTTCGCGAAATCGGTGCCGTAGAGCAGTAGCGAAGAATTTTCGACGACCGGATCGACCGCGATCACAAACCGATGCGACCAGTCGGCCGTGTTCATCTCGGCGAGGTCGAGAGCGGCGACGGTTGCACTCCTGCCGAGCTTTTCGATCTTCTTTTCCCAATAGGCGATGGCGCGTTCGGATTCGCGACGCTCGCGCCCGGTCAATACCGGTTCGGACTCGCCATTGGTTTCGCGTACCTTGTCCAACGATACAACCGGCGCCTCGGTGATCGACATCTGGTCCCCCAACCACACCAATCTTCGCGAACTTGGTTAACCCGGCTTGCTTAATTTTAGATGAAGATTGCCGATTCGCCCGTGCCGCGGCGACTTTAGCGCCCGCCGTTATAGTTAATGTCAGCGGGCGCCAAGCGCGGCCAGACGGCGTTGCGCGTCATGCACATCGGTCTTGGCATCGGCGCCGGCCAGCTTCAGCACGAAGTCGAATTCGGTAGTGTAGACCGGCCCGCCGATCCCGAGCTTCGCCGCTTCCGGGGTCGGCGATTCGTGGCGGACGAAGTCGCAGATCAGCGAATCCTTGACCGCGAACACCGCGTCGCTATCGAGATAAGGGTCGGTGCGATCAAAGATATGCGTCGTCACCGGGTCGTAGCCGTCGGCGGTCAGCACGAAATGGATATGCGCCGGACGCCACGGATGCCGCCCGGTCGCCTTGAGCATCGCGCCGACCGGCCCGTCCGAGGGAATCGGGTAATTAACCGGCAACACGGTGCGCAGCAGGTAGCGCCCTTTGCTGTCGCTGTGGAACTTGCCGCGCATGTGCAGTTCGTTCGGGTTCGTGTCCTGAGCGTCGTAAAGCCCGTTCGACTGCGTTTGCCAGACGTCGAGTTCGGCATTGGCGATCGGCTTGCCGTGGAGGTCGAGCACGCGCCCGCTGACCAGGGTCGGGACGCCGACCGTATCGCGATGGGCGATGTTGCCGCCGGGCGGCATTTCCGGTGCGCCGAGCCGGTGGAACGGGCCGAATACGGTCGATTCGGTCGCGCCCTCGGGTTTGCGGTGGCCGATCAGGTCGACCACCATCGATACCCCGAGCGAATCCGAGAACAGGATGAATTCTTGACGCTTGTCGCTGCACATCTTGCCGGCTTCAGTCAGGATCTCGATCGCCTGGAACCACTCGGCCTCGGTCAGCTCGACCTCCTTGACGAATTGGTGCAGGTGCGTAATGAGCGCGAGCATGATCCGCCGCAGCCGCGGGTCGGGGGTCGCGGCGAAGCGCGCCAGCACCGATGCGGTGATGTCGTCCTCGGTGGTGCTGCGCGGCATCTTCTCCTGACCATCGGGCATGGCTGCCTCCGTGGCGTAGCGTCGCTGTGAAATCGGGCGAACCTTAGAGTAATTTCAGCGGCGGCGGAATTCTTCCGCCCGAGGCAAGCGAGGGGACATGGCCGAGTTGCGGGTGAAAAGCGAGATTGCCGGTTCGGTCTGGAAGATCGAGGTCGCGGTCGGCGACTCGGTCGCCGAGGAAGACCCGCTGATCATCCTCGAGTCGATGAAGATGGAGATTCCTTTGCTCGCGCCACGCGCCGGTACGGTCATCGAAATCCTCGTCGCCGAGGGCGAGGCGATCGCCGAGGGCGATGTCGCGGTGATATTGGCATAGCACCTTCATCCTCATGCCAGCCGATACCGCGACCCTCGAACCGGGCAGCGCTTCCGGGCCGCACGCGCTTTATCAGGAGCGCTGCGCCGCCGGTTTGATCAGGCCCGACCCGGCCCAGGCGCGAGCCGCCGACCGTCTGGAGGCGCTGTATCGGGCATTGGGGGATCATGTTCCGACGCCGCGCGGTTGGCTCGCGCGGCTGGTTGGGGTCAGCGTGGCGGCACCGAAAGGACTCTACCTTTGGGGCCCGGTCGGGCGCGGCAAGTCGATGTTGATGGATCTGTTTTTCGCCACGGCGCCGGTCGAGCGGAAGCGGCGGGTGCATTTCCATGCGTTTATGCTCGACGTCCATAACCGCATCGAGCGGGAGCGCCGCGCGCGGTCGCGGCAGCCGATCCTGCGCGTCGCCGCCGCTTTGGCCGAGGAAGTCTCGCTCTTGTGCTTCGACGAGTTCCAGGTCAACGACATCGCCGATGCGATGATCCTCGAGCGGTTGTTCCGGGCGCTGTTCGATGCCGGCACCGTGGTTGTCGCGACCTCGAACCGCCATCCCGAGCGGCTCTACGAGAACGGGTTGCAGCGTGACCGGTTTTTGCCATTCATCGCGCTCCTGCAGCAGCGGCTCGATGTCGTCGCCTTGGACAGTGGCCGCGACTACCGCTTGGCGCGGATGATTGGCAAGCCGATCTATTTCCAGCCGCTCGATGACAACGCCCACCGCGCGGTCGCCGAGGCCTTCGCCGATCTCAGCGATGCCAAGCCGGTCGCCAGCGAGACTTTGACGGTGCTGGCGAGGCCGCTCGAGGCGCCGCGCGTCGCCGGCAATGCTGCCTGGTTCACCTTCGACGAATTATGCGCCCGGCCCTTGAGCGCGGTCGATTACCTGGCGCTCGCTGAACGCTTCGCGGCCATCGTGGTCGAAGGCATCCCGCGGCTTGGTCCGCGTCAGCGCAACGAAGCGCAGCGCCTTCACATCCTGATCGACGCGCTCTACGAAGCGCGCACCTTGCTGGTCGCCTCGGCCGAAGTGCCGCCCCAGGAAATCTATGTCGAGGGCGATGGCAGCTTTGAGTTTCAGCGCACCGTCTCGCGGCTGATGGAGATGCAGAGCGAGGATTATGTCGCTAACCGCGGGCCTGGATGAGGGTTCCTCTGGCCGCCTTGCCCGCCCCCGGAAATCGCGCTAAGACCGGCCCAATCCAGCCACGAGGAATGACATGGCACGCAAGAAGATCGCGCTGATCGGCGCCGGCCAGATCGGCGGCACGCTGGCTTTGCTGGCGGGGATCAAGGAATTGGGCGATGTCGTGCTGTTCGACATCGTTGATGGGGTGCCGCAGGGCAAGGCGCTCGACATCATCCAGGGTTCGTCGATCGAGGGTTATGACGCCAATATCACCGGCGCCAACGATTACGCGGCGATCAAGGGCGCCGATGTGGTGATCGTCACCGCCGGCATCCCGCGCAAACCCGGCATGAGCCGCGACGATCTCATCGGCATCAACACCAAGGTGGTCGGGCAAGTTGGCGCGGCGATCAAGGAGTATTGCCCCGGCGCCTTCGTCATCACCATCACTAACCCGCTCGACGTCATGGTGTGGGTGATGAAACAGGCCTGCGGCCTGCCGGCGAACCGGGTGGTCGGCATGGCGGGGGTGCTCGACAGCGCGCGCTTCCGCTATTTCATCGCCGAGGAGCTGGGCGTCTCGGTCGAGGATGTGACCGCGTTCGTCCTCGGCGGGCACGGTGACACGATGGTGCCGCTGGTGCGCTACACGACGGTCGCCGGCATTCCCTTGCCCGACATTATCAAGATGGGCTGGACCACCCAGGCCAAAATCGACCAGATCGTCCAGCGCACCCGCGACGGCGGCGCCGAGATCGTCAATTTTCTCAAGACCGGCTCGGCCTTCTACGCCCCGGCCAGCGCCGCGATTTCGATGGCCGAGGCCTATCTTCGCGACAAGAAGCGGGTGCTGCCTTGCGCGGCGCTGCTCAATGGCCAGTACGGGGTCAAGGACCTCTATGTCGGCGTGCCGGTAGTAATCGGCGCCGGCGGCGTCGAGAAGATTGTCGAGATCAGTCTCGACCCGGCCGAGCAGGCCGCGTTCGAGAAATCCTGTGGCGCGGTGCGCGAACTCATCGATGTGGCAAAGAAGCTGCAAGCCTAGCTTGCCGCGATGAACGTCCACGAGTATCAGGCGAAGGAACTGCTGGCGAAGTATGGCGTGCCGGTGCAGCCCGGTGGCGTCGCCTACACCGCGGCTGAGGCCGAGGCCGTTGCGAAACGGCTCGGCGGCCAGCTATGGGCGGTGAAAGCGCAGATCCATGCCGGCGGGCGCGGCAAGGCCGGTGGGGTCAAGCTGGTCAAATCACCCGAGGAAGCGGGCGCGGCAGCCGGGGCGATGCTCGGCAAGCGCCTTGTCACCCACCAGACCGGGCCGCAGGGCCGTGACGTCAAGCGCGTCTACGTCGAGGCGGCCTCGGACATCGCCCGCGAGCTCTACCTGGCACTGTCGGTGGATCGCACCAGCGGGCGCACCACCCTGATCGCCGCGGCGGAGGGCGGCGTCGAGATCGAGGAGCTGGCGGCCCGCGCGCCGGACAAGATTTTGCAGCTGGCGATCGATCCCGCGACCGGGATCGAGCCGTTCCATTCGCGCCGCCTCGCCTTCGAGCTCGGGCTCGGCGCGGGCGAGGTCAAGGCGATGACGGCGCTGGTCAACGGGCTCTACCGGGCTTTTGTCGAGCTCGACGCGTCGCTGGCCGAGATCAACCCGCTGGTGGTGACCGGCTCGGGCAGCCTTGTCGCACTGGACGCCAAGATGGGCTTCGACGACAACGCCTTGTTCCGCCATCCCGAAATCGAGGCGTTGCGCGACGAGGACGAGGAAGACCCGATCGAGCGCGAAGGGGCAAAGCATTCGCTCAGCTATGTGAAGCTCGACGGAAATATCGGTTGCATGGTCAACGGCGCCGGCCTCGCCATGGCGACGATGGATATCATCAAGCTCGTTGGCGGCAGCCCGGCCAATTTTCTCGACGTCGGCGGCGGCGCGACGCGCGAGCGGGTGACGGCGGCGTTCAAGCTGATCCTCTCCGACCCCAACGTCGAGGCGATCCTCGTCAACATCTTCGGCGGCATCGCCCGTTGCGACGTGATCGCCGAGGGGGTGGTCGCCGCCGCGCGTGAAGTCAACCTGCACGTGCCATTGGTGGTGCGGCTCGAAGGCACCAATGTCGAGCTCGGCCGCAAGATCTTGAGCCAGTCTGGGCTGCCGATCATCACCGCCGACGATTTCGCCGACGCCGCGCAAAAGGTCGTCAAATCGATCGCCGAGGCGGCGTGATGGCGATTATCGTCGACGCCTCCACCACCGTCATCTGCCAGGGCTTCACCGGCGCGCAGGGCACGTTTCATTCCGAGCAGGCGATCGCCTACGGCACCAAGATGGTCGGCGGGGTGACACCGGGGAAAGGCGGCAGCCGCCATCTCGACCTGCCGGTGTGGGACACGGTGCACGAGGCCGTGGCCGCGACCGGATGCAGCGCCAGCGTCATCTATGTTCCGCCGCCGGCGGCAGCTGACGCCATCCTTGAGGCGATCGACGCGGAAATCCCGCTTGTCGTCTGCATCACCGACGGCATCCCGGTGCAGGACATGGTCCGCGTGAAGCGCGCGCTTTCCGGCGCGAAGACCGTCCTGATCGGCCCGAACTGCCCAGGTGTCATCACCCCCGACGAATGCAAGATCGGCATCATGCCGGGACATATCCACCGCCGCGGCCGGGTCGGTATCGTGTCGCGCTCGGGCACCCTCACCTATGAAGCGGTGGCGCAAACGACCGCCGCCGGGCTCGGTCAATCGAGCTGCGTCGGCATCGGCGGCGACCCTGTGCACGGGCTCGACTTCACCGATGTCATCGAGATGTTCCTCGCCGACAAGGAAACCGATGCCATCGTGATGATCGGCGAGATCGGCGGTCATGCCGAGGAAGATGCCGCGGCGCTGATCAGATCGGCGAAGCGCAAGAAGCCGGTGGTCGGGTTCATCGCCGGGATGGCGGCGCCGCCGGGCCGGCGCATGGGCCATGCCGGCGCGATCATCGCTGGCGGCAAGGGCAGTGCCGCCGACAAGATCGAGGCGCTCAAAAGCGCCGGGGTCACCGTCGTCGATTCTCCTGCCGCGATCGGATCGACTGCCAAGGCGGTGCTCGGCTAGCTCCGCGCCCGGGGGTGGGCGGCGTCGTAAATCGCCAGCAAATGTTCGGGTTCGACTTTCGTGTAGCGCTGCGTCGTCGACAGACTGGCGTGGCCGAGCAGCTCCTGAATCGCGCGCAGATCGCCGCCGCCGCCGAGAAGATGCGTCGCGAAACTGTGGCGCAGCGCGTGCGGCGTTGCGGTGTCGGGAAGGCCGAGCATGCCACGCAGGGTCTGCATCTGCCGCTGCACCAGACGGGGGTTGAGCGGCCCGCCGCGTGCGCCGACAAACAAAGGACCAGCCTTTTCGAGCGGATAGGGGCAGGCGGCGAGATAGTCGCCGACCGCGTCGCGCACCGCTGGCAGCACCGGCACATGTCTTTGTTTTTGGCCCTTGCCGGTGACGACCAGAATGTCGCCGCGCGGCGCCTCGCCCAAGGTCAGGCCGAGCGCCTCGGAAATCCGCAGGCCGCAGCCATAGAGCAAGGTTAGGATCGCGATGTCGCGCTTCTGCTGCCAGACGCTGATCGATAAATCGCCTGCGGCTTCGAGCGCCGCGCCGGCATCGTCGACGGTGAGCGGTTTCGGCACGCTTTGCGGCAGCTTTGGCGCGCGCAATACCGCCAGTCCCGGCGCCGAAGCGAGCTTGCGCCGTTCGAGAAACCGCACGAAGCCACGCAGCACCGAAAGGCCGCGGGCGATGGTCGTCCGCGCGCGGCCATCCATCGCACGATGCGCCATATAGGCGCGGAAATCTGCCGCGGCCAGGCTCGACATGCCCACAAGGCTCGGCACCTCGCCGCGATGGGTTCCAAGAAAATCGAAGAACGCCGCGAGATCGCGGCCGTAAGCGGCGATCGTGTGGGCCGAAGCACGGCGTTCGGCGGCGAGCCAATCGAGCCAGGCGCCAATCGCCGCGCGCAAATCTTGCGTGACCTGGAAGCGCCCCAGCGGCAGGGGCTCGGGGAGGGTGGGGAAGGGCTTGGGGGGAGCCGTTTGCGGCGCGCTCACCGCACCGGATTGAGCCAGAGGCCGACGGCGATGCCGACGATACGGCCGAGAAAACCCAGAAGTTCGGTGCCGAGCCCGGGATGAAACCGGCCCGGCTTGCGTGTGCCGATGCAGAGGAGCCCAGTCGGCGACTCGCGCCCAAAGCGCAGCCGCAACAGGGCTTGCGAGCGCACCAGCCCAGCCGCACCGCCGAATAATACCGGATCGCCGGGCACATCGGCGTCGTAAATCACAGCGCGCTCCTCGCCGAGCAATTCCTCGACCGTGCCGGCTTTCAACAGGTGGATGCCCTGCACCGGGAAGCGCGGGGTGATCCCGGCGATGTTCTCGATTGCCATCGTGACGACATCGACATCGAGCACGACGGCCAGATCGGTGGTGACGATCTGAAGGAGCTGGCCGAAGCTGGGAGCGGCCAGAATCGCCAGCGCGGCCTTGTGTACCCGAGTCTGGCTCGCGAGGTTGCCGCGGCACACCGCCAGCAGGTTGCGATACTCTCCGTTGAGCCGCGCCACTTCCTGGCGCTGGCGGTCATAAAGGAAGCGCTGGAAATCAACGACACCGTCGCCGACATCACGGCTCGGCGGGCGCAGCAGGCGCAACGCCTCGGGGTGCTCGTCGAGGAAATCGGGGTGACGGCTCAGATAGGCCATGACCTCGCGACTGCCGATCTCGCCGCCCTCGTCTGAAGACCCGGCGGCGGGAATGGCTCTGGTTTGGTCGCGCGGATGGTCAACCATTCGACATCCAGCTAATCCTCGGTCGGCGGCTTTCGATCGCTCCACTTGCAGGCCGCCGACCCGCGCGCGAGTGTAGCCGATGGCCGATTGCCCTGCCAACAGTGGCGCCCTTGAAGACGTGCCGGCGTCAGCACACGATCGGGTGCGGGTGTTGCTGCCGCTGCCGTTGCCGGCGGCGCTCGACTACCGTGTGCCGGAGGACGCTGTAGCCCCCGAACCCGGGCAATTCGTTCGCGTCACGCTGGGCCCGCGCCAGCTGATCGGGGTCGTATGGGAAGGCGAGGCCGACGATGTACCGGCGGAGCGGCTGAAGCCGATCGCCGAGCTGCTGGCCGCGCCACCGCTGCCGGCGGAGCTGCGCCGTTTCATCGAGCGGGTCGCCGCCTATACGCTGGCGCCGCCGGGCATGGTGCTGAGCATGGCGATGCGCAGCGAAGCGGCGCTGCTGCCGCCAACCCCGCGCCGGGTCTGCGCGATCACTGACAAAGGCGTGGCGGTCTTAGCCGAATCGCCGCCGCCGAAGCGGCTGACACCGGGCCGTCGCCGGGTATTGGAGGTCCTGCGGGACGGGCCCGCCGCGTCGATCGCTGAGACTGCGCGCGAAGCCGGTGTCGGCGCCGCCGTGGTGCGCGGGCTGATCGCCGCCGGTTTCGCTGCGGAGCATCTGGTGCCGGCGGTGCCGCCCCGCGTCGAGCAGCCCGATTGGCAGGCACCCGGCCCTAAGCTGTCGCTGGCTCAGGAGAAGGCGGCCAAGAAGCTCGTCGAGCGGGTCGAGAGCGGCGGCTTTCACGTCACCGTCCTCGACGGGGTGACCGGCTCGGGCAAGACCGAGACCTATTTCGCCGCGATCGCCGCAGCGCTTGCCAACGGACGACAGGTGCTGGTGCTGCTACCCGAGATCGCGCTGTCGGCGCAATGGCTCGAGCGCTTTCGCCGGCGTTTCGGCGCTAGCCCGGTCGAATGGCATTCCGATATCGGTCAGACACAGCGGCGCGACGCCTGGCGGGCGGTCGCAGCCGGCCGGGCGCGGGTCGTGGTCGGCGCCCGCTCGGCGCTGTTCCTACCGTTCCCGGAGCTTGGCCTCATCGTTGTCGATGAGGAGCACGACCTCTCCTACAAGCAGGAGGACGGGGTCTGCTACCAGGCGCGCGACATGGCGGTGCTACGCGCCTCGCTCGCCGCGATCCCGATCGTGCTGGTATCGGCGACCCCGTCGCTCGAGACCGTGGTCAACGTCTCGCGCGGCCGCTACGACCGGGTGCACCTGCCCGAGCGCCACGGCGCGGCCGGCTTGCCGTCGATCAGTGTCATCGACATGCGCAAGGAGAAGCTGTCGGCCGGCCGCTTTCTATCGTCGCCGCTGGTGAAAGCGCTCGAAGAAACCCTGGCCGACGGCGAGCAGGCGCTGCTCTTCCTCAACCGCCGCGGCTACGCGCCGCTGACCCTGTGTCGCGCCTGCGGCCACCGCTTCCAATGCCCGAGCTGCACCGCGTGGCTGGTCGAGCACCGTTTCACCGGCCGGCTGCTCTGCCACCATTGCGGCTATTCGGTGCCGGTGCCGCCGTTCTGCCCCGAATGCCTCGCCGCCGGGACCCTGGCAGCGTGCGGTCCTGGGGTCGAGCGCTTGAGCGAGGAGGTCGCCGAGCGGTTTCCGGACGCGCGCACGGCGCTGATGGTGAGCGACGCGCTGCCCGGGCCGCGCGCCGCCGCCGATCTCGCCGAGGCGATGACGCAGCACCGCTACGATGTGATGATTGGCACCCAGATCGTCGCCAAGGGGCACCACTTCCCGATGCTGACCCTGGTTGGGATTGTCGATGCCGATCTCGGGCTCGGCGGCGGCGATCTGCGCGCCGCCGAGCGCACCTTTCAGCTGCTGCACCAGGTCGCCGGCCGGGCCGGGCGCGAGGAGCGGCCCGGGCGAGTGCTGATCCAGACTTATATGCCCGAGCAGCCGGTGATGCAGGCGCTCGCCGCCGGCGACCGCGACCGCTTTCTCGAGGCCGAGGCGGCGCAGCGGCGGTCAGCGCATCTGCCGCCCTTCGCCCGGCTGGCGGCGCTGATCGTCAGCGCCAACGATGCCGAGAACGCCGATTTCGCCGCCCGCGCGCTGGCTCGTGCCGCGCCGCATCTGCCGGGGGTGACGGTGTTGGGGCCCGCTCCGGCGCCGCTCGCGGTGCTGCGCGGCAGGCACCGCCGCCGCCTTCTTGTGCAGGCCGAGCGCTCGGTCAACGTGCAGGCCGTCTTGCGCGAGTGGTTGGCGAAGGTGAAGTTCGCTGGGTCGGCGCGGCTTCAGGTCGATATCGACCCCTACAGTTTTCTGTAAGGTCAACCGCGCTTCGCGAACGCCAGCCGGGTCCAGCTCACACCGGGCCGGCCAAGCGCACTGTCCTGGTGTTCGATGTTCACGACGGGGACCAGACCCTCGGGTTCCGCGAGCCGAATGGTTTCCTCGGCCGCGACCTCGAACATCCGGCGACCCGCCGGCACCGGGCCGTGGCGCAGCGTCAACATCATCACGCCACCGGCGGTGACCAGCCCCGCGACGCGCGGCATCGCCCGGCGCCGCTGGGGCGGATCGAGGTGCATCCAAACCGCAGTAAGCATCACGACGTCAAAGGTGTCATCGCGTTCGGCGATACGGCTCAGCTCGGGAAGGCTGTCATCGACCCATTCGATCAGCGGCGACGGATGCAACTCCATTGCCCGGAGGCGTAGCGCCGCGGTCGGCTCGACCGCTACGATTCGGTGCCCCAGCGTGGCGAACCCGGCCGCGTCGCGTCCGGTCCCAGCGCCGATATCCAGCACCCGGCGGGGAGCGGCGGGAATCAGATGCAGGACATGCCGATGCACATGGTCGAAGTGGATACTCTCGTACTGCTTCAGCAGCGCCTCGGCCTCCTCCGCGTAACCTTCGGTGCCGCTGACCCGATCGGACGTCATGGCTCATCACTCCTGCGCCGGGCGCATTCTGCGATACGCATAGCCGATTGCGATCAGCGTCCCGCCGAGGCCCAGGAAGGACAGTGCGCGGTAGACGCCCTCGAGCTCAGACATGTCTGACAGAAACACCTTGGCGATGACGACGGTCACCCCGGCGAGCGACACCCGACGCAGCCATTCGTCGCGGCGGATCAACCCGACCGCCAGACCAATCCCGGCGAAGACCAGCCACACGGCCGAATAGGTGTACCACTCGGCATCGCTGAAATTACTGCTGAAGATGCTGAGCGAGATGAACTCGCCCTGGAAGGCATGGCGCACCTCCAAGGTCAGCCAAATAAAGACAAGCCCGACCGCGAGGATGCGGGCGCTGAGCCGCAACCATTGCGGGCCGAGCCGCAACAGCACGAACCCTGTGCCGAGGATCGCCGGCAGCAGGTAAGCGAGGCTCAGCACGTCGAAGATCATCGTCGTGCCCACCGAGGCAGTGCGGAACAGCGGGCTGGCGACAAGCACCTGCCAAAAGACGATCTGGGCGCTGGCGAGTATGGCGAGGATGATGCCGCCAACCCGCAACACCACGCGGTCGCGCATGTCACCCAGCCACAAGCTGCCGCCAGCGAGCACCAGCCATAGCAGCGGGTCGAGCGCATCCTTGCCGAGATCGCTGAGCGGCGCGTCGATCCGGCCGTAAAGCCCGTGGCGCAGCTCGAAGGTCAGCAGCATGGTGATCAGCAGCAGGCTGCCGGCCTCGAGCATGCGCACCAGGAGATCGTCGGCGCGGCTGCCAAACTGCCGGGTCGCGACAATGAAGGCCGCTGCCGGCACGCCGTACCCGTAAAGCAACCAGTTGAAGATCGGCGCCGCCATCGGATAGGCGAGCGCGTAAGGATTGAGGGCTAGCCGCACCAGCACGATCCCGGCGAGAACGGCGGCGGTCCAACGCAACACTTTGAGGTTGATCCGCCCCTCGATCCAGCCGATTGCCGGCAGATGCAGCGCGATCGCGACGGTGAGCCAGGCGGTCGACAGCGCGAAAGTGGCGGCGAGAATGGTGCCGGCGAGCACGCCGACCGCATAGGCGGCGAGGGCGACCTCAATTTCGAACTCGCCGTTGCGGCGCCGGGCGACGCTCGCCGCGGCGGCGAGGTTGAGCGCCGACAGAACCAGCGCCAGCGTGCTCCAGCCGATGTCGAGCCCGTAGGGGTGCAGGCGCCAATACGCGATGACCACGATCAGCGCCGAGGCGACGACCGACAGGCCGGCCCAACGGCCCGGGCGCGGCGCGGTTAGCTGGGCGGCGAACCCGCCACCACCCAACAGCGCGGCGGCGGCCACGCAGGCGGTGGTGAAGTCGCCAAACGCCACTGGCATGTGCAGCCGCGCGAGGAACACATCCTGTGCCGCGAGCAGCGGCAGATGCCAGCTCGCCAGCACCGCGAGCAACAGCACCGCGGCGGTGACCATCACATCGTCGAGATCGCGGTCGCGATAGGCGAAGCCGAGCATGAAAGCCGCGGCGGCGAAGACCGTCACCAGGCTCGCGCTGTCGAAGTCGGCAATGTGAACCAGCACGAAGGCGGCGATCGCGAAGAGGCCATACGCCACGCGCTCCAGCGGCCCGACCTGCGGCGAGGCGGCGATGCCGGTAAGGAACCCGACGCGCGGCACCCCGCGGCGGAAGGCGGCGAAGAGGGCGAGCTGTACCAGGATGTAAACGCCGACGACCGGGGTTTCGGGATGGGCATAGTCGAGGCTCAACCACACCATGACCCAGCCATAGGCGGCGGCGAGCGCCGGCCAGGAGAGCCACCACCAGCGGCGATGGCGCATGACCGCGAGCAGCCCGGCGGTGACAAAGGCGAGATAGGCGAAGAGCGGCAGCGCGTGCGGCGCATCGCTCGCCACCAGCGCCGGCACGGCGTAGGCGCCGACGAGGCCGAGCGCGGCGACGAACACCCCGTGCCGTAGCGACAGTGCCACGGTGGCGATCGAGGTCGCCGCGAGCAGCGGGAAAGCGAGCGGCGAGGGGATCAGCCCATAGAGCTGATAGCCCGCATAAAGGGCGGCGAAGATCATCGCCGAACCCGCCGCCGCCAGAGCCTGCGGCACCGGGACGCCGCCACGGGCGGTCCCCTCGCCCTGCGGCTCGCGCTGCGCCAACCATTCGGCGCCGGCGCACAGCCCAATCCCGAGTAGCACCGCCAGGATCACCCGCACCGGCGGCGTCAAAAGCCCGTAGTCGATCGAGAGCTTAACTAGAAAGGCGCCGCCCAAGGCCAAGGTTACGCCGCCGAGCCAGACCAGCCAGCGCTCGGCAAACCGCTGCTCGAAGCTCCAGCCCAGTGGCGGCGATGGGCCCGCCGCTGGCGGTGGCGCAATCGCCGCCGGTGGCTCGGCAGTTGCTGGAGAGACCGGGGGCGTCTCTGCCTCTTGAACGATGGGCGGCGTTTCTGCCACGGGCGTCACGGCAGCGGGCGTTTCCAGTGTCGGCGTGATGGGGCCGCCACCGGCGAGCGCGCTCAGCCGTTCGTCGAACCGGAACAAGCGGTGATCGAGCATCGCGACCTTCCCGGTCAGCAGCTCGATCTGCGCTTTGAGCCGGCGGTCGACGACGATCGACCGGATCGCCATCACGAAAGGGGCGATGAAGAGCAGGAAGGCCCAGGGGAGCACGTCATCCCAGTCCATGGCGTAAACCTTTCGATCCGCCTAGATCGACGCTGCGGTGGAACGCCGCTTGCGTCATCTGTAGCGAGCATCATATAATGAGTGAACGTTCACTCACAAGTGCCAAACTTCATCGTGCGGACGACCGGGGTCAAAGATAGGGTAGAGCGGGCCGCGATCGAGCTGTTTGCTGCGCGGGGGGTCGATGGCGTCTCGATCGCCGACATCGCCGCCGCGGCTGGGGTGGCGCAGGGCGCCCTTTATCGCCATTACCGCAGCAAGGACGAGCTAGCCGCGCGCCTCTTCGCCGGGGCGTATCTCCGCACCGGGGCGGATCTCGCTGCCATCAGCGCCGCCGAACCCCGCTTCGCCAAGCGGATCGAAGCGATGGTCGCGCATTTCTGCGCGCTCTACGATCGCGACGCGGCGCTGTTCCGCTTTATGCTGATTGCTCAGCACGATTTGTTGCCACGCGTGGCCGATACCGACCCGACCCCGGTCGCGGTGATCGAGGCGGCTCTGGCCGACGGGGTTGCGGGCAGCGAGATAGCGCCAGTCGTTCCGGGCGAAGGCGCCGCCGCAATTATGGGCATCGTGCTGCAGACCGCGCTGTTCCACATCTATGGCCGTTTGGCCGGGCCGCTCTTGCCGCACGCGCCCGCGCTTGCCCGGGCCGCGCTCGCGGCGATCGGTGCTCTCGCTTGAGCGAAGCACCGCCTCCAAAGCAGCTAAGCCCTTGAAATTCTGCAACCCTCGTCCGGTTGCGTGGGGGGGAGAAAAATGCTAGGAACCGCGCGGATCTCGCGGGGCCAACGGCTTATGGCGCGGCCCCGAGGTCGTCTTTAGCCGAGGTCCCTACGGATACCATGCCGCGACCCACCGCTCCCCGGCGCGCAGAGCGAGGAACGTTTCCCGTTGGCTGCTGAATCAACAGGCATTTCCGGCCTGGCAGAACGTTACGCGGCGGCGCTGTTCGAGCTTGCCGATGAGCGCCACGCGCTCGACGCGGTCGCCGGCGACATGCGCGAGCTGCGGGCGATGCTGCAGGCAAGCGCCGATCTGATGCGGCTGGTGCGCAGCCCGGTGCTGTCGCGCTCCGAGCAGGGCAAGGCGATGGCGGCGCTGGCCGAGGACGCTAAGCTGTCACAGCTCAGCGCCGATTTCATCGCCATCGTCGCGCGCAATCGGCGGCTCTTCGCGGTGCCGGCGATGATCGAGGCCTATCTCAACAAGCTCGCCGCGCGTCGCGGCGAGGTCACCGCCGAGATCGTCGCCGCTCAACAGCTGACAAAAGCTCAGGAGGACGCCTTGGGCGAAAAGTTGCGCCGGGTCGTCGGCGGCCGGGTAACCATGGATGTGCGCGTCGACCCGAGCCTCCTCGGCGGCATGATCGTCAAGATCGGCTCGCGCATGGTCGACGGATCGTTGAAGGGCCAGTTGCAACGCTTGCAGCTGAGCATGAGAGGGCTGGGGTAGAGGGCCAAAGGGGACCAAATCAGCATGGAAATCCGCGCGGCGGAAATCTCCGCCATCCTCAAGCAGCAGATCGCCAATTTCGGCAGCGAGGCCGATGTCGCCGAGATCGGCCAGGTGCTGTCGGTTGGCGACGGCATCGCCCGCGTCTATGGGCTCGACAAGGTCCAGGCCGGCGAGATGCTCGAATTCCCCAACGGGATGCGCGGGATGGCGCTCAACCTCGAGACCGACAATGTCGGCGTCGTTATCTTCGGCGACGATAGCGGCATCCGCGAAGGCGATACCGTCAAGCGCACCGGTTCAATCGTCGACGTGCCGATCGGGCGCGGCCTCCTCGGCCGGGTGGTCGACGGACTCGGCAACCCGATTGACGGTAAGGGGCCGCTGACCGACGTCACGCGCAGCCGGGTCGAGGTCAAGGCGCCGGGTATCATCCCGAGGAAATCGGTGCATGAGCCGGTGCAGACCGGGCTCAAGGCGATCGACGCGCTGGTGCCGATCGGGCGTGGCCAGCGCGAGCTGATCATCGGCGACCGCCAGACCGGCAAGACCGCGGTCGCGATCGATACGATCCTCAACCAAAAAGAGGCGAACGCCGGCACTGACGAATCGAAAAAGCTTTATTGCATCTATGTCGCCATCGGGCAGAAGCGCTCGACCGTCGCGCAGATCGTCAAGACCCTCCAGGATTACGGCGCGATGGACTATTCAATCGTCGTCGCCGCCACCGCGTCGGAACCGGCGCCGCTGCAATTTCTCGCCCCCTATACCGGCTGCACGATGGGCGAGTTCTTCCGCGACAACGGTATGCACGCGCTGATGATCTACGACGATCTGTCGAAGCAGGCCGTCGCCTATCGCCAGATGTCGCTGCTGCTGCGCCGCCCGCCCGGCCGCGAAGCCTATCCCGGCGACGTCTTCTACCTGCATTCGCGGCTCTTGGAGCGCGCCGCCAAGATGAACGACGAGCACGGCGCCGGCTCGCTGACCGCGCTGCCGATCATCGAGACCCAGGCCGGTGACGTGTCGGCCTATATCCCGACCAACGTCATTTCGATCACCGATGGGCAGATCTTCCTCGAAACCGAGCTGTTTTATCGCGGCATCCGCCCGGCCATCAATGTCGGCCTATCGGTCAGCCGGGTTGGCTCGGCGGCGCAAATCCGCGCGATGAAGCAGGTTGCCGGCCGCATCAAGCTGGAGCTCGCGCAGTACCGCGAAATGGCGGCATTCTCGCAATTCGCCTCCGATCTCGACGCATCGACGCAGCGGCTGCTGGCGCGTGGCGCGCGCCTCACCGAGCTGTTGAAGCAGCCGCAATTCAGCCCGGTGCCGGTCGAGGAGCAGGTGGTCTCGATCTTCGCCGGCACTCGCGGCTTTCTCGATGGGGTCGCGGTCGGCGATATCGGCCGGTTCGAGGCGTCGCTGCTCGGCGAGTTGCGCAGTGGCAAGGCCGATCTACTCGCCGCGATCCGTAACGAGGGCGCGATCTCCGAGACCTCGGAAAAGGCGCTGACCGAATTCCTCGGCAATTTCGCCAAGACCTTCGCGTAGGCGTTCATGGCCAGCCTCCGGGACCTGCGCGTCCGCATTCGCAGCGTCAGGTCGACCCAGAAGATCACCTCGGCGATGAAAATGGTCGCCGCCTCAAGGCTACGCCGGGCGCAGGAGCAAGCCGAGGCCGCCCGCCCCTATGCCCTGCGCATGGAGCGGGTACTGGCGTCGCTGGCATCGCGCATGTCCGGCCTGTCGGGCGGCCCGAAGCTCCTCGCCGGCACCGGCAAGGATCAGGTGCATCTGCTAATCGTCGCGACCTCAGATCGCGGCCTCGCCGGCGGCTTCAACGCGACGATCTTGCGCGAGTCGCGGCGGCAAATCCGCGCGCTGACGGGCGCCGGCAAGGACGTGAAAATCCTCACCATCGGCCGCAAGGGGCGCGACGGGCTGCGCCGCGACTATGCGCGCCTCATCGCCGACAGCCTCACCGATATCGGCCGCCGCCGCGTCTCGTTCGACGAGGCGCGCGACATCTCGCAGCGCGTTCTGACGATGTTCGAGGCTGGCGAATTCGATGCCTGCTCGATCGTCTTCAACCGCTTCCGCTCGGCGATGACGCAGATCGTCACGGTGCAGCAGCTGATCCCGTTCGCGCGGCCTGAAACCGCCGATGCGCCGACGCTCACGGGTGGCGCGATCTACGAGTTCGAGCCCGACGAGGAGGAAATCCTCGCCGAATTGCTGCCACGCAACCTCGCGGTGCAGATCTACACCGCGCTCCTCGAAAACGCGGCGAGCGAACAGGGCGCGCGGATGACCGCGATGGACAGCGCCACCCGCAATGCCGGCGACATGATCGACCGGCTGACGATGAACTACAACCGCACCCGCCAGGCCGTCATCACCAAGGAGCTGATCGAGATCATCTCCGGGGCCGAGGCGCTCTAACACCAGGGAATACCGGACATGGCCACCAATATCGTCGGCACCATCACCCAAGTCATCGGCGCGGTCGTCGATGTGCATTTCGATGGCGAGCTGCCCTCGATCCTCAACGCGCTGCATACCGACAATGCCGGCCGCACCCTCACGCTCGAAGTGGCGCAGCATCTGGGCGAGAACACGGTGCGCACGATCGCCATGGACACCACCGACGGTCTCGTCCGCGGCGCCCAAGTCGTCGATACCGGCGCCCCGATCAGCGTCCCGGTCGGGCCCGAGACGCTGGGCCGCATCCTCAACGTCATCGGCGAGCCGGTCGACGAGCGCGGCCCGGTCAACACCAAGAAGCGCATGCCGATCCACCGGCAGGCGCCCGAATTCGTCGAGCAATCGACCGAGGCGGAAATCCTCATCACCGGGATCAAGGTCGTCGATCTGCTGGCGCCTTACGCCAAGGGCGGCAAGGTCGGGCTGTTCGGCGGCGCCGGGGTCGGCAAAACCGTCATCATCATGGAATTGATCAACAATATCGCCAAGGCGCATGGCGGATACTCGGTGTTCGCCGGGGTTGGCGAGCGCACCCGCGAGGGCAACGACCTCTATCACGAGATGATGGAATCGGGGGTCATCGTGCCGGATGGGCCGGGCTCGAAGGCGGCGTTGGTCTACGGCCAGATGAACGAGCCGCCGGGGGCGCGCGCCCGGGTCGGCCTCTCGGGCCTCACCCTCGCGGAATACTTCCGCGACGAGGAAGGCCAGGATGTGCTGTTCTTCGTCGACAACATTTTCCGCTTCACCCAGGCGGGTTCGGAAGTTTCGGCGCTGTTGGGCCGTATTCCCTCGGCGGTCGGCTATCAGCCGACCCTCGCCACCGACATGGGCGCGCTCCAGGAACGCATCACCACCACCAAGAAGGGCTCGATCACCTCGGTGCAGGCGATCTATGTGCCGGCCGACGATTTGACCGACCCGGCGCCGGCGACCTCATTCGCCCATCTGGACGCGACCACCGTGTTGTCGCGGCAGATCGCCGAGCTCGGCATCTATCCGGCGGTCGACCCGCTCGATTCGACCTCGCGCATGCTCGATCCGCGGGTCGTTGGCGACGAGCACTACGCGGTCGCCCGCGATGTACAGCGGGTGCTGCAGACCTACAAATCGCTGCAGGACATCATCGCCATTCTCGGCATGGACGAGTTGTCTGAGGACGACCGGCTCACGGTGGCGCGGGCCCGCAAGATCCAGCGCTTCCTGTCGCAGCCCTTCCATGTAGCCGAGGTGTTTACCGGCTCGCCCGGCGTCTTCGTCAACCTCGAAGATACGATCAAGGGCTTCAAGGGGATCGTCGCCGGCGAGTACGACGAGATGCCGGAAGCCTCGTTCTACATGGTCGGCACGATCGAGGAAGCTGTCGAGAAGGCCCGCAAGATGGCGAGCGAAGCGTAATGGCCGACCGCGTTCAGTTCGAGCTGGTGACGCCGGAGCGCCTTGTCCTCTCGACCGATGTCGAGATGGTGGTCGTGCCCGGGACCGAGGGTAATTTCGGCGTATTGCCCGGGCATTCGCCGCTGATCTCGACGATTCGCCCGGGAATGATCGAGATCTACGAGAACCGGGCCGTCACCGAGCGCATTTTCGTCGTCAGCGGCATCGCCGAAGTTACACCCGAACGCTGCACCGTGCTCGCCGAGGAGGCGATGGACCCGGCGACGCTCGACCGCGCCGCGATCGAGGCGGAATTGCAGGTCATCGAGGGCAATCTGCCGAGCCTGCGGGATCAGGTTGGCCGCGCGAGCGGCGCCGACCGCGACCGGCTTGCCGTCGAGCTGCGCGGGCTTGAGCACCAGCAGGCGATCGCCCGCGCCAAGCTCCAGGCCCTCGCCGCGCCGACCGCGCACTGAGGCGCAGCGGGAATCATCCCGCGCTGTCGTGTATAATAAGCGATGCGCACCACGCCGGAGGCGGCATGGGCTCGTGGACGCTTGACGACATTCCCTGGCATCGTTTCGATCCGATGCGGCTCGATCCCGCGATCGTCGCGATGGTCAAGGCGGCGAGCCTCGTCGAGTACAACGGCGCGGTCTACGCGCATCACCTCTGCCGCGTCTTCGCCGCTGACCCCGCGTTCCAGGATCGTGCGCGGCAATGGGGCGAGGAAGAGGTCCAGCATGGTGTCGCGCTGGCGCGCTGGGCGGCCCTGGCTGATCCCAGCTTCGACTTCGATTCGGCCTTCGCCCGGTTTCAGGAGGGCTACCGGATCGATTTCGACAGCGTCAACTCGCGTCGCGGCTCCCGCGTTGGTGAAATGATCGCGCGCTGCATCGTCGAGACCGGCACCAGCTCTTACTACACCGCGCTGCGTGAGGCCGCCCGCGAGCCGGTACTTCAGGAGATTTGCCGCCACATCGCCGCCGACGAGTTGCGCCACTACCGCTTTTTCTACAAGACCGCATGCGCTTACCAGGGGCGCGAGCGGCTCGGGCGCTGGGCGCGGCTGAAGATCGCGCTCGGCCGGCTCGCCGAGAGCGAGGACGATGAGCTTGCCTACGCCTACTACGCCGCTAATGAGACCGCGACGCCCTATGACCGGCGGCGGTATTCGCGCGCCTATGGCGCCGGCGCCTTGGCGCTGTACCGCGCCCATCACGTCGAGCGCATGGTGGCGATGGTGCTGAAGGCGGTCGGTCTTACCCCGAATGGGCGCTTCGCCCGGGTGGTCAGCGTCCTAGCCTGGCGCGCGATGCGTTACCGCGCTGGCCGCTTTGCCAAAGCCGAGGCATGAGGCCGCTGCCGCACCTTCATTTTCGGTCTCGTGCCTTGCGCGCGGCATAGCGAGCATCGCGCGCGATCTTCTGCTCGACTTTGAGGGCTAGGGCGTCGGCGGCATCGCTGACGACCTGCTCGGCTGCCGCGGCCTCACGGGCAATCTGCTCGGCTGCGAGCACGGCGGCTTTCGCCGCCGCTTCCGCCGCCGCATGCGCTTCGCTCTCCAGACGGAGAGCCCTGCGCTTGGCGTCGCGGATTTCGCGGTCTGCCACGATCGCCTGCCGGACGGACTGCCGTTCGGCTAAGCCCGGATCGTTTGCCGCAGTCTTAGCGAGAAACTTTTCCAGTAGCGTCTTCTTGGCATTGGCGGCGGCGGTTAGCCGGTCGTCGAACCCGCTTTGCTTTGAGCGTTTCAACTCGCTCCGTCTGGTATGAACTGGCTGCATTGGTCCTTGATGGGGATGGCGGCCCGCCGGTTCAAGCCGGAAGGTCGATGGAACCGCCTAGGCGCCGCGCGCTCGGTGGTCGGCAAGCACCTGGGCGATCACCTCGGTGATCTTCTTGCCTGTGGGGATATGGAGGAACTCGTTGGGGCCGTGCGCGTTGGAATGCGGACCCAGGACGCCGGTGACGACGAATTGCGCGGCGGGAAATTTGGCGCCGAGCATCGCCATGAACGGGATGCTGCCGCCTTCGCCCATGTAGGCGGGCGGCGCGCCGAACGCGTTCCGCGACGCTATCGCCAGCGAGGCTTCAAGCCACGGCGCCAAAGCCGGCGCGTTCCATCCCGCCGAGGCGGTCGCCGAGGAAAATTCGACCTTGGCGCCATAGGGCGGGTCTGCTTCCAACACCCGTCGCATGGTGCTGGCGGCCTCCGCCGGGTCGAGTGTCGGCGGCAGGCGCAGGCTCAGCTTCGCGGTGGTGTAGGGGAGCAGCACGTTGCCGGCATTCTCTGGCGCCGGCAGCCCGTAGATGCCGGTGACCGCGAGCTGCGGCCGCCAGGTGCGGTTGAGCACCAGCTCGGTCAAATCGTCGGCCGCGGGTCGCATGCCGGCGACAAAGGGAAACTCGCTGTAGACCCGCTCGCCGAGGCCGGCAGCGGCGACCCGCGCCTGCGCCACCCGCTCGGCGGGGATTTGCGCGTAAAGGGCCTCGGGGCGGATTTCGCCGGTCCCCTCGTCCTCGAGGCGCGTCAGCAGGCTGCGGAAGATGCGAAAGCTCGACGGCACGATGCCGGATGCGGCGCCCGAATGGACCCCCTCCGCCAGCACCGACACGGTGAGTGAGCCAGCGATGACGCCGCGCAGCGAGGTGGTCAACCACAGCTGGTCGTAATTGCCGCAGCCGGAATCGAGGCAGACGACCAGCGACGGGCTGCCGATCCGGCCCGCGAGGTGATCGACATAGAACGGCAGATCGTAGCTGCCCGATTCCTCGCAGGCCTCGATCAGCACGATCGCACGGGCATGCGGCACGCCCTGCTCCTTGAGCGCGGCGAGCGCGGTCAGCGCGCCGAACATCGCGTAACCGTCGTCGGCGCCGCCGCGGCCGTAAAGCTTGTCGCCGGTGATGCGCGGCAGCCACGGGCCGAAGCCGTCTTCCCAGCCGACCATCTCGGGCTGTTTGTCGAGATGGCCGTAGAGCAGCACGGTGTCGGGTCCATCGCCCGGAACCTCGACGACGATGACCGGGGTGCGGCCGGGCAGGCGGACGACATCGAGCGTCGCGCCGGGAAAGCCAGCGATCTTGCGGCGCGCCCAGGTTTCGAACATCGCCACCGCCGCGTCCATATAGCCGTGCGCCGCCCAATCGGGGTCGAACATCGGCGACTTGTTCGGGATCTTGATGTATTCGACCAGGGTCGGGACGATCTCGTCGCCCCAGCATTGATCGGCGAATTTTTTCAGTTTGGCGCTGTCCAGCATGCGGCCTCTCCGAGAATTACGGCCAATCTATCATCGCCGATTGGCCTCGCCATGATCGTCGTGTTTGGCTCGATCAATGTCGATGTGCTGGTGCCGGTGCCGCATTTGCCGGGGCGCGGCGAAACCGTGCTCGGCGGCGATTACCGCGTCGCGCCGGGCGGCAAGGGCGCCAACCAGGCGCTGGCGGCGCGCCGCGCCGGGGCCGATGTCTTCATGGCCGGCGCGGTGGGAGGCGACAGCTTTGCCGCGATCGGGCTAGATCTGCTGCGCCGCGACGGGGTCGATCTGAGCTTGGTGGCGACGGTCGAGCGACCGACCGGCTGCGCCACGATTACGGTCGATCCCGATGGCGAAAACCAGATCGCCGTCGCCTCAGGCGCCAACCTTTTGGCGCAGGCGGCGCAGGTGTTCGACCGGCTGCTCGGGCCGAAGACGGTTCTGGTGCTGCAACGTGAGGTGCCCAGCGAGGAGAACGCGGCGCTGATTGGGCGTGCTCGCGCAAGGGACGCCCGGATCGTGCTGAGCCTCGCCCCGGCGGGCTCGATCGCGCCGGCGCGGCTGGAAGACATCGATGTGCTGATCGCCAATGCGGACGAGGCAGCGGTGTTGGGCGAACCGCGAACCGTCGCGCTCCGATTGCGGCAGGCGCTGGTGGTAACGCGCGGGGCCGAGGGGGCGATGGCGTTTCTGGCGGACGGCGCCACGCTCGCGGTGCCGGTGCTGGTGGTCGAGCCGGTCGATACCACCGGCGCCGGCGACACCTTTGCCGGCGTGCTCGCCGCCGGGCTCGACGCTGGGCTGACGCTGGAGCCCGCTCTCCGCCGCGCCAGTGCCGCGGCGGCGCTCTCGTGTTTGGCGCTGGGCGCGCAAGAGGCGATGCCCAGCGGCGCGACGATTGACGAGGCCGCGGCGCGCCTAGGGCGCTAGGTGCTCGCGAAATTCCTCGAGGATCGCGACATAGATCGCGCGCTTGAACAGCACGATCAGCTCGGGCAGCTCGTGAGCGGCGACCCATTTCCAGGCATCGAACTCGGGATGCTCGGTTGCCGGATTAATATCGATATCTCCGCCAGTGAAGCGCATCGCGAACCAAATCTGCTTCTGCCCGCGATACCGCCCGCCCCACATTCCGCCGGCGATCTCGACCGGCAGATCGTAGCGGTGGAGGACGCGGCTCTCGGCGATGATCTCGGCTTTGTCGGTGCCGACTTCCTCGTTGAGCTCGCGAAGCGCCGCCTCGCGCGGTGTCTCGCCCGGGTCGATCCCACCTTGCGGCATCTGCCATGCCGATAACCCCGCCGGCATGTCGATGCGGCGGCCGGCGAAGACGAGCCGGTCGCGGTTGATGAGGACGATGCCGACCCCGGGACGATAGTCGGGGAAATCGTCGTGAGCGGTCAGTTGTTCACCGCTCGGCCGCTGAACAGCACGATGCCGCGCAACATGTCGACCGCGCGGGCGAGCTGATAGTCGTCGGCGGTGCCCATGATCGAAGGGTCGACCGAACCCTGGTCGCCGGGATTGTCGGGGTCGGTCTTGTCAGAGACCTGCTTCTTGTCCGCGTCGTCGGCCGGATGATCGATCTTGGCGGCGTCGACGATGATATCCGGGTCGATACCCTTGGCCTGGATCGAGCGCCCCGACGGCGTGTAATAGCGCGCCGTGGTCAGCCGCATCGCGCCATGGCCCGGCAGCGGGATGATCGTCTGCACCGAGCCTTTGCCGAACGAGCGGGTGCCGAGCAGGATCGCGCGGTGATGGTCCTGTAAGGCGCCAGCGACGATCTCGCTCGCCGAGGCCGAGCCGCCATTGATCAGTACGACCATCGGCAGCCCGCCGGTAATGTCGCCGGAATGCGCGTTATAGCGTTGCGCATCGTCGGAACGGCGGCCGCGGGTCGAGACGATCTCGCCCTTTTCGATGAAGGCGTCGGACACGGCCACGGCCTGGTCGAGCAAGCCGCCCGGATTGTTGCGCAGATCGAGGATGATCCCCACCAGCTTGTTGCCGGCCTGCTGCTTCAAACTCTTCATCGCGTTGTTGAGACCGACATCGGTCTGTTCGGTGAAGCTGGTGATGCGGATATAGCCGATGGTGTCGCCCTCCATATGCGAGCGCACCGACTGGATCTTGATCTTGGCGCGGATCAGCTTGACGTCGAACGGGTCCTTGCCGGCGCGGCGGATGCGCAGCGTCACCTCGCTGTTCTCGGGTCCGCGCATCTTTTCGACCGCCTCGGGAAGGGTCATCCCCTGCACCGGGTTGCCGTCGAGATGGGTGATAAGGTCGCCCGGCTTCAAACCGGCGCGCGCCGCCGGCGTGTCGTCGATCGGCGAGACCACCTTGATGAGGCCATTGTCCATCGACACCTCGATCCCGAGCCCGCCGAATTCGCCCCGGGTCTGGACCTTCATGTCGGTGAAGTTCTTAGCGTTGAGGTAGTTCGAATGCGGATCGAGCGAGGTCAGCATGCCGTTGATCGCGCCTTCGATCAGCGTGTCGTCGCTGACCTCTTCGACATACTCGCTGCGCACCTTTTCGAACACGTCGCCGAACAGGTTGAGCCCCTTATAGGTCTCGGCGGTGTTCGTCGATGCCGTGGTGGTCGACGCCGCGCCGAGATCCTGCCGCATCGGCACGACCAACAACGCAGCGGCAAATGCCGCAACCAGCCCCAATCGTCTCATTCACCCACCTTGCTTTCCCCGGCTTCTCTATTCGCGGCTGGCAAGCCGCGATTGCGGATCGACCGGGCGGCCGTCCCGGCGCAATTCAAGATAAAACATCGCACCGGCGTTCCGGTCATCGGCGCCCGGCATGGCACCAACCGGCTCGCCCGCCTGAAGCCATTGGCCGCCGGTCACATCGACCCGGCCCAACCTCGCCAACGCCGAATGATATCCGCCGCCGTGGCGAATGATCAAGATCAGGCCGTAGCCGCGCAAATTCCCGGCATATTCGACCTCGCCGTCGAACGGCGCGACGACCAGCGCGGAAGGCGAAGTGTTCAAGGCTAGGCCTTGGCCAACCCGTCCGGCACGGTCGGTCTCGCCGAAGCGATTGGCGATCTCGCCGACAACCGGCCAGACCAGATTCGTGTGCGGCGCGTCCAAAGCCCGCAGGTTCGCGGGGCGGCTCGGATCGGCGGGCAGTGGCGCGCCTTTCGGCGCCGCAGCGCGCAGGCGCGCGAGCAGCTCCTTGTCGCGGAGGTCGGTTTCGATGTCGGCGCGCTTGATCAGATCGAGAAGATCGCTCGCCTGGTCGCCGAGATTGGCGGGGGCTCCGGTCTTGTCGTCGGACTGCAGCTTGGCAATAAGCTCGTCGAGATTGGCGATGGGTTGGGTCTTGCCGTCATGGGGCAGCAGATTGGCGATGAGGTCCTGCCGCTTGCCGACCAGTGCGGCGAGCGCTTCGCGGGATTCGGTCAGCGCCTTGATGGCCGCCTCCAGCTCGGGGCGACCGGCATTGATCTGCGCCTGTTCGGCGGTTAGCGAGGCGAGCTCAGCCGCCAATGCCTTCGCCTGCGCTTCCAGCGCCGGAATCGCGGCGGCGAGCAGGATGCCGCCACGCGCCCGGTCGATCGGCCTCGGTGCCGCGAAGGCCGGCGCCGCGCCCGGCGCCCGCGCCAGACGTTCGAGCGCGCCGAGCAGCTCTGCCTCTTCCTTGCCGTTTTGCTCGAATTGCTGCTGCTTAGCGGCGGCGCCGCGTTCCATCGTGCCGATGGCAAAATCGAGCGCCGCAGCCGCACGCTCGTTTTGCTGGACGCGATGCGCGGCGGCGATGGATTGCGCGCGAATAGCGCTGAGCTCGGCGATGGCGGGGTCGGAAGCGGGCTTTGCTGCCGGCAAATGCGCCGGCAGCAACACGCTGCCGACGATGATAATCGCCGGCATCAGCCAGCGTCCCAAAAGGATCACCCGCGGCTCACCCCGCGGCGCGCCGCTGCGCCTCGCCGGCGCCGAGCAGCGAATGCCCGGTCATCGCCGCCGGTTGTGGCAGGGCCAGTAGGGCCAGTAGGGTCGGGGCGACATCGGCGAGGCGGCCATTCTGCACCTGACGCACCGCGACTGGCGGGTTGACGACGATGAGCGGCACCGGGTTGAGCGTATGCGCGGTGTGCGGCGCGCCGGTCTCGGGGTCGCGCATCATCTCGGCGTTGCCGTGGTCGGCGGTGATGACGAGGGTTCCGCCGGCCGTCTCGACCGCCTGCGCCAGCCGGCCGAGACAGGCATCGACCGCCTCAACCGCATGCTCGGCCGCATCGAAGAGGCCGGTATGCCCGACCATGTCGGTATTGGCGTAATTGAGCACGACGACGTCGAATTTCCCCGACTGGATCGCCGAGACGACCTTGTCGGTGACTTCCGGCGCCGACATTTGCGGCTGCATGTCGTAAGTCGCAACCTTGGGCGAGGGCACCAGGATGCGCTCCTCGCCGGGGAACACCGTCTCGCGCCCGCCATTGAAGAAGAAGGTGACGTGCGCGTATTTCTCGGTCTCGGCGATGCGCAGCTGGGTCATCCCGGCGCGCGAGACGATTTCGCCGAAGGTGTCTTGAAGGTTTTCCGGCGGGAACAGGGTCGCGAGGAAGCGGTTCAGCTCCTCGGAATACTCGACGAGGCCGAGCGCGGCGGAAAAATCGACGAGCTTGTTGCGGGCGAAGCCGGAAAACCCGGGGTCGAGCAGCGCGGCGGCGATCTCACGGATGCGATCGGCGCGGAAATTCGCCAGCAGCAACCCGTCGCCGTTGCTCATCCCGGCCCAGTCGCCGATCGCGGTGGGGAGGACGAACTCGTCGGTCTCGCCGGCCGCATAGGCGGCCTCGACCGCGGCGATCGGGTCGGGCGCTCTGCGGCCAACGGCCTCGGTCAGCATCGCGTAGGCCTTCTCGACCCGGTCCCAGCGTTTGTCGCGATCCATCGCGTAATAGCGGCCGCAGATCGTGGCGACCGCGATGTCGCCCGCGCCCGCGGTGTCGGTCTTGAACTGCTTGAGGTAACCGAGCGCCGATTGCGGCGGCGTGTCGCGCCCGTCGAGCGCGGCATGGACCGCGACCTTGAGCCCGGATTTGGCGAGGATGCGGCACAAAGCGGCGATCTGCCCCTGGTGCGAGTGAACCCCGCCGGGCGACATCAGCCCGAAGACATGCGCGATGCCGGTTTTTGCTTTCGCCTCGGCGATGAACGTCTTCAGCGCTGGCATGTTGGCGATCTTGCCGGTGGCGATCGCGTCATCGATGCGCGGCAAATCCTGCATCACCACCCGGCCGGCGCCGAGATTGGTATGGCCGACCTCGGAATTGCCCATCTGCCCGTCGGGCAGCCCGACATAATGCTCGCTGGCTTCGAGATGGGCGTGCGGCCAGCGCGCCATCAGCCGGTGCCAGACCGGCGTCTTGGCCCGCGTGATCGCGTTGTCGTCGGCATCCTTCCGCTCGCCCCAGCCGTCGAGGATGCACAGCACGACTGGGCGGGGACGAGGCGGCATGGGCACGTGACCTGAGCGGTTAGAAGCCTGGATATATACGCGAAACAGCCCGCGACGGGATATATCCCCTTAATCGCGGTGATAAGGGTGGCCGGCGAGGATCTGCTGGGCGCGGTAGAGCTGTTCCAGGAGCAGGCTGCGCACCAGCAGGTGTGGCCAGGTCATCGCGCCCAACGAGACGACGGCGTCGGCGCGCTCGATGACCGCGGGTCCGAGCCCGTCGGCACCGCCGATGGCGAAGGCGAGCGTAGTCACGCCGCGATCGCGCCAGGCTGCCAGCCGCTCGGCCAGCTCGCGGCTCGACCAGGGCCGCCCGCGCTCGTCGAGCGCGACGAGCAGCGCGCCGGGAGGCACGGCGGCGAGGATCAGCTCGGCCTCGCGCGCCTTCAACTGTGGTGGCGGCAGCTTCTTCTTTTCCTCGAGCTCGACGATCGCCGGCGCCGGCTTCAGGCGTTTCAGATATTCCGCCTCCAGCTCGCTGAGCGGGCCGCGACGCTGCTTGCCAATGGCGAGGATTACGGTGCGGATCGCACTGTCCTGGGGTTTGGCCTACTGCCGTGCCGCTTCGGCGTCGGGCAGGTCCGAACCCCACATCTTTTCGAGATTGTAGTGGGCGCGGATTTCCGGCCGGAACAGGTGGACGATGACGTCACCGGCATCGATCAGCACCCAATCGCCTTGCGACTTGCCCTCGACCGAGGCGCGCCATTTCTTCGGCAAAGCTTCGATCAAATGTTCGGCCAGCGAAACCACCTGGCGCGCCGAACGGCCGCTGGCCACCACCATGTAGTCGGCGATCAGCGTCTTGCCGGCGAGGTCGATGGTGACGATGTTCTCGGCCTTGCCGTCTTCGAGGCTGGCGATGATGCGGGTCAAGAGATCGGGCGCAGGCGGCGCCTCGGGCTGGGTCTTGCGGCGGCGGCGGGTAGGCAGGGCGGCTATCGTGACGGTCTCCTCTAGCTTCCGGGGCGGTTTCCTCGGCGGTTTTCGGGGCCGGCTCACCCGCTTGGCGCGGATCGCCGTCGCCGAGCTGGGGTCGAGCTTTGCATGGATGAACACCCAGGCGGGCGGGTGCATCTCGGCGAGCCGGCGCATGGCGTGCGACGGAACGCGTGCCTCAGCGTAGCGCTTGGCCGCCTTGCCGGCGAGCGCGGTGAGCGCGGTCTCCGGGCGGTCGAACACCGCGATAGGCATGCTATCGACGATCTCCTCCCAGCGCTGCCAGCGCGGCAGTTGGGAGAGGTTGTCGCCACCCATCAGCCAGACAAAGCGCGTATGCGGGAAGCGGTGTTGCAGCGCGCGGATCGTGTCGGCGGTGTAGGTGGTGCCGAGCGCCGCCTCGACCGCGCTCACCTTGAGGTGCGGATGGCCCTTGGCGAGCGCGACAGCGCTGGCCAGGCGATTGGCGAACGGCGCCATGCCCTTTACCGGCTTCAGCGGGTTCTGTGGCGAGACAAGCCACCACACCTCGTCGAGGTCGAGGCGCTGCAGCGCTAAGAGGCTGATATGCAGATGGCCGCCATGGGCCGGGTTGAACGAGCCGCCGAGGAGCCCGATGCGGCGATGCGGGCGGCCAAAAAGTTCGCGCAAGGGTAATTGGTTCAGGGGCGCACCTGACCGTTGCCGCGCACCAGGTATTTGTACGTCGTCAGCTCCGCCGCGCCGACCGGTCCGCGCGGCGGCAGACGCTGGGTCGAGATGCCGATCTCGGCGCCCATGCCGAATTCGCCGCCATCGGCGAACTGGGTCGAGGCGTTGACCAGCACGATGGCGCTGTCGACCTCGCGCAGGAAGCGCTCGGCCACCGCCTGGTCCTCGGTGACGATCGCGTCGGTGTGGTGCGAGCCATAGCGCTCGATATGGTCGATCGCGCCGCCGACGCCGTCGACCATGCGCACCGCGAGGATCGCGTCGAGATATTCGGTCGTCCAATCCGCTTCGCTCGCCGGATGGGCGGCAGGGTCGAGCTTCACGATTTCGGGGTCGCCGCGCAGCTCGCAGCCGGCGGCTCGCAGGTCGGCGAGGATTGGCGGCAGCATTCCCTTGGCCTTGCGGTCGACCAGCAGCGTCTCGGTCGCGCCGCAAATCGACACCCGGCGCATCTTGGCGTTGAGCACGATCGCGCGCGCCTTCTCCGGGTCGGCGGCGCCGTCGATATAGGTGTGGCAGAGCCCTTCGAGATGGGCGATGACCGGGATGCGGCTCTCGCGCTGCACTCGCTCGATCAGCGAGGCACCGCCGCGCGGTACGATGATGTCGATGACCCCGCTCATGCCCAACATATAGCCGACCGCGTCCCGGTCGCGGGTCGGCACGAGCTGGATCGCCGCCTCGGGCAGACCGGCGGCGCGCAACCCGTCCTGCAGGGCGGCGACCAGGGCACGCGAGGAATAAAAACTCTCCGAACCGCCGCGCAGTATTGCCGCGTTGCCGGATTTCAACGCCAGGCCGCCAGCGTCGGCGGTCACGTTGGGGCGGCTCTCATATATAATACCTATGACCCCGAGTGGTACCGATACGCGGGAGATATCGAGCCCGTTGGGCCGGGTCCAGTGGGCGAGCACATTGCCGACCGGGTCGGGCTGCGCGGCGATGTCCTCGAGGCCGGTGGCGACGCCTTCGAGCCGCTTTGGGTCGAGCGCCAGCCGATCGATCAGCGCCGCGCCGATGCCATTCGCTTTCGCTGCGGCGACATCCTCGGCATTGGCGGCGAGGATTTCGTTCTGCCGGCGGCGGACCGCCTTGGCCGCCGCCTTGAGCGCCGTGACCTTCATCTCGGGCGAGGCGAGCGCCAGCTTCGCCGCCGCCTCGCGCGCCTTGCGGCCAAGTTCGGCCATTGCCGCGGCAAGGTTTTGCGTGGCGGGTTTTTCGCGGGTGAGGGTGTCGGCGCGTGTCATGTCCCTTGGGGCGTCACCGTCACAACCAGATCATCGCGGTGGATGATTTCATTGCGCCCACGATAGCCGAGGATCGCCGCGATTTCACCGCTCTTGTGCCCGGCGATGCGCTGGATGTCGCCGCTGGTATAGGCCGAGAGCCCACGTCCAGCCTCGATTCCGGTCTTGGTGCGGACGATCACGCAATCGCCGCGCTCGAACGCGCCCTCGACTGAAACCACCCCGGCGGGCAGCAGGCTCTTGCCCTGCCGCAGCGCATTCGCCGCGCCATCGTCCACTATTAGCGTGCCGGCGGGGTTGACCGCGCCGGCGATCCACGCCTTGCGCGCCGAGCGCGGCTCGGCCCGCGGCAGGAACAGGCTCGCGCGGCCGCCGGCCTCGATCGCCGCGAGCGGGGACTCGATATCGCCCTTGGCGATCAGCATGTTACAGCCGGCGCCCATCGCGATCCGCGCGGCGGCGAGCTTGGTCACCATGCCACCGGAGCTGTAGCCGGGCGGCGCTGAGCCAGCCATCGCCTCGATCTCGGGCCCGATCTCGCGGATGAGCGGGATGTGCTGGGCCGCTTCGTCGTGGCGCGGGTCGCCGGTGTAGAGCCCGTCGATGTCGCTGAGCAGCACGAGCATGTCGGCGCTGACCATTTGCGCGACCCGCGCGGCGAGCCGGTCGTTGTCGCCAAAGCGGATTTCGGCGGTGGCGACGGTGTCGTTTTCGTTGACCACCGGCACCGCGCCGAGGGCCAGAAGCTGGGCGAAGGTGGCGCGAGCATTGAGGTGGCGCTGCCGCGCCTCGGTGTCGTCGGGGGTGAGGAGGATTTGCGCGACGGTGATGCCGTGGTGGGCGAGCGCCTCCTGATAGGCGTGCGCCAGGCGGATCTGCCCGGTCGCGGCCGCCGCCTGCTTCTCCTCGAGCTTGAGGACCCGGCCGCTAAGCCCGAGATGCTGCCGCCCGACCGCGATCGCGCCCGACGACACCAGGATGATCTCCTGCCCGCGCGCCCGGCACCGCGCGACATCGGCGACCAGCGCGTCGAGCCAGGCGCGGTGGATTTCGCCGTCATCGTCGACCAGGAGGGCGGAGCCGATCTTGACGACAAGCCGCCTTGCCGCCGCGAGGGCGGCGGCGGGGGTGAGATCTGTCGCGAGGGCGTCCATCACGCTTCGACCAGCGCGTCTTCGCGCGCGGCATCGATCGCCCCGAACAGCGCGCCGACGACCTCCGTCACTCCGGCGCCGCTGACCCCAGAGAGTGGGAGCACTGTCGCGCCGCGGCCGGCGGCGCGGGCAAGTGCGCGGCATTTACGGGTCACGTTGGCGGGGTCGATCGCGTCGATCTTGTTGAGCCCGATCACCTCTTGCTTGCCGGCGAGACCGTGACCGTAGGAGCGCAGCTCGCCGCGGATCGTCTTGTAGGCGCCGATCACATCCTCCTCGGTGCCATCGACGAGATGGAGGATCACCGCGCAGCGCTCGACATGACCCAAAAACCGCGTACCGAGCCCGGCGCCGTCGCTGGCGCCTTCGATGAGGCCCGGCAAATCGGCGAGCACGAATTCGCGGTCGTCGAGCCGCACCACCCCGAGCTGCGGCCGCAGGGTGGTGAAGGGGTAGTCCGCGATCTTCGGACGAGCGTGCGACAGCCGCGCCAGAAGGGTCGATTTGCCGGCATTTGGCAGGCCAACAAGCCCGGCATCGGCAATAAGTTTCAGGCGCAGCCAAACCCATGTTTCGGCGCCCGGCCAGCCGAGATCGGCACGGCGTGGCGCCTGGTTGGTCGCGCTCTTGTAATGAGCGTTGCCAAACCCGCCATCGCCGCCGCGCAGCAATACCCGGCGCTGCCCGGCGCGGGTCATATCGGCGATCACGGTCTCGTTGTCCTCGCCGAGGATTTGCGTGCCGACCGGCACCTTCAATTCAAGATCGCGCCCACCCGCGCCGGTGCGGTCGCGCCCGGCCCCGCCGCGCCCGTTTTGCGCGCGGAAATGCTGCTGATAGCGGTAGTCGATCAGCGTGTTGAGGTTGTCCTGCGCAACAAAGATGATGTCGCCGCCCTTGCCGCCGTCGCCGCCATCCGGCCCGCCGAACTCGATGAATTTCTCGCGGCGAAAGCTCGCTGAGCCGCGCCCGCCGTCGCCGCTCTTCACATAGATTTTGCACTGGTCGAGAAATTTCATGGTGGCTCTATGAAACTCGGCAACGAAAAAGGGAGCGGCAAGCCGCTCCCCGATCCTTGTCTCCTGTTGGGGAACGGCTACTCGGCGGCTTCCGCCGGCGGGATAATGGAAATATAGGTACGGCCGCCCAATCCCTTGTGGAATTTCACCGACCCATCGATCAGCGCGAACAGCGTGTGGTCGCGCCCCATGCCGACCTCGTCGCCCGGATGGAACTTGGTGCCGCGCTGGCGCACGATGATATTGCCGGGGACGACGATCTCGCCGCCGAACTTCTTGACGCCGAGCCGCCGCCCGCGGCTGTCGCGCCCGTTGCGGGACGAGCCGCCCGCTTTCTTATGCGCCATCTGGTGTACTCCTCGCCCGGCGCGGCGCCGAACCGCCGCCGCCCGCGGCGGCATGGATCTCGGTGATCCGCAGCACCGTCTCGTGCTGGCGGTGGCCGTTCTTGCGCCGGTAGTTGTGCCGCCGCTTCTTCTTGAAGACGATGATCTTGTCGCCGCGGCGGTGCTCGACTAGCTCGGCGCTGACCGAGGCGCCGGCGACAAGCGGCGCGCCGGCCGACACGGTCGCGCCATCGCCGATCATCAGCACTTCGGAGAGCTCGATTGTCGCGCCCGGCTCGCCAACCAGCTTTTCGACCGCGATCACGTCGTCGGGCGCGACCTTGTACTGCTTGCCGCCGGTGCGGATCACTGCGAACATCTTTGCTGCCGCCAAGTGTTGTCGCGCTTCGAATTCCGGCGCGGAAACAGATCGGACGGGCCGCGCCCGTCCGGAAGCGGGGAATATAATGGCGCGCCTTTTGCTGTCAATGCCGTTGCCGCGATGAACGACGCCTCGTCGCGCCAACAAACGGACGAATTCTACGACACCGGCCGGTTCGGCGTGGTGCGGGTGGTGGCGCGCGCTTGTCCGCTGTGCGGCGGCGAGGACGCGGCGGCGCGACCGGGCTATGGCGAAGGTATTTGGCGGCTGGTCGAGTGCCGCGGCTGCGGTTTTGCCTATCTCGACCGCGCCCCCGACTACGAGGCGCTGTTTTCGGCGATGGCCTGGGAGAAGACTTGGGAGGCCGAGGGCGAGCGGCGCGCGGTGCTGCGCCCCGCCTCGTACCGCATCAGCAAATTGACCCGCGCGCGGATGCGGCTGTTGCCGCGCAAGAAGATGACCGATCTCGTCGCGCGCCATGCGCGGCCGGGTAATGTCGTCGATCTCGGCTGCGGGACGGGGAGCCAATTCAACGACCTTGCCGACGCGTTTGTGCCGTTCGGGGTGGAGATTTCGAGCGAGGCGGCTGAGGTAGCCGACGGCCGCTTTGCCGCGCGCGGCGGCCGTGCGGTCAATGCGCCCTCGCTCGACGGGCTCAAGACGTTCCCCGATGCATTCTTTACCGCCGCGGTGCTGCGCTCCTATCTCGAACACGAGTTGCAGCCGCGCGCCGTTCTGACGGAGCTGCACCGCACCTTGGCACCGGGCGGTGTCGCGCTGGTCAAGGTGCCGAACTACGCCTCGCTCAACCGCCGCGTCACCGGCCGCAAATGGTGCGGGTTCCGCTATCCCGACCACCTCAACTACTTCACCCCGGCCAGTCTCGCGCGGATGGCCGTCGAGTGCGGGTATGAGGCGCGCTTCGGTTTGACCGACAGGTTGCCGACCAGCGACAACATGTACGCGGCGCTGGTCAGGGCCTGAGGTCTCGCGATCCCGGCCGCTTTGACGCGGAGCTTCGGCCGCGCCTACACTTGTCGTTCGCCATAAACGATAAAGTCGCGAGGAGCGCCGAGGCGTATGGACACCGGCAAGATCAGCGCCACCGAAGACGAAGCCCTGCAATTCCATGCCAACGGCCGGCCCGGCAAGCTGTCGATCGCGCCGCACAAGCCGCTGTTGACGCAGCTCGACCTGTCGCTGGCTTATTCGCCGGGGGTCGCCTATCCGTGTCTGGCCATCCAAAAGGACCCGTCGGCCGCCTTCGACTACACTTCCAAGGGCAATTTCGTCGCGGTGATCTCGAACGGCACCGCGGTCCTGGGCCTCGGCGATCTCGGCGCGCTGGCGGCGAAGCCGGTGATGGAAGGCAAAGCGGCCCTCTTCAAGCGCTTCGCCGATATCGACTCCATCGACCTCGAGATCGACACCAAGGATGTCGACGAGTTCGTCAATTGCGTGCGTTTCCTGCACCCCGCGTTCGGCGGCATCAATCTGGAGGACATCCGCGCGCCCGAATGTTTCGTGATCGAGGAGCGGTTGCGCGAGTTGTTGGACATCCCGGTCTTCCACGACGACCAGCACGGCACCGCGATCATCACCACTGCCGGGCTCATCAACGCGCTGCACCTGACCAAGCGCGAACTCGGCGGTATCAAGATGGTGGTCAACGGCGCCGGCGCGGCATCGATCGCTTGCGTCGAGCTGTTGAAGACGATGGGACTCCCTTCGGCGAATGTCGTGTTGTGCGATACCAGGGGCGTCATCTATCGCGGCCGCACCGAGGGCATGAACCAGTGGAAATCGGCGCACGCGGTCGAGACCTCGGCGCGCACGCTTGTCGAGGCGATGGAAGGTGCCGACGTGTTCCTCGGCCTATCGGCGAAGGGCGCGGTCGATCAGGCCATGGTCCGCGCGATGGCCGACCGGCCGATCATCTTCGCGATGGCTAATCCCGACCCAGAGATCACCCCCGAGGAAGTGCGCGCGGTACGCTCGGACGCGATCATCGCCACGGGGCGCTCGGACTATCCGAACCAGGTCAACAACATCCTCGGCTTTCCGTACATCTTCCGCGGCGCGCTCGACGTGCGCGCGTCGCAGATCAACGACCAAATGAAGATCGCCGCGGCCGAGGCTCTTGCCCGGCTCGCCCGTGAGGACGTGCCCGACGAGGTCGCCGCCGCCTATGCCGGCCAGCGGCTCCGCTACGGGCCGGATTACATCATCCCGGCGCCATTCGACCCGCGTTTGATCTGGGCGGTGCCGTCCGCCGTAGCGCAGGCGGCGATGGATTCAGGAGTGGCGCGCAAGCCAATCCTCGACATGGCCGCCTACAAGCGCAGCTTGCGCGCCCGGCTCGATCCCGCCGCGGACCGGCTCGAACTGATCTTCGACAAGGTGCAGCGCCAGCCGAAGCGTGTCGTCTTCGCCGAGGGCGAGGAGGAGATGACGATCCGCGCGGCGCTGCAATACGCCAGCAGCGGCTACGGCACGCCGATCCTGATCGGCCGCGAGGAGCCGATCCGGGCGACGATGGCGGCGATGGGGCTCAATGAAGGCGGACCGCTCGAAATCCATAACGCGCGGCTGTCGACCAGTAACCAGCGCTATACCGAGTTCCTCTACAACCGCCAGCAGCGCCGCGGCATGCTCTACCGCGACTGCCAGCGCCAGGTGAACCAAGACCGCAACGTCTTCGCCGCCTGCATGGTCGCCTGCGGCGATGCTGACGCGATGGTTACCGGCGTCACCCGCAACTCGTTCGACGTGCTCGACGAGGTCACGCGTGTCATCGAAATGAAACCCGGCAGCGAGATGTTTGGGCTGACCGTGCTGATGGCACGGGCGCAGACCGTGCTGCTCGCCGATACGCTGGTGCATGAGAACCCGACCGCCGCACAACTTGCCCAGATCGCCGTCGATGCGGCGGCGAAGGCGCGCGAGCTGGGGCTTGAGCCGCGCGTCGCGCTGCTGTCCTATTCCAATTTCGGCAACCCGATGGCCGAGGGCGGCGCGCGAGTGCGCGAGGCGGTGGCGCTGCTCGACGCACGTCAGGTCGATTTCGAATATGACGGCGAGATGAGCGCCGATGTCGCCTTGGATCGCGGGCTGATGCGGCGCCTCTACCCGTTCTGCCGCCTGTCGGGACCCGCCAACATCCTGGTCATGCCGGATCTGCATAGCGGCAACATCGCGGCCAAGCTGCTTGCCCATCTCGGCGGTGGCACCGCGGTCGGCCCGCTGATGATGGGCCTCGCTTACCCGGTGCAGATCGTCAATATCGGGGCGACCGTATCGGATCTCGTCAACCTCGCCGCACTCGCGGCGCACGATGCGATCCGCTGACGCCGGAATTCAGCTTGATGGCGCCGGCTCGCTTTCACGCGGGCGGCAAACGCGGCAGATGAATTGGCGCAGTCTGCGCCGGGTGCCGATCCTCGCGCTCGGCCTCGCGCTGCCGAGCGCGGCGGTGCTCGCCGGGCTTTACGCGGCAGGCCGCCTCGATTTGATCGCGACCGTGATCGCGATCGCCGTCATGCCGGTGCTGTTGGCGATCGCCGTGGCGCCCTTCGTGCGCGCCCTGGCGACATTGCCCGAGGCGATCGAGATGATCGGCCCGTCCGCCGGAACCGGAGCGGAGGCCGCGGCGACGCGGCGGCTCGGCCATCTCGGCCACAGCGCGGACGCGCTGTGGCAGGCGGCGCTGCGACTCGCCCGCGGTTGGCGCGAACGCGGCCAGCGCGCCGAGACGGGGCTCGCCGCCGCCGAGGCGGTGTTCGCGGCGATCCCCGACCCGCTGATCGTCATCGACAGGCAGCGGCGGGTCGTCCGCGCCAATCTGGCGGCGAGCGAGTTTGTCGGCATCGTGCCGGAGGCGAGCGATCTCGCCGCCTCGCTGCGCAATCCAGTGGTCTTGGCGGCGGCCGACGCGGTACTGGCCGGCGAGCCGGCGCGGATCGTCGATTTCGTGCTGTCGGTGCCGGTCGAGCGGGTCATGCGGGCGCGCATCGCCCGGGTCGAGGGGAGCTCGTTTGGCGGCGCGGTCGCGATCCTCGCGTTGCACGACATCACCGCGTTGAAGGCGGCAGAGCAGATGCGCGCCGATTTCGTCGCCAATGCCGGGCACGAGCTGAAAACCCCGCTCGCTTCGCTGGTTGGGTTCATCGAGACGCTGCTCGGCGCGGCGCGCGACGACGCCGTGGCCCGCGACCGCTTTCTCGGCATCATGCGTGGCGAGGCCGGGCGCATGTCCCGGCTCGTCGACGATCTGTTGTCGCTGTCGCGGATCGAATTGAACGAGCATGTTCCGCCGACCAGCCATGTGCCGGTGGCGGCGCTGGTCGAGCAGGTTGCGGAGGTGCTGGAACTGCGCGCGTCGGAGCGTGGCATCAACCTCGAAGTGACGTTGCCCTACAGCTTGCCCGAGGTAATTGGCGACGAGGACGAGTTGGCACAGGTGTTCCAAAACCTGATCGAAAACGCGATCAAATACGGCCGCCCGCACAGCACGGTGACGGTTGCGGCAGATTGCCTCGCCGGTGGGCCGGGACCGAACGGCGGGTTCGTGCGGATCGCGGTCGCCGATCAGGGCGATGGGATCCCGAGCGAGCATCTGCCCCGTCTGACTGAGCGCTTTTACCGCGTCGACAATGCCCGCTCGCGCGAGCTGGGCGGCACCGGGCTTGGCCTCGCGATCGTCAAGCACATCCTCAACAGGCACCGCGGCCGGCTCGAGATTTCGAGCACGCTCGGGATCGGTTCGATCTTTACCGTATGGCTCCAGATGGCGGGCTCGGAGCGGTCCGACACCGTCATCGAACGGTAACAGAACTGACATAGAACCGTCGCGGCGTCCGCGTAGAAGACGGGCGGCCGAGTTCCCCGGCCGTCCCTTTAAGCCAATACGGAGAGTGCCGTGCTCCTCAGCCGCACCTTGTTGTCAGCCGCCGTTGGCGCCGTCCTCCTCGCCGCGGCCCCGGCCGGCGCCGCCGAGATTTCCGGCGCGGGCGCCACCTTCCCCTATCCGGTCTACGCCAAGTGGGCGGAAGCCTATAAGGCCAAGACCAACACCAGCATGAACTACCAGTCGATTGGCTCGGGCGGCGGCATCAAGCAGATCGAGGCCAAGACCGTAGATTTTGGCGCTTCCGACATGCCGCTGAAGCCGGAAGATCTTGACAAGAACGGGCTGCAGCAATTCCCGATGGTGATGGGCGGGGTCGTGCCGGTCGTTAACCTGGCCGGCGTCCAGCCTGGCCAGTTAAAGCTCGACGGCAAGGTGCTGGCCGGTATGTACATGGGCACGATCAGCAACTGGAACGATCCGGCGATCAAGGCGCTCAATCCCGGCCTCACCCTGCCGGACAAGGCGATCGCGACGGTTCACCGCTCCGATGGGTCGGGCACCAATTTCATCTTTACCCACTACCTGTCGAGCATCGACCCCGACTTCAAAGCTAAGGTCGGCGAAAACACCTCGGTTGAGTTCCCCGGCGGGCTCGGCGGCAAGGGCAACGAGGGCGTCGCCGCGCTCACCAGCCGCACCGACGGTGCGATCGGCTATGTCGAATACGCCTATGCACTGCAGAACAAGATGACTTACACGCAGCTGAAGAACCATGACGGTAACTACGTCTCGCCTGAGGCCAAGACCTTCCAGGCGGCGGCGGCAAACGCCGACTGGTCGAAAGCGCCGGGTTTCGCGCTGCTGCTCACCGACCAGCCGGGCAAGGACAGCTGGCCGATTACCGGCGCGACTTTCATTCTGATGCAGAAGGCGCAGGACAAGGCCGACACCGGGCGCGAAGTGCTGAACTTCTTCGACTGGGCCTACCACAATGGCGGGCAACTGGCCGAGCAGCTCGACTACGTGCCGATGCCGGCAGCCGTCATCACTGCGGTCGAGCAAAGCTGGAAGACGATCGTCGGGACCGACGGCAAGCCGGTGTGGACCGGCAAGGCCTCGTAATCGAGGGCGCATGACAAGCGGCGGGGGCTGTTGACGTCCCCGCCGGTTCTCCTTTTGCATGCGGGAGAGTTGAGAGTGGCGGCTGAGGCGGAAATGGTCGCGATCCCCCAGGCGATGTCGCAGCGGCGTCCCGCCGGCCACGCGGGCGACGCCGTGTTCCACGGATTAACCGTCCTGTTCGCCCTGCTGGTGTTGACGATCCTCGGCGGGGTCATCGTCTCGCTGGTTTACGGCGCGTGGCCCGCGTTTCGCCAATTTGGCTTCGGCTTCATCTTCAACGGCGCATGGAACCCGGTTACCGAAAATTTTGGGGCGCTGGCGCCGATCTACGGCACGCTGGTCACCTCGCTGATCGCGATGCTGATCGGTGTTCCGGTCGCCTTCGGCGTGGCGCTGTTCATCACCGAATTGTGCCCGAAATGGTTGAAGCGACCGCTCGGTACGATGATCGAGCTGCTGGCAGCGATCCCCAGCATCATCTACGGCATCTGGGGCCTGTTCATCCTCGTGCCGTTTATCCAGGAGCATGTCGAGCCGGCGCTAATCGCGACGTTCGGCAAAATCCCCGGCATCGGCGTTCTGTTCGCCGGTCCCCCGCTTGGCATCGGCGTGCTGACCGCCGGGTTCATCCTTGCGATCATGGTGCTGCCGATCACCTCGGCGGTGATGCGCGATGTCTTCGAGACGGTCCCGCCGATGCTCAAGGAAAGCGCCTACGGGATCGGCGCGACCACGACCGAGGTCGTGTGGCGAGTGGTGCTGCCCTATACCCGGGTCGGCGTCATCGGCGCGGTCCTGTTAGGCTTGGGCCGGGTTCTGGGCGAGACGATGGCGGTGACTTTCGTCATCGGCAACTCGCACCATGTCAATGCATCGATCTTGCAGCCGGGCACGACGATCTCGGCGGCGCTCGCCAACGAATTTACCGAGGCGGTGGGCGATCTCTATCTGTCCTCGCTGATTGCCCTGGGTTTCATCCTCTTCGTCATCACCTTCATCGTGCTGGCGGCAGCGAAGCTCATGTTGATCCGCTTGCAAAAAGGCGCGGGAGCGTCCGCCTGATGCAGCTCTATACCCGCCGCCGCGTTTTCAACTACTTGGTCGTCGGCCTGTCGCTTGGCGCGACAGCGTTCGGCTTGTTGTTCCTGGTCTTTGTGCTGGGGACGCTCTTGACCAACGGCATCGGCGCACTGAGCCTCAGCCTGTTCACCCAGGCGACGCCGCCGCCCGGCAGCGCCGGCGGCCTGATGAATGCGATTTTCGGCAGCGTGGCGATGACCGCGATCGCAACTCTGGTCGGAACGCCGACCGGCATCCTCGCCGGCACGTTTCTCGCCGAGTACGCGCATGGCAGCCGGCTCGGCGAGTTCGTTCGCTTCATCAACGACATCCTTTTGAGCGCGCCGTCGATCATCGTCGGCCTTTTCGTCTACGCGATCCTCGTCGTGCCGATGGGCCACTTCTCGGCCTGGGCCGGTTCGGTGGCGCTGGCGATCATCATGATCCCGGTCATCGTGCGGACGACCGAGGACATGCTGAGCCTGGTGCCGACCACGCTGCGCGAGGCGGCGGCGGCCCTGGGCGCGCCGAAATGGAAGATCATCGTCACGGTGACCTACCGCTCGGCGGTACAGGGGATGCTGACCGGGGTCCTGCTGGCGCTGGCGCGCATCTCCGGCGAGACCGCACCCTTGCTATTCACCGCGCTCAACAACCAGTTCTGGAGCACCGACCTCAACCGGCCGATGGCGAACCTGCCGGTGGTGATCTTCCAGTTCGCGATGAGCCCCTACGCCGACTGGCAGGTGCTGGCCTGGGCCGGCGCGCTGCTGATCACCGCGGCGATCCTTGTCCTCAACATCGGCGCGCGCTTCTTCGCGTCGTGGAGCGGCCTCCAGAAATGAGCTTGTCCTTGGCAACAGTAACCCCGATGCCGCCGGAAGAACCGGCCGAACCCGGCGCCACAGCGGTAAGCCCGCTACCGGTGAAGGTGGAGATCAAGAATGTCGGTTTCCGTTATGGCAAGTTCGAGGCTTTGAAGGGCGTCAGCCTGCCGCTCCGCGACCGGCGGGTCACCGCGTTCATCGGCCCGTCGGGCTGCGGCAAATCAACCCTGCTGCGCATTCTCAACCGCATCTACGAGCTCTATCCCAACCAGACCGCGACCGGCGAGGTGCTGGTCGACGGGGAGAACATCCTCTCGCCCGGTCACGACCTCAATTTGGTGCGGGCCAAGATCGGCATGGTCTTCCAGAAGCCGACCCCGTTCCCGATGTCGATCCACGATAACATCGCATTTGGCATTAAGCTTTACGAGCGCCTGCCGAAATCCGAGCTCGACGATCGCGTCGAGCACGCCTTGCGCCGCGCGGCGCTGTGGGACGAGGTCAAGGACAAGCTGCGTCAGAGCGGGCTCGGCCTTTCGGGCGGTCAGCAGCAGCGCCTCTGCATTGCCCGCGCCATCGCGGTGCAACCGGAAATTCTGTTGCTTGACGAGCCGGCCTCCGCGCTCGACCCGATCTCGACCCAGCGCATCGAGGAGCTGATCGCCGAGTTGAAGAGCGACTATTGCATCGCCATCGTCACGCACAACATGCAACAGGCCGCGCGCAGCTCCGACTACACAGCCTTTATGTATCTCGGCGAATTGATCGAGTTCGACGAGACCGAAAAGATTTTCACGGCCCCACGGATCAAGCGCACCGAAGATTACATCACCGGCCGCTTTGGATGAGAGGACAGGCAAGGATGGCTGCCGAACACATCATCAAGAGCTATGACGAGGAGCTGGGTCGGCTCAACAAGACGATCGTCGAGATGGGCGGGCTTGCCGAAAGCCAGCTCGCCGCGGCGATCGATGCCGTCGCAAAGCGCGACAGCGAACTCGCGGCGCGGGTCGTCGAGGGCGACGCCAAGGTCGATGAGCTCGAGCGCGAGGCCGACAATCTGGCGGTGCGCATCCTGGCCTTACGCCAGCCGATGGCACGCGATCTGCGCGAAATCTTCGCCGCGTTGAAGATCAGCAGCGATCTCGAACGGATTTGCGACTACGCCGCCAATGTCGCCAAGCGCTCGATCGCGCTGGCGCAAACCCCGCCGATCCAGCCGGTGCACGCGCTGCCGCGCATGGCCAATCTGGCGTTGCAGCAAGTCAAGGACGTGATCGACGCCTATGTCGAGCGCGACGCCGACAAGGCGATGCTGGTCTGGCGCCGCGACGAAGAACTCGACGAGATGTATTCGAGCCTGTTCCGCGAGTTCCTCACCTACATGATGGAAGATCCGCGCAACATCGGGCCGTGCACGCATCTGTTGTTCATGGCCAAGAACATCGAGCGGATCGGCGACCACGCCACCAACATCGCCGAGAACCTCTATTACCTGGTGCATGGCACGCCGCTGACCGAAATCCGGCCCAAGGGCGACAAGTCGAGCCTCGAAGTCGTCGCCCCCGACCGGGCGGCCGCGCGGTAAAGGAGTAGCACCATGAAGCCGATGGTGCTGATCGTTGAGGACGAGGCGCCGCTCGTCACACTGCTGCGCTACAATTTGGAAAAAGAGGGGTTCGCGGTCTGCTCGGCCGGCGACGGCGAAGAAGCGCTTTTACAGATTTCCGAGAACAAGCCCGACGCGGTGCTGCTCGACTGGATGCTGCCGCTGGTTTCGGGGCTGGAAGTCTGCCGCCAGATACGGCGCGCGCCGCAAAGCCGCTCGCTGCCGATCATCCTATTGACCGCGCGCGGCGAGGAAGCCGACCGGGTGCGTGGCCTCGACAGCGGCGCCGACGACTATATCGTCAAACCGTTCAGCCCGAGCGAGCTGGTGGCGCGGTTGCGCGCGGTCATCCGGCGGGCTCAGCCAAGCGCCGGCGAAGAGACGCTGCGCTACGCCGACGTGGCGATGGACCTCGCGGCGCACCGGGTGTCGCGCGCCGGAAAGGCGGTTCACCTCGGCCCGACCGAATTCCGCCTGCTGCACCATTTCATGCTCTATCCCGGTCGGGTTTTCTCGCGCGAGCACTTGCTCGACCGGGTGTGGGGTCCGCATGCCGAGGTCGAGATGCGCACCGTCGATGTGCATATCCGGCGCCTGCGAAAGGCGCTCAATACCGACGGCTGCCGCGATCTGGTGCGCACGGTCCGCTCGGTCGGCTACGCCCTCGACCACGCCGGCTGAGATCCCCGCTCAACGCACCAGCCGGCCCGTCGCGTCGGCTTCGAACGCGGCGAGGTCTTCGGCGCCGAAATAGTTGATGTCGCCGGGTGTTGCGAGCGCGACCGCACCGGCATAAGCGGCAAGGCGGATCGCTTTGTCCAAATCGCCGTCGAGCAGACCGTGGATCAACCCGCCGACAAACGAGTCGCCGGCGCCGATCCGGTCGACGATCTCGACTGGATAGCGCGGCGCATGGCGGATCGCGCCATGCGCCAGGAAGATGTCGCCGGTATCGGCGCCAGGCGGCCGCGTCAGCGCGACCATCGGCGTCCCGTAACGGACCGCGATCGCCTCCGCCAAACGATCGCCCGACTCGGTGAAACCGAGCACGTTCTGCGCGTCGCGCTCGGCCATTACCACGAGTTCGAGATGCGGCGCCACCGCCGCGAGCATTGCCTCGGCTTCCTTCGGCGTCGTCAGGGTCGAGCGATAATTGAGGTCGTAGGAGAGCGGCTTCTTGGCGCGGCCGGCGAGCGCCGCCACCTCCAGCACCAGCGCCTTGCAGCTCGCGCTCAAGGCCGGAGTGATGCCCGAGAGGTGCACCCGCTCGCTCGCTGCGATCAGCGCCGGCCAGTCGGCATCCTCGACGGTCATGCCGGAAGCGGCGGAGCTCTTGCGGTCGTAGATAACCCGAGCGTTGCGCGGCTGCGGGCCTGCTTCGAAGAACATCAGCCCTTGGCGAGCCTCGACCCATTTAACGTGGCTCGTGTCGACGCCGTGCCGACGTCCTTCGCCATCGACGATGCGGCCAAGCGGGCCTTCGGGAAGTCGCGACACCCAGGCAGCGCGGCGACCCAACCGGGCGAGCAAACAAGCGACGTTCAACTCGCTGCCGCCGATCCCGACCTCGAACTGCCGCGCCTGGTCGAGCCGCTGCATTCCCGGCGGCGAGAGCCGCACCAGCGTCTCGCCGAGGGTCAGGAAATCGCAGCGGATCGCCTCGGGCACGCTACGCCCGCGGGCCGCCGGCGATATAGATCACCTGGCCGGAGATGAACGAGGCCTCGTCGCTGCATAGGAACGCGATCAAATTGGCGACGTCGCGCGGCACCCCGGCGCGGCGCACCGGGATCTCGCGGGCGCGCTCTTCCTTCCACTCCGCGGGATCGCGGCCGAGGCGGATCGCGGTCTGCCGCGTCATTTCGCTGTCGATAAACCCGGGCGCGACCGCATTAGCGGTAATCCCGTAGCGGCCCAATTCGATCGCCAGGGTCTTGGCCATGCCCTGCAACCCGGCCTTGGCGGCCGAGTAGTTGGTCTGGCCGCGATTGCCGAGCGCCGACACCGACGACAAATTGACGATCCGCCCCCAATTGCGCTTGACCATCTCGCGCTGCGCCGCCCGCGAACAGAGAAACGCGCCGCGCAGATGTACCCCGGCGACCGCATCCCAGTCGTCGTCGCTCATCTTGTGGATCAGGTTGTCGCGGGTGATCCCGGCATTGTTGACGAGGATGTCGAGCGAGCCGAGCCGCAGCGCGACCTCCTCGACCATGCGCTCCACCTCCTCCGTGACGCTAACATTGGCCTTGATGGCGATCGCCTTGACCCCGGTGCGCGCGGCGATGCTGGCAGCGGTCGCCTCGGCGGCGGCGATATCGAGGTCGCACAGCGCAATGGCGGCGCCGTCCTCGGCCAGTCGCTCGGCGGTCGCCGCGCCGATACCGCGCGCCCCGCCGGTGACCAGCGCCACCCGCCCTTCCGAGCGTCCTGCCATTGCCCTTCTCCCCGCCATAGCCGCCGCGTTTTCTAGCTGGCCGCTTACCCATTGTCATCTGGCGCGGTGAACGCGGTCGGCTAGCGGTCCGGAGCGGATCACAAATTTCAGATAGTAAAGCTCTTGCCTAACTATTCGTATCATGATACTTAGGTATATGCTTAACCAATCGCCCGATCTCGACCGCCTCTTTCACGCCCTGGCCGACCCGGCGCGGCGCGCCATGGTGGAACGGCTAACTCTCGGCCCGGCGCCGGTCAGCGAGCTGGCGAGGCCGCTGCCGATGTCGCTGCCGTCGGCGATGCAGCATCTGGGCGTGTTGGAAGCGGCGGGCTTGGTGCGTTCGGAAAAAATCGGGCGGGTACGTACCTGCTCCATCGACCCCCACGCCCTCAGTCAGGCCGAGCAATGGATCAATGCCCGGCGCGCCGAGTGGGAGCACCGCCTCGACCGGTTGGGCGATTACCTGAAAACCCTTGAAAGCGAAGGAGACGGCGATGACTCAGGGCGTTGATGCGACGGCGAATATCGCGGAGCAATCGCCTCCGCTCAGGCTCTCCCGCGTCCTCCATGCCCGGCTGGAGACGGTGTTCAAGGCGTGGAGCTCGGCCGACCACATCAAGCGCTGGTTCGCTCCGGAAAATTTCACCGTACCGCACGCCACGGTGGAGATGCATCCCGGCGGCCCGTTCGAGCTCTGCATGCGCTCGCCCGCGGGCGAAGAGCACTGGCTCCGCGGCAAGTTTGTCGAGGTCACGCCGCATACGCGGCTGGTGATCGACATGCACATCGACGACAGCGCCGGAACGCCGCTGTTCCGCGCCTACACCGAAATCGGCTTTGCCGAGGTGCTGGGCGGGACGCGCATGGATGTGGTGCAGACCTACACTCTCATCGATCTCTCGAAAGCGTGGATGGTGGCAGGCGCGCCGCAGGGCTGGAGCTCGACGCTCGACAAGTTGGAGAAAGAGGTCTTGCGCATGCAAGGCGGCAGCGAGACCGGTGTTCGCTCCGTCGTCCACGCCAGCTTCGATCTCAAGCGCACCTACGACGCGCCGGCCGCGCGCGTGTGGAAAGCGCTCACCGACGAGGCGGCGAAGGCCAAATGGTTTTGCGGCACGCCAGGCAAGTGGGAATTGCTCGAGCGGCAGATGGACGTGCGCGTCGGAGGAAGGGAGCATTTGAAGGGCCGCTGGGAGGGCGGCGTCGTCTCGACGTTCGATGCGATCTATCACGACGTGATCCCGAACGAGCGGCTGGTCTACAGCTACGCGATGCACCTCGACGACAAGAAGATATCGGTGTCGCTGGCGACCCTCCAGCTACGGGCGCAGGACGGCAAGACCACGCTGACGGTCACCGAACAGGGCGCCTTTCTCGACGGCTACGACGATGCCGGCTCGCGCGAGCAGGGCACCGGCCATCTGCTCGACGCGCTGGGGAAGTCCTTGAGCGAGTGAGTGCGGCGCCGGATCACACCGCCATCCAGCCGCCATCGACGTTGTAGCAGGCGCCGGTGACGTAGCTGGCGCGGTCGGAGCATAGCCACACCACCATCTCGGCGATCTCCTCGGGGTTGCCCATGCGACCGGCCGGGATCAGCGCCATGATCTTATCGCCGCGCCGGCGCATAGCATCCTCGGTCATCCGCGTCTTGATAAAGCCGGGGCAGACCGCGTTTACCCTTATGTTGTCCTCGGCGTATTCGAGCGCGGCGGTCTTGGTGAGGCCGAGGACGCCGTGCTTCGCCGCGACATAGGCCGACGACGTCTGCAACCCGATCAACCCGGCGATCGAGCCGGTATTGACGATCGCGCCGCCTCCACTCTGAGCGAGAAACTGGCGGATCTCCGCGCGCATGCACAGCCACACGCTCTTCAGATTGACCGCGATCATGCGGTCGAAGGGTTCCTCGGACCATTCCGCGGTCTTTTTCCCGCTGGCATCGACCTGATAGGGCGCGATCCCGGCATTGTTGAAAGCGCAGTCGAGCCGGCCAAAGGCGACGATGGTGTCGTCCAGCATCGCCTTGACCGCCTTCTGGCTGGTGACGTCGCCGGTGAGGGTGATCGCCTGACCGCCGCCGGCGTTGATCTGCGCCACAGTCTCCACCGCACCGTCGGCCATGTAGTCCGCCACCGCGACGCGGGCGCCTTCCCGGGCGAAGGCCAAAGCCGTGGCGCGGCCGATCCCGCCGCCTCCGCCGGTGACAAGCGCCGTCTTGCCGTCGAGCAACCCGGACATGATGTCCTCCCTCAGATCACGATGGGCCAGCATATACTGAGCGCCGTGCAGGGGAGACAGGTTGTCGCGATGCGGTGTCGGTGGGGCGCAATTCTGGCGCTGCTGCTCGGGTTGGGTCTGGTGCGGGGAGCGGCGGCCGACCCGCAGAGCGTGCGGATCATGCGCTCGACCGACCTCGCGGCGCTGCCGCTGATCGTCGTCGAGCACAACCACCTGATCGAGAAACACGCACAGGCGCGCGGGCTCGGCGCGATCACCGTCGAATGGCAGAACCCGGCGCCGGGCAACCCGCTCGATGCGCTCTACAGCGGCAAGACCGATTTCGTCGCGATTCTCGATCTCGCCAGCTTTGTCGCCGCCTGGGACGAGCGCAGCGGCACGCCGCAAGAATTGCGGGCGCTGACCTCGTTGGCGCGGATGCCCTATCTGCTGCTGAGCCGTAATCCGGCGGTCGCGACGATCCGCGATTTCACCACGAAGGACCGCATCGCGGTCCCGGCACTCAAGACCTCGCTGCCCGCAGTGCTGCTTGAGATGGCGGCGGCGCAGGAGTGGGGCATCGCGCATTTCGACGGCCTCGACGCGATCGTCGTGGCGCGCGGCGACGACGCGGCGGATGACGCGCTGCACAGCGGCAAGGGCGATATCGACACGCATTTCGTGCGGCTGCCGCTGTCCGACGACGAGCGCGCCGACCCAGCGGTGCATCGGGTGATGGATTCGTTCGACATCGCCGGGCCGCATAGTGTCGCGGTGCTGGTGACGACCACCCTGTACCGCGACGCCAATCCACCGCTATGCGCGGCGATCGCCGCCGCCATCGCCGAGGCCGACGATTTCATCACCCATCATCGCGGCGCCGCCGCCGAGATCTACGATTCTGCCGTCAAGAGCCAGGACATCCCGGTCGAGGTGCTGAGCGATATGCTGGGCGACCCCGATTTGGGATATCAGCCGGCTCCGGAAGGCGTGATCCGCCTCACCGGCTTTCTGCACCAGATCGGGCGGCTCACCCACAGTCCCGATTCGTGGCAGCAGCTATTCTTTCCGGAAATCTACCGGCTCGGCGGCAGCTGAAACCGATGGTCCTACCCTGTCCCCGAATCTGTTGGTTTGTATAGGGTTTCAGGTCATGACACTCGCCCCGTGTCCGTTCTAGTCCCCCCTAATGTGCCTGCGTTTGGTAGCAACCCCGGTAGCATCACGGGTGCGTACCATCGCGTCCGGAATTGTTGACCCTCTGTCAGCGATCACGCGATGCTCAAGCATGGCCGGCAACCGGCGACGCAGGCGGTCACCGTCAAGTCTTGAGGAACTTGCTCAGGAGTTGGCCGCTGGTCGTGTTAATCCTTGCGTTGATCGCCATCGCCTTGGCTTACTGAACGCGATGGACAAAACGCCCAGGCTCGGGACCCGCCGGCGCTCCGTCTTCGACATGCTGATCGCGACGCCTGGCGAATGGATCGACTTTAACCCCATAGAGCTGGGCTACTCCTCAGCGCATTGCGGCGCGATCCGCAGCGACCTGCTGGATTTGCGAAACATCTACGATCTCGACATCCGCACGGCGGGCGCTGGACGTCCGGGTTTGTGCCGCTGGCGCTACGTGCCACGATAATGGCCGTCAGCTCCCGCCTGATGATCATCGAGGCCGAGCGCCGGTTTCCGGTGCGGGTCAAGCTCGCGGTAGTACCGCCGATGGGCTTTGGCGAGCGCCTCAACAGGATGCATGCTTGGCTCGACGACAACTGCGGCGCCGACGGCTGGGAGATCACCCCAGCCGGGCTGCGCGGCGTCACGTCAGGGACGACGAGCCTGTCCAGCGCGTCCCAGCGCGGGCGCATAAGACGCCGTAGCCGTGCCCATCGCGGACTGAGCCGCGGTCAATTGTGCTGCGCGATGAGCCGGTCGACGGTGCGCCTAAGCTGCTCGAAGTCTGTGACCAGTGTTTCGTGATCCCGCTTGAGGGCCAGGAAATCGACATGGTCGACGCCTTTATCGGCAGATGCCTTCTCCGCCGCGGCTGCGTCATCCCGAAGGTAACGAACGCCGATCACTTCGCCCTGCCGCCAGACGACCTCGCAGCTGCGAGACGCTCCTACGCTGGGCTTGAGGACAAATTCTTTGGGACACATCATGATATCCGCCGGCATTAGCGAGGCGCCCGTATCGGAGGAATCGAGAACCCGGCAACCCATCGTGCAGTTGCCCCCGCGATAGACAATAAGCCCACTCTTCAGCGCCCGACGACGTGGGTTATTACGGCGATCAACCGAGATGATCTCACTCGACATCAACTGATCAGAACCTTGAATTTCCATGGGCAGAATCCCAACTCCTTGAAGCTCCTCGTCATTAAAACCCGAGACGAGTTAGTAAGCCCTTTACAGCGCTGCCTGACGCGGCGGCCCTTCCCAAAAACCGAGAGCCCCGATCAACCGACCGGGGCTCTCAAAGTGTCAGCGAGGAGAAAACCGCACCAGAGCGGCGCGGGTCACCTAAAGGTTCGTTGCGACCATGGTAAAGGTGTTGCTCAAATTCGTGCCGGTAAGCTGAAGGGCAGCCACGGCAACAACTGAAATTAGCGCAGCGATGAGGCCATATTCAATGGCAGTGGCGCCTGACTCATCTTTGATCAGTTGACATACAACACTGAAAACCTTCATTTGAATTCTCTCCGACGCCGCGATCTTCAATTCCCCCAATATCCATCAAATTTTCCGCAAATCAATCTCAAACGATGCTGTTAACTCTTTATATTATTATTAAGGATGCTTGGGAGGTATTTCAGAGCGGAGCAAAAACCCGTCGCCGCTGGGCGACGCCGGGAGTGGGAGAATATCGTAAACCAGCGTAGGGGGACGCGCCCCTTAGCGCTGATTTAATCGTCGGGGCACTTCCGCGTCATCCACGCTGTGGAAGCGCTCCTTCACAACGACAGTTGCCTCCCAACGAGCGGCCGTGAGTGACCAGATGAGGGCGGCGATCCAGCCCAGCACCGTCCAACCGAGAAGCAGGTTGCAGGTGACGATCTCAAGCCTACTTTGATGACCTCGCGCAACGGCCACGAGTGATGGCAGGAAATAGGCGAGCACGAGCAGAAGTGTGACGACCACCATGAGGGCTTCCTCAGATGCCCGAATGTTCGCTTCTAACGCACTAGGATAGTGCCGTCCAGGCCGGCTCGCCCGTTTTTCGTCCTCGCGAGCTTCCCAGCGCGCCCCCACAAGACCCCGTAGGCCCCTTGCCTCAGATTCTTTTCCGCAACGTAATCCACGTCACATTGGCATGCTCAGTGATGGCTTAAATGGGGGAACGGCGCATCAGACTTAGGCCGCTTCCCCATGGCCCCGACAATCTCACTACCCCTTCCTGATCAACGTTGGGTCGTTCGCCGAAAAGCGGCCCTTGTGGCCGCCGTCCGCGCAGGCGAGATTTCGTTGGAAGAGGCATGTCGCCGCTACCAGCTGTGCCCTGACGAGTTCAGCACATGGGCTGCGGCCATTGACAAGCACGGCGTCCCCGGTCTGCGCGCGACGAGATTTCAGATCTATCGCGACAACCCGCGTCGCCGAGCGCTCTGACCGCCTCCTCAACAAAAACCCGGCGCCGCTGGGCGACGCCGGGTAAGATTGACCCCGCGTCGCAAATGACGCGATGCTGGAGGAATGGCCGGCAACCGGGGACGAAGAACGTCACCGCCAAGCCTTGAAGACTTGATCAAGAGCTGGCCGCTGGTCGTGTTGATCCTAGTCCTGGTCGCTATCGCCTTGGGTTTTTGACCGATGGACCCCAAGCCCGGGACACGCCGACGCTTCGTCTTTGACATACTGACCGCGCGGCCCGATGAATGGATCGACTTCAACCCCCAAGGGTTGGGCTATTCCTCCGGGCATTGCGCCGCGATCCGCTGCGACCTGATCGATTTGCGAAACATCTACGATCTCGACATCCGCACAGCAGGCACCGGACGCCCGGGCTCATGTCGGTGGCGCTACGTGCCGCGACAGCGCAGAGTGGCCGTGCCGGAATCACGATTACGGTAAATGCCGACGATGGAAACTGAAGCACCAGCGGCGCAATGGAAGCGCCTCTGTAAGCAATGGCGCGCAGCTCAATGAGCGGCTAACCGTTTCCGGTTATTCGACAGAGGCCAGATGCGCCTGGATCGCTTGGATGATTGGAACCGTCTTCGCGCTGAGGAAGATGAGGCGAGGGCGCGCATGGATGTTTTTATCGCTGGCTCAAACCGCGTCCCTAGTCTGGTCCGTGGCCGCAGGGAGCAACCACGATTGACGTTCAGGCGGCGCGCCGCCCGGCGCCACTTATGGTTTAAGAGAGCCCCTCGCCATGCCATACTAAGAGTATGGTTAAGACGCCCGCCAGGGCCGCCCGGCTCACACCGGAAGATATGCGAAATTTGGTCGACCGAGTTGAAACTCGCTGGCAGAACGCCAGGCAAGCTGGGGATTCCGCGGCAAAGGCTCTCGACTTGGCCAGAGGTATCACGGCGCGTCAGATCGTCATTCAGCAGACAAAGAAAGCCATTCTCGAATTTGATCAATGGCGAGCGGCAGCGGAGTCCCTCATAGAAGCCCTCGAGAGCAGGAGAAGTTGATTTGGCTGAACGGTCATAGCGCGATCCAAAAAGGATGGCTGCCGGTTCAAAGCTGATGATCCACAGAAGCCGAGCGCCGGTTTCCGGTGCGCGCCAACCCGCTGGAATTTGACGGGATTTTTCGGCCCGGCTACCCTTCAGGGAATAAGGGGAAGGCGTCATGGCCGGTGACACGGTTACCCGCGCTCATCTCACCGAAGCGGTTTATCAAGAGATGGGCTTGTCGCGCGGCGAGTCGGCCGAGTTGGTCGAATCGGTGATCGCCGAGATTTCGGATGCGCTGGAGCGGGGCGAGATGGTCAAGATTTCGTCGTTCGGCAGTTTTGCCGTGCGCCGCAAGGGACAGCGTATCGGCCGCAACCCCAAGACCAGGCAGGAGGTGCCTATCAGCCCGCGTCGCGTCCTCGTTTTCCGCGCGTCGCTTGCCTTGAAGCGCCAGATCGACCAGCGCTGACGGCCGGCCAGGGCTCAGCGAAAAAGGGCCGCCCTCTATAAATGCCGTGTTCATGGCATCCAGTTCCCGCCTGATGATCACCGAGGCCGAGCGCGCAGCGCGAGTTCGGCCCGCAATCCGGCGATCATCCGGATCAATGCCAGTCGGTCGGGGTGCTCCGGCGGAAGTTGCTCTAGCTTGCTGATGAGGTCCGCCAGAACGTGCCCTAAAGATCGCGTCCTAAACTTCATGCGCGACCGAGATGATCTGGAGAGCCTTTCTCGCCAGTAAATATCACCCCACGTTAAACACGATTAGGTCCAGCGGCGTTTCGATCCCGCATACAACAACAAAGAAGAGCCCGGCGGGGAAGCCGAGCCAGGCCCTTCCCTCCCCAATTAGCGCGATCGAGGGTGGGGGGAAGATCGCGCCGCAGGAAAATTGACTGGCGTGCAGCAAACACGCATAGCATTTGATGTTTGGTTTGAATGATTTCTTGGTTAATTGCTGTGATTTCCGGTTAAGACCGTGCCAGCGTCTTTACCTTTCTTAAAGGCGGGGTTGCTACTCTGCGAAAGTCAGCTTCTATGGAGATCCCAATGTTTGCGACTTTCAAAAAGCTCTTGAGGAACGAAGACGGAGCAACCGCGATCGAGTATGGTTTGATCGCTGCGTTGATCGCCGTCGCCGCCGTGACCGTGATGGGCACCGTCGGCACGAACCTCAGCACCACGTTCAACACCATCGCCACCAAGCTCTAAGCTTTGCGCGAAGAGTTTCGAAAACGCCCGGTGACAGCGATGTCGCCGGGCGTTTTGCATTCCTGTCAGCCGTCGGCGTTGCATCGATTGTCGCCGCGAGCCGTGACCGAAAGCCGAGCACCTGCAGCCTCGGCAAGGTTTTCTTAACCACCAAATGATACGTTTGCCCTCGCGAGGCTGACATCTACCCGCGTGCGCGCGGACGAGAAAGGCGACCAAGAGCTCTTGGTCGCCTTTCCTTTTGCGCATCACGTTACATGGCGGCGTGTGGTCAACAAGACACCCGGCGACGGGGAGAGATCGCCGTCTAGGCTAGAATCGAGTTGCTGCCAATAAGACCATGGCGGCGGCGAGAGCATACAATGCTGCGACCAGGCAATAATCCAGGATCGACGGGCTGGTTCGGTCGATCGTCGAGCCGGAAATCAACAACGTTGCTCCTGCCTATTACCTACTAAAAGGGGACGGAGCCCTGGTGGCTTCAGAGCGCGCGCCACCTTGAATGCCCGTAGGTCGCGGATCATCGCCGCGATCCGAATAGCGCGCGGTTCACCTGGGTTGAGCTCGGCTCCGATTTTGGCGAGGTCAGTTATGGCCTGCTCGATGGACCTCGATCTCATCAGGTCCGGGCGGAACATGCCTGCTAGATGCCATCCGGAAGGCTAATGAAGGGTAAATCGGGCCGGAAGGTTCATAGTAACCTCGGCGCCGCTGGGGCGACGCCAGAGCGAGCCGCAAAGGCTGCTGCTGGGACAGCCTTGCGAAAGCAGGGCGACTGGCAGCTCGTGCCGCCCCAAACGGGCCGCAGATTTTTTTGAACTGTTTGGCCCGCGCGCGCGGGCATCAGGCTCAGTCAGTCTCAACAAGCCAAGGGAATTGCCGCTGGAAGCGGTCCGCCTCTTGCTCGCTTTTGAAGCTTATCTCGAGTCCGAGGCCTTCGCGCCGGACAGTGGTTTTGAACACCGCGGGCTCGATGTGCTCCCGATCGAGCCATGAGTGAATTTCGCTCAACGTGTCGTTTAGATTTTCCGCACGTATGACAACAACAGGAGAGGTCAACGCCATTCGGCGACCATAAAAACTGTTTCGGGGGGCAGGAGTCATGATCCTTACCACGAAATCCTACGATCGCGTGTCAATCCAACAAAAACCCGGCGCCGCTAGGCGATAGGCTCCGCCGCCTCCTGCGCTGTAGCGCGCTCCTAGAGCCTTTTCAGACCGCGAGCAATAGCACAAGCAGGGCGAAGATCAGGGCCCCGCCGGCCCTACAGGTGTACTGAGCTACCGTAGCCATTGGCGTTCTTATAGGTCGCCTGCGACCGTATTGAACGTACTGCTAAGGTTGGTGCCAACCTGGCCCCAAACCACGACGCAGGCGATCGATATCAGGGCCGCGATCAGGCCGTATTCGATCGCAGTCACGCCGCGATCATCGTTAAGGCACTTCTTTAGGATTCGAAACACAGCGACCTCCGCAAACCGGGAATTAGGTGAAGGTGCTCGCGCGTTGTTCTGCCTATTAAAATTCCCCAATTAATAAAGTGTTACTATCCAATAAATACTTTGGTAAAGGATCAGTTTACATCGTGAATACTTATTCCGAAATCTGAAAATATTTCACGCCATTCCGAAAATGTGGGGCGCCTTGCTGAGGGTGCGCCGACCCCGGAATGCTGAGCGCTTTCACCATATTCATGCCGCGTGAAGAGAACGCGACGGGAACCGCGAACGTGACGGGAACAGCCATCGCGCCTTCTGCCGGCCGCACCGCGCGGCCGCGCGCCAGGTGGCCGAGCTCAGCGCGGTCGTAGAGGTCGACTGATGGCCCGCGCGGCACTATTGTCGAGCGGCATAAGGGGACGTTGTTGTGAGGCGCACTCCTACCGGATACTCGGCCGAAAAGGACGCGACGATCATCTGTGAATGGGCAATCGGAGCAAAGGTCACCGAGATCGCGGTCCTCATCGGTCACCCAGCGGGCTCGGTCGCCAAGCGCATCCAGCTCTTGCGTGACGAGGGTTATCCCCTCCCGGGGCGGCATGCCCGCACCAATTACGCCGACGGCGCGGTCTTGCGAGCGCTCGAGATAGGCGGAGTACCGGTCCATTTCACCGACGACCGCAGGGCGAAAGCCGACCACGGCACCGGAAGCGCCGCGAAGCGGTAGAGGACGATCCTCGGCGCTCATGTCGCCCCTCCTTCGTTTTCCGCCGGCCACAAGCTCTCGCGCAGCTCACGACAGGCGATTAGGTCCTCCGCAAGCGTTTTCGCAAGACCAGCGGCCCCTCCCTTCGAGCCCTTTACGATCAGCGCCTTTGCGTAGATTCCAGCGGGGGTCTTGGCCGGCATCTTGGCGATGCGTCGCATCAACGCCGTCGCCTGCCCGACGAGGTTCTCTTCGCCAGCAAACAATCGCTCGTGTTCGGCCTTCGCCTTTCGATTAAGCCGGCCAGTCAGCCAAGGTGCTGGCACCAAATCTCGCTCCGCCTTGAGGGTGCGGGCCTTCGAGAACAGATGCAGCGTCTCGGCGCACAGGTCGAGAAGCTCCGCATCCGGCGTGACCGGGCCATCGGCAAGAAGCACATGGTCGGCGGCCTCGGCCGCGATCTCGCGGAGCCGCCGGATGGGGTCGGGCGCGCTCATGCTTTATCTCCCGCAAGATCGCCATCATCGGACAGCGCTACCGGTGCGGCGATGATCCTTGCCGCCAGCGGTGCCAGCTCGGGCAGGAAACGAACAGCGTCGACGACTAAGCCTCGCAGCGCGTGCTGTTGGAGAAAGAGCGTTCGCTTGGCCCCATACTGGTCCTGATCAAATCCGTTGATCGAGCAGGGGTGGTCCCCCAGGACATACGCCTCGTCCTGTTGGACCTCAAAAGCGAGCATGAAAGCCTTGACGGCGAACCCGATCAGATCGTTCGCCTCAGCGTCAAAGACTTGCCGCTGAGTATCGATTAGGGCGTCGAACAGTGGCTCATAGTCGTCATCGGCGAGGTTGCGGGCGGTGAGGCGTTCCATCCCGTCGCGCCACTCGCGAAATAGGGTGAGGATTGCTTCATCGCCGTGCTGCCGGCCGCCAAGGGCGAAGGGATCGGGCGCGCTCATGCCACGTCCCCATCGCCGCCCAGCGCGGTCGGCGAATTGATGACCGCGGCTGCCAACGGTGCCAGGTCCGGCACGAAGCGGGCCGCATCGGTGACCAGACCCCTGAACAAGCGCGCGCTCAGATGCATGTCGACGGCGCCGTAGTAGCGTTCATCGAGCGCGCCGACCGCGCCGCCGTCGCGCTGGGGAAAGTCGGCGCCATCGTAGACCGCCAGATAGGCCTTGATCGCGAAGCCCACCAGGCCGGAAGCCGGCGTGTCTGCGATTTCAACGATAGCGTCATTGAACGCGTCCACGATTTCGGCGGGTACATCGCGGCCGGGAAGGTCGCCGCTGCCGGGGGATTCGGAGAGCCGCACCTGTTCTAGCCATCGATCGAAGGCAGCTCGGATCGCGCCATCGCCAGCGTCGGTCTCATCGCCCGGCAAGCACTCCAAGAGCAGCGCCAGCACCTTGCGTGTTTGTTCGACGTCGCCCCAGGTCATCGGATCAAGCGAATCTAACAGGGTCTCGCGAAGATCTCGACGAGCGGCTAACCGGTGATCGTCAATCCCCCTTTCTAGGTCTCTAGCCGCACTTTCGATCAGCACCGCCGCCGAACGGCGAGCCTTCCCGCTTCCACTTGACAAGCGATCTTCCGCCAAGCGCAGCGTCCGCAACGTGCTATTGGCGATGTCCAATAGCGGGAAGTTTTCCCAGCCGAGGGAGAACGACCGACCATCGATGTCCTCGACAATGATCCTGCCGTCTTCGTTGACAGCCACAGTGCCGGCGGCGGTCTCCTCCTCGCCGACGCTGGCTATTCCAGCAGCGACGATCAGCTGCCTGAAATGGTCATCGTCCTTCCAGCTGACCCTCTTTTCGGCAAGTAGGTCTTGAAGCGCTTTGCGCGCGGTAACGACGGTAAACATTGCTCTGTGCTCCTTCTGAGGGGTCGCAAAGAGCCCGGCGTCTCAGAAGGCGCACAGTGTCGCCCGCGCATGCCTTTGGGCTCTCGCCTTGGACATTCGCATGCGCACGCCGGACGCTGATTTAGCAAGATCGACACTGTGCTCAGCCTTCTGAGGGGCTACGCGCAGCATGCACCGATCGCCGGCAAGGTGCAAGGTGCGAGCGGCGGACGGCTGCGCTAGGTGCATTTGGGCCGGGTTTAAGCCAAGATCGTGTCAACAACCCAGTTGAGGCAAATGATGCTCGCGTCGGCTGCCATAATGTGAGTAAGGCGCGCCCAACCGTGGTCGATCAGTTTATCGGCATGCGGATCCGCGAACGCCGCAAGATGATCGGTCTGAGCCAGCCGCAGCTCGGTGAACTGATCGGCGTAAGTTATCAGCAGGTTCACAATTACGAACACGGCGACAGCAGCATTTCGGCTGGCCGGCTATATGAGATCGCGCGCGAATTGGGCACTCCGCTCGAGGACTTCTTTGAAGGCCTCGGACAGAACGAGAGCCAGCCGCCTCTCCGCCAAAGCATGCTGCTCGATGTTATGCGCAATCTCGGCGAGATCCAGAACGAAAAACACCAATGGGCGATTGGCCAGATCATCCGCGCTTTAGCGGGTGACTGATACGCTCGCGATGAACGATCACCGAAGCGGGTCTTGGACAGTTGACCCTTGCTTAACCCCCGCAAGCGATCCTAGCCGTTTCTAGCGCGTGGGGCGGCATGATGGCTATTTGGAGCAGTACTCGTGAGGCCCTCGAAGAGGCGTTGATCGACCTTGGGTTTACGGCGGCTCATGAGTTTAGCGTTTTTGTAACCTACGAGCGACAGCGAGATTTGGTGAAGGTCCATGCCGCTCCCGACGGCATGTTTGCGGCCTTTGGCGGGGATGACGAGATTCTTGGCGAAGGCACGGGAGCGGAGGATTTACGGTCCGTTCTCATGGAAGCCGCGCTCACCGTCGCACGGGATACGCCTCACCGGCGATCCTTCCTTGATCGCCGCACAAAAACAAAAGCCCCTTTGAGAGTAGGCGTTAGGACCCGCCCCAGGGCTGACCACGAAGGAGAAGCCCCGGCTCCCCTATCGACGAGTGCGTTTAGCGGCCGTTACCGATAGCGCACTACGATCGTAAAAGGCCGTCCCACCAGGTTTCTCAGATTTCGCGCCCGTTGGCGTCGAACGCCACCGACACGGCGAATATCTTGTCGACGGTCACGCCGTCGGTCGCCAGCTGTACCATGCAGGTTTCGATGCTCCGTTGGGTCGGATCTCGCTTCCAATAAATTGTGCCGCGCCGCCAGGTCGGGCGGCCGGTCTCGGCGACAAAGCGGTAACGGTCGTACGCCATGGGGGTGGCGACCATTTCGGGCTGAGCCTCGTCCAGCCATCTGCCGGTAAGCTCGCGTCCGACCGAATCAACGATGTTGGTCCCGGCCAGGCGAAAGCGAAACCGCAGCGGGTCGCGGTAGATATCGAGCATCCACACGCGCGGCAGCAACGGTACAAGCTCTTCCGGCTGGACGTGCTGACGGCCGGGCAGTTGGCCTGGTGGCGCGACCGATAACCAATACTCGTAAAAACGCCGGACCATCGGGTGCCATCCCAAGCGGTCTTCCGGGATCTGGTGATTGGTCCAAGCGCCAAAGCCGGCCTGGGCGGCGTCAGCCTCGGGACCTGTGCCGGTTACCAGGTGCACGTCCGCCATCTCCCGAGGCTAACCTCCGAATGGTTATGCGATGGTTTACGTGGTCCCTCGTCGGCCCTAGATCGGCTCGCACATAGCCGCCGGGCGCTGAGGATACCTGACATGCAAAGAGCCGCATGGGATCGATCTTCGGGCCTCTTTAAACTGAGCCGAATCGCCTTAAACCGCCAACAATCCAGGGGGAGGAACCGTGATACTGCCGCGCGCCGCTGACGATTTCGCTGCAATCCGCGCTCGCATGGAGGAGCTGCGGCGCGAACGCACCCGGATCGTGTCCGGCCGCGATCTTAGCGCTCCGCGTCCCTACGCCACCAGCGGCTGTGAGCGGCTCGCTGATCGGCGCGACGTCGCACCCACGATCCGACGCTTCGCATCTCGATACGGCAGCAAGGCTGAGTAGCGACCTGCCGACCCGCCACCTCGCCCGGACTAGCGAGCGGCGTCGGGCTTTGCCGCGTATGCGGAGCGCCGGCGTATGCCTACACGGGCTCAGCGCCGCGCTATCCGCTACGCCGTCCGCACGTTGGTAGCGCGCTGTTTCCCGCTGCGCGGGTCAGGCTCTTCCTCGTATGTGATCTTCTGCCCCTCGCGCAGTTCTGTCATGCCGACGAGTGCTGAAAAGTGAACGAAGACGTCCTGCCCTCCGGACTCGGGCGTGATGAACCCAAAACCGCGCTCGTCTATCCATTTTTTTACCGTCCCAAGCATAAATCGGCTCCTTCTGTCATCCGGCGATCGCTCCGATCCCATATGCTTACCAGGAAGCGAGGGGTCGATGTATACGATCGAACTCACTCAAGGGCCGGGATGGGATGCTCCTACTCTGCAAGCCCAGGCGATCAGGACGACGGTCGATTTAGCGAAAGTCGCAGCCCTGGCGGCCGCTTGGCTGCGCGAGGCGCAACAAACCGCATCCGATGATGATGCAAGGCCCGATGGCTGGCGCGTCGTCGATGGGATTGGACGGCGGATTAAAACGAGCGAAGTCTAGACGGAGACAGTGGCAATGGACTTTGAAAGCGATGCAAGCGATGCGAATAAGGTGGTGGCGGCTATCTTTGCCGCGGGCATGTGCTCGGCAAAAGACCGCAAGCACGAGGATTATGTCGCGGAATACGAGGCTTTCCTCACCCTGTTAGAGGGTCGCGACACGCGAGCACGAGAAGCAGCTAAGGAAAGCCGAGTGGACGCCTTCACTCAGATGGGGCGCTAAGGACACGGGCGCGATCCCCCCTGCTGACTTGATCCTCATCAGGTTGAATTTCGCGGGCGACGGCAGCCGCATTGTGGCCAAGAGCGAGCACCCACGGGTTCGGGCGCGCTTTCTCGGTTAGTTGGTATTCGGTCCCCCAGAGATCAGCCGCGATTAGCGCGAGCGCAGGAGAGCGGGATATCCCGAGGCTGCAATAGATCAACAGACGGCAAGGGCCGATAGTGTCGAGAAACGAAATGAACGTCGCCATCTGGCCGTCGCTCATCATGACGCGGGGAGTGTGGCGTGGGTGACATCGTGAAAGCCGAGAAGCAGATGCGGGACGGTCGGCAGTAATCCCACACGTAGGCGCGGCGACAGCGCCGACACCACCGCCTCGGGCTCGAAGGACCGCATTACGTCGTGCACCTGGGTGAGGCCGCAGGTGACGATCGATCCGACCCGGCCATCCTGGCAGCTCAGCGCGAACTTATCGAGGTTCCAAGCGGCGCCGGGGGTCATCAGGCTTTGGGTTCGTCGCGGATGATCCCCGCGCACAGCTCGACACACTCATTGCAGATGAAGACGGTCGGCCCGGCGATCAGCTTCCTGACTTCATGCTGGCTCTTGCCGCAGAAGGAGCAGTAGCCCTTCCAGTCGCTTCCGATCGGCTTGGTCATAGCGGCGCCAGGCTCGCGAAGCCGCGGGCGCAGCTGTCGTGCATGGATTAGGGCGTCGTCGACGGAGACACCATTTCGAGCGGCTAACCACTCGCCGTAGCGCTGCTCAGCATCGCGGGCTCTGACGCTCATCCTGCGCCCCTAAGCGTCGGCCGAGAGGACCGTCGACGGCGTCTCGGTGACCATGGGGCTTTGGCCGGCGCAAGGATCGATCGGAACAATGCACGACGACCGTAAACGCCGCGTCGGGCTGCGATCGTCGAGGACTGGCGCCGACCGCTGACGCTGCGCCGGGCTGCGGAAATCAACGACCCCCAAGCGTTCCCGCTGATAGGTATCACAGAGCCTCGGGTTCATCAGGTACCGTTATCTTGATACCCGGGGATCGGCCCGACAAAGTGGAACGGCTCGGGCATGAAGCCTTCCTTCGGCATCAGCGTCAAAAGGCTCGAGGTGCCCTGCTCATTCTGCATCCACGCGACCTCGGCGATGAGCATGTCCTGGTTGATCTTGCACGAGGGCAGGTTGCAGTTGACGATCGTGTTGGGGGTCCAGAGGGCCCCGGCCGCATCCCGCCAGCCGGTCACCGTCACATCGACGATCTTCGATCGGCCATACCGTCGGGCGACTTCCCAATCGGCCCGCTGGTCGGCCCACGCCTGCGCCGGACCTGGCATATCCATAATGATTAGTTTCGGGCGATAGCGTTTGACGTCGGGATCCACGCCGTGCGGCAGGTGCGACTGAACATTGACATGAGGCCCATTCCCGTCCCAGCGCGGCGCCTGGCCGATGACCACAATCTGGCTGTAGCGCTGATCGTCCGAGAGCCGCGCTTCGGCGACCTCGCAATTGATCCCTTCGACGAGGGGAGAACCGGCCCGCACCGTCCCGGCCTTGGCAAAGACCAAACGCCCTTGCGGATCGTCGTACATCAGGACCTGCACGGTGCGCGCCATGTACTCGAGGAGTTCGGCTGGCGTCTCGCCGAGCTGAACGATGAAGGGGATTTGGGGGTCCAGCGGGGCGCTTGCCCCGTCCCCGGTAACCGAGATTCCGAATTTCTGGCAAATCTGCGTCGCCGCGGCACCGATCGTCGGCGCGTGGATCGCCCAGGGTTGACCGTCAATGGGAATTAGCGAGCAGTCAACCAGGTCCTGTGTCGAGGACCGCGCCTCCGACCGAACGATATGCGTCTGCTGGTCTTCGTGCGGCCAGTGGAGGTTGGCGTAGCCGGTGAGGATCAAATCCGAGCCTAGGTAGGCCTGGACGGTGCTGCCGGGATCAATGACCGCTGGGCTTGCCTGCCCCGGGTAGCGTTCGGTGAATTCGAGCGCGAGACCGGAGGGTAAGCGCTCGATGCCGCGCGTAACCCGCGCGCCGATCCACCCCTTGATCGCCTGGCCGTTCGATTTGACGGTCAGGACGTCATTACTGGGCGCCGGCACGCTCACAGCGTCTGCCCAGGCAGCTGGCGCCATTTTTCCGCCGCCGGATCGAACGGCGGGTGCGTTCGGGACGCGTTGACCTGCGACGCGCGATACGCGCGGTACTCTTCATTGGACATCCGCGCCACGTCGGGTTGCGGCGCGCGCTGAGGCGCGGGCTGCGGCTTCGGCGGAGCGGCGAGGAGCTCGCGCTGCCGCACATCCCGCACCTGCCGCGAGATGGCCGCAAACTCACGCTCGAGGAGAGCAATCGGCGCGAGCTGGTCAAAAAGTGCCCGCAACTCGGGAACCTCGCGCCAGGCCTCGCTCAAGTTTTCGAAATCGGCCTCTCGCGCCGCTGAATAGTTCTTGGCCCCATCGATCAGCCGCAGCACCGGCGCTCCGGGTGAAAGCGGATCGCGGATTCGAATCTCGGAGAGCATGTCTTCATTCGGCACCCGGACCGCCGCCCGCAACATATGCGCGCCCCTCAACGCTGCGGCGAGGCCACCCGGGAATTCGCCGATGATCGCGCGGCGGAGATCCTCGCGCAGTGCGGCGAGGGCCGCACGTTGGATTTCGTGCAAGGCGCCGGCAACCGTTGAAGCGCTGACCTCGATCTCGCTGTCGATCGCCTTCCGTCGTGCAGCAAGGCCGCGGCGCGCACGTTCGGCACGCTCGAGCGCGGCGTCGGCGACCTGGACGCGCTCACTCGCACCGGGGCGCGCGGCGCCCAATTTGGCAAGCTGCGCTTCGTCGCCCGAGGCATCAGCGAGCGCCAGATCGGTCTCGAGCACGTCGAGGGCAAGGCGCGCCGCCGCGAGACTGGTAGAGGCGGTCTTCGATTGCTCGGCGAGATCACGGTCGATGCGTGTGGCCTCATTGCGCCGCTCGATCAACGCGCGGGCCGTGGCGATGGTCTGTTGCGCGGCGGCTGGTATCGCGAATTGCATTCGGGTTTACTCCTCGATGAAATGGAGAAGAGCTGCGGCCTGCTCGAGCACCAGCGAGCCGCGCGCGGGCTTTCGGCCGCGCAGGAGAGAATGGCGAGCGCTGGCCTCGGTGACCGCGGCGTCTAAAGCGGCGAGGGCGTTTTCGGCGTTGCCAGCACCGGCGAGCCAGTCAGCAAATGCTCCAGCAAGCTCGAGCGAATCCTCGCCCGACGCTGCCGCCAGTTGGGCGGCAAGCGCTACGACGCGCTCGCGGGCGACGGTTCGTTGCGCCGTTTCCATCATGCGATGCCGGCTTTTCGGAAGGCTTCAGACCACCCGCGCTGAATGCGGGGATTTGCGCGTGGATCGGCAAGGCGGCCGGCGCCGCCGTAGACGCGCTCGATCGAGGCGTCCCAAGATCGCGCGGCCGGTGTGGTTGCGGCAGGACGTGTTTTCGTGGGAGCCACGCGCTTGGCGCCATAGACGCGCTCGATCGAGGCGTCCCAGGACGCCTGCGCCGCAGCATGGCCGGAGACCTCGGGCGCGACGGGGATGTCGATCGATAGGCCGGCTAGGTGGGAGAAGTTGGCCCCGCGCCGGCGCCGGTCGGAGACGAAGCGGGCGACAGTCGCGGGGCCGGCCCGACCGTTTCGCGTCGGTCGAACTCCGAGATTTTTGTCAGTAGAAGATGATCCCTGTCGTGTGGCGGAATTCGCCACTCGGGGATTAGCCACTCGGGGATTAGCCAGGAGAAACAATCTCTCGCGCTCGTGCTCGGCCACCAATGCCTCGAACGATCTCAATTTGGCCTCCCGGTGGTCGTTGGGCGCCGGCGCGGCGCCGAAGGGGACGTCTCACGCGATGCTTTAATCTCTTCAGTCAAGATCGCCCGGCAGGACCGGCGGACTAGGAGCTCCGCCAGCCGCAGCCCTTGGCGTGGTGACAGCGGCACGACCGCCCCTCCGACGCGGAGCTGCAGATCGAAACCGACTTGGACCGGAAGTCGCATCGTCGCCTCGAATTCAAAAAATCCTGGCGACAGGGTGGATTTCACACGCGGACAAAAACAGGTGGAATTCATGTCCGGGAGGCGTCAACTGCGAACTATCCGCCGAAGGTGCCGCTCGCAGTAATCGGGAAAACCGGGATCTCCCTTCGCGACGAGAGCGCTCATCGCCTTGGATGCGGCCGCCGCCGCGGCGTGCCGTTGTTGAATTTTCTCGGTCGTGTACCAGCGTCGGCCGCGGCCCACTCCAATCGCTTCGTCGAGCGATACACCGTGGTGCGCTTCGCTCTCATACCAGGCGAGAGCATCGCAAAATTTCCTGGCCGGGCCGGCAGGTATTGCGGCGACCCGTAGGTCGCCGGCATCGGTTCCCGCCTCGATCGCCGCCCGCAGCTCTCGCAACCTGGCGATCGCCTCGAGCGAAGATCCACTACCGAGCGACTTGAAACCGTCAGCGCACCGACGGGATGTCGCCCCCAACTCACGGGCCAAGTCCCTGAGGTATTCAAACGCCCATTCCCACGAGGCCCGAGCGCGCTCAGCGAAGTGATAGTCCATGACGGCTTTCCGTCTGGCAAAAGCCGCCATGACGGTATCGTGGTAGCCCTTCAGACGTTCAATCATGAACTCGAGGCGCTCTTCCTCGGGAAGAGTTCTGGCGTACGCGATCTCGTCGGGCTTCATCACCTGCTTTGGATCAAAAACGGGTAGCGGTGTCTCCGCTGCTATCCGCTCCATATCGGCGGTGAGAACGCGCTGAGCATCTCGAACAGCTCGCTTTAGGATCAGGCCGGCGAGCTCGACGATCGTCGGAGTGCCGAAGCGATCCGCCACCGCCGCTGCTAGCACACGTGCGGACGCCTCGGCGCGAACCGCCGCTGCCTCTACCGATGCCAGCGAGGGCCGAGAAAGCTCATAGGCTTCCGGTTCGCTCGCGGTTGCCGAATCCTCGGCTTTCTTGGCGTCGCTCATCCGATCTCCCTCATCCTCCACAGTGTTGTCTCGGGCAGAACGGCCAACACAGCCTGATCTCGGTCAGACTCGCGCTGGCGTAAAGCTCGCCACCAGGCGCGACCAGCGATCACCGCATCACGCTCGTGCCGGGCGGCACGCACGACTAAGACGAAATCTGGCAACGCGGCGCTGATCGCTTTGACCAGGTCCGTCAAATGGCCCTCAAACGTCGCGAAGGCCGAAGAATCGACATGGGCGGCGAGCAGCGTCCTGAAGGCCGCCTTCCGATCGGCAAAGTTTCGCTCGGCCAGCTCAGTCCGCAGCCGCACCTGTCGGTCGATCATGCTCTCGGCGGGCGGTGTCTCGCTCATGGCTCTGCCGGCGCCGTCCCCGAAATCCAATCGAGGCGCCCGCGCAACCGAACAACCGCCGCTTCCTCGGTTTCGGCATTCCGGGCTAGATTGGTCCACTCGGGCAAAGCGGCACCGACGACCTGCATCAGCTGACTGAGGCGAGCCCCGGCATCCCGATTGAACTTCGCGACCGCGATCAACTTGCCGGCCACCAACTGCTCGTCGAATTCTTTGCGGGCCAACTCGAGCTCCAGTAAGTCACCCCGGAGCCCGGCGAGCCGCCCTCCGTTGCGATCCTCGCTGTCCGGTTTTACGGCGCCGATCGCAGGCTCTGGGTCGGGCTTCATGACGTGTCCGAAGAGGCCACCGGGCGCACGGCCGAATGACTTGGCAAGATCGAGCCGCGCCGACAACTGCTGCCTCCCGAGCTCCAGGTCAACACAGCCGTTCCCCAACAGAGCAGGGGGGCCAAGTTGCTTTCTGCGGACCCAACCTCGTACCGTCGAAGTTGCAACTCCGAGCAGCTCCGCGAATTGGCTTTTGGTCACGATCATTGCAGAGGAACCGACTCACACCGTTGCAAACTAAAACCGTCTCTCAGTGGCGAAGGATCGCGGCGCGAAATGCCCGCGCTTCAGGGAGGGCCAGGAAGGACCCGCGATTTTTCAATGGGTTAAGAGTTCCTAACCCACCTCGGCCGGCGCTCATGCTGCGTCCTCCCGGCGGTTGCCGGTGATTGGCAGCGGGAGCGCTGGCAACGGATCATTTGTTGCGACGGCAGTCGGTCGGCGGCGCTTGTGAAGCGCCTCTAGCGAGTGCTTCGCCCAACTTGGTAGCTCCGCTCGCCCAGATACCCACTCGATCAAGAGCTCATCCGGGAGCGCAGTCATCAGCTCGATGATTTGCTGGGTTGGCAATACGCTCCAACCGTAGCTGAGCGTATTTTGGGCCCAGTGGTAGCGTTTGCGCTGCTTCGGCGTCAGACCCGCGTCTCTCGGCCCTGGCTCGAATGCGCCGTCGCGCGCGGCAGTCTCCACTTGGCTAGCAGTGTTATTTTTTAATTCGTGTAAGGGGGATCCTTTTCGTTTCCGGAGCTTGAGCGCGCCGCGATCATCGTTTGAAGAGTTAAATCCTTGTAAAAGCGCCGTTTTGATCGCCGGTTCAACGACGGATGGGACATGTCCCGGGACATTTTCGGGACAGGTGGGACATGTCCCGGGACACGGCGGGACACTCACCGACCGCTCTTTCTCGGCCCGCTTACGCTCGCGATATCGGCGCTTCCGCAGCGTCTCCCGATTAACCGGCGGCGCGACCGCATCGGCGATGCGCAGGAAAAGAGCGCGCGCTGCAAGCCGCAAAATCGATTGATAGGCACTTTCGCGCATTTAGCGGATAACCCGCCGCGGCCAAAGCGGCACAACGTTGTCTCGGCATTCGACAAGGCAGGGGTTGTCCTCTGAAGATTGAGGGCGCGTCCGAGATGCCGTTGCGGGGAGAGCGGCATTCGCCGACATGAGCCGAGTTGCTATCCACCACTCGGCATAGCGCCGCTCGATGGCTAGCCCCCGCAAATGACGGTCGGAGGGCATGGGATCAGCCTGTCGGACGATCCGGGTCAACTAGTCTTTCAAGCGCCCTTCGGGAAACTACGATCCTCCGACCAAATCGGATAACCGGAATTTCGCCGCGCGCAATCGCATCATAGGTTGCATTTCTGCCGAGCCCCAGGAGCCGACCGGCATCCGGCCAGACAGGCAGAGTCAGCGGCTCAATCTTGGTGGCATCCTTCATGTGACTGGCCCCCAACCAGCTATATTTGCGCAGACGCCAAATTATCTCATCCGATTTCGATTTACAAGGTGTGTTGCGCGGGCACAAAATAGAACAGCATCGGAGAGAGCGAGAAGAATGGCGACACGTCAGCCCGGACGCCCCCGGACGAAAAACGCTGGCGGGCCCGGCGAATACGTCGGCTTCCGGGCACCTCACGCTTTAAAGGCCCAGTTGCACAATGCGGCGGTTGCTTCGGGGCGATCGTTGAGCACGGAAGCGCAGTTCCGGCTTGAGCAGTCATTCCGGGGGGTGGACGCGGTACACGCACTGGAAACCACTTTTGGCAGCCAAGGCGGAGCATTAGCGATGCTGCTCGGGATGCTAATCCGCGGGGCGCCAGCCGTGTGTAACCTTCCCCCTGAAGGGGACTGGTTAAACGATCCCAATGCATTTGCCTGGGCCGCTGCCGAGATAAGCACCGCCCTTGATGAGATGGCGCCGAGCGGCGATGTAGCGGCGGGCGTGATGGACAATGCGCCGAAAATGGCGCGTCACACGATATTCAGCGTACTGGACGCTCCGCCGGGCTCTTATTTAGCCTCCGTCCGCGCTGGCCTGGGTCCCGCCGTCGCCGAGAGATTGGCAGCCAAACGTCGTGAACGGTTCGGTCGATCAGACGACCAGGGAGAACCGAAATGAAGGGATATATAGGACCTCGAGGCAAAGGCGCCTGGGAGCTCAAGTTCGAGGTCCGATCCGAGAGGAAACTTCGATGACCGGCCATATCAGGGCGCGTTCGCCCGGCAGCTTCGAGCTGCGCTACCGCCACAACGGAAAGACACAGACCTCGACCTTTCGCGGCACGAAGCGAGAGGCCGAGCGCGAGCTGCGGCGGCTCTTGTTGCTGGTCGACGAGAACCGGCATCCGAACGATCCCGACCGCCTTACCGTGGCCCAGTGGCTGGAGCGCTGGCTCGGCTAGGTGCGTGGCGAAACCGCACCGCAGACCCATCTGCGATACGAATCGGTCTGCCGGGTCCACATAGTTCCGGCCCTCGGGGAATTTCTCCTGACACGGCTTGGGGTCTCCGACGTCCAAAGCTTCTATTCGGCGCTCGCTGGCACCAACCTATCGGCGCGAAGCCGCAAAAACATCGCGCTCGTCCTCACAAACGCTCTCAACCGCGCCGTCGAGCAGCGGCTGATCGCGACGAGCCCGGCCCAATCTCTCAAAAAGCGGCTCCCTCGCGTCGAGCAAGCCGAGATGCGGGTGCTTGACCAAACACAGTCGCAACAGCTGCTCGCCTCCGCGCGCGGTGACATCCTCTATCCCGCGGTCCTTATCGCGCTCGCGACTGGAGCGCGGCGTGGCGAGATCCTGGCCTTGAGCTGGTCGCGGGTAGACTTCGATCGCAGCTCTATCCTCATATCCGAAAGCGTCGAGCAGATCGCGAGCTCGATCCGGATGAAACCGCCAAAGAGCGGCACATTCCGCACCGTGGACATAGGCAGCGCGGTCCTCGAGGAGCTGCGCCGGCTCAAGGTCGAGCAGGCCGAAGCGCTCTTGGCGCTGGGGATTAGGCAGACGGGCTCGACGCTCGTTTGCTGCCGGCCGGATGGCGTCATGTTGACTCCGAGCCAGCTCAGCGACAATTTTCGAAAGACCCTGATCCGCAAGACCGGGCTTCCCCGCGTCCGTTTCCACGATCTCAGGCACAGCCACGCCAGCCATCTCTTGGCCGCCGGCGTCAACATCAAGGTCGTGGCCGAGCGGCTCGGCCATGCCGATCCGGCCATCACGCTTCGCGTCTATAGCCATTTGATGCCGGGCGCCCAGGCCGAAGCTGCGGCGCGGATCGACGCGATTTTTCGGCCACAGTAGCATCCTGGTAGCATTTAGAGCAGATGATCAAAATAACGTAATCTTATATCCCGTTGAAAATACTATACTAATCGCGCTTTGCGGGATTTTTCGCAGCACTGATCGTGCAATCTACAAGCTCGGCGGCAGTTAAACTCACGCGGACGCCGCTTCCGTCAGCCCCACGCTCCGAACGATGTTGAACGCCAGCACTGGCTGGGTCAGTCCCTTGAGCGCAAGTGCCCCCACCTCTTCGATCGTCGCGATCTTCTCGACCGCAGCGGCGACGCGCTGGCTCAGCAGAATCTGGCCGTCCTTGGCCTCGCCGCAGAGTCGCGCGGCGAGGTTGCACACCGTGCCGATCGCCGTGTAGCCGGAACGCTCGGCAAACCCGATCTGGCCGAGGGTCGCGTAGCCTTGGGCGATGCCGGCGCCGAAGCCCAATTCGCGCCCGCGGCGGCGCCAGCCGCCGATCAGATTGCCGGCGGCCTCGCGCATCGCCATCGCCATCTTGACCGCGCGCTCGGCGGGGTCGGGACAGGGAACCGGATCGTTGAAGAACACCATGATGCCGTCCCCCGAGAACTGGTCGAGCGTGCCTTCGAACTGGGCGACGAGCGGCCCCAGTGCGCCGTGGTACTCGCGCAGGAAATCGAGCACCTCCTCGGGCTCGGCGGTTTCGGTAAAGGCGGTGTAGCCGCGCAGATCGCAGAACACGACGACGATCTCGCGGCGATGGCTTTCGAGGATGTTCTCGTCGCCCTGCGAGACGATCAACTCGGCGAGCTGCGGCGCGAGAAACCGCTTCAACCGCCCGACCCGGCTCAATTCGTCGACTTGTGCCTCCACCCGTGCTTCGAGATCGCGGTTCAACGCCCCGACCTCTTCGGTGCGTTGACGCAATTCGCCGAGGAGCCGCGCGTTCTCCATCGCGATCACCGCTTGCGCCGCGAAATTCTCGACGAGCGCGATCTCCTTCGGCGAGAATGGCCGCACTTCTCGCCTGGCGGCGACGATCTGCCCGAGAAGGACATCGTCCTTGCGCAGGGCCACGTAGAGGATGGTTCGGATACCGCCCATCGCCACGCCCGCCTGGGCTGTTGGATTGTTGACCTCCGAGAGGTCCGGGCAATGGACCACGCGCTCGCCTTCGACCAATCGCTGGCAGGGCATCGGCTTCGGATCGTAGCCCCGCCGCAGCGCCTCCATCATCCCTTCGGGAAAACCGCGCATCGCGACACCGGTAAATTTCGCCCCGTCCCAAAGCTGCAGGCTGCCCGAAGCGGCGTCGCACAGTGCATGCGCCTTCTCGACGATCGCGTCGAACACCGGTGCGAGGTCGCCGGGCGAGGAATTGATGACCTGCAGCACCTCGGCGGTCGCGGTCTGCTGGTCGAGCGCCTCGCGCGTCTCGGTGATCAGCCGCGCGTTCTCCATCGCGATCACCGCCTGCGCGGCGAAGTTCTGCACCAGCGCGATCTGCTTGTCGGAAAACGGCCGTACTTCTCGGCGATAGAACCAAATCGATCCTAGAAGGGCGCCTTCTTTTCGGAGGGGAATTTCGAGACCTGTCCGCGCGCCGCCGATTTCGGCCAAAGCACGGGGACGTGAAGCCAAAGACGGGAGCACGTCGGCGGCCGCCATGTCGACAATGTGCTGCAGGAGCTCTCCCCGCAGGAAGCGCGCATAGGGGCCATCGCCGTCTCGCCTAGGAGCGACCGGCTCGCGGAATACATCGACCAATTCCGGTGGAAGTCCGCGCGTGGCGACCGCGGAAACCTTCTCGCCGTCGTAGGACATCAGCGCGCCAAATGCGGCGCCGCACAACGTCATCGCCTTGTCGAGCATCGCGTCGAACACCGGCGCGAGATCGCCGGGCGACGCGTTGATGACCTGCAACACCTCGGCGGTCGCGGTCTGCTGCTCCAACGCCTCGCGCGTTTCGTTGATGAGCCGCGCGTTCTCGATCGCGATCACCGCCTGCGCGGCGAAGTTCTGTAGCAGCGCGATCTCTTTGTCGGTGAACAGCCGCACTTCCTTGCGACCGACGCCGATAAAGCCCAGGATCGTCTGCTCTTTGCGCAGCGCCACATATAGGACGGTTCGCAGTCCGGCGAGTTTGACCATGTTCCGCGCGCCTGGTGTGTCGACCTCTGCCAGATCGGGCACGTGCACGAAGAGGTCTCCGGCGAACAGGCGATGGGTCGGATGGTTGGGGTCAGGCCGGCGGGCCCGTCGTAACTGCTCGGCAATGGACAGCACTGCGCCGCGTACCGCTACCGCGCGGTACATCTCGCCGTCATAAAGCTGCAGGCTTCCGTGGTCGACGCCGCAGAGGGCGTGTGCCTTCTCCAAGATCGCGTCGAAGACGGGCGTAAGGTCGCCGGGCGAGGAGTTGATGATCTGTAATATCTGAGCGGTTGCTTCCTGTTGGGCGAGCGATTCGGCGAGCTGCCGTCGCAGCTCGGCGTTCTCGCGCTCCAAATCGACGGTCTTGTCGCCGCGTTTCGCCATCGGCGAAGGTGCTCCCCTGCTGAATGAACTGTACCCGCGCGCCGCAGGTTTGGGGAGGCTTGCGTTGATCCGCGGCGGCTGCGTCCCTATGTTCCGGGCCAGGAATGACCGCGCTCAGCCATATCCGCAATTTCGCGATCATCGCGCATATCGACCACGGCAAGTCGACATTGGCCGACCGGCTGATCCAGACCTGCGGCGGGCTCGAGGCGCGCGAGATGCGCGAGCAGGTGCTCGACACGATGGAGTTGGAGCGCGAGCGCGGTATCACCATCAAGGCGCAGGCGGTGCGCCTTAATTACCGGGCCAAGGACGGCGAGGACTATGTCCTCAACCTGATGGACACACCCGGCCATGTCGACTTCGCCTACGAGGTCAGCCGCTCGCTGGCCGCGTGCGAGGGCTCGCTGCTCGTGGTCGATGCCAGCCAGGGGGTCGAGGCGCAGACCCTCGCCAATGTCTACCAGGCGGTCGCGGCCGGGCACGAGATCGTGCCTGTGTTGAACAAGATCGACTTGCCGGCCGCGGAACCCGACCGGGTCAAGGAGCAGATCGAGGACGTGATCGGCCTCGACGCCGCGGACGCGGTGCTGATCTCGGCCAAGACCGGGCTCAACATCGAGGGCGTGCTCGAAGCGTTGGTGACGCGCCTGCCGGCGCCGCAGGGTGACGCCAATGCGCCGCTGAAGGCGTTGCTCGTCGACAGCTGGTACGACCTCTATCTCGGCGTTGTCATCCTGGTGCGGGTCAAGGATGGAACGCTCAGGCCGGGCCAGAAGATCCGCCTGATGGCGACCGGCGCCGCGCACAACATCGAGCAGGTCGGCGTCTTCACCCCGAAGGGCGTCGCGGTCCCGTCGCTGGGGCCGGGCGAGATCGGCTTCATCACCGCCGGGATCAAGACCGTCGCCGATTGCCGGGTTGGCGACACCATCACCGACGACCGCAAGCCCGCTTCCGAGCCGTTGGCCGGGTTTCAGCCATTGCAGCCGGTGGTGTTCTGCGGCCTCTTTCCCGTCGACTCCGCCGATTACGAAAAACTCCGCGAGAGTCTCGCGAAATTGCGCCTCAACGACGCCAGCTTCGAATACGAGCCGGAGACCTCGGCGGCGCTCGGCTTCGGCTTCCGCTGCGGGTTTCTGGGGCTGTTGCATCTGGAAATCATCCAGGAGCGGCTGACCCGCGAGTTCGACCTCGACCTGATCACCACCGCGCCGTCGGTCGTCTACCGCGTGCACCAGACTAACGGCCGGGTGCTGACCTTGCACAACCCCGCCGACATGCCCGATCCGGTGCGGATCGACCATATCGAAGAGCCGTGGATCAAGGCGACGGTGATGGTGCCGGACGACTATCTCGGCCAGATCCTGGCGCTGTGCGAGGAGCGGCGCGGGACCCAACTCGACCTCACCTATGCCGGCAGCCGGGCGATGGTCGTCTACCGGCTGCCCTTGAACGAGGTGGTGTTCGATTTCTACGACCGGCTGAAATCGGTCAGCCGCGGCTATGCCAGCTTTGATTATCAGCTCGACGGCTATGCCGAGAGCGATCTGGTGCTGCTCAACATTCTGGTCAACGGCGAGCCGGTCGACGCGCTGTCGCTGATCGTCCACCGCACCCAGGCCGACCGCCGCGGGCGGGCGCTGTGCGAGCGGCTGAAGGATTTGATCCCCCGGCAATTGTTCCAGATCGCCATCCAGGCGGCGATCGGCGGCCGCATCATCGCCCGCGAGACGGTCAAGGCGCTGCGCAAGGACGTCACCGCCAAATGCTATGGTGGCGACGTGACCCGCAAACGAAAGCTTCTAGAAAAGCAGAAGGAAGGTAAAAAGCGGATGCGCCAATTCGGCCAGGTCGACATCCCGCAATCGGCCTTCATCGCGGCGCTCAGGATGGGCGACAGTTAGCTCGTCGCGCCCCGGCATCCGCCTGAAAATAAGCCTGCGATAGCCGCCCGGCCGGCGTTCTCGCGGCAAAATTGATTGCCGGCCTGCTGGTGAGTCACGATACTGTTTAACGCGGCATCAGCCGCGGGTTTCGGCAACCGGAAATGCAGAGCGGTTTACAGAAGCAACTTCCGGACCCCACCGTACTGAGCCGGATGAAGAGCGGGTTGTTGATCGCAGCGTTTATTCGCGATCCCGTGGGCTGTCTCGAGCCGCATTTCATGCCGGCCGGCCGAGCCATCGAGATCACCGCGATGCGCCGCGGGCGGCGCCGCCTGCTCTTTATGTATGACCCGGATTACAATCGGCAGTTCTTGATGAATACCAGGAACACGCAGATCGCCCAGCTGTGGCCGGCCGCGCCTCGGCACAGCAGCGCGCAGCGCGAGCTGCGCACCCAGCCGCTCAAGAATTACGGCCCGCAGCAGGCCGCGTTTACCCAGATCACCGACCCGTATCTCAGCCGCGGCGCCATTGGCCGGCAGTTCGAGGACATCCGGGCCAGCGTCCTGGCCGAAGTTTCCGGCTGGAAGCCAGGGGTGCACGATTTCTACACGCTGGCGCGACGCTGCACCGAGCGCGTCGCCTTCACCTTGTTGTTCGGGTCGCACGAAAGCGGCCGGTTCTCGGCGTTCGGTGACTTGCTGCACGAATATCACCGCGCCAACTGGGCGATGGCGGCGCGGCTGTTTCCGGCCGACCTGCCTGGCACCGCCTATCGCCATGTCCTGGAGCGCGCCCAATCGCTGCAATCCTATATCCACGACTGGATCAAATCCGCCTCCGGCACACCGGAGGGCCGCTCGCTGGTGCAAAGCCTTGTCCAGGGCAAGGGGCACGACGGTTGCCCGTTCTCGCAGGGGAGCATCACCGCCGCGGTCGCGATGCTGAGCTGGCTCTCCTATGAGACCACCGCGACCGCGCTGAGCTGGGCGACGCTGCTCTTGGCGGAGCATCCGGCCGTGCTCGGCGATCTCCTCGACGAGATCACCGCGCACCTGCCGATCGAGGATATCGACGCCGACACGCTGATGACGCTGCCGCTGCTCGATGCCGTCGTCAAAGAGGCGATGCGGCTGATCCCGCCGGTTCCGTTCATGTGCTTCCGCACCGTCAACGACAGCGAGATCGGCGGCCAGTCGTTGGCGCGCGGCTCGCGTTTCTATGTCGTCCCGCAGCTGACCCACCGGCTGCCCGAGCTCTATGCCGCGCCCGACCGGTTTCGCCCCGGCCGCTGGTTCTCGATCAAGCCGACCCCGTACGAGTACCTGCCGTTCGGGGCGGGACAGCGGCGCTGCCCCGGCGCTTGGCTGGCGGAGACCAATCTGAAGCTCGCGCTGGCGATGATGCTGAGCCGCTTCCGGCCGAGAGTTCCCGCCGGCGCGCGCATCGACCGGATGTACGCGGTCGTCACCATGCCGAAAAATGGGCTGCCGCTCGATCTGCTCCCGCGCGACCAGAATGTCGCCGTCTCCACGAGCGGCTCGCATTTGGGCTCGATCTACGATCTGTTCACCCCGGAGCCGGATCGCCCGGTGATTCACTGACGTAGAACGAGGCTGATGCAAAGCGGCGAGGCTCGCGGCCGCGAGAGCCCCTTGGAGCGGATGATCCGCGTCTATGACAGCGCGTTGGTGCGGCACCGGCGCGGCTACTACGACAATAGCGGCTTCTTCAATTTTGGGTATTGGGGTTTGGGAGCGCGATCGCAGCGCGAGGCCTGCGAAGCGCTGGTCGACCAGCTGGTCGGGAGGATCGCGGTCAAGGGCGGACGAATTCTCGATGTCGCTTGCGGCGTCGGCGCCTCGACCCGTCGGCTGATCGACAGCTACGCCGCCGAGCTGATTGTAGCTATCAATATCTCCGAGGCCCAGATTGCCGAGGCGAAGAAGCTCGTCCCCGAGTGCACATTTCTCCAGATGGACGCCACCAGGCTCGATTTTTCCGACGATCGTTTCGACGCCGTGATCTGCGTCGAGGCGGCGTTTCACTTCGACACTCGCGAGGACTTCCTGCGCGAGGTGCTGCGCGTCTTGAAGCCGGGCGGGTCGCTGGTGCTCTCCGACATCCTCTACCGCAAGCTGGCGACGCCGCTGGTCGCGCCGACGCATGTCCCGCGCGCCAATTTCGTTCCCGACGTAGCGACGTACGGCCTCCTGTTGAAGCGGGTCGGATTTGATGCAGTCGATGTGCAGGACGCGACCGCCGTCTGCCTCGGTCGCTTTCGCCAGAACCTTGCCCGTTGGCCGATGACCCAGCATAAGGCCGGGCGGCTCAAATTCCACACCGCGCTGCTGCGCGCGGCGATGGCCCGGGCGGTCGCGTGGTATTTCGGCGCGACCTGCAAGGCCTATGTGCTGGCCTCGGCACGGAAGCCAGCGCGCCCGGCTTCTTGAAGCGGGGCCTTTCTGACTGGAAGGGGTTTGGCTATCGTCTCCTGACCGCCAGCTCGAGGGGATGAACATGGCCGATGCCAAAGACACCTATGACTTTATCGTCACCGGCGCCGGCTCGGCGGGGTGCGCGGTCGCCGGGCGGCTCTCGGAGAGCGGCAAATACCGGGTGTTGCTCTTGGAAGCGGGGACCAAGGACACCAACCCGTGGATCCACATCCCCTTGGGCTACACCAAGACCTATACCGACCCGCGGGTGAACTGGATGTTCGACAGCGAGCCGGAGAAGGAGCTGAACGGCCGCACCCTCTATCAGCCGCGCGGCAAGGTGCTGGGCGGCACCAGCTCGATCAACGGCATGGTCTACATGCGCGGCACGCCGACCGATTACGACGGCTGGCGCCAGAAGGGCTGCGAGGGTTGGGGCTATGACGACGTGCTGCCGTTCTTCAAGAAGGCCGAGGACCAGGAGCGCGGCCCCAACGAGTTCCATGGCGCCGGCGGCCCGCTGCACGTGTCGAACCCGGTGCGCTCGGTATTGGGCGACGCGATGGTCAAGGCGGCGGTCGAGGCCGGGGTGCCGGCCAACAATGACTTCAACGGCGCGACCCAGGAAGGCGTCGGCTATTACCAGACGACCACGACCAACCGTCGGCGCTGGAGCTCGGCCCGCGCCTATCTCGGCCCCGCCAAGGGCCGTGCCAACCTCACCATCGCCACCGTGGCGCACGCGACGCGCATCCTCTTCGAGGGCAACAAGGCAGTGGGGGTTGAGTACCAGACGCCCACCGGCAAGCAGACCGCCTATGCCAAGGGCGAGATCGTCGTCTCTGGCGGCGTTTACGGCTCGCCGCAACTGTTGCAGCTATCGGGAGTCGGCCCCGGCGAGTTGTTGCAGGAATTCGGCGTGCCCGTCGTGCGCGACATGGAGGGCGTCGGCAAGCATTTGCACGACCATTTCAACACCTATCTGGTGTGGCGCTGCTCGCAGAAGGTGACGCTCAACGACCTCGCCGCCAGCCCGCTGATGAAGCTCACCTCGGGCATCCAGTACGTCTTCACCCGCTCCGGCCATCTGTCGAACGCGGGCATCTATGCCGGCGCCTTCGTCAGGAGTGACCCGCGCCTCGAACAGCCCGATTTGCAGATCAACATGTTCGGTTGGAGCGCCTATGAGCGGCTGCGTTCCGGCATCAAGCCGCACCCGTTCTCGGCCTTCACCTTGTCGCCGGTGCACCTGCGACCCGAGGGCCGCGGCACGGTCACGATCAAGAGCGCCGACCCGCTGGCGGCGCCGGCGATCCGCTTCAACTTCCTCGCCAGCGACTACGATTTCCAGGCGCTGATCTATGGCACGCGCTTCTCGCGCAAGATCGCCGAGCAGCCGGCGCTGAAGCCCTTTATCGTCGAGGAGGTGATCCCCGGCGAAGCCTGCCAGAGCGACGAGCAGATGAAGGAGGAAATCCGTCTGCGCGGCGTCTCCAATTTGCACCCGGTCGGCACCTGCCGGATGGGGAAGGAAATTGATGCCGTCGTCGATCCGCGGCTGCGCGTACACGGCATCGAGCATCTGCGCGTCGCCGATGCCTCGATCATGCCGCAAGTGCCCGGCGGCAACACCAACGCGCCCTCGATCATGATCGGCGAAAAATGCGCCGCGATGATCCTGGAGGACGCTCGGGCGGCGTAAAATCCCTCATTTGCACCTCTAGGCTGCGCACACCGTTGTGGTAGCGCGGCAAAGCGAGCGGAAGAACCGAGGCAGAGGCGCCTCCTCGACCGGCTCGCGCCGTCCAGCGAGCGTCGCAGCCCGCCTAATTCAAATCCACGCGCAGGCCTAGCCCGAGGAAGTTTGAGCCATCCGCTATCGGGGCTATAAGCCCGCCCGCGCCAGAGCGATGATGGATCTGCGGTACGAGATGAAGCCAGGGAACTGCCGTGGACGTCAGCTCGACTTGGGCGGTGAGGTAATTGTTAAAGCGGCGGTGACCGAATTCCCAGCGCGGATCTGGAAATGAATAAGACGGGCCATCCCCCAGCGCTAGGTTCAGGCTTATCCCTGAAAAAAGCGGGAAGTCGCGAGTGCGGATTACCGCGGCTACAACGGCTTCGACGGTGTCGGCGGATCCTTGGACATGGTGGCCGGAGCCGAGGGTGCCGCGGCCGAAATGCCGATCGAGCTGGCCTTCGATCTCAAGAATGGGCGCCGCGACCCGATCGGTGAACGGGATCGGAATGCGAACATCGCGCGACACGACATAGGAGATCGCACCGCCAGCCAAATAGTCCCGGTCATAGGTCACGTCGTCGGCGTGCCTGACTATATCCCAAAGATTTCCGACCGCCTTGCGATCGGCATAGGTGGTGGCGAACCAAGTCCGCTCGGCCTCGCTCGACGCTTGCACTACTGGTGCGCCCTCTGGCAGGTGCGACACTGCTTGCGCGGATGCCACGCCGGGCAACAGCAGTAGCAAGGCGATGGCGCTCGCACTCGTCGCGCCGCGCGAGAGACCAGCGCGGCTGCCGGCGAATTCCGCGCCGCCCCGAATCCGGTTAATTATGAATACCCCCGTGACCCCACAACCTCTCGGTTCATAATGCTGTGGGTATTCTGATAAGTCCACGCACCGGTTTGGCCTAAACTAAGCTATCGGACCGCGGTGTTTGCGGCCGGGCGACAAACCCCGAAATAGGTCACGACCGCCTTCTCGCGGTTACAAAACTGGCTGAGCGACCGATCCGTCTTGTTTTAACCGCATGTCATGGACATGCCGGTCTTCTTTAGGTGGCCCCCAGACCGACGAGATTCGAGCGAGCCGGTTTATTGCGGACGCCGCTCCCGCGCATAGCTCGGCCCGTCCCCATGCGCCGATGTGGGTGCTCAGCCCGGATAATCGGCGTAGAGTGCTCGCGACAATGTGAAGCGGGAGGCGCCCCATGCAATACCGTCGCATTTCGGCCGATTGCCATCTCGATCTGCCCTGGCTGCCGCCGGAACTCTTCACCTCGCAGGCGCCGCGCGACTTTAAGGACCGCATGCCGTTTGTCGAGGACGGCAAGGACGGGCCGCGCTGGGTGACCAAGGCCGGCGTCTTCATGGGCATTCCCGGCGCGGTCGGTTCGGTCGGCGCGCCGTTCGTCCCCGGCCAGAACTACCGCGTCGACAAGATGGCCGAGACCGGGCTTTACGAGGCCGGCAAGCGCGGCGAGCGCCGCCCCGGCGACCCGCATTTGCGGATCAAGGAGATGGAGAAGGACGGCGTCGATGCCGAGATCATCTTCGGCATCCTCGGCGTCGCCTCGCGCCTCGAAGACCACGAGGCCGCCAACGAGATGCTGCGCATCTACAACGATTGGCTGAAGGATTTTTGCAGCCACTACCCCGACCGCCAGATCGGCCTTGCCTGCCTGCCCTACGGCGATATCGAGGCGGCGGCGAAGGAAGTGTATCGCGTCGCCAAGCTCGGCCTGCGCGGACTCGAACTCTCATGCTCCTGGGATATGGACCCGATGTGGCACCCGTGCTGGGAGCCGCTGTGGAAGGCCGTCAACGACGTGCAACTGCCGCTGCATTTCCACACCTTCCCCGCCATCCCGCAGCGGGTGCGCAACCAGCTCCCGGCCAGCATGAAGCGCCAGGCGCAGTTCACCAGTGTCGCCGGGTTCCAGATGAACCTGATCCAGATCATCGCCGCGATCATCGGCGCCGGGGTGCTGGAGCGCTACCCGAACCTGCGCGTCGGCTTTGGCGAGAGCGGCATCGGCTGGCTGCCCTACGCGCTCGACCGGATGGATTTCGAATACGAGGACCGCTTCCGCGACCTGATGAAGATGAAGCCGAGCGACTACTGGAAGCGGCAGTGCAAGGCGACGTTCCAGTTCGACCGCATCGGCCCAAAGCTGATCGACGAGATCGGTCTCGAAACGCTCATGTGGGGTTCGGACTATCCGCATCCCGATGGCGTGTGGCCTGAGTCTTCGAAGTATATCGAAGAGCAATTCGCCGGCCTCACCGCTGATCAGATCCACAAGATCACCTGCGAGAACGCCGCCAAGTTTTACGGGCTGGTCAACTGACGAGGCACTTTTGCCTCGGCACCCCGGCGAAGGCCGGGGTCCAGGCCGGCGAGCGCACGAGAAAATGACAAGTGGGTCCCGGCTTGCGCCGGGATGCCAGGAAAGAGACTGGAGAACGAATGACCTACGACCTGCTGATCAAGAATGGCCGCATCGTCGATGGCTCGGGCGGGCCCAGTTTCCGCGGCGATGTCGGCATCAAGGACGGCAAGATCGTCGAGATCGGCAAATTGTCCGGTCAAGCAACGCGCATCGTCGACGCCCAGGGCCTCGTCGTCGCGCCCGGTTTTATCGACAACCATTGCCATTACGACGCGCAGGTCACCTGGGACCCGCTGTGCTCGTTCTCCTGCGACCACGGCGCGACGACCGTGATCTTCGGCAATTGCTCGCTGTCGCTGGCGCCGGTGAAGAAGGACAGGAAGCAGCAGCGGCGGCTCAACGAATTCCTCTCCTATGTCGAGGCAATCCCGATGGAGGTGCTCGACACGCTCGAGTTCACCTGGGAGACCTTCCCCGAGTATCTCGACGAGATGGACCAGCATCTCGGCGTCAATATCGGCAATTTGATCGGCCATACCGCGGTGCGCCATTACGTGATGGGCGAGGACTGCCAGAAGCGCACCGCGACCGACGACGAGATCAAGCAGATGCAGGGCCTCGTCCGCGACGGGATGAAGGCCGGCGCGCTCGGCCTCTCGGTCTCGCGTAACCAGGGCCATTTCGACCCGCAGGGCGTCCATATCCCGGCGATCTGGGCCGATGAGAAGGAAATCTTCGCGCTCGGCGACGTGCTACGCGAACTCGGCACCGGCCTCATCCAATCGGGCGGCGGCAACGGTGCCGAGATGAAGGACGCGCTGATGAGCCGCCTCTCCGAGGCGACCGGCCGCACCGTCGTCTACAATAATCTCGGCCAGACGATGCGCCGGCCCGGCCAGTGGCAGAAGCAGATGGAGCAGGTCGACCGAACGACCGCGAAGGGCATCCGCGCCTTCCCGATGTGCACGCCCAACCGCATCACCGACTATTTCCAGATGCGCAACACCCAGACCTTCCGCGGCATGGCCGTCTGGCACCCGATCTGCCTGTCGAGCCCTGAGGAACAGCTCAAGGCCTACGCCGATCCGGAAGTCCGCAAGGCGCTTCACGCCGAGGCGGTCGAATTCAAGAGCGGGCCGGCGATCGGCATCTGCAGCACGTGGTGGGACTACATGGTGCTGCAGACCGCGGCGCTGGCGAAGAACAAGCAGTACGAGAACATGACCCTCGGTCAGATCGCCAAGGCGCAGGGCAAGGGCATCATCGACTGCTTCCTCGACCTGGCGATCGAGGAGAACCTCGATACCGAGTGGCTGCACGGCGAGAACAATGTCGACGACGCGGCGGTCGCCAAGATCCTCACCTACCCCAACGCGGTCATCGGCCTCTCGGATGGCGGCGCGCACGTCCAGTTCCAGAGCGGCTTCGGCTTCTCGACCCGGCTGCTGTCGGAGTGGGTACGCGAGAAGAAAATCATGTCGCTGGAGCAGGCGGTGCGCCGGCTGACCTTTGAATCGGCGTCGATTTTCGGTCTCTACGACCGCGGGCTGCTGCAGCCCGGCATGGTGGCGGATATCGTCATCTTCGATCCCGACACCGTGAAGCCGCTGCCGCTCGAAGTGCTGCACGACTTCCCGACCGGAGCCAAGCGGATCAAGGAGCCGGCGCAAGGCATCCATATGACGATCGTCAACGGTCAGGTGCTGCTGGAAGATGGCAAGCACAGCGGCAACCTGCCCGGCCGCGTGCTGCGCAACAGCTACTACCAGGCGCAACACGCCTAGACTCACCGACAGAGGATAAGAAGCGGGCGGCTTTCGGGCCGCCCGATTTTTTGTGGGACTAGAGCCTATCAGGGGGTCGGCGGCGGCGCGTCGCGGTAGGCGCGGCGCTCGGCCATGAACTGGTCGAACTCGGCCTTGTCCTTGGCGTGGCGCAGCCGGTCGAGGAATTCGATGAACTCGCGCTGCTCGTCCTCGAGCCGCCGCAGCGTCTCGGTGCGGTATTCGTCGAACGCGTGGTTGCCGCTCGGTCCGGAGCGATAGCCGGAATTGCCAGAATTGCCTTGATAACGGCCGCGCCAGCGCTCGGCTCTGGCCTGCATGCGTTGCAGACCCTCCTGCATCCGGTCGACGCCGCGCTGCATGCGGTCCATCCGCCGCTGCCAGCGGTCGCCCCCTTGGACGTTCGAGTTATGATGCCAGCATCCCATGCGCCCGCTCCCTAACAGGAAACCCAGAACGACGAAGCCGAACGGCCAGAAGATGACAAAACTGAGGACGGTGATGGCGATCCAGCCGACCCGGCCGAAATCGTCGATGCGATCAACAAGGGTCATCGCCGCACCTATGTAAATGTATCTTACATTCACATAATCCGGCCGGCCCGGGGAGTCAAGAGTGACTCAGGGCGCGATCAAGCCGAGCCCGCGCAGATAGATCAGCACCGCCGCCTCGAGCAGCTCCTCGGGCGACATCGGCACCGTCCGGCGACCCGAATCGCCGCGCGCGAACAGCGAGGCGATGCCGTGCGACAGCGCCCAGACGTGCAGGCTCACCATCAGCGCCGGCGGACGCTTGTCGGCGGGCGCGCGGGCGCACAGCGTCTCGGCGGCGCGGCGCAGCACCGCGAAGGCGCGCTCGGAGGCCTGGCGCAGCCCGGCATCGCTGTCGACCGCGACGCCGACCTCGAACATCGCCGAGTAATAGGCCGGCTCGGCGCGGGCGAAAGCGAGATAGGCGCGGCCGAGCCTCTCGAAGGCGGCGAACGGCTCCGGCTTGCCGCCATCCCAGGCGCGCTCCAGATGCGCCTCGAACAATTCGAACCCGCGCCGCGCGACATCGGCGATCAGCGCCTCGCGGTCGCGGAAATGGCGGTAGGGCGCTGCCGAGCTGACCCCGGCCGAGCGCGCTGCGTCGGCAAAGGTGAACCCGGCCGGCCCTTTCTGCGCGATAAGGCTGAGCGCGGCGTCGATCAGCGCCTCGCGCAGATTGCCGTGGTGATAGCCGCGCCGCGCGCCAGGGTCTTGTCTGCTCCAAGCCATGTAAGGGCATTTTACATGCGCCGGCCCGCATCGCCGAACGCAAAACCGAATGGACCCGAGGTCCGGCAGTGTCTCAGTTTGAATGTCGCTTACCGACCCCACAGCGGCCGCTCCCTGCGATCGACGGCGACGGCGGGTCGTGGCCCCTTTCGGTCATTGCCGAGAGCCAGCTGCAAGGTCTCGGTAGAGTAAAAAAACGGAAGCTCCCAATTCCCCGCATGCGATGCTCATGCTTCGAAAGCGGCCATCGGCGACCCTGTCGGGCGGTGCGTTAATGTGGTGTCGGCAAGTCGCGTTGCCGGTAGGCCAGTTTACGCAGCAGCTCACACCAACGGATGGCCGAGCACGAGCGGGGTGCCGACGCCCAGGGTGTGCCAGTCGGTGCCGACATTGCCGAGCGGGCCCGCGCTGACGATCTGGTTATGCTGGATGTCGAAGTACCCAAAATTGCCGGTGTTGCTGTCGCGCAGGATCATGTCGCTCTCGCCGGGGAGGCCGCTGACATCGGCGAAGCCGACGGGCTGCCAGTTCACCCCGATGCTGCCCATCGGACCGGCGCCGACGATCTGGTTGTGCTGGATGTCGAAGTAATTGAGGTTGCCGGTGTTGCTGTCGCGCAGGATCATGTCGGTTTCGTTGGCGTTACCGCTGAAATCGCCGAACCCGAGCACCTGCCAGTTAGTCCCGATGGTGCCCATCGAGCCGGCGGCGACGATCTGGTTGTGCTGGATATCGATGTAATCGATAGCGCCGTTGTTGATGTTGCGCATCAACATGTCGGCTTCGCCGGCGTTGCCGCTGAAATCGCCGACACCGAGAGTTTGCCACTCGGGGCCGATGGTGGCGACCGAACCGGCGGCGACGATCTGGTTGTGCTGGATATCGAAGTAGTCGATAGCGCCGGTGTTGCTGTTGCGTATCAGCATGTCGGTCTCGTTGGCATTGCCGCTGAAATCGCCGGTGCCGAGCACCTGCCAGTTGACCCCGACGCTGCCCATCGCGCCGGTGCTGGTGAACTGGCCGCCCTGAATGTCGAAGTATTCGATGTTGCCGGTGTTGCTGTCGCGCATCAGCATGTCGGCTTCATTGGCGATGCCGGCGAAAGCACCCAAACCCATCACCTGCCAGTTCAACCCGAGCCCGCCCAGCGGATAGGCCGCCAGGATCGAATTGTTGCCAAGGTCGAAGGCGTTGAGCTGACCGGTGTTGGCGCCCATCGTCTCCCGCAGGATCAGGTCGGCCGTCGTCCCCGCCGGGGTGGTCGGCGCCGGGACCGACAGCACCTGCCCCTCGATCGTCGCGTTGGTCTTCCAGTCGACCGCGAACGACGTGGCGCTCAGCGCCGTAACGTCGTTGAATCCGCTTGGGCTGGCCTCGTAACTGCCCGGGATGGCGAACACATCCGTCGCCGGTGTGCCATCGGGGTTGAACACCCGCACGTCGGTGAGGTTGCTGTTGGCATCGTCCCAACTGACGACAAAGCGCCCGCCTGGCATCGTGCTGACATGCGGGAGACCAAGGGGGGAGGACATCCCATTATTGACGGCGATTTCATTCCCGAAGGTCGATCCGTCGGGGTTGTAAATCTGCGCGTTAACCGCGTCTGTCCCGAAGGTGTCGTAGACAATGACGAACCGGCCATCCGGCAGCGCGGCGATGTCGCCGTAGCCGGCGTTGCCGCCCGCAATTGATGTCTGCCCGACAATTTGATTGCCGGATTTGTCATATACCCAGAAAGAATCATGATTACCCGTTAGAGTGACATAGTCGCCGTTGGTCAGAGCGGTCGCCCCGAGAAGGTTATTAAACGTCCCTCCCGTCTGAATCGCGGCGCCATTCTGGCTGCCATCGGCGTGGAACGCTTGAACGGTTTCGGACTGGTTTATGGACTCGGCATAGGCGAAACCGCCGTCCGGGGTGGCGAACACATCGGCGCCGGTGAAGCCGGCAGTCTGCAGGAATTGCGGAATGACCGTGACCAGGTTGCCGACCGGGTTCAGATTGGGGTCGTAGATTTGCGCGTCGACCGTCACGTAGGTGTTGCTGCCTATGACGACGGTATCGTTTAAGGTCAGGACGAAATTGCCGTTGGCGAGCGCGATGACATTCTCGTTCGTAGCGGCGTGGAAGCCGCCGCCGATTGGAACCGGCAGGGTTTCATTGCTGACGGCGGTGCCGGTGGGGCTGAACAGCTGCACCGCCGCGCTCTGTCCGTCCTGCCAGGCCACCACGGTGTCGCCATCGGCGAGCCCAGCGATCGACAATCCGGTGGGAACGGAAAAGCTTCCTGCGACAAATTCCTGACCCTTCAGGGTGAGCGGCAGCGTCGTCATCGGGGGGACCTCCTCTGCAAACCGCCGATGCGGGACATTCGCGATCTACTTCCGGTGAGGCGGCAGTGGGATGCCGACCGTCTCGGTTGACCGTAGTCGCCCCGGTGCGGCCGCGCTTGCAGGCGCGCTTGATTTTCTCCGCAGAAACCCCGGATTGTTGCGGCAGAAACCCGGATTTGCCGTAGAGTCGCCGGCCATGCGCTTTGTGTTTGGCGATCACGTGCTCGACGCCGCGCGGCGCGAATTGCGCCGGGCCGGCGAGTTGATCGCGGTAGAGCCGCAGGTTTTCGACCTGCTGCTCTACCTGCTGAAGAATCGCGATCGCGTCGTCAGCAGGGACGATCTGATCGAGAGCGTGTGGAAGGGCCGCGCCGTCTCCGACGCGACCGTCGACAGCCGAGTCGGGGCCGCCCGTCATGCGGTCGGCGACAGTGGCGCCGGCCAAGAGGTGCTCCGCACCTTCGCGCGCAGGGGTGTGCGTTTCGTCGCCGACGCGCAAGAAGAGAGTGCGCCGGTGCGGGCCGAGCCTGCGTCAGCCCCTGCATTGCCAGACAAGCCGTCGATCGCGGTCTTGCCGTTTCAGAACATGTCGGGCGACCCGGACCAGGAATACTTCGTCGACGGCATGGTCGAGGAGATCATCACCGCGCTGTCGCGCATCCGCTGGCTGTTCGTCCTCGCCCGCAATTCGAGCTTCACCTACAAAGGGCAGGCCGCCGATGTAAAACAGGTCGGGCGCGAGCTTGGCGTCCACTATGTGCTAGAAGGCTCGGTTCGCAAGGCCGGCAACCGGGTGCGGATCACCGGTCAGTTGATCGACGCCACCAGCGGCACGCATCTGTGGGCCGACCGTTTCGACGGCTCGCTCGAAGACGTCCTCGACATCCAGGACAAGGTTGCCGCCAGCGTCGCCGGCGTCATCGAACCGGCGTTGCTGGCCGCCGAGACGACGCGTTCGATCCACCGCCCGACCGCCGATCTGACCGCCTACGACCTCTATCTGCGCGCCTATGCGCTGTATCTGGCGTCGGCAAGGCAAATTCCCGAGGCCCTGCGGCTTCTCGAACAAGCGATCGCGCGCGATCCGTATTACGCGCCGGCGCTCGCGCTCGCCGCGTTCTGCATTGGTCGGGTGCCGCTCGATGGCCGCAGCGACGCTCCGGCGGTGGACCGTCTGAAGGGCATCGATTTCGCCAGGCGGGCCTTGGAACTGGCCAGCCACGACCCGGCTGTCCTCGTCAATGTCGCCCATGCGCGGGCCCATTTTGGCGAGGACATCTTCGCCGCGCTGGCCTTGGTCGACCGCGCGCTTGCACTCAACCCGAATTACGCCCGCGCCTGGCATGTCAGCGGCATACACAGGGTGTGGGCAGGCCAGCCCGACATCGCGATCGAGCATACCGAAACTTGTTTGCGCCTCAGCCCGCGTGCCCGGGGTCGGCCCCACGGTCGTAACCATAGGCTATGCGCATTTTGTCAGCCGGCGCTTCGCCGAGGCGGTGCCGAAGCTGCTGCTCGCGATCCAGGACGATCCAAGCTTCCCGCAGCCGTATCGCTGGCTCGCTGCTTGCTATGCTCATATGGGAAAGGTCGACGACGCACGAGAGACCGTCGAACAGCTGCGCGCCATTCCCGCGGTCGTGGTACCGGACGCCAGCTTCCTGCGCAACGCCGAGCACCGCGAGCTTTTTCTGTCCGGCCTGCGGCTCGCCGCGGGTGCGGCGATATAACGGCCCGCAGGGGAGCTGAGCGCTTTCGCCGCAATCGCTTGCACAAGGCCGCCGCACTGGAGGCACCAAGGATCCGAAGGTCTGATTTGGGTGGGTTTGACCAATTCGATCTACCTGGGCCCAACGGCCAGGATCGGCGCAGAGGCGTCATCGGCCACACGGGGCGGGTCTGGCCGTTGTTCACCTATCACGGATATTCACGCTGAGAGACTGCCCGGTTCTGATTGTCCTTGACAATTCGGCGATATTGGATTTGCCGTACCCAAGATGAACGGGATGCGATATGATGGCGCGTCCCGGAGCAATTGGAGATTTGTCTGTTGCGCTCTTCCGGGTGTGGCAACCCGAAAGGCTGTTTGTGATCTTTACCGCGCATATCGATGAGAGCGGCACCCACGGCGGATCGCCGATTACGGTCATGGCTGCGGCCTTCGGTTCCGCGAAGCAGTGGCAACGCTTTGAAATCGAATATGCGAAGATGCGTAAGCGGCACGGCTTTGAGATTTTTCACGCAAAAGAGTGGAAGGATTCGGACGGTGAATTTAAAGGTTGGCCGCGACAGAAAAAATATGAATTTGCTATCGAGTTCACCAATCTGATTGGCAATACTCTGGCAGCATCAATCGTAGCTCATCTAAAAAACGACGAGTATGACAAATATTATTTGACTAACGACAGGCCAAGAAAGGCTCGCTGGGATACGAAATACGCGATTTGCTTTCGGGCGGTTTTGTCTCTTCTTTTCACAGAAATGGGAAAGAGGCAGCATCCCAAAAATCAACTTCATATCATCATCGAAAGGGGCGCTAAAAATGCGGGGGATGCCGTTCGTATCTTCAATTGGATAAAAGACGAGGCTGATAGTGAAACATCGGCAGCCATTCCATCCATATCATTTGCAGATAAGAAGGGATGTCCTCCACTCGCAGCCGCAGACTTCCTGGCATACTCTTTGAATATGTTTTCGGTGAACCGGCTCAAGCCGGAAGAACAACGGCGCCCGATGGGTGCCAGTGACGAGTTAAAAGGGGATATTTGGAACGTTGTTATTAGTCCAGAAAATTTAACTGAACTGCGGGAACAGACTTTGCTGACTCACGCCGAAAGAATGCGGCGAGTTAAGCCGATCCTTTCGGTCGAACAAGAGCTTTGAATGCTTTATCGAAGCTCTCGCCATCCTCATCAGTATCGTGCGCGCGAGCGAACTCGCGGAAGCGCTCGTATTGCGCTTTGTCTTCGATCTTGCGGCTTGGCGGCTTGGGAGCCGCCTTACTCCGCGTCTTCGTCCTCGCTGTCGCCATCGAACGGGAGCCTCAATTGCTCAGGCTCCCTATATGGCGCGTCCAGCGCTAGTGGTCTAGGCGCTTGCCGCTTCGGCGGCTCCGCTACGAGTCGTTCGATAGGTCAATCGCTTGCCGATGATGCCCCTGATCGCCCGCTCGGTACGTTCAACGTCATCGACACCGAGGGCAATGCGGTTGCTGTAGCGGAAATCGAACTCCGCCAGATACCGATGCAGATGCTTCTCGCTGCAATGCTGGTATATGCCCCGCATCCCGCGTTTGAAGATCGAAAAGAAGCCTTCGACGGTGTTGGTGTGCGCGTCGCCACGCGCCCATTCCTCGATGCTGTGGTTGACGCTTTCATGGCTACGGAAACGCCGTCCGATACCGCGATAAGCACTCAGTTGGTCGGTCTTCAAGTCGCTGCGAGTGTCGGCATGGGCGAGAACGATCCGCCGCAGTTCGGCAGCAGTGACGTTTTCGGCCTTGATAGAGCGCGCTTTGCCGCCACGCTCAACCAAGGTCACAACTGGGATGCGGTTGCTATGGGAGCGTCTCCGCTGCCAGCCGTAGCCGCTGTGAAACTCCCAGGTCGGCCCGGCGTCGTTCTTGTAGCCGGTAAAAGTCTCGTCGATTTCAATGGTCTTGCCTTCGCCACCAATCGGGCCAAACACGTCGGAATGTTCCGCCATTGCCTCGCGAATGCGATGTCCGATGAACCAGCCGGTTTTGAAATCGACGCCGAGGGTGCGGCAGAACTGATTGGCCGAGAAGCCCTTCTTGCTAGAGCACATCAGGTGCATCGCCTGGAGCCAGATATGCATCGGCACATGGCTTTTCTCAAAGATGGTGCCGATCTTGACGGTAAAGGGCTTGCGGCAGGCATAGCACTTGTAGGTGCCGATCCGAGTGGTCTTGCCTTTGAGCGCCCCGCTGCGATCCACAACGCCGCAATGCGGGCAGACGCGACCGCTCGCCCACACGATAGCCTCCACGTAAGCATAAGCGGCGGTTTCGTTGCGGAAGCGGGTTTCGTCGAGAACAGACTTAGGCATGACCTATCTCCTTGTCGGAGATATCATAATGCCTAGTTTGGGTATGTCAACTCCAATATCGCCGACAATTTGGAATAAATAGGGTACAAAAATTCTCGCACGTTGTGAGGCCTGAAAAGCAGTCTCGTGCCGCTGATCTCCCCCTGATAAGCCCGCTGTTATCCGCTGATAGTTCGCTGTTAATTTGCTGTTTTCTCCGCTGTTAAATTGCTGATAGTTTTGGATTACGCCATTGATAATATTGAAATATATGAAAACGAGCGAGTGCGAAACAGCGAGATTGGGCGGCGGCCGGGGATGCCGCTTGACGGAGATGTGACAACCTGTCCTTAATTATTGTGTCCAAGGGGTGCCCCGGCGAAGGGGCTGAGATATCGCTAGCCTGCCGCAGGGAAGCAGGGCGCGAAAACCCTTTGAACCTGATCCGGGTCGTGCCGGCGTAGGGACAGGAACCGCGGCCGCGCCGCCAATTTCCCCCGCATGCATTTCCCGGTGCTCGTTCACGCGGCGCAACGGAGATACCCATGCCCGATTCCGCTCCACTACCGGCCAAGAACGTTTCCGAACTTCAGGTCACCACTGGCGGCTTCCCGGCTTCGCGTAAGGTCTTCGCCACCAGCAAGCGGTTTGGCGATTTGCGCGTCGCGATGCGCGAGATCGACCTAGAGGCCAGCGCCAACGAGCCTCCGGTGCCGGTCTACGACACCTCGGGCCCCTATTCCGACGGCACCACCGAGACCGACATCGCCCGCGGTCTCGCCGCGTTGCGACGGCAATGGGTGCTGGGGCGCGGCGATGTCGAGGAAACCGCCGGTCGCGAGATCAAGCCGGAGGATAACGGGCTGAAGCGCGGTGAGGAGTCGAACGTACCGGTATTCGACCGTGCCGCGCGCAAGGTGTTGCGCGCCAAGCCCGGCGCGGCGCCGACGCAGCTCGCCTATGCCCGCAAAGGCATCATTACCGAGGAGATGGAATACGTCGCAATCCGCGAGAATTTGGGCCGTGAAACCGCGGCGAAGCGCCTCGACGCCGGCAATTCGTTCGGCGCCGCGATCCCCGACCATGTGACCCCGGAGTTCGTCCGCGACGAGATCGCCCGCGGACGGGCGATCGTTCCCAACAACATCAATCACCTGGAAACTGAGCCGATGATCATCGGCCGCAATTTTCTGGTGAAGGTCAACGCCAATATCGGCAATTCGATCGTCACCTCATCGGTTGCCGAGGAGGTCGACAAGCTGGTCTGGGCGACGCGCTGGGGCGCCGATACGGTCATGGACCTCTCGACCGGGCGCAACATCCACACGATCCGCGAATGGATCGTCCGTAACTCGCCGGTGCCGATCGGCACGGTGCCGATCTACCAGGCGCTCGAAAAGGTCGACGGGAAGGCGGAGGACCTGACCTGGGAAATCTTCCGCGACACGCTGATCGAGCAGGCCGAGCAGGGGGTGGACTATTTCACCATCCATGCCGGCGTGCGGCTCGCCTATATCCCGCTGACCGCCAGCCGGGTCACCGGCATCGTCTCGCGCGGCGGCTCGATCATGGCGAAATGGTGCCTGGCGCATCACCAGGAGAGCTTCCTTTACACCCATTTCCGCGAGATCAACGAAATCATGCGGGCCTACGACGTCAGCTATTCATTGGGCGATGGGCTGCGCCCGGGCTCGAACGCCGACGCCAACGACCGCGCCCAGTTCGCCGAGCTCGAGACCCTCGGCGAGTTGACCAAGCTCGCCTGGGAAGACGATGTCCAGGTGATGATCGAGGGTCCCGGCCACGTGCCGATGCACAAGATCAAGATCAACATGGACAAGCAGCTCGAGGAATGCGGCGAGGCGCCGTTCTACACGCTCGGGCCGCTCGTCACCGACATCGCGCCTGGCTACGACCACATCACCAGCGGCATCGGCGCGGCGATGATCGGCTGGTTCGGTACCGCGCTGCTCTGCTACGTGACGCCGAAGGAGCATCTCGGGCTGCCCGACCGCGACGACGTCAAGACCGGGGTCATCACCTATAAGATCGCCGCCCACGCCGCCGATCTCGCCAAGGGGCACCCGGCGGCGCGCGAGCGCGACGACGCGTTGTCGCGTGCGCGTTTCGAATTCCGCTGGCGCGACCAGTTCAACCTGTCGCTCGACCCCGAGACGGCCGAGAAGTTCCACGACCAGACCCTGCCGGCCGACGGCGCCAAATTGGCGCATTTCTGCTCGATGTGCGGGCCGAAATTCTGCTCGATGCAGATCACCCAGGAGATCCGCGACTACGCCCAATCGGGCATGGCCGAGAAGTCGGAAGAGTTCTTGAAGCAGGGCGGCGAGATCTACACCGACGAGCACGGCCAGCCGCGCGCCGCGGCCGAGTAATTGATGGTGTCATTCCGGGGCGTGGGCGCGGCGCCGCCCGCGAACCCGGAACCCATGAACACCGACGCTCGCAGGGCTGAATTCATCCTGATATGACAATGTTCATGGGTCCCGGATAGCAAGGCTCGCTCGCCCGGCGAAGCCGGGGCTCGTCTAGCTTCCGGGATGACAGAATGAGTGAGCGTGCGCCGCCGGAGCCCACCACCGCCGATCTCGAAGCCAGGCGAGCGGCGCGGCGGTATCCCGATCGGCCGATCGTCGCCGTGCTCGCGGTCGTCTTGCGCCCAATGGGACAAGAGATCCGCGCCCTCATCGTCCAGCGCGCCCAGCAACCCAATGCCGGGCGTTGGGGGTTTCCCGGCGGGGTTCTGGAACTCGGCGAGACCGTCGCCGAGGGCGCGATGCGCGAACTCCTGGAAGAGACCGGGATCGTCGCCGAGCCGGCGGGCTGGCTCAACGTCCACGATGCGATCAGCCGCGACGATGAGGACCGCGTGCAGTTCCACTACACGCTGATCGCGGTGCGCGGCGTGTGGCAATCGGGCGAAGGGGTCGCGGCCGACGATGCCGCCGCCTGCGCTTGGGCCAGCCGCGACGACATCGTCGCCGGCAAATACCCGACCTTCCCGACGTTGCTGCCGCTGTTCGATGCGGCGCTGGCGGCGCAGGGATAAGCCACAGTTAAATCGCCGTGTCGTTGACCCGATCGCGACGACGTTTCCGACGTTGGGGCCGCTTGACCTTCGAGTATTCTCTCGCATGCGGACCAGGGGGATGCGGCGGATGGGCCAGCTCATAACGGTGTTTTTTACGATCCTCGTTGCCGAGCTTGGCGACAAAACGCAGATCGCAACCGTGCTTTACGCCGCCGAGCGAAAGGACGGAGCGCTGGGGGTCTTTATCGCGGCCGCTTCCGCTTTGGTGCTCGGCACCGCGATCGCGGTCACGCTCGGGGCGTATGGCGGCCGGTGGCTTGAGAACCTTCCGCTCAAGCTCATCGCCGGAATTGGCTTCCTCGTCATCGGAGCCTGGAGTCTCTTGCAGTACTACCGGGGAGAGTGAGACGGCTGGAACCTAGGGGTTTGGTTGTTGCATCAACACATGGCGGCGTCGGCGGAGTTCCGCAGCCTGCCGCCATTGCACCTGCGCCTCGATGATGACCGCCGGCCGCCGGCTGCGCAATTCGGGAACGGTGCGGCGCAGGAGCGGGAGGTTGGCGTTATCGCCAATGGTGACGATTCCCAGCGACTGCGGCGCCGCGCGGCTCAGGAAAAGCACGGCGGCGGTGAGGTCGACCGCGACAAACAGCGCCAGCATCACCGAAGATTGGCTTACCGGCAGTGTCGTTAGCAGCAACGCCGCGGCCAAGAGATAGGCAATGCGCAACCCGGGCAACAACCCATCCTCCCACTCAGCCTTGATGGCCGTTGGGTGGACGTTAGCTAAAATGCTCGATAAAGGCGGGGCAATTCGTGGTTAACGCGGCTGCCGTTCCGCGCGCCGCCTAGAAATGCAGTTCGTATTCGAGCTGCCAGCGCAGCGTCCGGCGCGGCTCCCCGGGGGTGAGCCCGAACAGGATGCCGCCGTTCGCCTTGAGGCTGCCGGGGCCGAGCTGGCTGATCGTGGTGAACAGCATCGGCCCGATGCGGTGGTCTTGCTGGCTGATCGGCAAGGGCTTGCCGATCGGACCGACTGTGCCATAGGCCTGGAAGCCGGGCTCGACCGGGGTCCCGAGAGCGATCCGGGTTTCCCAGGCATAGAGGAAATTTAGGTGGCCATCGGAGTGCTGCCCGAGGTCCTTTTCGAAGAACAGATTGACGGTATTGATGGTGTGAAAGAACTCCTTGCGCAGGGTCGGCCCGAACGTCGTCTCGTTTGGATTGCCGCCGACCATCGCCTGGCCGTATTCCCAGAAAAAGCCCGGGTCGAGCCAGTATTGCCCCGGCTCCCCGTAAACAAATTGGTTTTCCCAGGTCAGTTGGTCGAACCGCAAATGATTGCCCGGGCCGAACTCCCGGTTGGTCTCGAATTCGACCTCGGTGTGCCACCAATTGTTGACGCCGTAGCCGAGCTCGTGAACAAAGCTTTGCTCGTTGCTGGTCGCCGGGTTGCCGCTCGTGCCCCAGGAGCCGACCTCCTCGAGTTCGAACTCGCCGGTCTCGGCATCGGGCAAATGAACCTTGAAATCGCCGCGCGCGGAAACCGGCATCGCGACGAGCGCTAGGATCGCGCAAGTTGCGGGCCAAATCGTGCCTTTGCGGATGCGTCGCATCTGCAATGTCTCCCAAAAATTTTTGCGGTTATTCGGCCGGACTCACTTGCGCGGCGTGTTCGGACGTGCCGACGAGCCGCATCAGGCCGCCGATCGTCAGCAACGTCGCGCCATAAAAGACAAGCTGAATTCCGGCCGGCTGGGCGGTATAGCCGATCAAGGTGTGGAGGATGCGGCCGGCCAGGCTCTGATCGCTTAGCAGGAACGAGGTATCCCACAGATTGCTGCCGAGCGGCGGCAGCAGGTCGGCCTGCATCAGGAACGCGGCGCCTTGCGAGGCAAGCCCGGCAGCGAGCAGCAGCACCAGCCAGCTGGTGACCTTGAACAACAGCCGCATTGGGATGCTGACGAGCCCCCAATAGATCGTCGTGCCGGCGGCGATGCCGAGCGCCAACCCGATGGCGCCGCCAACCAGCATCGGCAGCGGCCCGCCCTGACCGGCCAGCGCGATGCCGTAAAGGAACAGCACGATCTCCGAACCCTCGCGCAGCACCGCCAGCGCTACCGCGAACGCCAGCGCCCAGAGCGGCCGCGCGCCGCTGCGCACGTCGTGGCCGAGCTGCGTCGCATTGCTCGCCAGATCGCGTCCGTGGCGGGCCATCCAGATATTGTGCCAACCGAGCATGCCGACAGCGGCGAAGAGGATCGCGGCGTCGAACAGTTCCTGGCCCATGCCCTGCGCCGCCGAGGCGATCGCCGCGGCGAAGCTCGCCACCAGCGCCGCGCCTAGCACCCCCGCGGCGATGCCGCCCGACACCCACAGCCCGCGGTGCAACGCGCCGCGGCTCGCCGCCATGACGATGCCGACGATCAGCGCCGCTTCGAGCACCTCGCGGAAAACGATGATGGCGGTGGGGAGCATTTCGCGCGCAATCCTATTTGGCGATCAGATGGCCGCGAGTAGCATTATGGAAATCGTCGAAAAATTCATAACTGCCAGGATCGAGCGGCCCGACGAAGACGGTGATCTGGCCGCCAGCCGTGACGATCTTCTCACGGTGCAGACTGTTGCTCTCGAATTCCGCCGTTACCGGCTGCTCGTTCTTGATCAGGAGCTGCACTTTGACCCCGGCCGGCACCGGCACCTCCGACGGCACGAACTGATGGTCCTGCAAGGTGATCGTCACGACCGGATCGTCGGCGAAAGCCGGCGCGGCAAAGGCAAGCAGGAGAGGGAGGGCGAAAGTGAGACGGCGCATATCCGGCAGTCGTTCCGCAAGTGATAATCGTTCTCAACATACGGATAGCTGTGAATCATTCGCAAGTGTAAATTGTCGCATGCCCGGAATGCGCATCGCGCGGGATGGCTGCATGCCACTCTCGGCAAGGCGGCGGACTGCGCTATAACGGCTGCATCCGCGGGTTGGTGCCGTCAACGGGAGGAACAAGATGCTCGATCTGAAGATCAAGGGCCGCAAGGCGATCGTTTGCGCGGCGAGCAAGGGGTTGGGCCGCGCCTGCGCGATGGCATTGGGCCGCGCCGGGGTCGACCTGGTCATCACCGCGCGCACCAAGGAGACGCTTGAAGCCACCGCCGAGGAGATCCGCAAGGAGACCGGCGCCAAGGTGACCGCGGTCGCCGGCGACATCGGCACCGAGGAAGGCCGTCAGGCCGCCCTCGCCGCCTGCCCCAACCCCGACATCCTGGTCAACAATTGCGGCGGCCCGCCGCATGGCGATTTCCGCGATTGGTCGGTCGAGGACTGGCAGAAGGCGGTCAACAACAACATGCTGACCCCGATCATGCTGATGAAGGCGACGGTCGACGGCATGTGCGAGCGCAAGTTCGGCCGCATCGTCAACATCACCTCGGGCTCGGTGAAGTCGCCGATCCCCAATCTCGGCATGTCGAACGGCGCGCGCGCCGGGTTGACTGCATTCTCTGCCGGACTCGCGCGTCAAGTCGCCAAATACAATGTGACGATCAACGGCCTCCTGCCCGGCCCGTTTCTCACCGACCGGCTGCGCTCGGGCATCGAGTTTGAGGCGCGGCGGCAGAACATCTCGTTCGAGGAGCAGCTGGCGAAGACCGGGCAGAGGACCTCGGCTGGTCGCGTCGGCGACCCCGCCGAGTTCGGCGATGCGTGCGCTTTCCTCTGTGCCGCCTCTTCCGGCTTTATCGTCGGCCAGAACCTGCTCTTGGACGGCGGCGCCTTCAACTCGACAATGGGTTAGCCGGGCTCACGCCGCCGCCAGCCGGGCGTTCGCCTCGGTGAAGAGGCGCATATTCTTGTCGATGTCGTAGGGCCGTTCGGCGAGCGTCTCGGGGTCCCATTCGCTGCGCTGGACGGCGAAGAAGTCGCCGCCGTAGACGTGGATTGCCCCGCTGAATTTGCCCACCGGGTTGGTAACCGAATGGACGATGTCGCGGCCGAGCGGCTCGGCGTCGCCGACGCGCAGCGAGCGGGCACCCGCGGCCTCGACCTTGCTGCGCCCCGGCTCGCCGATGCGGCGCCAGAACATGTTGTCCTCGGCGCCGGTATAGACGCCGATCACCGCCCACATCCGATGCTCGTGCGGCATCACCGTGAAGAGGGGCGGCCAGACCACGTTGAGGATCGTCAGATCGTTGCCGCGATAGAGCGCGTCGACGCTGCCCAGGCGCGGTTCGCCCACCGCCTTCACCACGGATTGCGGCTCGGCAACCGCACGCTCGACGATGTCGCGAACCAGCTTGTGGCTCGCATCTTCGGCGACGGCGGCGTGGCAATCGGCGACAAATTGGTCGAGATCGAACATGCTTTCCCTCCTCTAGACGGTGGCGACCGCGTTGGCTGGCGAGCCGACCGCGCCGGGCAGGCGTAGCGGCGGCGCGGTCAACAGGAAGCGCGAGCGCTGGTTGGCGCGCAGCCAGTCGGCCAAATCCGAGAGAAGCCAGATTTCGCCGAGATAGACGCCGAGCTTGAACAGGCAATGCGCATGCAGCGGCAGCGAGGCGCACAAATCCTCGCCCTCGCACGGCCGCGACGGCACCTGCTCGACCGCGCGGTTGTCGGAGATCAGCGCGACGACCCCGGAGCGGGTGATCCAGTTGAGCAGCCGCTCGTCGCGGCCGTCGAGCCCGGCGCCGGGGTTGGCGGCAAGGATCGTCGCGTCCGGTTGCTTGTTCATGCCGAGGATGACCCGGTCGTAGCCGGTGCGGAAGCAGAGCAGGTCGCCCTCCTCCACCTCGACCTTGTCGGCCTCCATGATCCGCATCAGCCGGTCGTAGCCGACGAATTCCTCGCCACGGCCGCAATAGTGCTCGAGGTCGATCATCACGCCGCGGCCTTGCACTGGGTGCGCCGCGAGATTTTCGATTCCCAGAGCGAGGGCGCCGACATGCTCGCCCAGCTCGACGGCGCCGCCGTCTCGGTAATCGACCGGCCCGATGATGTGCTCGCCGGCGCGATAGCCGTTGTAGAAGACGATCTCCGGCTTGCCGTCGCCGTCGGCGTCGAACAGCTGCCCGACATGGGCGAGGCTGTCCCACTGCGTCGAATATTGGAGCGTCATCTCGACGACGTCGTCGCAGATCACGTCGACGAATTGCGGGTTTTCGCGGGCCAGCGGATAGGCGATGTAGGGCATGCCCTCGCGCTTGTTGGCGATGAGCCGCGGCGGATGACGGCGCGGGTTGACCACGGTGCCGCCGGGATAATCGAGCGGCAGGGACAGGCAGAAGGTCTTGCCTTCCTTGACCTCGGCGACGCCCTGCTTGACCTTGTTCGCGGTCAGCAGGTTGAGTCGGCCGAGCTGATCGTCCGGCCCCCAATCGCCCCAGGTCGAGCCGGGCGGGCGGCGTTTCCAGCGCGGGTTATCGGGCATCGTCAGCTCCCCCTCGAATTGCGACTTTTGCTGCTAATACAGCTAATCAGCAGCAAAACTGCTGCCCTGGCTGAGAGCACCATCCCACTTTGGCTCCTCACATACGCCGCAAATGCGGCGATTTTAGTGTCCTTCGGCTGTTGTCGCGCAGGTTTCAAGACACGCTCTTCAAGCCCTATGAGCTGCCTTTTTGCTTCAGGTACAGCACCAGCGAACCCAAAAAGCCGATCGCGCCGAGCCCCAAGAGCACATAGGTCAGGAGCTGCACCGAGGCGGAAGGTGCTTCGCCGCCGCTGCTGAGATTGAGCAGTCCCAGCACGATGGCGATGCCGCCCATCACCATGCCTCTCATCGGAGTCTTGCCCATCGCGCTCACTCTACCTTGACAAGTTTTTGCAGGTTCCGTCGGCCGCGCTCAGGAAGCGCTACCTCTTGCGTCGATGGGCGACCAGGGAGCCGATTATCCCCAGCACCCCAGCGATCAGCAGCCCGTATTCAAGGATCCAGTAGCCGGGCGGCGGTGTCTCGGACCGGGTTGCCATGCTGAGAAGCGCGAGGCCGATCGCTCCCGCGCCGAACGCCATGCCGAGGAGCGGCCGGTCCATCATTCAACTGACCTTGACCAGTTTCTGCAGGCTCCTGAGGCCGGGCGGGATTTCCTCGCCCTTGGCGCGCACCCGGCGGCCCCAATTGGTGAAGCTCACTTCGCCGACATAGATGTCGCCCCGCGAGTCGACGCTGATCCCGTGCGGCGAGATGAACTGCCCCGTATTGAGCCCGGCGTGCTCGTGGCCGAGCCGTGCCAACAGCTTGCCGTCATGGGTGTAGATGCTGACCCGCGGCCCGCAGCCCGGCAGGTCGATGTTGACCGCCATGTCGGGGCCGATCTCGCCGATATACATGCGGCCCTGCTTGCCGGGCTCGAGGTAGAGGCCGGAAGGGCGGTGCATGTTGTTCCACTGGCCTTCGTATTTGCCGTCGCCGTCGAACACCTGGACGCGATGGTTCTCTCGGTCGGCGACATAGACGAACCCGTCCGGGTCGCAGCAGACGTTATGGGCGATGTTGAACTGGCCCGGATCGGTGCCGGGTTCGCCCCACGACATCTGCAATTTGCCGTCGGGGGTGAATTTGTGGACCCGCGAATTGCCGTAGCCGTCCGACACATAGATGCTGTCGCCGTCGGGCGACATCGCGGTGTGGGTGCAGCGGTGAAACGGCTCGCCGGACATATAGGGCGCCGGCTTGCCGGGAACGCCGATGGTCAAGAGCACCTTGCCGTCGAGCGTGCATTGGCGAACCGTGTGGTCGCCGTCGTCGGTCAGCCAGATCGTGCCGTCGCGCGCCATGAAGACGCCGTGCGGGCGCAGGAACACACCTTCGCCCCAAGTCCGCAGCAGATTGCCGTCGCGGTCGAACACGCACATCGGGTGCTTGCCGCGGTTGAACGCATAGACATTATCGTCCTTGTCGACTCCGACCGCGGCGACGTCGGCGTTGAACTCCATGCCTGGCGGGAGCTTCGCCCAGCCGTCGTTGACCTCGTAGCGAAAACCGTCGGTGCCGAGCACAACCGCCATGACATTTCCTCCTCGCGCGAGTTTCCCTAGGATAGGGCGATGGCACGGCTCAGCGTCAACCTCAACAAGATCGCGCTGCTGCGCAATTCCCGCCGCACCGGCGTGCCGGACATACTCGAATTCGCCCGGCTGGCTTACGAGGCCGGTGCGCAAGGGATCACCATCCACCCGCGTCCCGACGAGCGCCATATCCGCGGCAGCGACGTGACAGCGATCGCCGAGCTGATGCGGGACTGGCGGCCGGCCTGCGAACTCAACATCGAGGGCTATCCCGACGATCGCTTGTTCGGCATTTGCGAGGCCGTGCGGCCGGAGCAATGCACCTTGGTGCCGGACCGGCCAGGGGTGCTCACCTCCGAGGAAGGCTGGAAGCTCGACAACCGCGACACGGCGCTGGTCAATTCGTCGGTGGCCCGGCTGAAGCGGGTAGGCGCGCGGGTGATCCTCTTCATCGACCCGGACCCGGGGGTGATCGATCGGGTGCCGGGCAGCGGCGCCGATGGGATCGAGATCTATACCGGCGGCTATGCCGACGCGTTCCGCAAGGGCGACCCGAAGGCGGCGCTCGCCGCCTGCGCCGCGACCGCCAAGCGGGCCGCCGAGCGCGGCCTGATAGTCAATGCTGGGCACGACCTCAACCTCAACAACCTGCCGCCGCTGGTCGCGGCGATGCCCGCGCTCGCCGAGGCCTCGATCGGACACGAGCTGACCGCCGACGCGCTGAAGCAGGGGTTTTCGGCTGCGGTCAAGGCCTACAAGGCGGCGCTCAATCCCATTTGACGCCTATTCGGCCGGTTGTCGTTTGAAGGCGGCGCGGATCGGGCTCAGTCGTGCCGGCAGCGATATCGTTGCGGTCAGCGTGACCACCGCCAGCACCACGGCGAGCAAAAACGCGTTGTGCGCTGCCAATCCCACCGCGTCGGCGAGCTTGGCCAGCGTATCGGCGCCAAGGCTGTCGCGGGTCGCCGGCTCGAGCATGCGGTTGACCAAATTGCCGGCCCCCGGCAGGCGGCTATCGACGCCGAAATTGAGGATCGCGCCGTAGGCGGCCGCGCCAACCGACATGCCGAGCATACGCATGAACATCTGCGAGCCGGTGCCCATGCCGCGCTCCTGAAAACCGACATTGGCCTGGATCGCGACCAGGAAGGTCGTGTTGCAAAACCCCATGCCGATGCCGGAGATGAAACCTGCGCTCGCCGGCCACAGCCAACTGCTTTCCGGGTCGAGCATGGTCAGCATCACCGCGCCGATCAACAATGCCGCGCCGCCAATCGCCGCGGTCAGCCGGTAGGACGTCCGGATCATCAGCCGCCCGGCGGCGAAGGCGGCGAACATCCAACTCACCGATTGCGCGGCGATGACCACCCCGGCGATCGCCGGGCTGCGTCCCATGACGCCTTGGACATAGGTCGGCAACAGCGCCGAAACCGCCATCATTGTCGCCGAGGCACCGAACCCGGCGAGATTGCACAGTGCGACGACGCGGCGGCGCCACAGCCCGAACGGTAGCATCGGCTCCTCGGTGCGCCGCTCGTGCCAGAACAGGACCGCGAGGACGCCGACGCCGAGCGTCGCCAGCGCGGCGACCGGTCCGAGGCCCAAATCGCGCGCTTGAACCAGCGCCAGCATCAGCGAGCCGATGCCGACGACCAGCAGCACGCCGCCGAGATAATCGAGGTGATGCGGGCGCCGCTCGATCCGCTCGGGCAGGAACACCGCGAACATCGCGATCGCCAAGAGGCCGATCGGCAGATTGACCCAGAACACCACCGACCAGTGCACATGCTGGACGAGATAGGCGCCGAGCGCCGGCCCGACGACCGCGGCCAACCCGAACACGCTCGAGGTCCAGCCCTGCACCCGGGCGCGCTCGGCCGGGGTATAGATGTCGCCGATAATCGTCATCGCAATCGGCTGCACCGCGCCGGAGCCGAGCCCCTGGATCGCGCGGAAGCAGATCAGCAGCTCGATCGAACGGGCGAACCCGCACAAGGTCGTGCCGATCAGGAACAAGCCGGTGCCGAAGAAGAACACCCGCTTGCGGCCGTAGATATCGGCGAGCCTGCCGTAGAGCGGGATCGTCACCGCCATGGTCAGGAGCGGCACGGCAAAGACCCAGCTGAACAGGCGGAAGCCGCCGAGGCTGCCGACGATGGTCGGCATCGCCGTGGCGACGATGCTGCTTTCGACCGCCGGGATGAAGGTCGCGATCAGCGCCGCCCCCAGCACCAGCCCGCGATGCGGGACGATGACGGCGGGCCGCAAATGCTGCGCGACGGTCTGGTCCACCACGCTCTCCTAAAAGCGGCGGTGAAACTGCCTAATTTCCAGGCGGGCTGCTATCGCGTTTTGTGCAGGTCAGGATTGGTGGCGCTCACCAGCGCCGCGCGAGCGGGCTTGCCAACCGTGTCGGGCGCGGCAGAAACTCGGGCGCCTAAACCTTTTTCGCAAGCCTGCGGAGCATGGCGGCGCGATGGCCGAGTTGGATTTTCGCAGCGCCTCAGTCGGCGAGATCGGCGCTGCTTTTCGTAGCGACGGTTGCGTGTTGCTTCGGCATTTTGTCGCGCTCGACGACCTCGCCGCGTTGCGCCAAGCGCTCGATGGGGTGATGCCAGAGGGCGCGCTCCACTTCAGCGACCTGGAGATGAGGGCGCGCAGCCTGCCGCATTTCTTCGAATATGTGTTCGGCGAGAAGCATCGCTCTCTTGTGGCCAGTATCGTTGGCCCGCACTACCGGGTTTCGCGCAACACGGTCACCCGGCGCATCGACAGCAGTTCTGATGGCGATGGCTATCAGCAGCCGTTGACCCCGCATCTCGACGCGTTCTTTCATCGCTTCGCGTGGACGGTCAATTTCTGGGTTCCGTTCCGCGCTTGCGGCCGCGACGCGCCGAGCCTCGGCGTGGTGCGCGCTCCGGTGGCGGAGGCGCAGAATTTCACCGGCTATGACGGCAAACGGCGGCGTGGCGGAGCGCCACCACGGTGGAATTTCGCCAATTTCTCCAACGGTAGCTTCGCGGTCGCCGATTTGCGCGCGGTTTTCGGCGAGCGGGTGTGGACCCCCGAATACGAGCTCGGCGATGCGATGCTGCTGTCGAACTGGACGCTGCACTTCACCCATTCGGCGCCGGAAATGACCGAGCAGCGCGGCAATGTCGAATTGCGCTTCACCGCACGGGCGAGCCTCGGCGAGGCTTTGTCCGAGGCGCTCGGTCCGGGTGGCGCCAAGATGCTGAGCGGGCTGCGTCGCCTATTTCCGGCGGGCGATGCCGCCCCCCAACCGAGGAGCCACTGATGCAATACGATCTGTTGCTGACCGACGGCGAGGTGCTCGACCCGGCGGCGGGGCTCAAGGGCCGGATGGATGTCGGCATCGCCGGCGGCAAGATCGTCGCGGTTGCGCCCGGCCTGCCGCGCGACCAGGCACGGCGCACGCTGAGCGCCAAGGGCCGTCTGGTGACGCCCGGCCTTGTCGACATCCACGCCCATGTCTTTGTCAACGCGCACGACATGGGTGGGCGCACCGACCATTTCTGCCGCCAGAGCGGGGTCACCACCCTATGCGATGCCGGCAGTACCGGCTCGGCGAATTTCGCCGGGTTGCGTCATGTGCTCGACACGGCGGTGCATACCCGCGTGCGCGCTTTCGTGAACTTGTCGGCGATCGGCATCACCGGCACCTCACGCGGCGGCGAATTATCGCATTTTCCCTATGCCGACCCGGAGGGCTGCGCCCGCACGATCAGCGAGAACCCGGATCTGGCGATCGGGGTCAAGCTGCGCTACGGCCCGAATCTGGTCTGGGAATACACCACCGAGCCGGTCAAGCTGGCGCGCAAGACCGCGGCGATGTGCGGCGTGCCGCTGATGATCCACATCACCGATTCGCCGATCCCGCTCCCCGAGATCCTCGCCGAGATGGCACCGGGCGACATCATCACCCACTGCTATCACGGCCGTGCCCACGGCATCATGGGCCAGGAAAAGCAGTTCCTGTTGAAGGAGGTGGTCGAGGCGCAGCGCCACGGCATCATCTTCGACTGCGCGCACGGCCGGAACCATTTCAGCTTCCGCATGATTGAGAAGGCGCTCGACCAGGGGTTCCTCCCCGACACGATCTCGACCGATCTGACCACCACCAGCGCCAGCAACGGGCCGGTCTGGGATCTGCCGACGACGATGTCGAAGCTGCTGCATTTCGGCATGTCGCTGGACGACCTGGTGGCGCGGGCGACCGGGGCGCCGGCGAAAATCCTCGGCTATGAGGGCACGGTCGGCACCTTAAAGCCCGGCGCCAACGCCGATGTCGCGGTGCTGGAATTACGCGACGGTAATTTCGAATTGAAGGACAGCGAGGGCAGTACAGTCACGGCCAAGAGGCGGCTCATCGCCCAGCTCACACTGCGCGACGGCCGCGTCTGCTACGAGCGACCGGCGGAATAAAAGAACGAGATGCCACACCCCGACAGCCCCATTCAGGACCCATACTTGGGCAGAAAAGCTCTCCACGGATTTGATCTGATGATCGTCGCGGCGATGGACTTAAACACCAAAGTCGCGAACAGCACGCACAATCGAAGTCTCTCACGCCTTCAACGCGCCGGCTGCCAGCTGCTTCCCAATGGGTTTGCCATTGCACTTAGCGTCAGAGAGCTGATCCGGGCGGGGTATCTTTTCTCGGCCGAAATTCTTTTGTGCCCGCTGATCGAGCGGGTGGCCGTTCTAAGTTATCTGATGGCCTCAGGCGACTCCGCCCTTGATCTTTGGGAGCGCGGCTGGCCACACAAATCGAGGCCATCGCTTAAAATGATGCTCGAAACCATCAAGGAGTACGATGATTTCGACTCCAATGAAGATATTCGACAACTCACAAAGTTAATGATCGACCAATTCAATACCATCATCCACGCTGATCCACAGGGGCTCGATACCAACATCGGCGCTCCGACTGCAGGTAGCCCGGGGTATTTATCCGGTGCAAATCTAAATAATCCGGAGAGATGTGACCGTATTTGCCATACGGTAGTCATCTACATGTCTCTTCTGATGAAGCGTGCCGTCGAAATATTTCCAAATTTTGAACAGCCTTTAGAAACCGTTCATTGATCTGCCGAGCTCCCTCTCCGGCTTCGGCATGATCTCCAATCCAACTCGGCTCTGGCCGGCGGCGCTCGCCGCGATTGCCGGCAGCGTGATGGTTGGGTTCATGCCGATCCTGGCGCTTCACCTCTACGCCGACGGGATCGACGCGCCGTCGATGCTCTTGTGGCGCTACGCGATCGCGCTGCCGGCGCTGCTCATCGCCGCGGCGATGACGCGGCTCGACCCGATTGCGGCGTGGCGCGGCGGCGCCTGGCGCATCGTGCTGGTCGGCGCGACGCTGGGCGCCGGCCAGACGATCTGCTTCTGGGAGAGCATCAAGACGCTCGATACCAGTATCGCCGTCCTGCTGTTTTACACCTACCCGGCGCTTACCATGATGCTCGACCGGGTGCTGTTTCGGCGGGCGATCCGGCCGGCTTCGGTGCTATGCGTGGCGGTGATTCTGCTGGGCGCCGCGCTGATCACACTGCCGGGGCTAAAGAGCGGCACGATCGACCCGCGCGGCCTCGCCTGGGCGATACCGGCGCCGCTGATCTACGTGCTCTATCTCGCCGTCAACTCCGTGCTGCTGCGCCGGCAGAAGCCGCTCACCGGTGCGATCTCGCTCTACCTCGGGATGGCGCTGACCTTCGGCGCGGCTTGCGTGGCGCGCGGCCTCGACGTTCCGGCGGAGCCCGAGACCTGGCTGGTGGTGCTGTTTGTCGCGCTGGGTCCCGGCGCGCTCGTCATCACGCTCTTCTCATACAGCGTGCCGCTTCTCGGGCCGTCGAGCTACGCGATCATCGCCAATATCGAATTGGTCACCGTCGTCGCGGTCGGGGTGACTCTGCTCGGCGAGCCGGTGACGCCGGAGCGCGCCGCCGGAGGTTTGTTGATCGTCGCCGGCATCGTCGGCTATGGGCTGCTGCCGCGGCGCGAAAGCACCATCCCCGCGCCCGCGCCCGCGCCCGTCATCGCTAGTGAAGGCGCCTGACGGTTACGCCGCCTTCAACAACCCGCGCAGCACGTATTGCAGGATGCCGCCGTGGCGGAAGTACTCGACCTCGTCGAGCGTGTCGATGCGGCAGGTCAACGGCACGGTGCGTGTCCCGCCATCCGGATCGTGGATCGTCATGGTCACGTCCATGCGCGGCTTGATCCCGTCCTTGACACCGGTGATGTCGAGCGTCTCGGTGCCTTTGAGGCCGAGGGTCTGCCGGCTGGTGCCCTCCTTGAACGTCAACGGCAGCACGCCCATCCCGACGAGGTTCGAGCGGTGGATGCGCTCGAAGCTCTCGACGACCACCGCCTTGACCCCGAGCAGCAGCGTGCCCTTCGCCGCCCAGTCGCGCGACGAACCGGTGCCGTATTCCTTGCCTCCAAAGATGACCAGCGGGACGCCGCGCTTCTTGTATTCCATCGCCGCGTCGTAGATCGGCATCACCGTGCCGTCGGGCTGCAGCTTGGTCATGCCGCCCTCGATCCCTGGCACCATCTCGTTCTTGATGCGGATATTGGCGAAGGTGCCACGCATCATCACGTTGTGGTTGCCGCGCCGGGCGCCGTAAGTGTTGAAGTCGGTCGGCCGCACCTGGTAGCCGATGAGGAACTCGCCGGCCGGGCTCTCGACCTTGATCGAACCCGCGGGCGAGATGTGGTCGGTGGTGATGCTGTCGCCGAAAATCGCCAGCTCGCGCGCGCCCTTGACGTCGCTGAGCGGCCCCGGCTCCTTGGGCATGTTCTCGAAATAGGGCGGCAGCGCGAGATAGGTCGAGCTTCCCTGGAAATCGTAGGTCATGCCGCCGCCGCCGGTCACCGCGCGCCATTGCGGCGGGCCTTCGAAGACGTTGCCATAGCGCTGCTTGAAGCTGTCGCGCTGTACCGCGCTGCGCACCGTGTCGGCGACCTCCTGGTTGGAGGGCCAGATGTCGCGGAGATAGACCGGCTTGCCGTCGCTGCCCTCGCCGAGCGGGTCGGTCGCGAGGTTGGTGCGCACCGTCCCGGCGAGCGCGTAGGCGACCACGAGCGGTGGCGAGGCGAGGTAATTCGCTCGCACCAACGCATGGATGCGGCCTTCGAAATTGCGGTTTCCGGAGAGCACCGCGGCGACCGCGAGATCGCCCGCGTCGATCGCGTCGGCGACCGGTTCGGGCAGCGGCCCCGAATTGCCGATGCAGGTGGTGCAGCCATAGCCGACGAGGTTGAAGCCGAGCTTGTCGAGATACTCCTGCAACCCGGCCTTGGCGTAGTAGTCGCTGACCACCTGGCTGCCCGGCGCGAGACTGGTCTTGACCCAGGGCTTGACCTTGAGACCCTTCTCGAAAGCCTTCTTGGCGAGCAGGCCTGCCGCCAACATGACACTCGGGTTCGAGGTGTTGGTGCACGAGGTGATCGCGGCGATCACCACGTCGCCGTCGTGCAGCTCGTAATTGGCGCCGGCGACCTTCTGCGAGCGTGCTGCGGTGACCCCCGGCGCGAGGCGCGGCAGCTCGGTGTCGAACGCCTTGCCGGCGTCGCCGAGCGCCACCCGGTCTTGCGGCCGGCGCGGGCCGGCCAATGACGGCTCGACGGTGCCGAGGTTGAGCTCGATCGTGTCGGTGAATGCGGGGTCGGGCGTCGACTCGTCGCGCCACAGCCCCTGCGCCTTGGCGTAGGCCTCGACCAGCTTCACCCGCGCCGGGTCGCGCGCGCTCAAGGTCAGATAGCGAATGGTCTCGGCGTCGATCGGGAAGAACCCGCAGGTGGCGCCATACTCGGGCGCCATGTTGCCGATCGTCGCGCGGTCGGCGAGCGCCAATTCGGCGATGCCGGGCCCGTAAAACTCGACGAAGCGCCCGACCACGCCGCGCTGGCGCAGCATCTGTGTCACGGTCAAGACGAGGTCGGTCGCGGTGGCGCCTTCCCGCAGCTTGCCGGTCAGCTTCATGCCGACGACTTCGGGGATCAGCATCGACAGCGGTTGGCCGAGCATCGCCGCCTCCGCCTCGATGCCGCCAACCCCCCAGCCGAGCACGGAAAGCCCGTTGACCATCGTCGTGTGGCTGTCGGTGCCGACCAGCGTGTCGGGATAGGCGATGGTTTTCCCGGCTTCGTCGGTCGTCCACACCACCTGCGACAGATATTCGAGATTGACCTGATGGCAGATGCCGGTGCCGGGCGGGACCAGCCGGAAATTCTCGAACGAATCCTGACCCCAACGCAGGAACCGATATCGCTCGCCGTTGCGCTCGAACTCGGTCTTGACGTTGGCGGCAAAGGCTGCGGCGGTGCCGAAATTGTCGATCTGCACCGAGTGGTCGATGACCAAATCAACCGGCGACAGCGGGTTGATCTTGCGGGGATCGCCGCCGAGATCGACCATCGCCTGACGCATCGCCGCCAGATCAACAACCGCCGGGACGCCGGTCAAATCCTGCATCAGCACCCGCGCCGGGCGGAACGCGATCTCGCGGTCCGACGACTTGTTGTCGAGCCAGGCGCCCAGCGCCTTGATGTCGTCGACCGTGACGGTCCGGCCGTTTTCCAGCCGCACCAGGTTTTCCAGCAGCACTTTCAGTGAGAACGGCAAGCGCGATACGTCGCCGAGCCCCCCTGCCTTGGCGGCCGCGTCGAGGCTGAAATAATCGTAGCTCTTGCCGTCGACGGTGAGGGTGCGGCGGGTCTTCAGAGTGTCGTTACCGGTGACGCTCACGGGCGGTCTCCAGGGGCTGAGGGGATTGGCGGCTACGATAGCGTTCCGAGCGGTGCGATCAAGGACGCGTCGCCGCGACGATCGCGACCGGGTAGGCGTAATGGATCGCCTCACCGTCGAGCCGGACCGGGATCCCCAGGCTGTCGTCCTTGGCGGACGCCTTGAACATCGCGACGATTTTCACGTCATCGCCCGGGTTCGGATACGAGCGCGCCAGCAGATTGCTCACCACGTCGCGCAATTCGGTGAAGCTGACCCGCGGCTCGCCGAGGCCCGCCGCCGTGAAGAGGCTCTTCATCTCCGATAGCGGCAGGGCACGCGTATGCGACGGGTCGCGCAGTAATTCGAGGTGGTTGAACGCCGCCGCCTTTGCCTTGTCTTCGGACGGGCAGCTATCGACGACGACGATGCGTCCAGCGGACGCGCAAACCCGCACCATCTCGCGCAGCACCGCGAGCGGCTCGAGGAAATGGTGGAACGAGAAGCGCGTGGCGACGATCGTGAAGCTGCTGTCGGCATAGGGCAGGGTCGTGACGTCGCCCTGGTCCCACGAGGTGTTCTCCAGGCCCTTTTCCGCCGCGGCTTTGCGCGCCTGGTCGAGCATCGCCGGGGTGACGTCGATGCCGGTGGCGTGACGCACTTGCGGCGCGAAAGCGCGGGCAACAAGGCCGCCGCCGCAGGCGACATCGAGCACGCTGTCCTCGGGATCGGGGTTCGCCGCTTTGACGATCAACGACAGTGCGTCCTCGGCGGCGAGCGGCGCCGCAGCGTTGAACACCGTCGCCTGGCGGGTGAATTGGTCGCGGATCAAATCCCGGTGGGTCGTCTCACTCATGCGTGCTCCAATCGCGCCCTGCCGTGGGCCGACAAAACTACCGCCCCATCGGCCCGACATTCCACCAGATCGTCAGAGAGCGCGTCTTCCCAGGCGCAATTCAAGGGGCAGGTGCTGCCCCAGGCGGCGCGCACCTCGGCGAGCGAGCGCGGCCTTGCCTCGATCCAGGCGAGGAATTGCACCATCGGGAACTTGGCTTCGCTGGCCATGGCTCGCGCCTCAAATCCGACGAACGAGAGTATTGGCGGCTGACCTAACTGTCTAATATATCGTTTGATGAATCATGATATCTATTAGATATGGAACTGCGTCACCTCCGCTATTTCGTCGCTGTCGCCGAAGAGGGCCATGTCACCCGCGCGGCCGAGCGCCTCGGCATCCAGCAGCCGCCGTTGTCGCAGCAAATCCGCGCGCTGGAAACCGAACTCGATGCACAGCTCTTCCACCGCAAGCCACGCGGGGTCGAACTGACCCCGGCGGGCCGGGCCTTTTTCGAGGAGGCCAAGGCGATCCTTGCCCGCGTTGGCAACGCGGTCGCGGCGACGCGGCAGGCCGCGCGCGGCGAGAGCGGACGCATTGGTCTTGGCTTTACCAGCTCCGCCTCGTTCCACCCGTTCGTCCCGAGGGCGATCCGCGCCTTTCGCGAAGCGCATCCGCTGGTCGCCTTGACGCTCGAGGAAAGTGGCACGGTCGAGCTGGTCGCCGCCTTGCGGTCGCAGGCGCTCGACATCGCCTTTGTCCGTTCGCCGGTCGGCGAAAGCCCCGATCTCACCATCCGGCCGCTGCTCGCCGAGGCGATGGTCGCGGCGTTGCCGAGCGGCCATCCTCTCGGCACTGCTGCGGAGCCGCTGCCGCTTGCCGCTCTCGCCGGCGAGATCTTCATCCTCTACCGCCGGCCGGTCGGGCCCGGGCTGCACGATGCGATCATCGCCGCCTGCGACCGTGCCGGGTTCAGCCCGCAGATCGGTCAGGAGGCGCCGCGCATGCTCTCGACCCTGAGCCTTGTCGCGGCCGGGCTGGGCGTGACCCTGGTGCCGCAATCGATGAGCCGGCTCGAGGCCGAGGGCGTCGTCTATCGCGCCCTTGAAGCGACGGCGCAGTTGACCGCGCCCTTGAACCTGGCCTACCGACGCGGCGAGAGTGACGCCGCGGTGCGCCGCTTCGTCGCCCTGGTCGAACGCACCGCCGCGGCGGGCTCGCACAATGACGGAGACAGGCATGGCGCGCAGCAACCAGATGCTGAACGGCGGACAGGTGATCGTCGATTACCTGATCCGCGAAAAGGTGCCTTACGCGTTCGGGCTCTGTGGCCACGGTAATATCGGCTTTATCGACGCGCTCTACGAACGCACCGACGAGATCAAGACGATCTCGACCCGGCACGAGACCGTCTCCGGGTTCATGGCCGACGTCTATTACCGGGTCTCGGGCCAGCCGACCGCGACTTTCACCTCGTGCGGGCCAGGTTCGGTCAACCTGCCGATCGCGCTCGCCAACGCTTATCTCGACTCGGTGCCGTTTCTCGCCGTCACTGGCAACATTCCGACGACCCAATTCGGCCGTGGCGCGTTTCAGGAGCTTTATCGCCAGTACCAGGCCGACTTTCCCTCGACCGTGCGGGCGATGTGCAAGCACGTCTTCCAGCCGACCCGCGGCGAGCAGGTGCCGCTGATGGTGCGGCAAGCGTGGAAGACCATGGTGACCGGCCGTCCCGGGCCGGTCGTGCTCGACGTGCCGTTCGACATCTTCAAGGAAGACGCCGCGCCGGAAACCCCTGACCCGCGCGCGTGGAGCGCCAACATCTCCTGCCGCTGCGGCGCCGATCCCGAGGGCGTCGCCAAGGCCGCCGAGATGCTGATTGCCGCCGAGCGGCCGGCGATCCTCGTCGGCCAGGGCGTGCGCTATGGCGGCGCGGCCGAGGAACTGCTGCGCCTCGCCGAGCGGTTGCAAATCCCGGTCGGCGCCTCGGCCAGCGGGTTGGGCGCGCTCGACACCAACCATCCGCTGTCATTAGGCCTCGTCTCGCGCGGCGGGCTGTATCAAGCCAATGCGGCGATGCGCCAGGCCGATGTCCTGCTGGCGCTCGGCGTGCGGTTCGACGACCGCACCTCGTCGTCGTGGATTCCGGGGTATTCGTTCACCATCCCGCCGACCAAGCTGATCCATGTCGATATCGACCCCGACGAGATCGCCCGCAACTACCCGGTCGCGCTGGGCTTGATGGCCGACGTGCGCACGTTCCTGCGTCAGCTTTTGGCCGAGATCGAGGCGCGCAACGCCCCGCGCACGACGCCAGCGCGGCAAGCCTGGCTCGCCACGATCGACGGCTGGCGGCGCGAGTGGGAGGCCAAAGTCGCGCCCGGCTATGTCGACGACGCCACCCCGATCAACCCGCAGCGCGCCGCGCACGAGATCGACCGCGCGCTGCCCGAAGACGCGATCCTCGTCAGCGATATCGGCGTGCACCACAACTGGCTCTTGCAGTTCTGCAAGCCGCGCGGGCCCACCTCGCTAATCGGCTGCATGGGGTTCGGCCCAATGGGTTTCGGCGTCGCCGGGGTGCTCGGCGCCAAGCTGGCCGCGCCCGACCGGCCCTGCGTCTCGGTCTGTGGCGACGGCGCCTTTTTCATGCACGCGAACGTACTCGCCACCGCGGTCGAATACGGCATCCCGGCGGTGTGGGTGGTGTGGAACAATTATTCCTATGCCTCGATCCGCGGCTTGCAGCGCGGTTACTTGGAGGGCCGCGAGCTGGCGACCGAGTTCCGCCATCCCGAGACCGGCGAGCTCTACAACCCCGATTTCGCCGCGTTGGCGCGCTCGTGCGGCGTCGAGGGGGTGCGCATCGACCGCGCCGGCGATCTCGGCGACGCGGTCAAGGCCGCGATCGCCAGCGGCAAGCCCTATCTGATCGACGCCAACATCGGCGCCGATCTCAACCCCGGCGGCGCCGGGGTGTGGGAATTGCCCGGGCTCGGCACCAGCCGGCCCTTTATTGGCGGGCGCTACGAACCGTAATTTTGACACACGCGAGCGATCGGCCCATATCATCCCATGCCAGACGGTCGGATGGCCGCTGTTTGCAGAAATGCAGAGAGAGGAAAGTCCGGGCTCCACGCAGACACGGTGCCGGTTAACGGCCGGCGGGGGCGACCCCAGGGAAAGTGCCACAGAAAACATACCGCCAACCGCCTGCTCGCAGGCGCGGCAAGGGTGAAATGGTGCGGTAAGAGCGCACCGCGCCGCCAGTGATGGCGGCGGCAGGGAAAACCCCACCGGGAGCAAGACCAAGTAGGAGCGGCAGGCATGGGCGTCAAAACCCGTGCCGGGCGGGTCTTCGCGCCGCCGCTCGGGTCGGTCGCGCGAGGCGTTCGGCAACGAACGTCCCAGATGAATGGCCATCCCCATCGCCCAAGGGAACTTAGGCTACGGGACAGAACCCGGCTTACAGACCGTCTGGCCTTTTTCAACGGCGATGTTTCACTTGACGAACCCACCCACTACGGCTAGGATTGGTCTCAATAAGGAGATCAGTTATGGCCCGCTCGGTTCTCGACGCCCCCCACTACCACAATGAAGAAGCCGCCTTCGCCTTCGTCGAGGCATACCTATGGCCGGAAGGCCCGATCTGCCCGCATTGTGGCGCGACGAAGGAACACGTCGGCGAATTGAAGGGCAAGACGGCGCGCGCCGGGCTGCGCAAGTGCTATGCGTGCCGCAAGCAATTCACCGTGCGGATCGGCACCATCTTTGAAGATAGCCATTGCCCGATGCACATCTGGCTTCAGGCGATCTTCCTGATGAATTCGAGCAAGAAGGGGATCAGCACCCGCCAGCTTCAGCGCACGCTTGGGTGCGGGATGAAAACCGCGTGGCATCTAGGACACCGCATCCGCGCAATGATGAAGCGCGATCCCGACATCATTGCGCCGATGGGCGGTGCTGGCCGTTATTTGGAGGCCGACGAAACTTTCGTGGGCCGCAAGCCGGGCACCAAAGGTTCGTCAGGGCTATGCGCACATGAACCCGGTTTTTGCGCTGGTAGAGCGCGGCGGCGAGGCTCGCTCCTTCCATGTTCCGAACATACGGGCGAACACGCTGCGGAGCGTCATGGAGGTTCATACCTCCCGCGCCTCGCATCTACGCACGGATGAAGCACAAACCTACGTCGGCATCGGCTGGAACTTCGCCTCGCACGAGACGGTGCGGCATAGCGGGGATGAGTACGTTCGGGGGGATGCCTACACGAACACGGTCGAGGGCTTCTTCTCAATCCTCAAGCGCGGCGTTTACGGGGTCTACCAGCATGTGAGCGAGGCCCATTTGCATCGCTACCTCGCGGAGTTCGATCACCGCTACAACAATCGCGAGAAGCTAGGAGTGAATGACGTTGAGCGCGCTGCCCGTGCCCTCAAAGGTGCCAAGGGCAAGCGGCTCACGTATCAAACAACTCGTAGCTAACGGGGCACGGAAGCAAGCCGCGCTCCCGCGATACCGTAAGCGGCATTGGCGTGAGCCCGACGATCCGCGCCAGTTGCGATTATTCGACTAAGGGGGGACTTGATCATGCGGGGGCGGGATTCGATCTAGGATATAATTCGGGATTCGGAGGGTTATTCGCCCAAGGATGGCGATGAGGGAAGCAAAACGACCCCATCTAACCGCCAGCAAACGACTGCCGGGGGGGCAGGATCGCTTGCGTCAAATGATCCTGTACATATCGACGCGCTGCATCGAGGCCCAGCGATTCGGAAGTACGAAACTCAACAAGATACTTTGGAAGGCTGATTTTGATGCCTTCGCGTCAAGGGGCATCCCGGTAACTGGCCGCAGTTACCAGCGGCTTGACCTTGGCCCCGCCCCCCGCGAATTGCTCCCTCTTCGGAGGGAGATGGTTGAACAGGGACAGATTAAAATAGAAAAGATAAATCTTGGAGATGATATTATTGAAGATCGAACAGTTCCTCTCGTTAGTTATGACCTCTCTCTTTTTGAGAAAGACGACATTAGGTTTGTAGACGAAGCTATTAAATACTATTGGGACAAAAGTGGCAGAGAGACGAGCAATGATTCTCATGGTGTCGCTTGGGAAACTCACCTGAACGGACAAACACTTTCATACGAACTTTCTTATCTATCTGATGAGCCGCTAACCGAGGCACAAAAATCACGTCTGACGCGCAAGGCTCAAAAGGCCGGTTGGTTTAGCCACTAAGCCAATGCGCGGGCCAAGGCGTGTCCTATTTTCGGATGAATTTGGAGAAATGGTAAAACGGTATGGTGGATATGAGCGACTTGACCCGATCTTAGCGCCCATCGTTGATGGATTGTATGAAAACCCTTATGGCTATCCCACAGTAGAAGATGATTGGTTCTCGTTGTGCCGCTACGCAAAAACCAAACCCACTATCGAATTACCAGAGTTTATAGTTGCGTTTACGATTGAAGATGACGGAACGGTGATCTTACCTGACATCGAAGAAGCCTACTGAGCGCGACGATCCTGAACAGTCAAAGCGGTTCATCGATATGGCCCGCGAGCTAGGATCGGACGAGACTGGCGAAGCGTTCGAGCGCGCGTTCAAGAAGGTCGCCCGCCCAGTGCCGCGCCCGCCTAAACCCGCAAAGAAGCCCGCCTAACCCCCTCTTGCGAATTTGCCAGTTCCCGCTCACCCTTGTGGGTTGAGGGGATAGGACGGCCATCCGACAAACGCGGCACTCCGAACGCGCTTCCCCTCCACCTACTCGGAGGCCCGGATCGGAGCGGGAATGGCAGAAAAAAGAACCAGCCCCAACGGCTGAATTGTACGCAGCGTGGCTCACGCCAGAAGACGCCATAAATTATGCAACACAATCTGTTGGTGGAGACCAAGCGAAGGACGCTGTGTGGGCGCTCCTTCAAGCCGGATTGGTAAAGGCCATATCATCTAATTCGTCTCAGTCTCAACTAGGCCATCCTCCGAGATTAACCCGAATACCCGCGTGGATTGGCAATCAAGTGTGGAGTTACTTTCGGCATACATCCACCGATTTCTGGCGGACGGGGATCGCAACGTTTGTATTTCCCCCTACGGGGCATCACGACGTCACAGTAACCTTCAGATGCACAGGAATTCGGTTAAGCCCAGAGGACATCCGAGCGGGTCTGCCGGAGATAGCGGAGCAACCGCAGGCTATCCCTCCAGCGCCCAAATTGCCCGACGTTTCAATTGAGCATTTGCAAGCCTGGTTCGCGCTGTATCAGCAGGTCTACGAGGGCAAGCCAGCCGATACCCGGCCTAACCAGCTAAAATCGGCACAAGGCATGTTCCCCGATAAGTCCGTTTCTCGGGATCGCGTAAGAAAGCTATTCGAAAATCGGTCGGCTGGCAGACGACCCAAACCCGAGAACAAATAGCCGCCAATTAACAGACGTAATCCGCCGATTACAGTGGAGAAAATCGTTATAATTCAACGCGTGCCAAAATCATCCGCTGATTAGCCGCCAATTAGGTGCGCGCTTACCGCCGAAATAGACGGCCGATTTCCACCAGCCCAAGTTCTTAGACACACGAAAGGCGACGCTCCCGCCAAGGAAACCGTCGCCCTCGTGTCTGTGTCCTCGTGACCGGCTAGGCCGGAAGGCAGGTGGTATATGACAACAACCTAACCGACCGGGCGGCGGGCCTAGCGCCCGCCTGCCCTCACTCTACAACATCGCCCTTTCACGGCATACGTATTCTACCTGTTGTGCGTGGGTTTGCGAAGTGAAACATCGCCTTTTCAATCTTAGGTGAACAAATACAGAACATACAATTCAGTAGTACTAACTGAATTGTCTTATAGACTACATCGTGTGTCTCGACCCCGGTTCCAATCGAACATTTTGAATCGTGAGGTATTATTAGATTCTAGTATTGACGGCCCATTCTATCCCATGCTATCCCATGATTACCCAAGGACGTGTGCTGATGTTGGGGGGAACTCATCAGTGCAACCGGGCCCGCCCCTTGCCGGGCGTCAGTGGGTGAGCGTTGGGGGAAGTGAGTGGAACTGTTTCTGTCCACTTTCGTGAACAGGGTCGACCGCAAGGGACGCGTTTCTGTGCCGGCGACCTTTCGCTCCACACTAGCCACGCATCGCCATCCCAATCAGGTGGTGCTGATCCCATCCTTCAAGTATCCGGCAATCGACGGCACCGGCAGCGATCATCTCAACGAGATGATGGAGGGGTTGAATACTCTCGATCAATACTCCGATCGCCGCGACGACTTAGCCTTGATGTTTGCCGACTCGACCCCGCTGCAAATCGACGGCGAAGGGCGAATCGTCCTGCCCGATGAATTGAAGGATCACGCCCATATCGCCGATGAGGTCGCCTTCGTCGGCCTCGGCACGATGTTTCAGATGTGGGAACCCGGGCGCTTCAAGTCGCACCGCGCCGAGGCGCGCGACCGCTCGCGCCGCGATCGCGCTACCCTGCCGCCCGGCGCCGCCCGGTAGGTCGCATGACCGCCGCATCTGGCCATACCCATGGGCATATCCCGGTGCTCGTCGAGGCGGTGCTGGCCGCGCTGGCGCCGCACGACGATGCCGTCTATGTCGACGCCACCTTTGGCGCAGGCGGCTACAGCGAAGCCCTGCTCGGCGCCGCGCGCTGTCGCGTCTTCGGCATCGACCGCGACCCCGACGCGGTCGCGCGGGGCGAGGCGCTCGCCGCTCGCTACGGCGGCAGGCTGACGCTGATCGCCGGCCCGTTCGGGGACATGGAGCGGTTGCTCGGGCCGTTCTCGCCCGGGCCCATCGCCGGCATCGCCTTCGATCTCGGCGTCTCGTCGATGCAATTGGACCAGGCCGGACGCGGGTTCTCGTTCCGCCAGGATGGCCCGCTCGACATGCGGATGAGCCGCGCCGGCCAAACCGCCGCCGAGCTGGTCGCCAGGCTGCCCGAGCGCGAGCTGTCGGAGCTGATCCGCGCGCTCGGCGAGGAGCGCTTTGCCGGCCGCATCGCCCGCTCGATCGTCGCGGCGCAACGCCACCATCCGCTTACCACCACCGGCGAACTGGCTGAAATCGTCCGCGCGGTCATCCCAAAGCGCGAGCCGGGGCTCGACCCGGCGACGCGGACCTTTCAGGCGCTGCGCATCGCGGTCAACGACGAGCTCGGCGAACTGAATCGCGGCCTCGCCGCGGCTGAGCGGCTGCTGATGCCAGGCGGACGGCTCGCTGTCGTCTCGTTCCATTCGCTAGAGGACGGGCGCGTGAAGTCGTTCTTGCGCCGGCGCAGCGAGGCCGCGCGCGGTTCGCGCCACCTGCCGCCGCGCCCGGTCGGGCCGGCGCCGAGCTTTACCTTGCTGTCGCGCCGGCCAGTCCGGCCTAGCGCTGCGGAGATCGCTCGCAATCCGCGCGCGCGATCGGCGCGGCTTCGCGCCGCCGAGCGCACCGCAGCCCCCGCCATCGCGGAGACGCGGCGATGAAATGGCCGGGCGGAGCCTTCTGGATCGCCGTCGCCTTTGCCGCGGGGGTGGGCAACTACGCCGTCAAGCAGATGGTGCAGGGGCTCGACGACGACCTCACCAATGTGCGCAAGAAGATCGTCGCCGAGCAGAAGCAAATCCACGATCTGACCGCCGAGTGGACTTATCTGAACCAGCCGGAGCTGCTCGCCGATCTCAACCGGCGTTATCTGGGTCTGGTGCCGATCGCGCCTAAGCAAGAACGGGGCGGCATCGACGAGATTGCGATGCGGGCGGCTCCGCCGATCCCGCCGGGTGTGCCCGAAATGCCAGGCGTCGTCACTGTGTCGATGCCGACGCCACCGACCAAACTCGCTGCCACGGCCGTGCCGGCCTCGACTTCTGCGCCAGCCGCCCCTGCGCCGCCGCAGACCGCCGATAAGACAAAGCCAATCTCGCTCGACACGCTGTTCGAGCAGGCCGCGGGAAGCCGCTGATGCTGTCGGCGCAACGCCTCGACGACAATCCATGCCGGCCGCGGCATTTCAAGCCGCCGCCCTGCGCCCCGGTCATTGCCGATGGCGCCGCTGCCGAGTTTCTCGACACGACGCGGACCCGCTTGCTGCTCGCCGCCTCGCTGTTCGCGCTGATCTTCATCGTCGTCGCCGGAAGACTGATCGACGTGGTGGCGATGGCCGACGGCGCCAACGACACCCGCGTCGCGCGCAGCCATCTCGTCGTGCCGCCTCCGCCGGTCCGCGCCGACATCGTCGACCGCAACGGCACGCTGCTCGCCACCAATCTCGACAGCCCGGCGCTTTACGTCGATTCCAAGACCATGCTGCAGGCGGGCGAGGACCCCGAGGCGGCGGCACGGGCGATTACCGCGGCGCTGCCGGATCTATCGCCTGCCGATATCCGCGCCAAGCTCGCTTCGGGCAAGAGCTTTGCGTATTTGACCCGGTCGCTGACACCGCGCCAGGAATACGCGATCAACAATCTCGGCATTCCCGGGGTCGAGTTCGAGCGGGGGGAGAAGCGACGCTACCCGCTCGGCGACCTTGTCGCCCACGTGGTTGGGTATTGCAGCGTCGACAATATCGGCCAAGCCGGGCTCGAGCGCGGCCTCAACCCTGCGATCAAGGGCAGCGGTAAGCCGGTGACGCTGGCCTTGGATGCCCGCGTTCAGTTCGTGCTCAAGGACGAGCTGCAACAAGTGATCACGCAATTCAACGCCAAAGGCGCCGCCGGGATCATCATGAATGTCCATACCGGCGAAATCGTCGCGATGGCGTCGCTGCCGGATTTCGATCCCAACCATCCGCCGACCACCGATCCGAAGCGTGAGACGGCCGATGATAAGGACCGTATTTTCAACAAAATCACCTCGGGTGAATACGAACTCGGCTCGGTGTTCAAAATCTTCAACACGGCGATGGCGCTCGATAACAACGTCGCGACGATGACCTCGACCTTCGATGCGCGGAACCCGATCACGATCGGCCGTTTCACGATCGAGGACTACCATGGCAAGCACCGCATTCTGAGCGTGCCCGAGATCTTCGCCTATTCGTCGAATATCGGCTCGGCGCGGATGGCGGTCGCCGCCGGCGCTCAGCGCCAGCGTGATTTTCTCGGGAAGCTCGGGCTGTTGGAGCCGGTGCCGATCGAGTTCGACAAAGTCGAGGTCGCTCGACCGCATTTCCCGGCGCCCTCGGCATGGCGCGAGGTGAATGTGATGACCATCGCCTTTGGCCATGGCATCGCGGTGACGCCGTTGCACATGATCACGGCTACCGCGGCGATGATCAATGGTGGCATCCTGCATCCGCCGACCATGCTCAGGGTGCCCGACGGGGCTAAGGTGCCGGGCGTGCGGGTCATCTCCGCCAAGACGTCGGACCAGCTTCGTAAGTTGATGCGCCTCGTCGTCGAATTCGGTACCGCCAAGTTGGCCGCCGCGCCAGGCTATGTCGTTGGTGGCAAGACCGGCACCGCGGAAAAGAATGTCGGCGGTCACTACGAGGAGAAAAGGCTGCTATCGTCGTTTATCGGCGCGTTTCCGATGAACGATCCGCAATATGTGATCCTCACCTTGGTCGACGAGCCACACGGCAACAAGGAAAGCCACGGCTATGCGACCGCCGGCTGGACCGTCGCTCCTGCGACGAGCCGGATCATCCAGCGCATCGCGCCGCTTTTGGGTGTTGCGCCGGTCGACGAGAAATCGCCGACGATCGTCAACGCCCTGCAGATCGAGAGCCTCGCAGGCAAAAAGCTTGAATATAACTGAGCTGTTCGGTCTCGACGCCGCCCCGGTTTCGGCATCCCCTTTGGCCTCCCCCGGGGCCGCGCCGCTCAAAAATCTGGAGATCACCGGAATTACCGCCGATTCCCGCCAGGTGCGGCCGGGGTTCCTCTTTGCCGCACTGAAGGGCGTGCGGACCGACGGCCGGCATTTCGCCGCCGCCGCGGCGGCGAAGGGTGCGGTGGCTATCCTGACCGACGACCCCGCGGCGCTTGACCTCGATGCAACGCAGCGGGCGCGGATCGCGGTGATCGCCGATCCCGACCCGCAGCGACTGCTGGCGCTTGCCGCGTCGCGCTTCTACCCGGCCCGGCCCAGGACCATCGCCGCGGTCACCGGCACCAACGGCAAGACTTCGGTCGTGCATTTCACTCGCGAGATTTGGCAGGCGCTCGGCCATAAATCGGCGAGCCTCGGCACGCTCGGCTGGGTCGTCGGCGAGGAGCGCCGTGCCGGCGCACTGACGACGCCCGACCCGGTGGCGCTGCATCGTACCTTGAGCGAGCTGGCGGCTCGTGGGATCGATCACGCCGCGATCGAGGCATCGAGCCACGGCCTTGCCCAGCATCGCCTCGACGGTCTCTCATTCGCCGCCGCCGCCTTTACCAATCTTACCCGTGACCATCTCGACTATCACGGCGACATGGACTCCTACCGTGCCGCCAAGGACCGGCTGTTTGTAGAGCTGCTGGCGCCGGGCGGAACCGCGGTGCTCAACGCCGACAGCCCGGAATACGCCCGGCTCGTGGGGCTCGTTCGCGCAGGAGGCCACAAAGTCATTGCCTTTGGCATCAACCGGACGGCCGATCTGCGGCTCGTCTCCCGGCTGCCGCGCCGCGATAGGCAGCGGGTCGGTCTCTCCCTCTACGGCGAGGCGCACGATATCGAGCTGAAGCTGATCGGCGACTTCCAGGCGCTGAATGTGCTTGCCGCGCTTGGCCTGGCGCTCGCCACCGGCAGTGAATTGGCGCGCGCGGTCGCCGCGCTGCCGGCGCTGACCACCGTGCCGGGGCGGATGCAGCTGGTCGGCGAGACGAAGGGCGCGTCCGTCTTTGTCGATTACGCGCACACGCCCGACGCGCTTGCCACGGTGCTGGCCGCCTCGCGCCCGCATGCGGAGGGTCGGCTCATCCTCGTGTTCGGCGCCGGCGGCGACCGCGACACCGGCAAGCGTCCGCTGATGGGTCAGGTCGCCACCGAAAAAGCCGATCTCGTCTATGTCACCGACGACAATCCGCGCACTGAGATCGCTGCTGCGATTCGCCGTGCGATCCTCGCCGCAGCGCCCGGCGCCATCGAGATCGGCGACCGGCGTGAGGCGATCGGCGCCGCGATCGCGGCGCTTCGGCCCGGTGACGTGCTCGTCATCGCCGGCAAGGGCCATGAGAGCGGGCAGATCGTCGGCCGCGAAACCCTGCCCTTCGACGATGTCGTGGTCGCGCGCGAAGCGATCGCGGGACGGGGCGCGTGATGCTCCAGGCGCGTCATTGGTTGTGGCGCCGCAACGTTACGGCTATGCGTAGCGACACCTTTGCCGGTGCCGTCTCGACGTCCGCCGAACCTCAACGATAAAGACGATAATGCTTTATCTGCTGCTTTCTCCGCTTGCCGACGAGTTTCATGCTCTCAACCTGTTTCGCTACATCACCTTTCGCGCGGGTGGGGCTGTATACACCGCGCTGTTGATCAGCTTTATTTTTGGCCCGCGGATGATCGCCTGGCTCAAATCCAAGCAGGGCGAAGGTCAGCCGATCCGCGAAGACGGCCCCGAGAGCCACCTGTTGCGCAAAAAGGGCACGCCGACGATGGGCGGCTTCCTCACCCTCTTGGCGGTGACGATTTCGACCTTGCTGTGGGCTGATCTGGCGAACGCCTATGTCTGGACCGCGCTGCTGGTGACGGTCAGCTTCGGGCTGATCGGCTTTCTCGACGATTATCGCAAGCTAACCCGCCGCTCGCATCGCGGTGTGCCCGGCAAGATCAAGCTTCTGCTTGAAATTGTCATCGCCGTGGTCGCTTGCGTCGCGCTAGCGGCGTACATCCACCAGCCTTTCGCCAACACAGTCGCGGTGCCGTTTTTCAAGAATGCGCTGCTCGATCTCGGCTGGTTCTTCGTGCCGTTTGGCGCCTTGGTCATTGTCGGGGCGTCGAACGCGGTCAACCTGACCGATGGGCTCGATGGGCTGGCGATCGTGCCGACGATGATCGCGGCCGGGTGCTTTGCGTTTATCGCCTACATGGTCGGCAATCTGAATTTCGCGACCTATCTGCAACTGCATCACATCCCGCATGCCGACGAGCTCGGCGTGTTCTGTGGCGCGATGGTCGGCGCGAGTCTTGGCTTCCTGTGGTTCAACGCGCCGCCGGCCATGGTCTTTATGGGCGATACCGGGTCGCTGTCGCTGGGGGGCGCCTTGGGTGCGATCAGCGTCATCACCAAGCAAGAGCTGGTGCTGGCGATCGTCGGCGGGTTGTTCGTCCTCGAGGCGGTGTCGGTCATCGTCCAGGTCGCGAGCTTCAAATTGACCGGCCGCCGAGTCTTTCGCATGGCCCCGCTGCACCACCATTTCGAGCAGAAGGGTTGGGAAGAGCCGACCGTTGTCATCCGCTTTTGGATCATCGCCGTGATCCTGGCGATCGCCGGGCTCGCGACCTTGAAACTGCGGTAAGCGCGATGATCGTCGTGCCCGGCTTTGAAGGTCGCAAGGTTGCCGTTCTCGGTCTTGCGCGCTCGGGTCGTGCGGCGGCGAGCGCGCTCAAGGCCGGCGGCGCCGACGTGCTGGCCTGGGACGACAACGAAAAGACCCGCGCTGCGGTTGTCGGCGAAGTTCCGCTGGGGGATTTGACCGCGATCGACTGGCACGGCTTCGCAGCATTGATGTTGTCACCGGGCATTCCGCACAGTTTTCCCGAACCGCACCCGGCAGTCGCAGCTGCTCGCAGGGCCGGGGTACCAATCCTCGGCGATATCGAGCTGCTCGGCCGCGCCCAGCCCCTTGCGCGCTATATCGGCATCACCGGCACCAATGGCAAATCGACGACGACCGCGCTGATCGGCCACATCCTGGGCCAGGCCGGAAAGACCGTTGAGATCGGCGGCAATCTCGGCCCGCCCGCGCTCGGTCTCGCACCGCTCGTCAAGGACGGGACTTATGTCCTCGAGCTGAGTTCGTTCCAGCTCGAGCTGGTGACGTCGCTCGCCTTCGATATTTCGGTGTTGCTCAACGTCACGCCCGATCACCTGGACCGACACGGTGACATGGACGGCTACATCGCCGCCAAGAAGCGCATCTTCGCGCGCCAGGGCGAAGGTAGCGCTGCCATAGTCGGCATTGACGATTCGATCTGCCGAGACATCGCCGAAGCGTTGCGCCGCGACGGCAAGGCGCGGGTCATACCGATCTCGGTGCAGGCGAAAGCGCTGGGCGGCGTTTATGTCGAGTCGGGGTGGCTGGTTGACGCGCTGGAGGGATCGCCGCGGCGGGTTTTCGAACTGGCCGCGGCGCCGCGTCTCCCGGGAACGCACAACGCGCAGAATGTCGCCGCCGCCTACGCCGTCGCGCGGCAGGCCGGGCTGTCGCCAGAGACGGCGATCGCCGGCATTCACACTTTCCCCGGCCTGGCGCATCGTCAAGAACTGGTAGATACGATCGAGGGGGTACGCTATATCAACGATTCGAAGGCCACGAATGCCGACGCCACCGAAAAGGCGCTGGCGTGCTATCCGGCGATCTACTGGATCGCCGGCGGCCTTCCCAAGGCAGGAGGGATCACGCCGCTCGCGCCGTACTTCACGCGCTTGCGGCACGCCTTCCTGATCGGCAACGCCACGGGGGAGTTTGCGGCGACGCTCGACGGCAAGGTCCCATACTCGCGCTGCGGCGACCTCGCGACAGCGCTCAAGGCGGCTTCTGAGCTGGCGCGAGGCGACCATGTGCCTGACGCGGTGGTGCTGTTGTCGCCCGCCTGCGCCTCCTATGACCAGTTCCCCAATTTCGAGGTGCGCGGCGACACCTTCCGCCGCCTCGTCGGCGAGTTGCCGGGGGCGCATCGATGAGGTTTGCCCGCATCGACCAGAGCCCAGTGGCGCGATGGTGGTGGACCGTCGATCGCTGGAGCCTCGGCGCGCTGATGGCGCTGATCGCGATCGGTGCGGTCTTGAGCATGGCGGCGAGCCCCGCGGTCGCGGTGCGGATCGGCTACGACCCGCTGCATTTCGTCAAGCGCCACTTGGCGGCGGTGCCGATATCGCTGGCGATCATGTTCCTGGTATCGCTGCTGCCGCCGCGCAAGGTCCGCCGCGCCGCCTTCGTGCTGTTCGCCATCGCGATGGTGATGCTGATCGCGACATTGGTGATCGGCGTTGAGGTCAAGGGCGCGCGCCGCTGGATCGGCATCGCTGGCATGCCGGTGCAACCTTCGGAGCTGGTCAAGCCGACATTCGCCATCGTCGCCGCTTGGCTCTTCGCCGAGACGCGGCGCAACCCCGCCTTTTATGGCAACTGGATTTCGGCCGGGCTGTTCGTCGTGATCTTGGCGGTTCTGGTCAAGCAGCCCGATTTCGGCATGGCGATGGTGGTCGCCACTGTGTGGTTCGCCCAGTTTTTCATGGCCGGGCTTCGCTTCTACTGGCTCGGCATCGGCCTGGTCGGTGGTGCGTCGATGCTCTTTGCCGCTTATGAGTGGCTTCCGCACGTCACCGACCGGATCAACCGCTTCCTCGACCCCAGCGCTGGCGATTCCTACCAGGTGCGTCGCTCGCTCGAAGCCTTCATGGGCGGCGGGCTGTGGGGCAAGGGTCCCGGCGAGGGGACGGTGAAGGACGTGTTGCCTGACGCGCATGCCGATTTCGTCTTTGCCGTAGCGGGCGAGGAATTTGGCCTCGTCGCCTGCGTCCTGATCGTCGGGTTGTTCGCGTTCATCGTGCTGCGCGGGTTCTCCCGGTTATTGCAGGAGCAGGACCAGTTCGTGCTGCTGGCCGCGACCGGCCTCCTGATCCAGTTCGGGCTGCAGGCGGCGGTCAACATGGCCTCGGCTTTGCGTCTGATCCCGACCAAGGGGATGACGCTACCGTTCTTGAGCTATGGCGTGTCGTCGATGCTGGCCCTGGCGCTCGGCATGGGAATGCTGCTCGCGTTGACGCGACGGCGATTGGGCGGAGACGAATTGTGAGGCCGGTCTATGTGCTCGCCGCGGGCGGCACCGGCGGACACCTGTTCCCGGCCGAGGCGGTGGCGCGCATCCTCGTCGAAAGCGGCGCTGTGGTGCATCTTTTGACCGATGGCCGCGCGGACGCGTTTGCCGACCGGGTGCCGGGAGTGACGATCGATCGGGTGCGCGCCGGCAGGCTCGGCGGCGGCCCGTTGAACGCCGCCTATGGGCTGGCTGAGCTTGCGGTCGGCGTCGTCCAGGCGCGACGTCTCTTGCGCCGGTTGAAGCTGGCAGTGGTTGTCGGTTTCGGCGGCTATCCGTCGGTGCCGACGATGCTGGCGGCGACTCAGCTTGGCTTGCCGACGCTGATCCACGAGCAGAATGCGGTGTTCGGTCGCGCCAACCGGCTGCTGGCACCGCGGGCCCGCCGCATCGCCACTGGATTTGCCGAGACAATCGGGCTGCGTCCGGCCGACCGTGCCCGCGCGATTTACACGGGCAACCCGGTGCGCCCGGCGATCCGGGCGATCGGCGCGGTCGCTTATGTCCCGCCGGCCGGCGACGGGCCGATCGAGCTGCTGGTGGTCGGCGGCAGCCAGGGCGCGCGGTTTTTCGGCGAAATCGTGCCGGCGGCCCTGGCGGCGTTACCGGTAGAGCTGCGGGCGCGGCTGCATGTCGCCCAGCAGGCGCGGCCTGAGGACAATGTCGCGGTCGGCGGCGCGCTGCTCGCTCTTGGCGTCCCGGCCGAGGTCAGAATCTTTTTCGACGACATGCCGGCGCGGTTGCAGCGCGCGCACCTGGTGATCTGCCGGGCCGGCGCCTCGACCATCGCCGAGCTGAGCGCTTCCGGCCGTCCGGCGCTGCTGGTGCCCTACCCGTACGCGATGGACGACCACCAAAGCGCCAACGCCCGCGCCTTTGCCGAGGCGAAGGCCGGCTGGACGGTGGCGCAAAGCGAGCTGACGTCCGCCGCGCTTACCGACCGTCTCGCGGCGCTGCTCGCCGATCCGGCAGAGCTTGCCGCGGCGGCGGCGGCATCGCGCCGCTTCGCCCGCGACGATGCCGCCGAGCACCTCGCCGGCTTGGCCCAGAGCCTTGCCCCCGGGCATAACGGCGGCAGACTGGAGCGTGCGGCATGAGATCGCTGCCGCAAGGCTTAGGCCTCATCCATTTCGTCGGCATCGGCGGCATCGGCATGAGCGGCATCGCCGAGGTGCTGCATAATCTCGGCTACAAGGTGCAGGGCAGCGACGTCGCCGAGGGCGGCAACACCCATCGTCTCGCCGCGCTCGGCGTTCGCATCATGGTCGGCCACAAGGAGGAAAACCTCGGCGCCGCCGAGGTCGTCGTCGTCTCCTCGGCGATCAAAGGCGATAACCCGGAGATCGCCGCGGCACGGGCCCACCGCATTCCCATCGTCCGCCGCGCCGAGATGCTCGGCGAGTTGATGCGCCTCAAATGGGCGATCGCGGTCGCCGGCACCCACGGCAAGACCACAACCACCTCGTTGATCGGCGCGGTTCTGGAGACGGCGCAGCTCGACCCGACCGTGATTAATGGCGGGATTATCAACGCCTACGGCACCAACACCCGCCTCGGCGCCAGCGACTGGATGGTGGTCGAGGCCGATGAGAGCGACGGCACCTTCACCCGGCTGCCGGCGGCGATCGCGGTGGTCACCAATATCGACCCTGAGCATCTCGACCATTACGGCGAGTTCGCCGCATTGCAGCAGGCATTCGACAGTTTCGTCGCCAACATCCCGTTCTACGGCTTCGCGGTCATGTGCATCGACCACCCGGTCGTGCAAGGCATGGTCGCGCGAGTGACCGAGCGGCGCATCCTCACCTACGGCTTCAGCCCGCAAGCCGATATCCGCGCCACCAATCTCCGCCTAGCCGATGGCGGCACGCGCTATGACGTGGTGATTGCCGACCGGATCACCGGCAAGATGCGGACGATCCGCGATCTGTTCCTGGCGATGTACGGCGAGCACAATGTGCAGAATTCGCTGGCGGCGATCACGGTCGCCGCCGAGCTGAAGCTGGGCGACGCGGTGGTGCGGGCGAGCCTGCGGAATTTCAAGGGTGTGCGCCGCCGCTTCACCAAGACCGGTGACTGGAATGGCGTCGCGATCATCGACGATTACGGCCACCATCCGGTCGAGATCGCCGCCGTGTTGAAGGCGGCGCGGGCGATCACCGCCGGCAAGGTCATCGCCGTGGTGCAGCCGCATCGTTACACCCGCCTCGCGGATTTGTTCGAAGGGTTCTGCACCTGCTTCAACGACGCCGACACGGTGCTGGTGGCCGATGTCTACGCGGCCGGCGAGACGCCGATCGAGGGCATCGACCGCGCCGCGCTGATCGCCGGGCTCGCGGCGCACGGTCACCGTCATGTCGAGGCGCTCGCGACCTCGTCCGCGCTGGCGCCGGCGGTGCGCGGGCTGGCCAAGTCCGGTGACATGGTGGTTTGTCTCGGTGCCGGCTCGATCACCAATTGGGCAAACGCGCTGCCGGCGGAGTTGGCCGAGCTTGAGGCAGCCTCGCGGAGCCGGGTCGCATGATGGCGCCCGCGGAAGCCTCGATGCCGGCGCTGATCGACCGCCTGCCCAAAGTGCGCGGCCGCCTCACCGCCGACGCGCCGATCGGACCGATGACCTGGTTTCGGGTTGGCGGCCCGGCCGAGGTGCTGTTCCGCCCTGCAGATGCGGCCGATCTCGCGGATTTCCTCAAAGCGCTGTCGCCCGACATCCCGGTCACGGCGATCGGCGTCGGCTCAAATCTGCTGGTCCGCGACGGCGGGATCCCGGGGGTGACGATCCGGCTTGGCCGCGGTTTTGCCGAGATCGCGGTCGAGGGCGACACGGTTCGCGCCGGGGCCGGCATGCTCGACCTCAACGTTGCGCTCACCGCCGCCGAGGCCGGGATCGCCGGGCTCGAATTCCTCTCCGGCGTTCCCGGGACGATCGGCGGCGGCCTCAGAATGAATGCCGGCGCCTATGGCAGCGAGATCAAAGATGTGCTGGTTGAGGCGGTGGCGGTTGACCGCAGCGGGGCGATCCATCGTATGCCGGCCGCCCAGCTGGGTCTTTCTTATCGCCATTCCGCGGCGCCGGAGGATTGGATTTTTGTCGGCGCTATCCTCCGTGGGAGGCTGGGCGAGAAGCAGGAAATAGCCCAACGGATGACCGAGATTCAGGCGGCGCGCGAAGCCTCGCAACCCATCCGCTCGCGCACCGGTGGCTCAACCTTCGCCAACCCGCCGGGCCATCAGGCCTGGCAGTTGATCGACGCCGCCGGCTGCCGCGGCCTCGTGCGCGGCGGCGCAACTGTCTCCGAAAAGCACACCAATTTCCTCATCAACACCGGGACGGCCAGCGCCGCCGACATCGAGGGGCTAGGCGAAGAGGTGCGGCGGAGGGTCCATGCCCAATTCGGCATTGTGCTCGAATGGGAAATCCGCCGCGTCGGCCGCCCGCTCCCGGGCTGGCAGGCGGAGGAGGGCTCATGCGCCAGCTGAGGCGGCCCCGAGTTGCTCAGCCGCGCCGCCGGCGGTTGCCGCGCGATCTGCGGCGCGTGGCGCTGTGGGGGGCTCCGGTGGCGCTCATTGTCGGGATCGGCGCGGGCGCCGTGCTGAGCGGCTGGTCGCCGGGGCGGAGCTCCGGGCATGACCTGACCTCGGCGCTGCTGTCGGCGACCGGCGCACTGGGACTGACCGTCGACGATATCGAGGTCGAGGGACGAACCACCACCGATACTGCGACTATCCTCGCCGCGCTTGGCGCCCATGCCGGCACGCCGATCCTCGCGGTCAACCCGGCACACGCCAAGGAGCAGCTGGAGGCTCTGCCCTGGGTGCGCTCGGCGGCGATCGAACGCCGTCTGCCGGGCACGATCTTCGTCCGCCTCGTCGAGCGCAAGCCGCTCGCGGTATGGCAGCACGACATGAAGCAGGAGCTGATCGACCGTGACGGCACTGTCATTCCGGTCAGCGATCTGTCGCGCTTCGCCAACCTTCCGACCGTGGTCGGCGGCGACCAAGCGCGTCATGGCGCGGCCGATCTGATCGACTTGCTGTCGAGCGAACCCGATCTCGCGGCGCGCGTCACCGCCGCGATCCTGGTTGGCGACCGGCGTTGGAACCTGCGCATCGATAACGTCATCGAGGTGATGCTGCCCGAGGACGATGCGGCCAGCGCCTGGGCCAGGCTCGCCAAGCTCGAGCGCATCAACCGGCTGTTGCAGCGCGATGTGCGGACGGTCGATATGCGCCTGCCCGACCGGCTGGTGATGCGCGTCAACGACCCGGCGAAGGATCCGATGCCGGCGAAGAAAACCCATCCTCAGGGGAAAAGCACATGAGGGGGCTGACGACTGCCGCCAAGCTCCGTCCCGGCGGCTCGAACAAGGGCGGTTCGGGGAACGGCGCAACGCCGCGGCAGCGCCCGCTGCCGGTACGACCGCGTGGCAGCCTCATCGCCGGCATTGATATCGGCTCGACCAAGATCTGTTGCTTCATCGCCCGGGTCGACGGCACCGAGCCGCGCATCCTCGGGATCGGCCATCAAGTCTCGCGCGGCATGAAGGGCGGAAAGGTCGTCAATTTGGACGAGGTCAGCGATTCGATCCGCACCGCGGTGCACGCGGCCGAGGAGATGGCCGGCGAGACGATCGATCAGGCGGTCGTCAGCCTTTCCGCCGGGTTCGGCGCTTCGCGCATGGTCAAGGCCGAGATCGGCATCGGGGGGCGGGAGATCAGCGACGGCGATCTGCGCCATGTGCTGGAGCGCGGCTACGCGATGCGCGACACCGGCGACCGCCAGGTGATCCATTCTTTCCCGGTAGGGTTCTCGATCGATGACAGCCGCGGTATCCGCGACCCGCGCGGCATGATCGGCACGAGGCTTGGGGTCAATATGCATGTCGTCACCGCCTCCGCGGCCGCGGTGCGCAATCACAGCGCTGCCGTGGCGCGGGCGATGCTCGGGGTCGATACTTTTGTCGTCAGCCCCTACGCCTCCGGTCTCGCCTGCCTCGTCGAAGACGAAATGAACCTCGGCGTCACCGTCATCGATATGGGCGGCGGCACGACGACGATCGGCGTCTTTGTCGGCGGCAATCTGGTGTTCACCGACGTGGTTCCGGTGGGTGGCACACATGTCACCAACGACATCGCCCGCGGCCTGTCGACGCCGCTGGCCCATGCCGAGCGCATGAAGGCGCTGTTCGGCAGCGCCATCGCCTCGACCCTCGATGAGCGCGAGCTGATCGCGGTGCCGCAGATCGGCGAGGAAGAAGACGGGCACGCCAAGCACGTGCCCAAATCGATGCTGGTCAGCATCATCGCGCCGCGCGTCGAGGAGACTTTCGAGATGGTGCGTAACCGTCTCGAAGCCGGCGGCTCGGACAAGATCGCCGGGCGCCGCGTGGTGTTGACCGGCGGCGCCTGCCAGCTTCATGGGGTGCGCGAGCTCGCCGGACTCATTCTCGACAAGCAGGTGCGAATCGGTCGCCCCTTGCGGGTCAAGGGGCTCGCCGAATCGACGCACGGGCCGGCGTTTTCGACCGCCGCCGGGCTGCTCCATTTCGCGATGTCGGAACGCGCCGAGAAGCCGCGGCCGGCACGCCGCGCGGGAGGCGGCGTCTTCGGGCGTGTGTCGCAGTGGGTCCGGGAGAATTTTTGAGGCCGTGTTTGATTTTTTCCTGGCCCCGGGTATAGCGATTGGGGCAAATCGCGTAGAGTCGCTGGGGCGTCAGCGGATTTGTGCCGGGGAGCAACGGCCGATCGTGCCGGGATCCGCAGCGATCGCAGCTAGAGGGAGCCGGCACCTGGCCGGAGGGAATTCGCAGCCGCGCGGTGCGTGGAGGGCAGCACGATGATCAATTTGAGTATCCCGAAAGACGAGCAGGAGCTTAAGCCCCGCATCACCGTCATCGGGGTCGGCGGCGCCGGCGGGAACGCGGTCAACAACATGATCCGGGCCAACCTCATCGGCTGCGAGTTCATCGCCTGCAATACCGATGCGCAGTCGCTGCATTTGTCGACCGCGCCGCGCAAGATACAGCTTGGCATCGGCGTCACCCGCGGGCTCGGCGCAGGCTCACGGCCGGATGTGGGACGCGCGGCAGCCGAGGAGGCGATCGACGACATTCTCGAATCGCTGCAGGGCTCGAACATGGTGTTCATCACCGCCGGAATGGGCGGCGGCACCGGCACCGGCGCGGCCCCGGTCATCGCCCGCATCGCCCGCGAATCGGGCATCCTCACCGTCGGCGTCGTCACCAAGCCGTTCCATTTCGAGGGCGTCCATCGGATGCGCACCGCCGAGGCGGGGATCGAGGAGCTGCAAAAATTCGTCGACACGCTGATCATCATTCCCAACCAGAACCTGTTTCGCGTCGCCAATGAGCGCACGACCTTCGCCGATGCGTTCAAAATGGCCGACGACGTGCTTCATGCCGGGGTGCGCGGGGTCACCGATCTGATGGTGATGCCGGGGCTTATCAACCTCGACTTCGCCGATATCCGCACCGTCATGAGCGAGATGGGCAAGGCGATGATGGGCACCGGCGAAGCCGAGGGCGAACGCCGCGCCGTCGATGCGGCCGAAGCCGCGATCTCGAACCCACTCCTCGAAGACGTGTCGATGAAGGGCGCGCGTGGCGTCCTCATCAACATCACCGGTGGCCTCGACATGACGTTGTTCGAAGTCGATGAGGCCGCCAATCGCGTGCGCGAGGAAGTCGATCCCAACGCCAACATCATTTTCGGCTCGACCTTTGACGAGAAGCTCTCCGGCAAGATGCGGATCTCGGTCGTCGCCACCGGCATCGACGGCGACGCACCGCAGGGCGAACGCCAGCCGACGCTGGTCACGCGCAGTCCGGCCGACACCACGTTGCGCAGCGGCGGCCCCGGCTACACCCAGCCGATCCTAACGCAGAACGCGGGCCCGGCGCCGCGCACCGAAGCGCTAGCCGAACCCCCGCCGCCGGCGGCCGAAGCCGCCGAGAGCGCCGCGGTGCGGAGCGGTGCCTTTATCGCGCCGAGGCCGGTTGATCCCGGAACGCCGCGCCAGGTGCCGCTGACCCATCCGGCGGTGCAGTCGCCGGCCACGGACCCGGCGCGCCAGCGCGGCCGGGGCCCTAGCCTCATCGAGCGGGTCACCGGCGTTGGCCGCCGGGCGATGCCGCCGGCCGCGGCGCCCGCACCGGCTCCAGCTCCGGTCGCAGCGGCGCGGCCGGTAGCCCCGCCGGCTCAGCCGCCGCGCCCGGCGCAACAGCCCCGGCTCGCGCCGCTCGAGCCGGAAGAGCGCACCGGCAACAGCAAGGAAGACGATCTACTCGACATTCCGGCGTTCTTGCGCCGGCAGGCCAACTAACGCGCCTGGCGATCGGACCCTCGCAGTCTTCGTGACATGGGCTGGGCGCCGAAGCTCGCCGGCTGGGCGGTGGCCGTGCCGGTGTGGTTTGCCGCCGCGTCGGTGTCGGCTGCCGATCTGCAATGGAGTCCTTTTCGCTCGCCAGAGCATGGCTTTGCGGCCGATTTCCCCGGCTCTCCGGCGCTGACCACCAGCGGCACGCCGGACAAGGACAAGATGGTGCAGTACGAGTTCCAAACCGCGATCGGCACAGATTATGCCTACGAGATAGCGGTGCTCGAGTTCAGCGCCGGGTACGCGGCGCCGGCGGCCACTGCGGAAATCTATGACAAGCTGGTTCAGGGCTATGCCAATGGCAGCAACTCAACCCTCCGAACCCAGCACCCTCGGACTATCGCTGGGCAGCCGGGGATCGAAGCGGTCAGCGACGACGACAAGAACGACATGCACCATCTGATCGATCTAGTGATCGCCAATGACAGGGTTTACATCGTTGTTTCGGCCGGCCCCAAAGGCCACGAGACGAGCCCCGAGGCGATCCGCTTCCGCGACTCGTTTGCGTTCATTGGCAAATAGGCTTGGAGGTGGATTGGGGCTAAGCCTCACGCGGGCCGCCAGCTTGCGTGTAACATATTGATTATATGTATATAATTCGATGGAAGAGACGTAACAAACTGCAATAAAGAGTGATTTGTGACGAAAGCGCGGTCCCGGCAAGCTTGTGCATCGGGGTCGTAGCAATACGAAATGGGGTTGTGGTGGGGGACAAGGGTTATATCAGGCAGCGAACGCTGGCGAGCACGGTAACGTGCCGCGGCATCGGTTTGCACGGCGGAGACCGTATCGCGATGGCGTTGCGGCAGGCAGCGCCCGATACCGGGATCGTGTTCCGACGCACTGACGCCGACGTGTCGATCCCGGCGGTCTGGAGCAGCGTCGTCGAGGGCTCCCTGTGCACCATGCTGTCGAACGGCGAGGGCGTCGAAATCAGAACGGTCGAGCATTTGATGGCCGCGCTGAGGGGCTGTGGCATCGACAATGCAATCGTCGAGGTCGACGGGCCGGAAGTGCCGGCGATGGATGGCAGCGCCGCGCCGTTTGTCGCGATGATCGAGCGCGCCGGGACGATTGTCCAGGACCGGCCGCGTCGCGCGATCAAGGTGCTGAAGCCGGTGCGCATCCACAGCAATGGCGCGACCGCGTCGCTGTTGCCCGATCACGGGTTCTCGATGAGCTTCGAGATCGATTTCGACAATCCGATGATCCGCCGCCAGGACATGGCGATGTCGTTCGAGCCGGACACCTTCAAGTCCGAGCTGAGCCGAGCCCGGACCTTTGGGCTGTTCGAGGATGTCGTGCGGTTGCAGGCAGCGGGTCTTGCCCTCGGCGGATCGCTCGACAATGCGGTGGTGATCAGTGGAGACCGCGTGCTGAACAAGGGCGGACTGCGCTTCGCTGACGAGTTCGTCCGCCACAAGCTGCTTGACGCCTACGGCGACCTCTACCTCGCCGGCGGTGAGATGATTGGCTATTTCCAGGGCTCGCGCTCGGGCCATGCTCATACGCGGCGACTGCTCGCCGCGTTGTTCGCCGATCCCAGCGCGTGGTGCGCGACGACGCTCGCGCCCGCCGATCCACTGCCCGCTATGGCCTGGCCGCAAAGCGCGCACCGCGCCGTCGCCTGAGGAATTCCTGCAGTATCTGGGCGGCGCGACGATCCGTGCTATAAGCCGGATCGCAACCGCGCGCGTATAATCGAGACCATGACACCGCTCATGCCTTCGCCGTTCCAGTTCGGCGTCGCGTTACTGTTGCTGGCGTTAGCCGGCTGTGGCGGCGCCGCCAAGAACCAGGCCTATATCGAAAAGCCGGTGGACGAGCTTTACAACAACGCGATGGATCAGCTCGCCGACGACGATTTCAGCAAGGCGGCCAATACGTTCACGCTGGTCGAGAGCCAGCATCCCTATTCGGTGTGGGCGACCAAGAGCCAGATCATGGAGATCTACGCCGACTACCAGAACGGCAAGTATGACGATGCGATCATCGCCGCGGACCGCTTCATTCAGCTGCATCCTGGCAATGCCGATATCGCCTACGCCTATTACGTCAAGGCGATCTGCTATTACATCCAGATCACCGATGTCGGCCGCGACCAGAAGACGACTGAATTGGCGGTCAAGGCGCTGGACGACGTCGTGCGCCGCTTTCCGGACAGCAAATATGCCCGCGACGCCAAGCTGAAGCTCGACTTCACCCACGATCACCTCGCCGGCAAGGAGATGGAGATCGGTCGCTATTACCTAAACAAGGGCGAATACCTAGCGGCGATGAACCGGTTCAAGCGGGTGATCGACAATTACCAGACGACGACGCATGTGCCCGAAGCGCTCGAGCGCCTCGTCGAATGCGATTTGGCGCTGGGTCTTATCAACGAAGCGAAGCAGAATGCGGCGGTGCTCGGCTACAACTATCCCGGCAGCCATTGGTACGAGAACGCCTATGCGCTGGTCGGTGGCAACCTCGCCCCCGGTCAGCCGCAGAAGGGCTGGTTCGGCAGCCTGGTTGGGAACGTTTTCTGAGCCGGCAAGACATAACAAAACTCAAGTATTGCTCGGTGTCACGGTGAGCTATGTCCGCCCGTGCTCGACAGGTTGGCGTTCTCGGGGTGCCGCTGACGTGGCGCTTTCGCGCGGGGTCGGGGTTCTGGCGGCAAACGTGAAACAGAGGGGAGGATGTGTCGAATGTTGAAGCGGCTGGTAGCCCTAGCGCTCGTTGTCGCGACCGCCGGGTTTGTCGGCGCCGCGTTTGCGGCCGATCAGCCGGCGATTACCGGCCTTTATCTGACCACGCACTATCCGGCGCTAACGGTCAAGGCGGGTGAAACGGCGACGGTCGATCTCTCGGTGCACAATTACAAGCTGCCGCCGCAAGAGCTCTCCCTCTCGGTGCCGGACGTCGCTTCGGGCTGGAAAGCGACGATCCTCGGCGGCGGCCAGCCGGTCGCGGCGGTTGAGGTCGCGCCCGATTCCGACGAGCGGTTGCAGTTGCGGCTCGAGCCGCCGACCGGCGCCGGCCCCGGTGACTATCACTTCACCGTCGAGGCCAAGGGCGGCAATCTGGACCAGAAGCTGCCGATCACCGTCACCGTCGGCCAAGAGGTGCCGGCCAAGCTCAAGCTCACCACCAGCTTTCCCGATTTGCGCGGCACCGCGACGACCGCCTTCAAATACCGGGTCAGCGTCACCAATGACAGCGGCCGCGACACGACGCTTAACCTCTCGGCCGATGCGCCGAAGAATTTCCAAGTCACCTTCACCGAGGCCTTTGGCTCGCAGCAGCTGACCAGCATCCCGATCGAGGCGGGCAAATCGAAGGACATCGATGTCGCGTTGACCATCCCGCGCGAGACCCCGGCCGGTGGTTACAAGCTGTCGGTTCACGCCAAGACAGAGCAGGCCAGCGCCGACTTACCGCTGACCCTCACTATTATCGGCCAGCCGCGCCTGACGCTGTCGGGCGTCAATGGCCGGCTTTCGGGCAATGCCTATGCCGGGCAGGAAAGCGAGCTCACCGTTGTCCTGCACAATGACGGCAGCGAGGCGGCGCACGACATCGAATTGTCGGCGACGACCCCCGACCAGTGGAAAGCCGTCTTCGAGCCGAAGACTGTGCAGCAGCTCGCCGCCGGCGCCGAGCAGGAAGTCAAAGTGACCCTGACCCCGTCGCCGCGCGCGATCGCCGGGGACTACCAGGCGACATTCCGCGCCAGCGCCACCGGCGGCATCTCCGAATCGGCGAATTTCCGCATCACCGTGCTGACCTCGACTTTATGGGGCGCGCTCGGCATCGCAATCATCGCCGTCGCGCTGCTCGTCGTGGTCTTCGTCGTCGCCCGCTTCGGCCGCCGCTAGCGGCGAGACACGCTATGGCGGGCGAAATCGTCATCCGCGCGGAGGCACTGACCAAGCGCTACGGCGCCAACCTGGCCGTCGATCACGTCGATTTCGAGGTCGCGGCAGGGGAAATCGTCGGCATCCTCGGGCCCAACGGCTCCGGCAAGACGACGACGATACTGATGCTCCTGGGTCTCACCGAGCCGAGCAGCGGCCGCGCCGTGGTGGCCGGGTTCGACCCGCTGCGCGATCCGCTCGCGGTGAAACGCCGGGTCGGCTACCTACCGGACCAGATCGGCTTTTACGACCGCATGTCGGCACGTGACAACCTCGCCTACACCGCGCGTCTCGCGGGCCTCTCGCGGCACGAGATCGACGAGCGTTTTGCCGAAGCGATCGACCGGGTCGGTCTTGGCTATGCCGCCAACGCCCGCGTCAGGACCTTTTCCCAGGGCATGCGGCAGCGGCTCGGCCTCGCCGAGATCCTGATGAAGCGGCCAAGTGTTGCCGTGCTCGATGAGCCGACCACGGCGCTCGATCCGCATTCGACCCAGGAATTCCTGAATATGGTCCGCCGATTGAAGGCCGACGGCACCGCGGTCCTGCTGTCCTCGCATCACCTCGACCAGGTGCAGAGCGTGTGCGATCGGGTGGCGCTGTTCAATCGCGGACGCATCGTACTTTCGGGTACGGTCACGGAATTGACCGCCCAGGTCCTTGGCGGGGGTCACGTCGTCGATGTCGAGGCGCGCGGCGCAGGCATCGCCGAGAAGCTTGCCGCCCTGCCGGGGGTGGTACGGCTACGCCCGGTCGGGCCGGATTGTTATCGCCTCGATTGCGAGCGTGACATGCGGGCGGAAATTTCGCGCCAGCTGGCCGGTTCGAACGAGCTGCTGGGGATCAGCATCGCCGCACCCAGCCTGACCGAGGTCTATTACCGATTTTTCGAGGGAGTGCGAGATGCCGCTCAGTAGCCGCCGCCACGGCTCGCCGTGGACTGGGCTCGGCACCGTGATCGCCAAAGAAGCAGCGGATCACCTAGGCAGCGTCCGCATGATCGTGATCGAGGTGCTGGTGTCGCTCACCGCGCTGGGCACGGCGTTTTTTGCGATCCGCACGATCCGGGAGACGATTGGCGAGAGCCCATTCCTGTTTTTGCGACTCCTGACCATGTCGCCGCCGCTTAGCCAGGACAGCGAGACCACGCTGCCATCGTTTATCGCGCTTCTCGGCTTCCTGATCCCATTGGTAGCGATCGGTCTCGCCTTCGACATGATCAACGGCGAGTTCAATCGCCGCACCTTGAGCCGCATTCTGGCTCAGCCGATCTATCGCGACGCGTTGCTGCTCGGCAAATTCCTCGCCGGGCTGCTCGCCTTGACGATCGGCCTCATCTCGTTGTGGTTGCTGCTGATCGGCCTCGGGTTGCTGTTGCTCGGCCTGCCGCCGAGCACCGAGGAAATGGTGCGGATGCTCGGTTTTCTGCTCGCGACGATCGCCTATGGCGGGGTTTGGCTGGCCCTGGCTCTATTGTTTTCCGTGCTGTTCCGCTCGCCGGCGACGGCGGTGCTGATCGCGCTCGGCACGTGGCTGGTATTTTCGCTGTTCTGGTCGTCGTTCATCACCGACATTCTGGCGGCGATGATCTCTGGGCCGCCGGAAGGTGTGCTGGGCCCTCGCCTCGCCTATCTCAACACCCAGCAGATCATCGACCGGCTGTCGCCCAACACGCTCTACGCTGAAATCGCGCTCGCCTTGTTGCAGCCGTCGACGCGAGCGCTGGGGCCGGTACTGATCAGCCAGCTGCAAGGCGCCTTGCTCGGCACGCCCTTGCCGGTGACGCAGAGTTTCATCTTGATCTGGCCACAGCTTACCGGCCTGCTCGCTGGGGTGATCGTGATTTTCGCCATTGCCTACGTCTGTTTTCAGCGTCAGGAGATTCGGGCGTAAAAGCACGCGTTCTTTCGCCGTGCAGGGCAAGCGGCGGGCATCACATCGCGCCGCGCTCTGGTAAACTGTCGCCAATGCTGCTCGCGTTGACCATCCGGGATGTTGTGCTGATCGACCGCCTTGCGCTCGCCTTTCGGCCGGGGCTTTGCGTGCTGACCGGCGAGACCGGCGCGGGGAAGTCGATTCTATTGGATGCGCTGGGCCTGGCGCTCGGCCGTCGCGCCGACGCCGCGTTGGTTCGCCCCGGGGCCGAGCAGGCCGTGGTCAGCGCCGAATTCGTCGTCGACAGCGCACACCCCGCCGCCGCGATCCTCGCCACGGCGGGGATCGCCCCCGACCTTGGCGGTGCCGTGATCCTGCGCCGCATTCTCGGCGTCGATGGGCGTAGCCGCGCCTTTGTCAACGACGAGCCTGCAAGCATCGCCCTCCTGCGCGAGCTCGGCGACAGCCTCGTCGAGATCCAAGGCCAGGGTGAGCAGCACGGCCTTTTCGACCCGGCGACGCACCGCGAATTGCTCGACGCCCTATCGGGCGGCGACACCGACGGGCTGAGTGACGCGTGGCGGGTTTGGCGCGACGCTCGGGAACAGGTGGCGGAGGCGGCGCGGGTGCTCGCCGCCAGCCGTGCCGAGGAAGATCTGTTGCGCCACGAATATGCCGAGCTCGACGCGCTGTCGCCCGAGGGTGACGAGGAAGACCGGCTCGTCGCTCGCCGCGTGCTGCTGCAGAACGCCGAGCGGCTCGGCGAGACCATCGTCGAGGCTATCGGTGAGATCGACGGCGAGAGCGGCGCGTTGGCGGCGTTGGCGCGTGCCCTGCGCCGTCTCACCCGCGTGGCTGATCGAGCTCAAGGCATGCTGGACGGTGCACTTGCGGCTGCCGAGCGCGCCGCCGCCGAGACCGAGGAAGCGCTGGCGGCGCTCACCGGCGCGGCACGCGCCCTGGAGCTCGATCCTGGCGAGCTCGAGCGGGTCGAGGAGCGGCTGTTCGCGCTGCGCGCGCTCGCCCGCAAGCACAACGTCGCGGTCGCCGACCTGCCGCTGCTGCGCGAGAAGATCGCCGAGCGACTCGCGACGATCGATGCCGGGGCCGAGGACGCTGTCCGCTGGGAACGCCTGGCCGCCCAGCGGCGCGAGGCGTACGTCGCCGCCGCGGTCGGAGTTACGCAGGCGCGCGAGCGCGCGGCGAAAAAGCTCGATGCCGCGGTCGCCGCCGAGCTGAAACCGCTGCGCCTCGACAAGGCGCGCTTCCGCACCGTGCTGACCCCGCTCGCCGAGCCGGATTGGGGCGAACATGGCCGCGAGCGCGCGCATTTCGAGGTCGCGACCAATCCCGGCGCTCCGTTCGGCCCGCTAGCGCGGATCGCCTCGGGCGGCGAGCTGTCGCGCTTCATGCTGGCGCTCAAGCTGGTGCTGGCCGGTGTGTCGTCGGTGCCGACCCTGATCTTCGACGAGGTCGATAGCGGCATTGGCGGGGCGGTCGCCGCCGCGGTCGGCGAGCGGTTGCAGCGCCTGGGCGCCAGCCTGCAGGTGCTCGTCGTCACCCATTCGCCACAAGTCGCGGCGCGCGGCGCGCATCACTGGCGGGTGGCGAAGCTGGAAGCGCAGAAGAGCGCCACCACCCGCGTCGAGGAGCTCGACCCCGACACGCGTCAGGAAGAGATCGCCCGCATGCTGTCGGGCTCGACGATCACCGCCGAGGCGCGCGCCGCCGCTAAAAGCCTCATCGCCGGGGCCCAGGTATGACCGCCGTCGGCAAGCTCACCGACGACCAAGCCGCCGCAGAACTTGAAAAGCTGGCTGCCGAGATCCTGCATCACGACCGGCTCTACTACACGAGTGACGCACCCGAGATCAGCGACGCCGAATACGACGAATTGCGCCGGCGCAATGCCGCGATCGAGGCGCGCTTTCCCAAGCTGATCCGTGCCGACAGCCCGTCGCGCCGGGTCGGCGCCGCACCGTCGACCGGCTTCGCCAAGGTCACGCATGCGGTGCCGATGCTGTCGCTGGAAAACGCCTTCGACGAGCAGGACGTGCGAGATTTCTTCGCGGGCATTCGCAATTTCTTTCGCCGGCCCGAGGACGTCGCCCGCGTCGCCGAGGACGCAATCGAAGTGATGGCCGAGCCCAAGATTGACGGGCTCTCGGCGGCACTGCGTTACGAGCAGGGCAGGCTGGTGCTCGGCGCGACCCGCGGCGACGGCGTCACCGGGGAGGATGTGACCGCCAACATCCGTACATTGGAGAGCGTGCCGAAACAGCTCGCCGGCAAGGGGTGGCCCGACATTCTCGAAATGCGCGGTGAAGTCTACATGGAGCGCGAGGGGTTCTTCGCTGTCAACGCCGAGCGCGAGGCTGCTGGCGAGCCGGTTTTCGCCAATCCGCGCAATGTTGCGGCCGGGTCGCTGCGCCAGCTCGATCCCGCGATCACCGCGCGCCGGCCGCTGAAATTCTTCGCCTATGCCTGGGGCGAGACCAGCGCGCCGTTCGCGGCGACCTATGCTGAGGCGCTCGCGTATTTCCGCGACTGGGGTTTCACGGTCAACGCGCGCTCGCGGCTTTGCCACGGGGTCGATGAGGTGCTCGCGGCCTATCATGAGATCGGCGCCGACCGCGCCCAATTGCCCTATGACATCGACGGGGTCGTCTACAAGGTCAACGATCTCGGCCTGCAGCAGCGTCTGGGGATGATTAGTCGCGCGCCGCGCTGGGCGCTTGCGCATAAATTCCCGGCGCAGCAGGCACAGACGGTGTTGAACGACATCATCATCCAGGTCGGGCGCCAGGGCTCCTTGACCCCGGTCGCGGTGCTGGAGCCGATCACCGTCGGCGGTGTTGTGGTGCAGCGCGCGACCCTGCACAACGAGGATGAGATCGCCCGCAAGGACGTGCGCATCGGCGACACGGTCATCGTCCAGCGCGCCGGCGACGTCATCCCGCAGATTGTCAGCATCGTGCCCGAGCGCCGGCCGAAGGATGCCAAGCCGTACCTGTTTCCCGACCACTGCCCGATCTGCGGCAGCCTCGCCGTGCGCGAGCCGGGTATCGTCGCGCGGCGCTGCACCGGCGGTCTCATCTGCGCCGCGCAGGTGGTCGAGCGACTGAGGCACTTCGTCGCCCGCGACTGCTTCGATATTGAGGGCATGGGGTCGAAGCACATCGCCGAGTTTTGGGAAGACGGGTTGATCCGCGGCCCCGGCGACATTTTCCGGCTGACCGCAGACCAGATCATGGGCCGCGAAGGCTGGGGCGAGACGAGCGCGCAAAAACTGATCGCCGCGATCGACGAACGGCGGCGGATTTCCCTGGATCGCTTCATCAACGCCCTCGGCATCCCGCAGGTCGGCCAGGCGACGTCGCGGCTCTTGGCGCGGCATTACCGCTCGCTCGACAATTGGCGGCGGGAGATGGAAGCGGCGCAGGATTTGGAGAGCCCCGGCTATGCCGGGCTGCTCGATGTGCACGGCATCGGCGTCGACATGGCCGCCGACATTGTCGGTTTCTTCGCCGAGCCGCATAACCGCGATCTGCTCGACGATCTGGCGCGCCAGGTGACGGTGGTCGATTACGAAGCGCCGGCACGCGCCTCGGCATCGCCGCTCGTCGGCAAGACGATCGTATTCACCGGGGGGCTTGAATCGATGAGCCGTTCGGAGGCCAAGGCCCGCGCCGAAGCTCTGGGCGCGAACGTGGCGAGCTCGGTCTCGGCCAAGACCAACTTCGTCGTCATCGGCGCCGATGCCGGTTCGAAGGCGACCAAGGCCGCCGCGCTCGGCGTGACGACGCTCGATGAGGCAGAATGGTTGCAGCTTGCCGGGGTGAGTGAGGTTGCGTGCTGAGCGCGGCTTTGGGGGTAAGGGGACAGCGTAGCGTGGCGGTTACCGAGACCTTTGATCTGTTCGGAATCGCGATCGGCGGCATCAAGTCAGTCGAGGATGATCGTTTCGATTCGATCAAGCTCGTCATCGGCGGTGATCTGGCGATCGAAGACGACGTAGTCGAGCCGTCTTTCGCCAACGCGCCGTTCTTTGTCGAATTCGGCGAGCCGGCCCGGCTCGACCCCAAGCGGGTCGGCCTTACTTGGGAAGTGCCGCCGCCGGTGCGTACCGGGTTGCGGCCCCTCTCCTCGCTCGGCGCGCTGCTTGTTCACCTCCTGCCGTTTCTGCTGCTGGTCACCTGGCCGACCGCGGTCAATGAGAGGCCGGCGCTTATCCCGATCCAGCTGGTTATTCAGGAACCGCCGCCCCCGCCGCCGACTCCCACGCCCGAGAAGCCGCAACCGCCCAAGCCGCCCGAGCAGGGAAGGCTCGCGTCAGAGGACATGGGTAACGTCAATCCGAAGACAACCGGCACGGCACCCACCCCTTCACCCCCGGCCCCGGGCGAAAAGCAGCCCAACCCGGCCGCGACCCAAGCCGCCGCCGCTGCGGCAGTCCCGCTGCCGCCACCGCCCCCACCCAACCCGGCCGCGACCCAGACCGCCGCCGCTGCGGCAGTCCCGCTGCCGCCACCGCCCCCACCCAACCCGGCGCCACCGAAGGAGCGCGCGCCGGTGCAGTTGCCAAAGCCGGCCGGCATCACCGCCCCGAAAACGCAAGATCCGCCGCAAGAGGCGCCCCATGCCGCCAAGTACGCCGGGCCGACGGCCAGCCGCGACGAGTACCTTGCCTATCTGGTGACTTTGACCCGCCAGCATATCGACCTGCTACCGATGTCGGTGGTCGGAACCAGACGCGGCGAGACGGTGATCTCGGTCACCGTTCAGGATAACGGCACGATCTCCCATACCAACGTGGCCCGCGGTTCGGGCTACCCCGACATCGACGAACGGATCGAGCAGATGGTCGCCGCGGTGCGCCAATTCCCGCCGCTGCCGCAATGGTTTCAGGGCAACGCGGTCGAGCTCGAGCTGCGACTGCGCTTCCCCGAAGCGTTGGCGCGGGATTGAGGTGTCCGCCCACGCGGACCCGTTCGGCTAGGCAGGGGTAGCGTGCGATTGATCGACCTTCCCGACACGATCGATCTCGCCTTTGACGAGACCGCAGTGCCCGATGACGGACGGCACGAGCCGCCGGTCGCCTCGATTGCGCGGTGTGTCGACGTCACCGAGGTCGCGCGGCTCGATCCGACGCGCATCGAGTTGGGTCCCGATCCGGCGCCGCTAAAGCGCAGCATATGGCGCGGGCCCATCGGCTCGCTCGTCGTGCATTTGCTACCGTTGCTGCTCCTGGTCAGCTGGTTGCGGCCTCCACTCGAAATCCCGTCGCTGATACCGGTTAAACTGGTTATCGAGCAGCCTCCGCCTCCGCCGCCCCCTCCACCCCAATTGGCACAGCCAACCCCACCGGTCAAACCGCCGGCGGGACGTCTCTCGTCGGACAACATGGGCGAGATCGAGCCGGACAAAGCCGGAAAGGGTAACGACACCGCGCCGCCGACCTCTGGTGCGCCGCAACCGCCCGCGGCGGCAGCACAACCCGCCGAGGAGGCGCCCGAACCCCCGCCTAAGGACCAGGCATCAGCCGAACTGCCGCCAACCGCCGCCGCGACGCAAGTCGCTGCGGTCGCGCTGCCTCCGCAGCCCAAACCGGCGCCGCCCAAACCGCAACCGGTGGCGCCCTCGCCAAAACCGGATGGATGGATACTTCCGCTTTCACCCACCAAGCCGGCGCATGAGGCGCGGCATTTCGCAGCGGTCATCGGACCCAATGCGACCCGCGACGAATATTGCGCCTACGCCCTCAGCCTGACGATAAGCCACATCGATCTGTTGCCGCTCTCATTGGTGGGCGCTCGTCGCGGCGACACGATCGTGGGGATCCGAGTGTTTGAGGATGGGACCATCAGCCGCGTCAGGGTGGTTCAAGGCTCTGGATATACCGACATCGACGAGAGGGTGGCGCAGATGGTCACTGCGGTCGGGCATCTCCCGCCGCTGCCGCAGTGGATGCCGGGTCCGTATCAGGATTTCACCTTTCACCTGCATTTCCCGAATCCCGCCGAGCGATAGCAATCCGCCTGAGACCTTCACTTTGCTTGGGCGCCAGGGCACACTGCGGGTCTCGGTGGCCTCTACCGCGGGGAACACGTGACAGATCGCATCGACCCGATCGTCGTCTCGGTGATCCAGCACCGCCTGCTGGCGATCGTCGAGGAGATGGGCGAGGCGATGCTGCGCACCGCCTATTCGCAAATCCTCAATTCAAGCCGCGATTTCTCGACCGCGATCTGCGATCTCGACGGGCGCCTCATCGCCCAGGCCGAGCACGTACCGATCCATGTCGGCGCCCTGCCCTTCGCCGCCCGCGCCGTCACCGAGTTCTTCGGCGCCGACATCCATCCGGGTGACGTGTTCCTCTTGAACGACCCCTATCACGGCGGCAACCACCTGCCCGACCTGACTGCCTTCGTCCCGGTCTTCGCCGGCGAGAAGCCTCGTTTCTGGTCGATCAACCGGGCGCATCAGAGCGATATCGGCGGCGCGACGCACGGGGCCTACAACGCCAGCGCCACCGATATCTGGCAAGAAGGCCTGCGCATCACGCCGTTGAAGCTCTATGACCGTGGCGAGCTCCGCCGCGACGTCATGCAGATGATCGCGACCAACGTGCGGCACCCGCGCGATTTCCGCGGCGATCTCGCGGCGATGATCGGCTCCGCCCATGTCGGCGAGCGGCGCGTGCTCGCCCTGGCCGCGGAGTTTGGCTGGGAGGTCACCGACGCGGCGATCGAAGCGGTGCTCGATGGCGCCGAACGCCAGACCCGCGCGGTCATCGCCGAGTGGCCGGACGGCGTCTACTTCGGCGAAGCGCTGCTCGACGATGACGGGCGTGGAAACAATGATATCCATATTCGCGCGACCGTCACCAAGGCTGGCAGCGATTTGACGGTCGACCTGTCGGACTCGCACGACCAGGTCACCAGCTTCGTCAACTCGTCCTACCCGAACATGTATTCTGCAGTCGTGGTCGCGCTCAGCTATCTGATCGACCCGCACACGCCGAAGAACGACGGCACCTTCCGCCCGGTCACGGTGATCGCCAAGGAGGGCACCGTGGTCTGGGCCAAGCCCGGCGCGCCGGTCACTCTGGCGACCAACCATTGCGCCCAGGAGATCTTGGAAGCGATCGTCAAGGCGCTGGCGCCAGCCTGCCCCGAGCGGGCGATGGCTGGCTGGGGGCGACGGTTCCGCATCGCGATCCAGGGCAGGGACCCACGCAACAACAGGCCGTTCATCTGGCATTTCTTCCAGGCGCGGCCGGGTGGCGGCGCGTCCTCGGCTGGGGATGGTTGGCCCGGCGGGGGCGAGTGGCAGGCGGCAGGCGGCATCAAATTCGGCAGCCTCGAAGTCACCGAGGTGCGGTTCCCGCTATTCTTCAAGCGTCACGAATTTCGCCCCGATTCCGGGGGCGACGGGCAGTATCGCGGCGGGCCGGGCGGCATCGTCGAGATGGTCATCGAGATCGAAGAGCCGGCGCTCGCCAACACGGCCGGCGATGGGGTGGTGCACGGCGCCTGCGGCATCCTCGGCGGCGCCGACGGTGCGCCGCACCGGTACATGCTCTATTCCGCCAACCGCGAACCGCGCGCGATCCGCACCAAGGAGACCGGCCTGGTGATCAACCCCGGCGACCGGCTGGTGCTCGAATCCGGCGGTGGCGGCGGCTGGGGCCATCCGGCGGAGCGCAACGATGCCGAGAAAGCCCGCGACACCGAATCCGGTTTTGTGAGCTGATGTATCGCATCGGCATCGATGTCGGCGGCACGTTCACCGACCTCGTCGCGATCGACGAAGGCGGCGCGGCGACACTGGCGAAAGTGCCATCGACGCCGGAGGACCCCTCGCTCGGCGTGCTCGACGGCCTCGCTGCGCTGGCCGCGAAGCTGGGCCGCGACCGCGCCGCGATGCTTGCCGAGACCGAGCGCATCGTCCATGGCACCACGGTGGCAACCAACGCACTGCTGGAGCGCAAGGGCGCGCGCACTGGACTTTTGACCACTGAAGGCCATCGCGACGTTGTCGAGATGCGCGAGGGGCTGAAGGATGACCGCTACAACCTTCGCCTGCCGCCGCCCGAGCCGCTGGTGCCGCGCCATCTGCGCCTCGGTGTCCGCGAACGACTGCGGTCCGATGGCCGGGTCGAGGTGCCACTCGATAAGACCTCGCTAGATACAGCTATCGATATTTTACGACAAACTCCGGTCGAATCAGTGGCGGTCTGCTATTTCCACGCCTGGCGCGACCCGGCACACGAGCGCGCCACCGCCGAGGCGTTGGCTCGCGCGCTGCCCGACGCCTACGTGTCGCTGTCTTCCGCGGTGCTGCCGCAGATCAAGGAATTCGAACGGGTCTCGACGACGATCGTCAATGCTTATGTTGGGCCGGTGTTGTCGCGCTACTTGGCGCGGCTGGAGGTGCGGCTCGGCGAGGCCGGGTATCGCGGCCCGACGCTCGTCATCCAGTCGCATGGCGGGGTGGCGCCGATCGCCGAGGCTGGACGTCTGGCTGCGGGCGCGGTGTTGTCCGGCCCGGCCGGCGGGGTCGCCGGCAGCGTCCACGCGGCACGGCTTGCCGGCGTGCAAAACCTGATCCCGTTCGATATGGGCGGCACCAGCACCGATATTTGCCTCGTCGTCGATGGCGAGGCTGCGCTGGTCGCCGACCGCAAGATCGGCGGCCACCGTATTGCCTTGGGCAGTCTCGATATCGCCAGCATCGGCGCCGGCGGTGGCTCGATCGCGCATGTCGATGCCGGTGGCATCCTCCATGTCGGGCCGGAAAGCGCTGGCGCCGTGCCGGGTCCGGCTTGCTACGGCCAGGGCGGCACCGCAGCGACCGTGACCGACGCCAATCTCGCGCTCGGCTATCTCGACCCCGAGCGATTTCTCGGCGGCGAGCGCCGTCTCGACACGCGCGCCGCGGAGGCGGCAGTGGACCGCATCGCCGGCGCGCTCGGCATCGACCGGATGGCGGCGGCGCACGGCATCCACCGCATCGTCAATACCAACATGGCCGAGGGGGTGCGGCTGGTCTCGGTGCGCCGCGGCGTCGATCCGCGGCGCTTCGCGCTGTTTGCGTTTGGCGGTGCCGCCGGGTTGCACGCGACCGACATCGCCCGTCAGCTGGGCCTATCACGGGTGATCGTGCCACGGGTGGCGGCGGTGTTGTCGGCGTGGGGGATGCTCGCCACCGATCTGCGCTTCGAGGTGTCGAAGAGCCATATCGGCGACACCAGCGTGCTCGACGGGGCCGCCGTCAAGCGCCTGTTCGAGGAGATGGAAGCCGAAGGGCTGGCGCGGCTGCGCGCCTCGTTCGCCGGGCCGGCGCGCGCCGCCCGGTCGGTCGATATGCGCTATGGCGAGCAGGTCTTCGAGATCGCCGTGCCCCTCGATGGCGTCGATTGGTCGGCTGCCGACCCGTTGCCACAGATCGTCGAGCGTTTTCACCGCCGCCACGAGGCGCTCTATACCTACGCGATGCCCGAGCAGGAAAGCGTCCTGGTCAACGCGCGGGTCACGGTGTCGGGTGTCCTCGAGGAGTTGCCGCAGGAACCGCGTCTTGAAGCCGCGTCCCCGTCGCCGCCGGTCACGATGCGGCAGATTTATCTCGACGGCGGTTGGGTTGAGGCGGCGGTTTACGATTTCGAGGCGCTCGCCCCGGAGCAGCAGATCGCAGGCCCGGCGATCGTCGAATCGGCGATGACGACTGTGCTTCTCCGGCCCGGCGACCATGCCATTGTCACCGAGCACGGATGGTTAGATATCACTATCTAATTATCTCATGCCCGCGAAACACCGGTTTGCCGTTATCGGTCGACGGGACGAGGCGAGAGCCGTGCGCACCGAGAATGACCGCCAGTCACCGCGCCACCCGACCTTAGGTTGCGCGCCATCCCGTCGCTTCCACCCCTTGATCCATCAAAGCTCTTGCAAGTTAGACCTTACGCGTTATTTTTTAATCGTAAGACGGTTGGCTTTAAACGCTGTGCCGGGTGCGGCATCAGCGGCGCAAACCCGAACCGGTTGCTGCGACAAGGACGCTACTCGGCAATGATCAGGATCGTGGGTACCTGTGCCGCCCTGGCGCTGATCATCGTATTGGCTTTCCCGTTCGCTCGCGACGCCTACCACCGCTATGACGTCGCGCGCCGGCTCGATCCTCAGGATCGGGCCGCGTTCCAGAATTGGAGCGGCGATCCAGCCTCATTCATGCGCAGCCTTTACGAGCGCTGCGAGCTGATCAACGGTCGCAACGCGCCGGCCTGCGACTCCCACAAGTAGCTAGTCCGCAAGGTCCTGCTCGGCGGCAAGCGCCGCCATCACCGCAAGTCCGTCTCTGAGCCCGCCCGGATCGTGGGTGCGGATATAATCCGCGCCGTTGGCGGCGGCATAAAGCTCGGCTGCCAGCGTCGCGGGGCCGCGCGCCTCGGGTGCCTCGCGGCCAGTGACCGCGGCGAGGAACGATTTGCGCGACACCGAGACGAGTACCGGCAGGCCGAATTCCCGCTTCAGTCGGGTGAGCCCCGTGAGCACGCGAAGCGAGGCCTTGGCGTCGCTGCTGAGGAAAAAACCCATGCCGGGATCGAGGATGAGACGTGCGCGGTCGATCCCCGCGGCCTCCAAGGCCGCGATCCGCGCGGCGAAAAAGCCGACGATGCGCGCCCAGATCGCCTCGGGTGAGACGGCGACGCGCTGGGCCCGGCTGCGGCCCTGCACCGCGTGCATAACGACGAGGCGGCATTCGGCGGCGGCGAGGTCGGGATAGAGTTCGGGGTGCGAAAACCCCTCGATGTCGTTGAGGAAATTAACCCCTTGCCGGATAGCGAAACGCTGCGTCTCAGGCGAGAAGCTATCGATCGAGACCTGGATGCCGGCGGTCTTAAGTGCCGCAATGACCGGCTCAAGCCGGCGGATTTCCTCCGCCGGGGCAACCGGCTTGGCGGCGATATTGCTGGCGGCAGCGCCCAGATCGACAACATCGGCGCCCTCGGCGGTGAGCCGGCGGGCTGCGGCGATCGCCGCGGCAGGATCGAGATATCGCCCCCCATCCGAGAACGAATCCGCGGTGATGTTGATGATGCCGAACAGGATCGGCCGCACCATCAAACTCTCATCCTGGCCGGTGGCGCTCGAGGATTGCGCCGACCCCCTCGGCGTCGGCGAAGACATCGAGCTTCTCGACCGCGACCCGGACATGCGCGACCCGTGGATCGGCGAAGCAAGCATTGGCGATGCGCTCGGCGAGCCCTTCACATAAATCGATGTGCTCGGCGGCGGCGATAGTGCGGATCGCCGCCACTACCTTCTCGTAGTTGATGACGCGGCGGCGATTATCGCCGGGATAGGGGGCGTCGTCGGGCGCGGTCAGCTCGGCCGAGATGCGGACCCGTTGCGGCCGGCCCTGCTCCTCGGGGCGGATGCCGATGCTGCACATCACGACGAGATTGCGGACCGTGACGGTGTAGCGCTGAGCAGGCGGCGGGTTCTTCATCGCCGGGCACCATGCCCGAGCCAAGCCCCGCGCCGCAACCAGTCAAACCGGATTGCGCCATGATAAGATCGCGCCCCGGCGGGCACGCGGCCCGGACGCAACTGCGGGGAGAACCGGAGATGTGGCGCGAATTTCGTGATTTTGCGGTGCGCGGCAACGTCGTCGATCTGGCAGTCGGCCTCGTTCTCGGGGCGGCGTTCACGACAATCGTCAATTCGCTGGTCAACGATCTCTTGATGCCGCCCATCGGTCTCCTCCTCGGCGGCATCGATTTCAGCGAGTTCTTCATTACGATAAAGGGCCAAGTCTATCCGACCGTCGCCGCGGCCAAGACGGCCGGCGCGGTCACGCTCAATTACGGACTTTTCATCAATACGGTGATCAAGTTCGTCATCGTCGCCTTCGCGGTGTTCCTGGTGGTCAAGCAGATCAACCGGCTGCGGGCCGGTCTCGCTCCGGCTGCCGCCGCGGCGACTAAAACCGAGGAGTTGCTGACCGAAATCCGCGACCTTTTGTCAGCGCCCAAGTAAGGACGGGTCGCGCAGGCTCAAATCCTGGCCCGGCACCGGTTCGGCGATTGCGTCCTCAATGCTGGGCTTGCCGTTCCACTCCGTCGCCGCGCGCGCCCGTCCGTCGCTGCCGATCTGGTCGATGCCCCAATAAATTTCGAGCCGATGGTTGTCGGGGTCGCGGAATTCCACCGCGATCTGGCACCCGGCGCGACGCCGTCCGGCGAAATCGATCGGCACCTGGTGGCGCTCGAGATGATCGCGGGCGCGGATCACGTCGTCGAGGCTCGGCACCTCGAAGGCGATGTGGTTGAGCTCGACATTCGGCGCCGCGTCTTGCATCGAGCCCACCAGGGCAATGCCGTGGTGGTCGGTGTTGCAGCGCATAAACACCATGCCGCCCGGCACCATCTCATCCGGGTAGACGTCGGAGATCTGGAAGCCGAGGATCTGGGTATAGAACTCGGTCGATTTTTTGACGTCGCGGACATTGATGACGATGTGGCCGATCTTGCCGATATGGAACGGCAGGCCCTTCGGGCGGGTAAGCTTCTTGACGCTTTCGGCGTCGAACATCGTTCCTCCTTTAGCCGATCTAGGCCGGCGCCGCATTTTCCGCGGTGATCCGGTCGAGCTTCGCCGCCATGATGAAATCGTTTTCGTGCAGGCCTTTGATCTTCTTGGTGCGCAGCGATACCCTCACATAACCCCAGCCGAAGCTGATGTCGGGGTGATGGCCCTCACCTTCAGCCAGACCGGCGGCGCGCTCGACAAAGGCGAAGGCCTCGCGGAAATTCTTGAAGCGATAGGTTCGCTCGATTCGCGTCGCGCGGTCGAGCAGTTCCCAATCCGGCGCCTGCTGATGCAGTTCCTCGGCGTCGTCGAAGCTCAGGGGCGGGATGCCGCCACGGCAGGGAACACAGGTCTTCTCGGCAAGCGGAGAGCTCATGTCCGGCTCCTCGTCTCGGGATATCGATCCGCACCGTATTGGACGCAACCGCCAAAACGATGCCACATTGGGCGCGCTTTGTAACGCCATGCTCGGGTGCGCGGCAGGCGGTGCCGGCGCCTCGGCGTGCGAAAGTGCCCTGATGCGACAACACCTGATCGCTGTGCTCGGCGCCGCCTTGATCCTGCTGGCGAGCGCGATGCCGCGCGCCGCCGAAGCCGCGCATTGGCAGGCGGTGCTTGTTGCTGGGGATACGGCGCAGCCGGTCTTCGACAACGCGTCTCGCGCGGTCGCCGCTTGGCTTGTCGAGCATGGTGTCGCCGAAGCAGACATCCATCGTCTGGCCGCCAGCGCCGGTCGGCGCGACCGCGCGGTCGAGCCGGCCACGTTGCGCCGGGTCTTAGGGCGCATCGCCGCATTGCGGAGCGGGCCGGGCGATGGCTGCTTCATCTTTATCACCTCGCATGGAGGCCGCGGGCTCGGTATCTATCTGTCGCGCGAGGACGAGATGCTGAGCCCGAAAGCGTTGGCGCGCGCGTTGGCGCAAGGGTGCGCCGGCGTGCCGACCGTGGTTGTCGTCTCCGGCTGCTATAGCGGCTCTTTTGCCCAGCTGCCGATGGCGGCGTCCAACCGAATTGTGTTGACCGCGGCGCGCGCCGATCGCTCCTCGTTCGGTTGCGCCGCCGACCGCACCTACACCGAGTACGACGCCTGTCTGCTCGGCAGCCTGGCGCATGCGACGAGCTGGCAGACAGTGTTCGATGAGACCAAGGATTGTGTCTCGCGACGCGAACATCAATTGGGCGAAACCGCGTCGCTGCCTCAGGCCGCCTTCGGCGCCGCAGTGCGCGACCTACCCCTGCAGTTCTGAGCATGCGCCGCGCTTCGAAAATGCTCTAAGCTCGCCGCATCTCGAAGGCGAGGAGCGAACATGGCGGCAAATCTGCGCAACGCGGCGGTTGAGCGATTGAAGGCAGGAGAACTCGCGGTCGGCATCATTTTGCGCTCGGCGCGCACGGTCGATATCGCGCCGGCGATGAAGGCGGCCGGGTTCGATTGGCTGTTCCTCGACCTCGAACACAATTCGATGGACCTCGACATGGCCGTGCAGATCTCGGTCGCCGCATTGGGCGCCGGGATCGCTCCGGTGGCGCGTGTGCCGGCGCGGCAACTCTGGCTGGCGACGCGGATCCTCGACGGCGGCGGGCTCGGCATCGTCGTGCCGCATGTCGACACGCCGGAGGAGGCGAAGGCGATCGCCGCGGCGCTGCGCTACCCACCGCTGGGGCACCGCTCGGTCGCCGGCGGGCTGCCGCATTTCGGCTACGAGAAGCTCGGCCTCGCTGAGACATGCACGGCGATCAACGCCGCGACGCTGGTCATCGTCATGTTGGAGACGCCGCAGGCGATCGCCAATGCGGATGCCATCGCCGCCGTGCCCGGCATCGACTCGCTGCTCATTGGCACCAACGATCTGGCGATGGAACTGGGGATTCCTGGAAAGTTCGGCGACGAGCGCATCGTCGCGGCCTATCAGAGCGTCGTCGACGCCTGCCGCAAGCACGGCAAGCATGCCGGGGTCGGCGGCATTTCGGACGACGCGCTGCTGCGCCGCTACATCGAGATGGGGGTGCGGCTGGTGCTGCCCGGCAGCGACTTCTCCTTCCTGCAGATGGCCGCCGCCGAACGCGCCGCGGCGATGCGCAGCTTCTTGTGATGGATTTTTCGATACCCGACGACCTCGTCGAGCTGCGCGAGCGCACCGAAGCCTTTGTCCGCGAGCAGATCGTCCCGCTCGAAAACGATAAGCGGCTGCACGCGCACGGACCGTCGGAGGATTTCCGCAACGAGCTGGTCGCGCTCGGCAAGCGGGCGGGCTTGCTGTCTCCGCATGTCGGCAAGGAATGGGGCGGGCTGGGCCTCGACCATTGCGGCAAGGCGGTGGTGTTCGAGGCGGCGGGTTATTCGCCGCTCGGGCCGATCGCGATGAATTGCTTCGCCCCCGACGAAGCCAACATGCACCTCCTGGAGCAGGTCGCCGAGGAGCGGCAGAAGGAGGAATATTTGCGCCCGCTCGCCGCCGGCGACATCCGCTCGTGCTTCATGATGACCGAGCCGGCGCCCGGCGCCGGGGCCGACCCCTCGATGCTGCTGACGACCGCGCGGCGTGACACCAGCGGCAACAAGGGCGATTTCGTCATCGATGGCGAGAAATGGCTGATCACCGGCGCGATCGGCGCCAAGTTCGCGATCATCATGGCGCGCAATGAGAGCGACGAGCTCGGCCCCGCCGGCGCGACCATGTTCCTCGCGCCGATGGATGCGCCCGGCATCCATATCGAGCGCATGCTCGATACGCTCGATAGTTTCATGGCCGGCGGCCACGCGGTGATCCGCCTGGACGGGCTGCGCGTGCCGGAGACCGCCGTGCTCGGCGAGGTCGGGCAAGGCTTCCGCTATGCCCAGGCGCGGCTGGCTCCGGCGCGTCTCACCCATTGCATGCGCTGGCTCGGCGCCGCAAGGCGGGCGCACGATATCGCCACCGATTACGCCCGCCGCCGCCACGCCTTCGGCAAGCCGCTCGGCGAGCATGAGGGGGTCGGCTTCATGCTCGCCGACAACGAGATGGACATCCACACGTCCCGGCTGGCGATCTGGCACTGCGCCTGGGTGCTCGACCAAGGCGACCGGGGCCGCCACGATTCGAGCATGGCCAAGGTCATCTGCTCGGAAGCGATTTGGCGCATCGTCGATCGCTCGATGCAGGTGCTGGGCGGGCTCGGCATCACCGACGACACCATCGTCGCCCGCCTCTTCCGCGAGGTGCGTCCATTCCGTATCTATGACGGCCCGAGCGAGGTGCATCGCTGGTCGATCGCTCAACGCGTGCTCAGGCAAGGTGGGCACGACGTCAAGTAAAGGACATCATCACATATAGTATCAAAGAAAGGCCGCCACGGGGTCGAGCCTATGAGCGGCGTAGAACTATGGCCGACCGAACACGCCGCCGCTTGCTCCGAGCCATATGGACACGTTGTCTCAAGTGCTTGCGGTATTATGGCGCAAGCGGCGTGCCGCTTGCGCCATAATACCGCTATATCGAGATGCCAGTCTGCTATTTACCCATGATCGCTACGCCTCCTGCGCCTCGCTATCGGTTCTGGCCATAGAGGAGCTTGCGAAGTTTATGGCGCTGGCGGGGTTCCAGCCGCTTCAGCGCAGTGAATGGCGCAGTCATACGGCCAAGCATCTCAGCCCGGCGTCCTTCCTGTTACGGAACCGCTATCAAGGCGCCGTGCGTGAGGTCATAGCTGAACACCAGCTCGTCGAGCCGGAGGCTACGTACAAGCGCTTCGCGGCAATGGAGTACGAACCCGGCGAGATGGCGTTATTTGACACTGTCCTCGCAAAAATTTCGGAGGACGGTTCACTTGCGCGCTTCTCGTGGGCGTCCGGAAAAGAGATAGACCGCCTTAAGCAGCTTGGGTTTTATGTGGACATTGACGATCAGAACCAAGTCAGGGCAACCCCGGCGCAGATCACCCGCGAAATCGCGGAAGATCACCTTCAGTTAGTCCGCGATGTTCTTGAAGCGCTGAGGTCTCGCGTGGCCGCCGCCAAGGATATTGCTGTCGAATAGTATGCCGGCGTAGCGCGGACGGCGCACGCAGCGATAGGAGTCGCTCTCCAGAATGCTGCTTATGCGCGTGCCTGACGGCGCGGCACAGACGACAAAATGTTTGATTGGATGAGCGGGTCGCCGGGTAGAAAGCGAACCCACTCTAATTCCTTGCCGCGATACCTACGACGGCCAAAAGGCCGCTAAAGTCTTCTGCCGCCCTACCAACGGCGTCGCCGGGAGACCGAGGTTTGCCCCGCCATGGGGTTTTCCGGCACAGTCAAAAGCTTGGTCAACTTAGACCTCCTTTCGCTGCGGGTGTTGAGCTGGTGATGATTGCGTTTGATTTCAACCGTGCCAAAGCAGGCCACCAATTTCCATATAGCCGGTTCTACGACAGACGGAGCGGCTTCCCGACTTGCGCGGATAATTGCGCAATCGGCTCTTGAATGTTCTTGTTATGTTCCTATCTTGGCATCAGTGCTGGCGCCGAGTGCCACCATCGCCACCCAGCGTGGCTCGCTGATTGATAGTCCGAAACCGGAGCTTGACGAGAGAAACGGCCGTCCGCGCGGCAAGGATGAACGAACAAAATCTTGGCGTCTTCCGGGCATAACCAACAACAACAAGAGCCCGAGGCAATCGACGCTCAGGCGCGCAGGCGGTAAGCCCCTCGCCAAACCGGCGGTAGGCGGTGAATATAGTACGCCAAGGTGGCGCTGGGGCGAGCGCTCGCCCCTCGCCCGCCTTGCTCTGCTCGGCCGCCGGACGGGGCGGAACAGCGGGGCGTCCCGCTGATCCGCCGCTGTTATTCCGCTGTTTTGGCCGCTGATATTTCGCTGTTATCGCCGCTGTTTTTTGCCGGTGAGAACGGAAAAAGAATAGGGGATATCAAAGACTTGAAGCTCATGCTAGAAAACCGCCATGTTGACCATTTCCGGCGTCACCTACCGCGTCGGCGGCAAGCGCGGCCGCGCCCTGCTGCAGGATGCCAGTGTCCATATCTCGGGAGGCTGCAAGCTCGGCCTGATCGGGCGCAACGGCATCGGCAAATCGACGCTGCTCGACCTGATCCGCGGCCGGTTGCAGCCGGACGACGGCGATATCCTGTTGCCGCGCGGCATTCGTATCGGCTTTCTCGCGCAGGAGGCGCCGAGCGGCGACGGCACGCCGCTCGCCACCGTGCTCGCCGCCGACCGCGAGCGGGCGAAGCTTCTGACCGAGCTCGATGGCGGTGCGGGGCCGATGCGGATCGCCGAGATCGAGGCACGGCTCGACACGATCGGCGCCCGGGCGGCGCCGGCGCGGGCAGCGCGCATCCTCGCCGGGCTCGGCTTCGATGCGGCGATGCAAGAAACCCCGCTCGGCGAATTGTCCGGCGGTTGGCGGATGCGTGTCGCGCTGGCGGCGGTGCTGTTCGCCGAGCCCGAACTGCTGTTGCTCGACGAGCCGACTAACCACCTCGACATGGAAGCCTCGCTGTGGCTCGAGCGCTATTTGCGGCGCTATCGCCACAGCTTCATCCTGGTCAGCCACGACCGCTATCTGCTCAATGCGGTGACCACCTCGATCCTCCATCTCGAAGCCGGCAAGCTGACGCTTTATTCGGGCAATTTCGACGCCTTCCTCACGGCGCGCGGCGCGGCCAAGGCGCGGCAATCCGCCGTGGCGCACCGCCAGGAACAGCAGCGCCGCCACATGCAGGAATTCGTCGACCGCTTCCGCTACAAGGCCTCGAAGGCGCGCCAGGCGCAAAGCCGGCTCAAGGCGCTGGCCAAGCTCGAGCCGGTCGCGATGATTGCCGAGGCGCTGCCGATCGAGCTGCGCTTGCCCGAGCCGGGGCATCTGCGCCCGCCGCTGATCACGCTGGAAAAAGCCAGCACCGGCTATACGCCGGAGCGGCCGGTGCTGTCGGGCCTCGATCTGCGTCTCGATCCCGATGATCGAATCGCGCTCTTGGGCGCCAATGGCAACGGCAAGACCACCTTCGCCCGCCTGCTTGCCGGCAGGCTACCGGCGCTGTCCGGGACGGTGACGCGGCCGTCGAAGCTCGTCACCGGGTACTTCGCCCAGCACCAGATCGAAGAGCTGCAGCCCGACAAATCCGCCTACGATCATCTCGCCGCGCTGCTGCCGAATGTGACGCCGGAGGCGATCCGCACCCGGCTGGGTGGCTTCGGCTTCGGCCAGGACAAGGCTTTCGTCCCGGTATCCTCGCTGTCGGGCGGCGAGCGGGCGCGGCTCAACCTGGCGCTGGTGACCCACGACGCGCCGGCGCTGTTGATCCTCGACGAGCCGACCAACCATCTCGATATGGAAACCCGCGAAAGCCTGGTCGCCGCGCTCGCCGACTATCCCGGCGCGGTGGTGCTGGTGAGCCACGATTGGCATCTGGTCGAGCTGGTTGCCGACCGGCTGTGGCTGGTCGAGAACGGCACTGTGCGGGCCTTCGATGGTGATCTCGACGCCTATCGCCGCCGCCTCGACGAACGGGAAGACGCGACCGAGGAACGGGGCGAGTTCCGCGGTGGCGACACCCGTCGCGCCGGGCGCCGCGATGCCGCGCAGCACCGGTTGGCATTGGAACCGCTGCGCCGCGAGTCGCGCCGCGCCGAGGCGGCCGCCGCCCGTCTTGCCGCCGAGCAACGAGCGCTCGATCGCGAACTCGCCGTTCCAAGGGGTTTTGGCGGCGGCACGGCTCTCGCCGAGGCTCTGAAGCGGCGCGCCGATCTCACCCGCCGTATCGCCGAAGCGGAGGCGCAATGGCTCGCTGCTGAGGAGGCGATCGAGCGGGCGCGCGGGGCTTGAACCGCGGCGCGAATCTCCCCGTGGATCGCGACCGACTTCATTGCGCTTTCACGCGGCCAAAGGCCGCAGAACGCACCCGCCAACGCGACCGCTTTTGACAGCGGCACGCCGCCCCCGCAAAAATACTCCCCAGGGAGCGGTGTTCTGTCGCTCCGTCAGCCAAAAGGGCCGTCATGACCGATACCCCGGCGCTCAGCGACCGCAACCTCGAGGCGACGACCCACATCTCGCTGAAGCGCGAGCCGGCTTGCTTCGCCTTCCTGTCGGCCCAATCGGCAGCGGCGCCATTGTCGATCGACGCAATCAACCTCGATCTCGCCTCGGCCGATTATTTCCAAGGCCGCGCCTCGCTATGGACGACGCTGGAAATCCGTTCGGGGGTGAACGGCGAGCGGCCGATGGCTCTGCTGGGATTTGATGAGTCCTTCCTGCGCCCGTTCACCCGAGCGTTGATCGAGGCGGCGACGACCCGGGCCGCCTATCGCATGACGATCCTGCCCGACGCGCCCGAGGGTCGCCGCTGCCGCGTCGTCGAATATGTCACCGGGCCCGGCAAGGCGCTGAAGGAGCTGGTGATCCAGCCTTACGAATCGGTCGCAACGATCGCGGCGACCAGCCGCAAGGACGGCGACGAGACGCTGTTCCAGCTGCCGCGGACCGACAATTTCCTGCGCGCCTTCGCCAAGATGGCCTATTCGGCCGACCAGGCGCTGCACGATCTGTTGGACGAGATGAACCGGCTTGCTCGCCGGCGTACCACCGAAGCGGGCGCCTGAACCGGCCTAATCCGCCGCGTCGCCCGTTTCGACCAGATGGGTCAGGGCATAGGCGCCAAAGAAGCTCCCGTCCATCGGCTTGGCGAAGAGGTAGCCTTGGCCGTAGGTGCAGTTGTGGTGCTTTAGGATATCGCGCTCGACTGCGGTCTCGACCCCCTCGGCGACGACATCGGCGCCATAGATGCGGGCGATCCTGAGCATTGCCAGCACCAGTTCCTTGCCGTCATCGGTATCGATGCGCGAGGTGAACCCGCGATCGATCTTGATCATGTCGACCGGGTAGTCGCGCAACGCGCCGAGGGCCGAATAGCCGGTGCCGAAATCGTCGATGGCGATGCGGATGCCGAGTTCCTGCAGCTCGCTCAGCACCGCGCGGGTTACCGACGGATTGCGCATCACCGCAGATTCGGTGATCTCGATCTTGAGCCGCTCGAGCGGGAAGCCGCTGTCCCGGATCTCGGCGAGTGTCGCCAATAGCACCGAGGGATCGTTGAACTGACGCGCCGAGACATTGACGCTGACCCAATCCATCAGGTCGCGGCCGTAGAGCATCTGCCAGACCTGCATTTGCCGCACCGCTTCGCGCAGGACCCAGCAGCCAACCGGGACGATGAGGCCGCTTTCCTCGAGCACCGGCAGAAAGGCGGCGGGCGCCACCAGCCCGTCGCGCGGATGGTTCCAGCGCAACAGGGCCTCGGCGCCGACGACGCGACCGGTATCGAGCTCGAGGATTGGCTGGTAGTGCAGCACGAACTGGTTCTCATCGAGCGCCGCGCGCAATTGGTCGAGCAGCTCCAGGCGGCGGCCGACCGTGCTGGTCAGTGCCGGCTCCCACGCCTTGGCATTGTTGGGCCCGCGCGCTTTTGCCTCTTGTAGCGCGACATCGACATCGCGCATCGCGGCGTCTTCGTTCTTATGCGTCTCATTGGTGACGATGTAGCCAATATTGGCGGAAAGGCGGATGCGCTGCTCGCCGACAACGACCGGGCTGACCGCAAGCTGCAGGAGCCGGCGGGCGAACGCTTCGGCATCGGCGAGGCTGGGGGCTGGGTTGCCGAGAATGATGCCGAATTCGTCGGCGCCGAGTCGCGCCACCATGTCGGTGCGCTGCGTCACCGCGTGGCGGCCGAGTTGTGTTTGCGTCGCTTGGCGCGACCGGGTTCCGGCGAGAAGCCGGTTGGCGATCACCCGCAGCACCGCGTCACCGGCACTGGCGCCATAGAGGTCGTTGACGCCTTTGAAATTATCGATGTCGAGCAGGAAGATCGCAGCCGGTCGGCGCAATCCCGCATGCGGTGCTATGGCGCTGCTTACCCGCGCCATAAAGCAATGGCGGCCGGCGAGGCCCGTCAGCGCGTCGGTCAGATGTTGCAGCGATTTCTCGCTAGCGACGGCGGCGGTTTCGTGGAGCGTGGCGACGACGCCGAGGATGCCGCCTTCGTGATCGCGATGCGGTCGCGCGCTGACAATGCGATGACTGCCACCATCGACGAGCGGATCCTCATGGCCGAGGCTGGTCTCGACCGCCTCGCCGGCCATCGCCCGGCGATGCAGCTCGGCGAGAGTCGGCGCGCCGTGCGGATCGAACTGGTCGTGGCACTGGCCAACCAGCCCGTCGGCGACAATGCCGAACGCATTGAGCCAACGATTATTCGCCACGACATAGCGGAGATCGCGATCGAACACCGCGACGGCGGAAGGAATGTCGGCCACAAACCGAGCCATCCATTCCGGCAGGGGGATCTCCGGTTGCGGGCTGGTCTTTGTCACCATGGCCATAATGAACTTTCCACGATGGCCAGAGTGTATTGCCCGGCGAATTAAAGGTTCCTGAACACCAGCAAAGAGCAGCGGGTCATTGATCGCAAAACGGGCAAAATGATGTTTGATAATCGATTAAAACTGCGGGCTATTCGATTGAAGACTTTAATCGATCGGTAACTTCTTCAAATTTTTATTCAAAAGCCGGCCGTAACAGCAGCAGCAAATTGAATTAGCTCGGCGGCCAAGAACCAGCAAGGGGGCCGAAGCCCCCTTGCGTCAATGCGATAACAGCCTGGTTTACTTCGACGGCGGTGGCGGAGCCGCGCCGCCAGGGCCCGGCGCTGCCGGCGGCGGCATGCCGCCGCCCGTGATGCGGGCCAGCTCTTGCTGGTTGAGCTGATCGGTCATCTGGTCGTCCTTGCTCATCATATGCTTCGCCATATGATGCATCATCGGTTTGGTCGCCGTCGTCTTCGGCGCGGTCGCCGGAGCCGCAGCCTTTGGCGCAGCTGGCGCCGGCGCGGCGGATGCCGGCTTTGGCGGGTTCGCAGGGGTCATCGGGGCATTCTGCGCGAACACCGGCGTAGCAAGCGCGAACACGGCTGCGATCGCGACGCCATTCAAGAGCTGTTTCATGATTGTTGTCCTCTGTGGCAGTTCCGGATTTGTCATTACGCGGCAACAGCGTGCTCAACCTGCGGGCGGCCCTTGCGAGGCTTCGGTGAGAAACAACGGATTTGTTGTTTCGTTCCGACGAACACGCAATTGTCGCATCGCGTATTCGACCCTGCCGGTGTCGGATAATATGTTCCGGGATATCCAATTTACAAGCACTTGAGGCGTTGCCCAATGCAGCTAACCCGCGTTTTGCGCGAGTGTCGGCGGGGCGCGTCCGGCCTGCGCTGCGTGGCTTTTCTGCTCGTCATCCTGCTGTTCGTCGCAGGTTTCCTTCCCGCCGAGGCGGCCGATCACGATGAGCTGAGCATTGGCATCGTTCAGTTTCCCGTCATGCTCAATCCCGACATCGAGGCGGTGGCGGCGAAGAGCTACGTGCTGGGTTTCACCACCCGGCCATTCACCGTCTTCGACGTCGATTGGAAGCTGGTCTGCCTGTTGTGTACCGAATTGCCGAGCTTCGAGAACGGACGCGCGGTCAAGACGCAGCTACCCAACGGCAAGACCGGCGTCGACCTGACCTATACGATTCGCGCCGACGCCACCTGGGGCGATGGCGTCCCGGTGACGACCGACGACGTCAAGTTCACCTATGAGGTCGGGCGCAACAAGGACAGCGCGATCAGCAATGCCGAGCTGTACCGCCGCATCCTTTCAGTCGACGTCGAGAACGACAAGACCTTCACCCTGCATTTCGATCGGCTGACTCACGAATACGCGGCGATCGACGATTTTGTGCTGCTGCCGGCGCATCTCGAGCGACCCGCCTTCGCCGACCCGGCGCAGTATCGCCTGCGCACGCTTTACGGCACCGATCCGACCAATCCGGGTCTCTACAACGGACCTTACCGGGTCAGCGAGCTGGCGCAGGGGTCGCATATCGTGCTCGAGCCCAACCCGCATTGGGCCGGACCCAAGCCGCCGTTCCGCCGCATCACCATCCACGCGATCGAGAACAGTGCCGCGCTCGAAGCCAATCTTCTCTCCGGCACGATCGACATGGTGGCGGGTGAGATGGGCCTACCGCTCGACGAGGCGCTTGCCTTCGATAAGCGGCACGGCGGCGATTTCACCATCATCTACAAGCCGGGGCTCACCTTCGAGCATGTCGATTGTAACCTCGCCGTGCCGGCGCTTGCCGACCGGCGGGTGCGCGAAGCTTTGCTCCTAGGACTCGACCGCGCCGCGATCGTCAAATCGCTGTTCGCCGACCGCCAGGCGGTCGCCAACAGCTTTGTCGAGCCGCTCGACAAGGGGTTCACCGACGACGTGCCGCATTACGCCTTTGATCCGGCCAAGGCACAGCAACTTTTGGACCAGGCGGGTTGGCACGCGCAGCCCGACGGCACGCGCAAGAGTGACGACGGCAAGACCTTGTCGTTCGAACTGACGACAACCGCGGGCAACCATTCGCGCGAGCTGGTCGAGCAGGTGCTGCAGAGCCAGTGGACAAAGATCGGCGTCAGTATCCGCATCCATAACGAGCCGGCGCGAGTGCTGTTCGGGGAGACAGTGCCGCATCGAAAATTCGAGCTGGCGATGTATGCGTGGTCGAGCGCGCCGGAAAACGAGCCGCGCTCAATCTTTCACTCGAAGGAGATCCCCGCCGCTGACAATGGTTACGCGGGCCAGAACGCGGTCGGCTACGACAACCCCGAGATGGACCGCATCATCGACACGCTCGAAACCGAGCTCGACACGGCGAAACGCAAGGCGCTGTGGGCCGAGGCGCAGGTTCTCTACGCGACGGATCTACCCTCATTGCCGCTTTATTTTCGTTCCGACGCGTTCGTGCTGCCGAAATGGCTGGCCGGGCTGCGACCGACCGGCAATCAGTACCCGTCGAGCCTGTGGGTCACCGATTGGAGCGTGAAGCCGTAGCCGCATGATCCGCTTCACCGCCATCCGCCTCATTGAGATCGCGGCGATGCTGGTGCTGATGTCGTTCGTGATCTACGGCCTCATCGGTCTGATGCCGGGCGACCCGATCGACCTGATGATGGCGGCGGACCCGCATCTGACCTCGGCCGATCTGGCGCGATTGAAGGCGCTTTACGGGGTCGACCAACCACTTCTCACCCGCTACTGGGCCTGGGCCACGGCCGCTCTCCACGGCAATCTGGGCTATTCGCGCCTGTTCGCGGCGCCGGTGACGGCAACACTATTACCGCGTCTCGCCAATTCGCTGGTGCTGATGGGGTCGAGCTTTGTCCTCGCCTTTGTTCTGTCCCTTGGGCTCGGTATCGCTGCGGCGCGGCGGCCGCGCAGCCGCTTCGACGCCGCGGTCAATTTCGGCGCCTTCGCCGGGGTGTCGCTGCCGACCTTCTGGCTGGCGCTAATCCTCATTCTGGTGTTCGCCCAGGTGCTGCACTGGTTTCCGGCCAGCGGCATGACTGGCGCTGGGAGCGGCGATCTCGCCGACAGGCTCCGGCATCTCGTGTTGCCGGTGGCGACGCTGACTATCGCTAGCATCGGCGGCTACACCCGTTATGTCCGTGCCGCGATGCGCGACGCGCTCGGGCAAGACCATATCCGCACCGCCCGTGCCAAAGGAGCGAGCGAGACACGGGTGATCTGGCATCACGCGCTGCGCGGCGCGATGGTGCCGATCGCGACGATCCTCGCGCTCTCCTTCGGCACGCTGGTCTCGGGCGCGCTCGTCACCGAGGAGATGTTCGCTTATCCCGGCATGGGTAAGTTGATCTTCGACGCGGTGATGGGCAACGACTACAACCTCGCCCTCGCCGCGCTGTTGCTGGCGACGGCGGTGACACTGGCGGCCAATCTCGCCGCCGATCTCGCCTATGCCTGGCTCGATCCGCGGGTGACGTTGCGGTGAGGTTTCCGCTCGCCATCCTCGGTGCTATCGCCGTCGCGGCGCTAGCGATGCCGTTGGTGGCGATGACGCTGCATGCCGATCCCAGCTCGGTCGATTTGTTGTCGCGTTTCGCCGGGCCGTCCCTCGGACATCCGCTCGGCACCGACGAGCTGGGCCGCGACATGCTGCTGCGGCTGTTGGAGGGCGGGCGTGTGTCGCTGGCGATCGGCGTTGCCGCGGCGCTGACGGCGGCGGCGATCGGCGCCACGGTCGGCCTTGCCGCCGGTTATCTCGGCGGCTGGACCGACCGGGTGCTGATGCGCCTTGCCGATGGCGTCATTGCTCTGCCGCTGCTGCCGCTGCTGATCGTCCTCGCCGCGCTCGACCTCAACAAGCTGGGTGTCTCGCGGTGGCTCGCCGAGTCATCCGCGATTAGTGTGCTGCGGATCATCGTGCTCGCCGTGCTGATCGGCTGGACCACGGCGGCGCGGCTGGTGCGCGGCGCGACCCTCGTCACCCGCCAGCGCGATTTCGTCCGCGCTGCGCAAAGCCTCGGCGCCGGCGCGCCGCATATCCTCTGGCGCCACATCCTGCCCAATGTGATGGCGCCGTTGGTAGTGGCGACGACTCTGTCGGTCGGCGACATCATCCTCCTGGAATCGGTGCTGAGCTTTTTGGGGCTCGGGGTGCAGCCGCCGCTCGCCAGCTGGGGCAGCATGTTGAGCAATGCCGAGGAGCTGATTACCTCGTCGCCGATGTTGGCGATCTATCCCGGCGCGATGATCTTTCTGACGGTGATCGCCTGCAATCTGCTCGGCGACGCGCTACTCGCCCGCTTCGATCCGCGCGACCCAGCGCGGGTCTAGACGACCCGCTTCTCGCGTAGCTCGGCGATGTCACCGACGCTGTAGCCGAGCTCACCGAGGATCGCGTCGGTATGCTCGCCGGCGTCGGGGCTGGCGGTCTTGAGGCGGCTCGGGGTACGGCTCAGGGTGACCGCCTGGCCGATCAGCTCGATATCGCCGAGCTGAGGGTGGTGCACGGTCTGGGCGATGCCGAGATGCTTGACCTGCGGATCGGCGAACACCTCGTCCATCTTGTAAATCGGGCCGGAGGGGACGCCGGCTTCATTGAGCCGCTCGATCCATTCGGCGCTGGTGCGCTTTTTGGTGATCGCTTCGATCGCCGCGTTCAACGCCTTGCGGTTGTCCGAGCGCGCACGGCCGGTCTTGTAGTCGGGATGCTCAGCCAGATCGGACCTGTCGACCGCTCGGCAGAACCGGCCGAAAATCTCGTCGCCGGCGGAGGCGATGTTGATATAGCCGTCGCTGGTCTGGAACACGCCAGTCGGGATGCTGGTCGGGTGGTCGTTGCCGGCCTGCTCCGGCACCTCATGGGCGATGGTCCAGCGCGCCCCCTGGAAATCGAGCATCGCGATCTGCGCCGCCAGCAACGAGCTCTCCACCCATTGCCCCTCGCCCGACACCTCGCGCTCCAAAAGCGCGATCAGGATGCCCATGGCGGTGAATATTCCGGCCGAGAGATCGGCGACCGGGATGCCGACGCGCACCGGCCCCTGGCCGGGCAAGCCGGTGATCGACATGAGGCCGCCCATGCCTTGGGCAATCTGGTCGAAGCCGGGCCGATCGCGATAGGGGCCGCTCTGGCCGAAGCCGGAGATGCTGGCATAGATGAGCCGTGGGTTGATCGTCTTCAGCGCCTGGTAGTCGATGCCGAGCCGCTCCTTGACGTCGGGGCGGAAATTTTCGACTACGACATCGGCGTCGCGCACCAGCTTCCTGAAAATCTCGATACCGTCCGGCGCCTTCAGATCGAGCGTCAGGCTGCGCTTGTTGCGGTGGAGGTTCTGGAAATCGGGGCCGAGCCGCGGTCCACCGAGGCCCTCGCCAGGTGAGGGCGGCGCCTCGATCTTGATGACCTGCGCGCCCCAATCGGCGAGCTGACGGACCGCGGTCGGACCGGCGCGCACCCGGGTCAGATCGAGCACCTTGAAGCGGGCGAGCGGCATTTTCGGTTCGGGCATGACGGTTCCTGTTCGCGTGTCTGCCGATATTGAGGCGATGACCGGCGCCGCGGTCAACGCTCGTCGTCGAGCGACAGGAGGCTCGCGTTGCCACCCGAGGCGGTCGTGTCGGTCGAGACCGTGCGCTCGGTGGCGAAGCGGTAGAGGTAGCGCGGCCCGCCGGCCTTGGGGCCGGTGCCGCTAAGCCGTTCGCCGCCAAACGGCTGCACCCCGACCACCGCGCCGATCATGTTGCGGTTGACGTAGGAGTTGCCGATGCCGAGCCGGCCGAGGATGTGGCGGACGGTTTCGTCGATGTGGCTGTGGATGCCGAGGGTCAGCGCGAACCCGGTCGCGGCGATCTCGTCGATGACCCGGTCGAGCCGGTCGGCGCGCCAGCGCACGATGTGAAGGATCGGGCCGAATACCTCGCCGGTGAGCCGCTTGGCGCTGTCGATCTCGAAGGCGCGCGGCGCGAAGAAGGTGCCGTGCTCGATGCCCGCCGGCAGCTTGCATTGGTAAAGCAGCCGGGCTTCGCGGCTCATGCGTTCGGAATGTTTTTCGAGCGCTGCATGCGCCTCGTCGTCGATCACCGGGCCGATATCGGTCGCGAGCAACGCCGGGTCGCCGATCGATAGCTCCGCCATCGCTCCGGCGAGCAGCGGCAGCAGGCGCGGGGCGATGTCGTCCTGTACATAGAGCAGACGCAGCGCCGAGCAGCGCTGCCCCGCGCTGTCGAAGGCGGAGGTCAGCGCGTCCGTGACGACTTGCTCGGGCAGCGCCGACGAATCGACGATCATCGCGTTCTGCCCGCCGGTCTCGGCGATCAGCGGCACGATGGGTCCTGGCCGCTTGGCGAGGGTGAGGTTGATCGCGCGCGCGGTGTCGGTCGAGCCGGTGAAGGCGATTCCGGCGATGCGCGGGTCGGCGGTAAGCGTGCCGCCCACCGTCTCACCGCTGCCGGGCAGCAGATGCAGCGCGTCGCCAGGGATGCCGGCGGCGAGCAGATGACGGATCGCCGCGGCGGCGGTGAGCGGGGTCTGCTCGGCGGGTTTGGCGATGACCGCGTTGCCGGCCGCGAGCGCGGCGGCGATCTGGCCGGTGAAGATCGCCAGCGGGAAATTCCACGGCGAGATGCAGGCGAAGATGCCACGGCCGTGCAGGGCGATGCGGTTGCGCTCGCCGGTCGGGCCGGGCAGCGCCAGCGGCTCGGCGAAATCGGCGCGGGCGCGGGCAGCGTAGTAGCGCAGGTAATCGGCGGCCTCGCGCACTTCCGACAGCGCCGCCGGGATCGTCCGCCCGCCCTCGCGGATGATGAGCGCCATCAGCGCGTACCGGTCGCGCTCATAGAGATCGGCGGTGCGCTCGAGGATCGCAGCACGTTCGCCGGCCGGCGTGCGGTCCCAAGCCGAGGCGGCACTGGTCGCGGCGGTAAGCGCGGCTTCGACCGCCTCGGTGTTGGCGGGGACCACCGTGCCGATCTGCCGGCGCCGGTCAGCCGGGTCGAAGACCGCCTCACCGCGGCCGGCCAATTCCCGGCCGTCGACGATCGGTGCGGCATGCGACGGCATGGCCAGCGCCGCCGCCAGCCCGTCGCGCAATTCGGTGAGCGCGCGGCGGTCGGCAAGGTCGATCCCGGCCGAGTTCACCCGCTCGCGCCGGTAGAGGTCGCGCGGTAGCTTGATGTTCGGATGGGGCTTTGGCTTCAGCCGCGCCAGGGCGGCGACCGGGTCGGCGATGATCGACGCGATCGGCTGGCGCTCGTCGACGATGCGGTTGACGAACGAGGCATTGGCGCCGTTCTCCAGCAACCGCCGCACCAGATAGGCGAGCAGGTCCTCGTGACTGCCGACGGGAGCGTAGACCCGGCATGGCAGGTTCATTTTCTCGGGCCCGACGATCTCCTCATACAGCGCCTCGCCCATCCCGTGCAGGCGCTGGAATTCCCAGTTGTTTTCCTTGGCGCGGCGCTTTCCCGCCAGCTCCAGCACCGCGGCGATCGTGTGCGCGTTGTGGGTGGCAAATTGCGGATAGAACCGGTCGCCGGCTGCGAACAGCTGCTTGGCGCAGGCGAGGTAGGAGACGTCGGTCGCGACCTTGCGGGTGTAGACCGGATAGGTCGCAAGCCCGCGCTCCTGGGCGCGCTTCACTTCGCTGTCCCAGTACGCGCCCTTGACCAGGCGCACCATTAGCCGGCGCTTTGTCGTGCCGGCGAGATCGGCGAGCCAATCGATCACCGCCGGCGCGCGCTTCTGATAGGCCTGCACCGCGAGGCCGAGCCCATCCCAACCTGCAATCCGCGGCATCCCTACGAGCGCCTCGAAGAGATCGAGCGACAGTTCGAGCCGATCGGCCTCTTCGGCGTCGATGGTAAGACCGATGCCGACATTGCGTGCCTGTGCGGCGAGGTCGGCGAGGCGCGGCAACAACTCGCGCATGACCCGCTCGCGCTGCGCCATCTCGTAGCGCGGGTGCAGCGCCGACAGCTTGACCGAGATGCCCGGCGCCGCCTCGACCGGCTTCCCGCCCGCGGCCTTGCCGATCGCCGCGATGGCTTGGCTGTAGGCGTCGTGATAGCGCTGGGCGTCGGCGGCGGTCCGCGCCGCCTCGCCGAGCATGTCGTAGGAATGGCGATAGCCCTCGCGCTCGCTGGCTGCGGCGCGGTCGAGCGCCTCGCCTATGGTGCGGCCCATGACGAATTGCCGCCCGAGGATGCGCATCGCCGTCAGCACCGCTTGACGCACCACCGGTTCGCCCGAGCGGGCGACAAAGCGGTGCAGGATCTGCGCGAAATCGCTCTCGTTGGGCGCGTCGCGCAGCATCCGACCGGTCAGCATCAGTGCCCAGGTCGAAGCGTTGACGAAGACCGAGCCGGAATGGCCGAGATGACTTTGCCAATCGGCGGCGGCGATCTTGTCGCGGATGAGGCGGTCGATCGTGTCGCTGTCGGGGATGCGGAGCAACGCCTCGGCAAGGCACATCAGCGCCACCCCCTCGGGCGACGACAGCGCGTATTCGTGGAGGAAGGCGTCGATGCCGCCATGCGCCGGGCCTTTGTCGCGCACCGCGGCGACGAGACGGTGCGCCGTCGCCGCAATGCGGCGGTTGGCGGCGGGCGGAAGCTTGGCGGCGGCGAGGATGAGCGCGTCGGCGGCGTCCTCGTCGCGGCGGTTGGCCTTTCCGATCGCCGCGCGCAGCTTGGTTTCAGGCGGCAGCAGGGCGGCGAAGACGAGATCCATGCCGAAGAATACCGCTGGCGGCGTTTAGCGGAAATCGCGGCTATGGATGACGATGTCGGGGATGTAGATATCGCGCGGGTCATGACCGGGGATGCGCTCGGGCAGGGCGAAGACCGATTTGCGAGCCGATTTATCGATGCCGGTGCGGGAGCGCAGAGTTTGCAGGCGCGGGGTCAGGTCGCGCAAATCCTCGGCGACGATGTGGATAACGCCCTCCTCGCGCTGCAGTCTTCCCTTGCAATAGAGCAAGGTCGCGCCGAGCACGGTGCGGCGGAAGCGCTCGAGGATCGGCGGCCAGACGATCAGATTGGCGATCCCTGTCTCGTCCTCGATGGTGATGAAAATGACGCCCTTGGCGCTGCCCGGACGCTGGCGGATGAGGACGAGGCCGGCGATCGCGACGCGGCACTCGCCAGTCGTATATTGATCCGGCAGGGTGGCGAGCTCGGCGGCGGTGACGATGCCGTCCTGCGCCAGCTCGCCGCGCAGGAAGGCGAGCGGGTGGCGCTTCAGGCTGAGGCTGGTGCTGCGGTAATCATCGACGACATGCTCGCCCAGCGGCATGACCGGCAAGAGCGAGGCGGCGCGGGTTTCGCTTTGGACGACGTGAGGGACCGGCATCGGCGTTTGGGATGCCGCAAACAGCGGCAGCGGCGCTTCGCCGAGCGCTTTTAGCGCCCACAGGCCCTGGCGGCGGTCGAGCCCCATCGAGCGCAGCGCATCGGCGGTGGCGAGGCGTTCCAGCGCGAGGCGGCCGAGCCCGCTGCGCTGCCACAGCGCCGCGGCGTCGGGGTAGCCGCCTCTGCGCTGTTCGACCAGGCGCTTCGCATCCTCTTCGTTGAAACCTTTGATCTGGCGAAAGCCGAGGCGCAGCGCGAGGGAGGAGCCGGCTGGTTCCAGCGTGCAGTCCCACTGGCTGCGGTTGACATCGACCGGCAGCACCGCGACCCCGTGCTCGCGCGCGTCGCGGACGATCTGCGCCGGGGCGTAGAACCCCATCGGCTGCGAATTGAGCAGCGCGCAGGCGAAGATTTCGGGGTGGACGCATTTGATCCAGGCCGAGACGTAGACCAAGAGCGCAAAGCTCGCGGCGTGGCTTTCTGGAAAGCCGTAAGTGCCGAACCCCTCGATCTGGCTGAAGCAGCGCTCGGCGAACTCTTGTGCGTAGCCGTTCGTCACCATGCCGGCGATGAACTTGTCGCGAAACAGGTGGATTTCGCCGTTACGCTTGAAGGTCGCCATCGCCCGGCGCAGCCGATCGGCCTCCTCGGGCGGGAAGCCGGCACCGACAATGGCGATCTTCATCGCCTGCTCCTGGAAGAGCGGCACGCCGAGTGTCTTTTCGAGCACCTGGCGCAGCGCCTCGGAGGGGTATTCGACCGCCTCCTTGCCGCCGCGCCGGCGCAGATAGGGGTGCACGATGTCGCCCTGGATCGGCCCCGGGCGGACGATCGCGACCTCGATCACCAGATCGTAGAATTTCTTGGGCTTCAAACGCGGCAGCATGGTCATCTGGGCGCGGCTCTCGACCTGGAACACGCCGAGCGAGTCGGCTTTCGACAGCATCTCGTAGACCGCTGGCTGTTCGGGCGGGATCGTCGCCAGCTCGTATCGCTTGCCGTAATGGCGCTCGATCAAATTGAAGCTCTTGCGCACGCAGGTCAGCATGCCGAGCGCGAGAATGTCGATCTTGAGGATGCCCAGTACGTCGAGGTCGTCCTTGTCCCATTCGATGACGGTGCGGTCCTCCATCGCCGCGTTTTCGATCGGCACCAGCTCGGACAAGGGTCCGCGGGTGATGACAAACCCGCCGACATGCTGCGACAAATGCCGCGGAAAGCCGATCAGCTTGGCCGCGAGGTCGAGCGCCATGCGCAAATTGCGGTCGCGCGGGTCGAGCCCGGCCTCGCGTACGCGCTCGTCGACGATGCCCTCGCTCGACCAACCCCACACCATGCCGCCGAGCGCGGCGACGACATCGCCCGAGAGTCCCATCGCCTTGCCGACCTCGCGGATCGCGCTGCGCGAGCGGTAAGTGATCAGCGTCGCGGCGAGACCGGCGCGGTCGCGGCCGTATTTCTCGTAGATGTACTGGATCACCTCCTCGCGCCGCTCATGCTCGAAATCGACGTCGATATCGGGTGGCTCGCCGCGCGCGGCGCTGATGAAGCGCTCAAAGAGGACATCGATGCGCGCCGGGTCGACCGCGGTGATGCCGAGGCAATAGCACACCACTGAATTGGCCGCCGAGCCGCGGCCCTGACAGAGGATCGCGCGCGAGCGGGCAAAGCGGACGATGTCGTGGACGGTGAGGAAATAGCGCGCGAAATCGAACTGCTCGATCAGTTCCAGCTCGTGCGCGATGAGATTGCGGACATGGCCGGGAACGCCGTCGGGAAACTTCGCGGCCACGCCGTCCCAGGCCAATTGCGCTAGGCGCGATTGCGGCGTCATGCCTTCCGGCACCGGCTCTTCGGGGTATTCGTAGCGCAATTCGTCGAGGCTGAAGCGGCAGCGATTGACGATTTCGCTGCTGGAAGCCAGCGCATGTTCGTGGCCGCGAAACAGCCGCGCCATCTCGCGAGCCGGTTTCAGATGGCGCTCGGCATTGGCGGCGAGGCGGAACCCGGCCGTGGCGATCGTGCAATGCTCACGGATGCAGGTCAGCACGTCCTGCAACGGGCGCCGCTCGGGCGTGTGGTAGAGCACGTCGCCGGTCGCCAGCAGCTTGAGCCCGGTGTCGCGGGCGATGGCGGCGAGGCGGTGGAGGCGGCGAGCATCGTCGCCGCGATAAAGATGCTGCGCGGCGAGATAGGCGCGGTCGGGGAAATCGCCCGCGAGCCGGGTGGCGAGCGTGCGGTGCGCGGCGAGGCTGACGCGGTCGGCGGCTTCGGGTGGCAGCAGGACGACGACCAACCCCTCGCCATGGGCGACGACATCGGCATAGTCGAGATGGCATTCGCCCTTTGGCGCGCGCCGCTTACCGAGGGTGAGCAGCGTCGTCAGCCTGCCATAGGCGGCGCGGTCTTCGGGATAGACGAGGAGGCTGGCGCCGTCCTTGAGATCGAGCCGCACCCCGACGACGAGGCGGATGCCTGCTTCCTTTGCCGCCTGGTGAGCGCGGACGATGCCGGCGAGGCTGTTGCGGTCGGTGATCGCGATCGCCGCGAGGCCGAGAAGCACTGCCTGCCGCACCAGCTCGTCTGGGTGCGAGCCGCCGCGCAAGAAGGTGAAATTGCTGGTGGCCTGCAGCTCGGCGTAACCGGAACCGGAAGAAACGCCGCGACCGCCGCCGGTCGTCTTCGCTCGTTTCTGGGTCAGGAATCGCAAACTGCCGTCGCCGATCGTGCGCGACAGTCGGCCAAACCCGGCAAGGGCCTCGGATTTCTTACGCGGCAGCTCAGGCATCTTATGTCAGGCGAAGACGCCGTGGACGAACCAGCGCGGCGGAGGATCGCCGGGCAGCCCGGCGCGGAACAGCCAGAACCGCCGGCCAGTCTCATCCTCGACCCGGTAATAATCGCGGATCGCATCGGGAGCGCCAGTGCTGCCGATCAGCTGCCCATCCGGCCGCCACCATTCCTCGGCGATGCGCTCGGGCCCGTCGGCCTGAGCGACCCGATGGGTGCGGTGGCGCCAGGTAAAACGGAACGGCGGGTCGTCGGGCAGCACCCAGAACGCCTCGACCGGCTCGGGCGGCGCGAACAAGCGGACGGGACGGGGCGGCTTTTGCGGGGAAGCCCCCACCCCAACCCTCCCCCGCATGCGGGGGAGGGAGTCCGCCGCGGCAGCGGCGGGCGGGTGGGGGTTATTGCTGATCGGCACTGCCACCGAGGCCCGTTCCGGGATATGGCTTTCGTGCGATTCGAGTCGAGCGAGCGCGTCGAGCCCGAGCCTGGCGCCGATCCGGTCGAAGAGCGAGCCTAAATTTCCACTCGCGCCGCCGGAAGCGCCCGCGGCTCCGGTCATGTCGATCTGCTCGGGCGCCAGTTTCTCGACGGCGAAGGCGGCGAGGATCACATCCTCGATGCCGAGCCCGGGGTCGATCGTGTCGAGCTTGCCGGTCAGCAATTTCGCGAGATGCACGGGGTCGCGGCTCGGCCGCGCGGTGCCGATGCGAATGTGCTCGACCCTGCCGTCGACGCGGTGAAACCCGAGATCGAGCCGACGCGCGCCCATGCCCTCGCGCGCCAGGCGCGTGACGAGGTCGAGCGTCAGCCGCTCGGCGGCGCGGGCGAGATCGGCGGGGTCGGAGATCGGCTCGGGCAGGCTGAGACGGACCCGCCGGCTCGGCGCCTCGCTCAGCGGCGACAGCGGTTCCGGTAGCTCGCCCAGCGCCTGGTCGAGCCGGCGCGCCACCGTCTCGCCGAAGCGGCGGGCGAGCGCGTCGCGCGGCATCGCCAGCGCCTCGCCGACGCGGCGCAATCCGACCCGGTACAGGGTCTCGACGATGGCCGGGTCGAGCCGCAGGGCGGCGACCGGCAATGGCGCCAGCGCTGCGCGGGTCTCGCCCGGTGGGACGATGACCGCTGCTTCTGCAGCTAATCTGCAGCAAATCGGACGTTCCTCCAGCTGACCGAAACGGGCTACGGCCCAGGCGGCGCCGAGCGTGTCGGCGATCGCCAGGCAATGCGCGATTCCCTGGCGCGTAAGCCGCCGCGACAGATCGGCCGCCAGTTCCGCCTCGACGCCCCACAGATGCGCCGAGCCGGTGATCTCGATCTTGACCCCATCGCCGCCGTCCGGCGCGGTCCACGGGCTGTAGCGGCCGCACCATTCGGCGAGGCGGCGCAAGGAGGCGGCATCCTCGGCCAATTCGGCCGGACGGGTCAGCAGCTCCGGCAAAAACGACAGCGCATCGGCGAGCGGCATCCAAGCGGCGATGCCTCTGGCCGCGGCCGCCGGGTTGACCGCGGCGAGCGTCTGCCGCCCGGCAGCGGCGATCACCGTGGCGAATGGCGCTTCCGGTGGACATGCCGGCATCCCTTCTTTCTTTCCATCCCGGCGAAGGCCGGGACCCATGGCGGGGATGGGCCCCGGCCTTCGCCGGGGTGGTACGACATTGGGTGCCGCGAGTTTTCCGTTGTCAGCCTGTCCGTCGCCTGATTTCTGGTTCGGCAACAGACCGGCGCGGCGCAACCGGTCGATCGGCCAGTCCGGCAGGAACAGATACAAGACCCGATGCATCGGCTACCTCTACGTCCCAAGTCACATTCGCTGTCTCCGCGCCGCGGCAGCGCAACAGCTCGACCCGCCAGCGCGGCGTTCCAATCCCCGGTTCATCACCAGGCAGCGACGGGATTGCCGCGACCCGCCAGCGTGTCGTCGCCGCGCTTGGCCGCGTGCGTTCGGAAGCGGCCTCGGTGCCGTTGCGCCAGCGCCGCAGCAACAGCGCGGTGACGCCGGAGCGCTCGGCGGCGAGCTGCAGCCGCCGCCCCGCGACCATCGGCAGCCGGCCAACTTCGCCGACTACCGCAGCGATGCCCCCAGGGGAGTTGGAGGTACGCAACCCCTCTTCCAGAACCCACAGGATGTCATCGTCGCGCGGCGCGGTGACCCGTACGATCCGTGCCGGGTCGAGCCCGTGCTCGGCCAGTCCCGGCCCGTATAGATCGCTGTACTTCAACGTCCACAGGATGATGCCGGACTCATTTCCCTTGGCGATTCGTCCGGCGATGGCGGCGGCGAACCCGGCCGCGGCGGCGCCATCTTTCTCGTCGGCGCCGGAGCCATGGAATTCGTGCACCGCGCCGAGCGCCAGCCCGCCGCCGGGCAAGACGCGGTCGATCGCTTCGATTTGAAACGGTAAAACCCCATGCCGCAGCGCGCCCGGCCGCTCAATCCGGCGGATACGGTCTCGCAACGCGACAAGGGCGACGGCGGATGACATTGAAGTGTAACACTTGTTTTGATGTTCTCTATTTGTTCCTAACATCTTCGATTGTCAACCCTGCTCGCTTTGCCGTTAAGATAGGTCATGGCCCAAGCTCCGCACCCCGATCGCACGCCGAGCGAGATCGATGCGGCGGAAATCACCGCCCGCATCCTTCTCGAAACCCGGGCCGTGCTGTTCAGCCCCGACAATCCGTTCACCTTCACCTCGGGGCGGCTGTCGCCGGTCTATGTCGACTGCCGGCGGCTGATCTCGTTCCCGCGCGCGCGGCGCAAGCTGATGGATATGGGCGCCGATCTGATCGAGCGCCGGGTGGGATGTGAATCCTTGGACGCGATCGCCGGCGGCGAGACCGCCGGCATCCCGTTCGCCGCGTGGATCGCCGACCGGCTGTCGCTGCCGATGCTTTATGTGCGCAAGCAGGCGAAAGGTTTTGGCCGCAACGCCCAGATCGAGGGTGAGCTGAAGGACGACGCGCGGGTGCTGCTGGTCGAGGATTTGGCCAGCGAGGGCACTTCCAAGCTCAATTTCGTCCGGGCGATCCGCCAGGCCGGCGGCGAGATCAGCCATACGTTCGTGATCTTCAATTACGGCATCTTCCCGCACACCGAATCGAGCCTCGCCGCCGAGGGCATTACCCTGCATGCGCTAGCCACCTGGTGGGATGTCGCCGAGGTGGCGGAAAAACTCGGGCGCTTCGAACCCGGGCAATACGAGAAAGTCAGAAGCTTTCTCGAAGACCCGGAGAACTGGCCGACCAAGCGCACCGCCGCGGCGCAATAAAGCGATCCCGAAGACTAACCGTCCGTGCCGGCAGGGCTCGACGCCGTGCTTGCCGGGCTAGCTTTGCCGTCGACGTATTCACGCGACGGCATCGAGGGCCGCCGGGTCAATCTGCGGCCGAGCGTGATAAAGGGCAGCTCGACGCCGTAATAGCAAATGGTCGCGGCGGCGATCGTCGCCAGCGTCGCGACCAGCAGGACGCCGATCTGCGCCTGGATGAATTTCAGAACGATGTGGATGACCGGCCAGTGCAGGATGTAGACGCTGTAGGAGATGCGGCCGATAAACCGTACCGGGCCTGTGCGCATAAAACGCGGCACCGCGCCGTCTTCGATCGCCACCAGGTAAGACACCGCCAGAAACGACGGCATCGCGGCCAACGCGAGACCGTAGGTAAAATAGTCTGCCGGCGACATTTCAACGGCGATATTCGAAACAAAGAATAGAACTGACGAGATCACGATCGCCAGGATCACAGAATTTTCGCGTATTTTTACGATCGACCATTGTCCAATTGTCGGGATCAGGCAACCTAAATGAAACAGATAAGCATAGGACATCAGTCCAGTCTTGAGAAAATAGCCGAACAGCGCTGCTTGAAGCAGGAGGTTGCCGACGGTTCCAAGGCGCGGCGTGGCCAAAGCCAAAACCGGAAGCAGAAAGACGCTTAGATAAAACTCGACATTCAGGCTCCACAGCGGCGGATCGATGTGAAAATCGGCGAAATAAGTGGCCTGGAATGCCGCGCCCCAATCGACCGGCTGATCCAGGGCGAAATTGGCGGCGACGGCAAAGGCGATCGCCACCCACAAGGCCGGCATCAGGCGGAACAGGCGGCGCAATCCGTATTTGAGAAAATCAAAGGAATCGGGGTGGATGGTCTGCGACAGGACAAAGCCGCTCAGCACGAAAAACAACACCACGGCGGCGTTGCCGGGAGTCAGAAAGCGCGCGACGATTTGGATGACGCCATGCGCGCTTTGAAAATCGGCGCGACCGCCGGCCAGGATGTTCGCGTGCAGCCAAACGACCGTCAGCGCGGCGAGGCCGCGCAGCGATTCCAGTTCCGGGTAGAAGCGTGGCGCGGCACGCTGCCGCGTCTGCGCGACGATCATCTCTGTTTGGGCAGCCAGTTGGCGAGCCGGCTTGCGGCTTCCGCGATGTCCTCGGTCGAACCGGCGAAGCTGAGGCGCAGCCAATCGCTGCCACGGATCGGGTCGAAGTCGCGGCCCGGGGTTGTCGCCACGCCGGTCTCGGCGAGCATCTTGCGGCAGAAGGCTTCGCTGTCGCGGGTCAACGCCGAGACATCGACATAGAGATAGAACGCGCCGTCGGCCGGAGCGAAGCGGCTGAGGCCCGCTTTCCGCATCGTGGCGATCAGCAAATCGCGGTTGGCGCGGTAGCGGGCGACATGGGCGTCGAGCTCGGCCCGGCAGCGGAACGCGGCGATCCCGGCGAGCTGCGACAAGGCGGGCGGCGAGATGTAGAAATTCTGCGCCAGGCACTCGACCGAGCGCGCCAGATCGGGCGGCACCAGCATCCAGCCGAGCCGCCACCCGGTCATGCTGTAATATTTCGAGAACGAGTTGACGACGATCGCCTCGCGTCCGAAGGCCCGTGCGGTCTGCGCCGCGCCCTCGTAGACAATGCCGTGATAAATCTCGTCGGAGACAAGGCGGATGCCGCGCCCGCGGCAATACTCGGAAAGTCGCTGAAGTTCCGCAGGCGCGATCATCGTGCCCGTCGGGTTGGCCGGGCTGGCGATGATGAGCCCGGCGAGATCGGGGATGTCGGCCAGCAGTTCCGGGTTCGGCTGGTAATGCGCGTTCTCACCGACCTCGATCAGCACGGTCTCGAGGCCGAGCGCCGAAAGAATATTGCGGTAGGCGGGATAGCCTGGGGCGCCGAGTGCGACCCGGTCGCCAGCCTCGAACGCGGCGAGAAACGCGAGCTGAAACGCCGCCGACGAACCGGTGGTGACGACGATCTCGGCCGGATCGACCGCGACCCCGTATTGCGCCCGGTAATGCCCCGCGATCGCCTCGCGCAGTGGGGCGATGCCTTCGGCGTCGGTGTAGCCGATGCGATCGTCGGCAAGCGCCTGGCGCGCCGCGTCGAGCACAGCGTCAGGCGCCGGGGTACCGGGTTGGCCGACCTCGAGATGGATGACCCGCTCGCCGGCCGCTTCGCGCGCGTTAGCGGCGCGCAGCACGTCCATCGCGATAAACGGCGGGACCAGCCCGCGGCGGGAAGCCTTTAGGCTCATGCCGCCAATGTGCGGGGAAAGGTTGCTATTGGCGAGGGCCATTCGTTATGACGGGCGCCGGCACTTTTGGAGGACTGCACAAAGATGGCGAAGGTCAGTCTGATCGGCATGTCGGGGAGTTTGCGCGCCGGCTCCTATTCGAACGCGATTATCGAGACGCTGCGCGAACGCTTTGCCGAGCGTGCCGATCTGCGGCTTTACGATCTCGCGCCGATCCCGCTCTACAACCAGGATTATGAAGGCGAGAAACGTCCGCCGGTGGTGAAGCAGATGCTCGCCGATATCGAGGCGGCGGACGGGTTGGTGTTCTGCGCGCCCGAGTTCAACCACTCGATCCCGGGGGTGTTGAAGAATGCGATCGACTGGGCCTCGCGGCCGGCCTTCGCCTCGGTGCTGGCGTACAAGCCGGTGGCGATCATGGCGACCTCGCGCGGACCGCTGGGCGGCGCGCGGTGCCTCGAGCATATGAAGGTGGCACTCGATTCCTGCCTGTCGCGGGTGACCCTCGCGCGCGAAGTCATCGTCACCGCCGCCGAGACCAAGATCAGGGACGGGCGGCTCGTCGACGAGGTCTCGCTCGGCTTCGCCTCGGGCGCGGTGGACGCCCTGCTGCACGAAATCGCATTGTGGAAAGGGGAGAAGGGCTGAAGCCGCGCCCGGCTAATTCAACGTCGAGGCGTCTTTTTTGTTGATGCAGCGCAACAGCTTCCAATAGCCGAACAGGTTGCTCGGACGGATTTCGCGCACCGTCAGCTTGCTGTCGCGTATGAAGGTGTCGAATTCGAAATCGGGGTGAAACCCGATATGCCGTGCGAGATGGGCCAGGCGCTTCTCAAAAAAGCGCACCGCCCAGTTCTCGCTCATGAAATGATTGACCAGCACGATCGTGCCGCCGGGGATGCAGACGCGGCGCATCTCGGCGGCGAACTGCGCCGGGTTCGGCACGACCGGCGCGACGTAAAGCGCCAGCACCGCATCGAACGAGTTGTCGGCGAACGCCATGTGCTCGGCATCCATCAGATGGAGCCCGTCGACATGGGTGAGGTTCTCGCGGGCGACCCGCGCCTCGGCCTTGGCCAGCATCTCGGCCGACACATCGATCCCAGTCACATGCGAATCGCGCCTGAAATGGGGCAGCGACAAACCTGTGCCGACGCCGACTTCGAGAATGCGCTGACCAGGCCGGTCATTGGCGATGCGCACCGCTTCCTTGCGGCCGGGATGGAACACCGGGCCGAAGACGAAGTCGTAAGAGCCAGAAACCCACCGATAGGTGCGGATCGTGTCGCGGAGGTCCATTAGTTCGCCCTCGTCGCGGTCGACGCAAGCGCTGCCGCCGTCATTGGCGAAAGTGCCCCTGGTTGCCGCTTTTGTAAACCTTTCGCTGAATGGCCTCAGGTGCTGATGACGGATTTATGGCAACACGACAACTAACGCCGAAGCTGTGCAGCGGTAGTGCCGCCGCCAGGGTGATACAGCCATAGCGCTCAGATCAGGGTGATGCTGTCGGCCTCGAGTCCCTTGCGGCCATCGACGACCTCAACCCGCACCCGTTGACCCGGACCCAGCGCCTCGATGCCGCTGCGACGAAGCGCGGTGATGTGGATGAAGACATCCTTGCCGCCGCCGTCGGGTGCGACGAAGCCGTAGCCCTTGTCGGGCTCGAACCATTTGACCGCGCCCTCCAGGGTGCTTGACGGCCGCGCGCGGCGCTCCTCGCCCATCCCCGGCGCGACCGCGGTGCTCAGATCGATGTTGATGACGCCGGTGACCAGCGGGCCTTTCGCGCCGGCGCCGACCTCGCAGGTGATAGAGGCGCCTTCGCGCACATCCTCGTAGCCGGCACGGCGCAGGATCGCTATCGGCAGAAAGGCATCCGGCGAACCGTCGGACATGGTGGCAAAACCGAAGCCCTTGCTGGCGTTGAACCACTTGACCTTGGCCTCGACGGTGCGGGTCGGCGGCGCGTCCTCGGGCGTGGAGCCCGTGCGGCGGTCGTACATCAATGTCCTCTAAACGTCAGATAGAATGCGGCGAGCGCGCGGCCACAAAACTGTAGCGTAAAAAAACTGCGCCACGCTAGCGCGCCGACGGCGAGTCGCCATGCCTGCCGGTAGTTTCACGCTATTTCGCGCGTTTCTTTAAGCTCTATGTAAGGTTGAGAGCCTATTGCCGTCTTCCTGCCGTTTGCCCTCCGCCGCTCACTCGCCGATCGCCCTTCCGACCGCGGACAGCAGCAGGCCCGCGCTGATCGGCTTTTGCAGGTAGTCGGCTGCGCCCGCCTCCCTTGCCTGCTGTTCGAGCGCTGGATCGCCCCGGCCGGTAATCAAAATGACAGGGATGCCGAGCTCTCTGCCCGCATCGGACTTCAGGAAGTCAAGGCCGGTCGTCAAGGGCAGGTGCTGATCGAGGAGGAGGCATCCGCGAGCCGGATGCCGAAAGCCCCTGGCAAAATCCGCAGTTGATGCATAGTCCTCGACATTAAGCCCGTTGACCTCAAGGAGGACTTTGACCGAATCGCGAACAGCCTCGTCATCGTCGACGATAAAGACCGTGACAACGGGGTGGGCAGCTTCGGTCATGACGGCTCTCTCCGCGCTGCTGATCTGTTTAGGAAACGGTGCCCCAGGTTGGCCACGCGATCACTGATCTGTATCAAGGGGAGGCCTCGACATCGGGGGTACGCGGCACGGTGAAGCGGAAGACGGTACCGCAGGGGCCGCCCTGTATGGCTCCCTAGGGTTCATTCCGAGCATCGCGGCCCTTCCCAATTGAGACGTTTCGCTTGGCGGCGAGATGGCGCTCGATCGGGGCGTCGAGAACAATGGCCCATTGGCGCCAGCAGCAAATTGATCCAGATCAAATTCCGGCTCTCCCACCCGGCGATACGGTCGCTGAGCAACATCAGCGGAGGCTGGGCGATGCCTGATAACCCGAGCGTATTGCGCGAATTGGCCAAATGGTATCGCAAGTTCGCCGACCGTGCCGGAAGCCCCTGGGTTTGGGAGGCGCGGCTGATCACGGCGGACCGGCTCAAGCCGAAGCCAATAACATCGAGCGCGGGCTCATGTCGCGCCTCCAAGGGCTCTCACCCGCCCTCGTGCCGGTTCACGCACGCCATCGAGGGGCCCCGCCCGGTACCGTGGGGGAGTGAGCGAAGAATACCATCGCCCGGTCAGGGCCATGGGCCAATCTATCGCGTCCACTTCAAGAACCGGTTTGCACGCGGCGGGCAGATTTACGCCGCCTGCCAGCGATCGGTAGAAATCCATTCGGCAAAAACACTGGAGCGCGCGATCGAGGCGGCCAAAAGACGCCGAAGCGCGCCGTTCGTCCTCAAACAGGCGTCGGGTTCATGGCGCTGCTGGAATGCCGTTGAGCTTGGCCGTGATCCGTCCCGACCTGCGCTCAGAAGGGGTGCCACGCGCGGCGCGCATGGCGCCGCTCTTCTCCGTGAGGGACCGACGGCAATCTGCTGCCTGGCGAGGATGGAGGGCGCCCGATGCTCTTGCAGCCCCGCTGCTCGCCAGATAGATTCTGGAGCGCACGGAGCTAGTGCCAAATCGGTGCTACGAATGGGAAGCGCGGAGATCAAGAGGCTGAGTTAAAGCCGTTTGCGGGTGTAGCTCAATGGTAGAGCAGAAGCTTCCCAAGCTTACGACGAGGGTTCGATTCCCTTCACCCGCTCCAGCTTCCGTCGATGATCAGGCTGGTCGCCGCGGCACCAGGAGCGCCGGGGTGAAAGTCTGCACGATCTCGCCGTCCTGGTTCAGCGTCGTCACCCGCACCTTGACGATGCCCTGACTTGGTCGTGACTGCGATAACCGGGTCTCAAGGATTTCGCTTTCGACATGTAACTCGTCGCCGGCCCGCACCGGCCGTTCCCAGACAAGCTCGCCGCCGAAGCCGAGAACGCCGCCCGCTGGGCGGAACTCGCTGCCGATAACAAGGCGCATGGTCAGCGCCGCCGTGTGCCAGCCGCTCGCCGCGAGCCCGCCAAAGAGGCTGTCTTTCCCGGCGGCCTCGTCGAGATGGAAGGGCTGGGGGTCGTAGCTGGCGGCGAATTCCGTGATCTCGGCGGCGGTGACCGTGAGTCGGCCCGAGGCGAATTTCTGGCCGGTGGCGAAATCCTCGAAATATTGCATCAGCTCCTCGCAGGCTTGACGAACCAGGCGCCGGCGGCAACCGCGGCGGCGTTGATGCCGCCGAACACCGCCAGTGCGACGGCGAGCGCGCAAAAGACATAAACCAGATCGCCGCTGAGCCGGAAGGCCAGCCAGCCGCCCCCCGCGGCGAGCACGAAGCGGGTCACCGCGGCGGTCAGCGGCCAGCGCAACCGCCCGGCGCCCTGCGAGGCGAAATAGAGCGCCATGCCGAGGCCGAAAAGGCCATAGCACGGGCCGACAACGCGCAGATACTGGCTGCCGGTGGCGAGCATTGCCGGGTCGTGGTCGAACAGGTTGAGCCAGGCGAGCGGCAGCGCCGCCGCGGCAAGTCCGATCGCTTCGGTGAGGCCAAAGGCGATCGCTGCGCCGATCCACGCCGTGCGCAGCGCCCGCTGGCGCTGGCCGGCGCCGATATTGGTGCCGACCATCGCCACCAGCGGGCTGCCGAGCCCGAACACCAGCGGCACGAGGAGGTATTCCAAACGCGAGCCGACGCCATAGCCGGCGATCGCCGCGGCGCCGAACTGACCGACTAGCGCGGTGGTGATCGCCACCGTCGCATTGGTCTGCACGGTGATGAGGGCGGCTACCGCGCCGACGCGCAGGATGTCGATGAACAGGCGCTTTTCGAGCCGCCAGCCGGTGAGCCGCAAGCGCACGACGCTGCGGCCTGAGGTGAGGTACCACCCGAGAATCGCAACCCCAATCACGTAATAGACGATAAGCGCGACGCCGCCGCCCGCGACCCCGAGCCGTGGAAACGGGCCCCAGCCGAAGATCAGCGCTGGCGATAGCGGCACCAGGATTACGGTAAGACCGACGCTGACCAGGGCCGGCGTCGCCATGTTGCCGGTGCCGCGCACCACATTGGCGAGCGCGTTGAACAGCCAAATCAGCACCATGCCGGCGAAGACGACGTTGGAATAGACGAGCGCCGCGTCGAGCGCGGCGCCGCTGCCGCCCATCGCCGAGTAAAGCGCTTTGCCGCCGAGAAGCGCGATGGCGCTGAAGACCAGCGCGAAGCCGATCGCAATCGCGACCGCATGGACCGCGAGCCGGTCGGCATCGTCGCGCCGTCCCGCGCCGAGAGCCCGCGCAACCGCCGAGGAAATCCCGCCGCCGACCGCGCCCGCCGACATCATCTGCATCAGCATCACCGCCGGGAACACCAGGGCGATGCCGGCCAGCGCCGAGGTGCCAAGCCAGCCGATGAAATAGGTTTCGACGAGGCCGAGGCTCGCCTGCACTACCATGACCAGCATATTGGGCGCGGCAAGGCGGATGAGGGTTGCCGCGATGGGTGCCTCGATCAGCCGCTTGGTGCGCGGATCTAGTGCGGGCCGCGGCAGTGAGACCAGGGCTGGCTCCGCCGAAATCACTTCCCCGACATCACCTGCGGCTACGTAGTTCACCGCTTCGAGAGACATGATATCGTTGCCTTTCCAGGAGGCTGATTAGAGTGTATATGCACCTATATAAGAGTGCATATGCGCCTTTGTCTAGAGATGCAAGATGACCGACGACAAATCGCGATTTCAGGAATGCAACTGCCTGGCGATCCGCCAGGCAGCCCGGCATGTCACGCAGTTCTACGACCAGGTTTTCGCGCCCTCTGGGTTGCGCGCCACCCAATACGCGATCCTGTCGCGGCTGCGGAGCCAGGGACCGCTATCGATCAATGCGTTGGCGAACCTTTTGGTGATGGACCGGACGACCTTGGGCCGCAATATCCTGCCGTTGCAGCGCGACGGGCTGATCGAGGTCGCGGCGAGCGCGACCGACCGCCGCCGCCACGAGCTGCGCTTGACCGAAGCAGGGCTCGCACGCCATCGCGCCACGGTCGAGCGATGGGAGGAGGCGCAGAAGAAATTCAACGAGGTCTTCGGCGACGCGCGTGCCGCCGAGCTGCGCGGGCTGCTGCGCGAGGTCGTCGCCAGCGATTTCGCAGCGGCGGAGTAAGAAGCCCCTTTTTTCGTCACCCCGGAAGTTAGGCGAGCCCGGCTCTGCCGGGGCGTGAGCCTTACTGTCCTGGACCCATGAACACGGACCGTTTAGTGTCTAGGCTTAGTCGTCGGTGTTCATGGGTTCCGGGTTCTCGGGCTACGCCCTCGCCCCGGAATGACAGAATGATGGAGCAGTCAGAACGGCAGCTTCATCCCGCCCGGCAGGTTGAGGCCGCCGGTCAGCTTGTGCATCTCGGCCTCGGTGTGGGCGTTGACCTTCTGCCGCGCGTCGTTGAAGGCGGCGACGACCAGATCCTCGACCACCTCGCTGTCGCTCGGGTCGAGCACCGATTTGTCGATCTTGATCTTTTTCAGTTCGCCCTTGCCGTTGAGCGTCACTTGAACCATGCCGCCACCGGCCATGCCGGTCATCTCGACGGTTTCGAGCTGCGCCTGGATCTCGGCCATCTTCTGCTGCATCTGCTGGGCCTGCTTCATCAGCTGACCGAGGTTCTTCATGGCTCGTCCTCTTCACTGCTCGCGGCATCCTCGCCAGGTTCGACGCTATCTTCGTCTCCGGCTTCGTCTCCGGTCGTCTGGCCGCCGCCGGCAAAGCGCTCACGCACCGCGGCGATGGTCGCGCCAGGAAAGGCGTCGAGCACCGCGCGCACCAGCGGATGGCGGGCGACCTCGCTCTCCAATTCGCGAACCTGCGCCTGCGCCTGCTGTTCAAGGGTGGGCGCACCCGCTTCCTGCGACACCGCGACGACCCAGCGCGTGCCAGTCCACTCGCTCAGCCGCTGCCCGAGCCGGTTGGCAAGGTCACGCGGCGCGCCCTCCGCGGGGCGGAACTCGATATGGCCGGGGTCGAAGGCGACGAGATGGACCTGCGCGCGCAGCTCCGCGGCGGTGACGCCTTCGCGATGCCGGTCGAAGAGCGCGACCGTCTCGGTGAAATTCTGCGGCATCGGGTCGAGCGGCGGCCCGCTCGGCGGCGCGACCGGAAGCGGCTTGGGGCTTGGGTCCGGTTCCGGCTCAACCATCGCCGGCGCGGCATTGCCGCCATCGGCGCGCGGCAGCCCGATCGGGGACGGTGGCGCGGCGGCGAAGGGCTCGATAAAGACCGGCTCGATGCTGTCGGGCGGAGTTGCCGGCACCGGCTCGACAGCGACAGGTTTGGTTACCAGCGGCGTCGGCGCTGCGGCAACTGTGCCGAGGTCGATGCTCTTGACCAACTCGGCCGGCACCGGTAGGTCGGCGACATAGGCAAGGCGCACCAGCACCATCTCCACCGCTTGGCGGGCGCCGGGCGCGGTCTGCACCTCCTCGATACCTTTCAGCAGCATCTGCCAAGCGCGCGCCAGCACCGGCATCGGTAGCTGCGCCGCCAAAGGCCGCGCGCGCTCGCGGTCGCCTTCCTCCATTGGGTCGCCGGCGCCGGCATCGGGGACGAGCTTGAGTCGGGTGACGAAATGGGCGAGGTCGAGCAGGTCCTGGATCACCGAGAGCGGGTCGGCGCCGCCCTGGTAAAGCGCCTCCATCCGGTCGAGCGCGCCAGCGGCATCGCCCTTTAGCACCGTCTCGAACAGGTCGAAGATCAGGTGGCGGTCGGCGATGCCGAGCATGTCGCGCACCAAATCCTCGGCGATCGGCCCCCCAGGGCTTGACCCACCGGCGAGCGCGATCGCCTGGTCCAAGAGCGACAGCCCGTCGCGCACCGACCCGTCGGCGGCGCGGGCGATAAGGCCCAGCGCACCTGGTGCGATCTCGATGCCCTCGGCGGTGGCGATCTTCTGGTAATGCGCGACCAGCTGCTCGATCGGCACCCGGCGCAGCGAGAAGCGCTGGCAGCGCGACAGCACCGTCACCGGCACTTTCTGGATTTCGGTGGTGGCGAAGACGAACTTGACGTCGGGCGGCGGCTCCTCGAGCGTCTTCAACAGCGCGTTGAAGGCGTTCTTCGACAGCATGTGCACTTCGTCGATAATATAGACCTTGAACCGCGCCGAAACCGGGCGGTAGCGCATGCCGTCGGTCAGCTCGCGGATGTCGTCGACGCCAGTGCGGGAGGCGGCGTCCATCTCGATGACGTCGACATGGCGGTCCTCGGCGATCGAGCGGCAATGCTCGCAAACGCCGCAGGGTGAGACGGTCGGCCCGCCGGTGCCGTCCGGGCCGACGCAGTTGAGCGCGCGGGCGATGATCCGCGCCGTCGTCGTCTTGCCGACCCCGCGCACCCCGGTGAGGATGAAAGCGTGCGCGACCCGTCCGCTCGAAATCGCATTCGCCAGGGTGCGAACCATCGCCTCCTGGCCGATCAGCTCGGCGAAGGTCTGCGGCCGGTATTTGCGGGCCAGCACGCGATATTGGATCGCGGCGTCGCTCATCGATGGGCGATGACCATGGCGCTGAAAAGAGGTGGGAGACCGAACGAACGACCCAGGCCGGAACTCGTTACGGCTGCTTCCTTCCGGACCTGACCGGGTTGGCGAGGGACCTGTCCGCCGCCGACCTCCCAGCGCACTATATCAGGTGCCGACAGCGGCGCGGCAAGTTTCGGGCACCGCTGTAACCGGCTCTGCGCTAAAACGCCGATCGAGAGCGGAGGAGGCTATGCATCGAAGCTTCACCACAGCCGCAGCTATCCTCATGCTCCTGAACTGTCCGGCGCTGGCGGAGGACACGCCGAAGCGTGGCGGCACGCTGACTTATTTGATCCCCGCAGACGCGCCGCCGAGCTTCGACGGCCATCGTGAGAACACGTTCGCGACGATCCATGCAATGGCGCCGTTCTACAGCGTGTTGATCCGGGCCAATCCGGATAATCCGAGCGATACGACTCAATTCGTCTGCGACGTCTGCACCGCCATCCCCGAGCCGACCGACGGCGGCCGCACCTACACCTTTCCGATCCGCAATGACGTAAGGTTCCATGACGGATCAGCGCTGACCGCCTACGACGTAGCGGCGAGTTGGAACGAGATCATTTTCCCGCCGGACGGGGTCGTCAGCGCGCAGCGCGGCTATTATTCGATGGTCGACAAGGTCGAGGCGTCCGACCCGAACACGGTCGTCTTCCACCTCAAATTCGCCACCGCTGCGTTTCTTCCGGCGCTGGCGAACCCCTACACCTTCATCTACGAGAAGGCCATCCTCGACGACCCCAACCGCGGTCCGCACTGGTACGAGAAGAATGTGATGGGTTCCGGCCCATTCGAGTTCGTCAGCTTCGAGGCCGGGCAATCGATTACCGGCGAGCGCAACCCCAATTACTTCCGCCCGGGTCTCCCTCGTCTCGACGGGTTTGTCGGCATTTACGCCGACAAACAGGCAACCCGCGTGGCGGCAATCCGTGGCGACCGCGCGGCGATCGAGTTTCGCGGTTTTCCACCGGCCACGCGCGACGATCTCGTGGCCACCTTGGGCGACCAGCTCACGGTGCAGGAGAGTGACTGGAATTGCGGGGCGCTCATCACTCCGAACCACCAGAAAAAGCCGTTTGACGACGCCCGCGTGCGCCGCGCGCTCAGCTTGGCGATCGACCGTTGGAACAGCGCACCGGCGCTGGCCAAGATCACCATCGAGAAGACGGTCGGCGGGGTCGGGTTTCCCGGCTCGCCGCTGGCGGCGACCAAGGACGAGCTGCAGCAATTGGCCGGGTACTGGCCGGACATTAACAAATCACGGGATGAAGCGAGGCGATTGTTGAAGGAGGCCGGCGCCGAGGGGCTGAGTTTCGAGCTGCTCAATCGCAATGTCGACCAGCCCTACAAGTTCAACGCGACTTGGGTCATCGACGAGTGGAGCAAGATCGGCCTCAAGGTCACTCAGAAAGTGCTCGCCACAGGCCCCTACACGGAGGCAATCCAGCACGGCGATTTCGCCGCGGCGCTCGACGGCGATTGCCAGACCGTCGTCAATCCGTTGCTCGACGGCACCAAATACTTGCCGCACTCGGTCTCGCCGTTCAATTTCGGCAATTACGACGACCGGGAGGAGATCGACCTCTACGACCGGATGCTGCGGGAGACCGACTTCACGCGGCAGCGCGAGCTGATGCGGCAGTTCGAGAAGCGCGTGCTCGACACCGAGGCGCACGAAATCTTCCTATTGTGGCGCTATCGCATCGTGCCATATCGCAGCTACGTCAAAGGCTGGAAGATCAGCCCCAGCCACTACGTCAATCAGGATCTGGCGACGATCTGGCTCGACAGATAGCGGGCCCGTGCTAGCGTCGGCTGGAACGACAAGAGGAAACCTCCCATGGCCGTATTGAAGCACCTCGCCAAGCTCGACATTCCCGGCGGCGGGCAGGTGGTCGCCGAGGGCGGCCATGCCTATGTCGGCCATATGGGCCCGCCCGACGGCACCTCGATCGTCGATGTGTCGGACCCCCGCAGGCCGCGAATTGTCAGCCGGATCGAAATTCCGAGTTTTATGCATTCGCACAAGGTGCGGGTGCATGGCGATGTGATGCTGGTCAACCAGGAGCTGTTTCGTGCCCGTAACCCGGAAAAACCGGAGGGATGGTCCGGCGGCATCAAGGTCTACGACGTCAAGGACAAGACAAGGCCGCGCGAGATCGGCCATTATAAATCGGGCGGGTCGCATCGCTTCGATTCGGACGGGCGGTACGCGTACATATCGTCGGAGGAGGAAGGATATATTGGAGATATCGTCGTCATCCTCGACCTCGCCGACCCAACGCGTCCCGAAGCAATCGGCAGATGGCATATGCCGGGGCAGTGGACCGCGGGCGGCGAGACCCCGACTTGGCAAGGCAGGCGGCATCGCTGCCATCACCCGCTGCGGCGCGGCGACCGGCTTTATACGAGCTATTGGCACGGCGGCTTCGTGATCCTCGATTGCAGCGATTTACGACAGCCAAAATTCATCAGCGGCCTCGATTGGAGCCCGCCTTACCCGTGCCCGACGCACACGGTGCTGCCGATCCCTTACGAACTGATGGGCCGGAAGGTCGCGGTGGTCACCGATGAGGAGGTCTCCGACCGTCTCACCCCATCGCCCAATGCCTTTATGTGGATCGTCGATATCACCGACGAGGCGCATCCGGTGCCGATCTCAACCTGGACGGTGCCGCATGACGAGCCGTTCGATCCCTTGTGCTGGTTCGGCGCGCATCAGCCGCAGGAGACGGTCAACGGCAACATCATCCTCGTCACCTGGTTCGGTGGCGGGCTGCGCGCGGTCGACATCTCGAACCCGTACCGGCCGGAGGAGATCGATAGCTTCATGCCGGCCCCCGGTACGGGGCAGACGATCGTGCAGTCGAACGACGTGTTCGTCGACAAGGCGCGCGGGCTCGTCTTCCTGATCGACCGGCTAAACGGGCTCGATATCCTCGAACTGACGGCCTAAGGCCACTCCCTTTCGTAAGCCGGCAAGCTCGCCGATAATTGGGCGATGTCCGAGCTCGATACGCTCATCCAATTGCTGGCCAAGCTGCCGGGGCTGGGGCCGCGCTCGGCGCGGCGGGCGGCCTTGCATCTGATCAAGCGCCGCGAGAGCGTCATGGAGCCGCTGGCGACGGCGTTGCGCGACGCGGCAGCGGCGATCCGTCCGTGCTCGGTCTGCGGCAATCTCGACACGGTCGAGCCATGCGCGATCTGCCGCGACCCGCGCCGCGACGTGAACCTCATCTGCGCCGTCGAAGACCTCGCCGATCTCTGGGCGCTCGAGCGCACCGCCGCCTTCCGCGGCCGCTATCATGTGCTGGGCGGCACCTTGTCGGCCTTGGACGGTGTCGGCCCCGAAGACCTCAACATCGCTAAGCTGATCGCCCGGCTCGCGCCCGGGATGGAGTTGATCCTCGCGCTCAACGCCACGGTCGATGGGCAGACGACGGCGCATTATATCGCCGACCGCGCCGCCGTGACCGGCGCCACCGTTTCGCGCCTGGCGCAAGGCGTGCCGATCGGCGGCGAGCTCGATTATCTCGATGAAGGCACCCTGACCGCGGCGCTCAAGGCGCGGCGGGCGCTCTAGGCCGCCCTTCGGCTCCGAACCCGGTGCTGGCCGGAATCCTCTTCCTCGAAGAGATCGGCGAGGCGTTCGAGCATCACGCCGCCCAGCTGCTCGGCGTCGACGATGGTAACCGCACGTCGGTAGTAGCGGGTCACGTCGTGGCCGATGCCGATCGCGGTCAACTCGACCTCGCCGGTGCGCTCGATGTCGCGGATGACCTCGCGCAGATGCTTTTCGAGGTAGTTGCCGGGGTTGACCGAGAGGGTCGAATCGTCGACCGGCGCGCCGTCCGAGATCACCATCAGGATCTTGCGTTCCTCGGTGCGGGTAAGGAGCCGGTTATGCGCCCAGGCCAGCGCCTCGCCATCGATGTTCTCCTTGAGGATGCCCTCGCGCAGCATCAGCCCAAGGCTGCGCCGCGCCCGGCGCCACGGCGCGTCGGCGGGTTTGTAGACGATGTGGCGCAAATCGTTGAGGCGGCCAGGGTTGGCTGGCTTGCCGGCGGCGATCCAGCGCTCGCGCGACTGCCCGCCCTTCCAGGCCTTGGTGGTGAAACCGAGGATTTCGACCTTGACCGCACAGCGCTCCAGAGTGCGCGCGAGGATGTCGGCGCTCATTGCCGCGACGGTGATCGGCCGCCCGCGCATCGAGCCCGAATTGTCGATGAGCAGGCTCACAACTGTGTCGCGGAAATCGGTCTCGCGCTCGCGCTTATAGGCGAGTGGCAGCACCGGGTTGGCGACGACGCGGGCGAGCCGCGCCGCGTCGAGGATGCCCTCGTCGAGGTCGAATTCCCAGGCGCGGGTCTGGCGCGCCAAGAGGCGCCGCTGTAGCCGGTTGGCGAGCCGGGCGATGACGCTCTGCAGATGCGACAATTGCTGGTCGAGGAGGTGGCGCAGCCGGCCGAGCTCGTCTGAATCGCACAGCTTGTCGGCGTCGATCACCTCGTCGGACACGGTGTTGAAGGCGCGGTAGATCGCGGTCTCGTCGGGGCGCCCGCGCGGCATCTGGCCGGGGCGGCCGGGACGGCCCGGATCGTCGTCGCTGGCGCCGGGCATCATCTCGCCGTCGGTATCGGCGTCGCCATCCTGCTCGGCGTCGTCGGTGGCGCCGTCGGCGGGCGCGCCCTCCATCGAGGGCTGGGCGCCCGCGGTGGCGCTTTCGCCGCTATCGGTCTGGTTCTCACCGTCCTGCTCGTCGCCCTGGCTCTGCTGGTCGTCGGACGACTCATCCATCTCGCCGAGATCGAGGTCGAGGTCCTGGATCAGCCGCCGCGTGGTGCGGGCATAGGCGTCCTGGTCGAGGATCTGTTTGTCCAGCTCGGAGAGGTCCTTGGCGATCTTGCCTTCGAGCCAAGGCCGCCACAGATCGACGACCTTCCGCGCCGCGGGTGGCGGCGGCTCCTTGGTCAGAGCCTCGCGGGTGAGGAGCCGCACCGCCTCGGCCATGGTGCCCTCGGTGCGCTCGGTGACGCGCTCGAAGCCCTGCCGACGGTACTGCTCGTCGAGCATCGCCGAGAGGTTGGCGGCGACCCCGACCATGCGCTTCGAGCCCAGAGCCTCGACCCGCGCCTGCTCCAGCGACTCGAAGATCGCCCGCGCCAGCGGCCCGCCCGGCACCCGTTTCGCGTGGACTGAGTCGTCATGATATTTGAGCCGCAACGCCATGCTGTCGGCGGCGCCGCGCAGCTGCGCCACCTCCTCGGCCGGCAGGTCGCGCGCCGGGTTCGGTAGGCGCACGCGCCGACCCGAGAGCCCCGCCGGTTCTGGCCCGAAGGTGACGTTGACCTCATCGTCCTCGGCGATCGCCCGCAAGGTTGTCGCGGTCGCCCGCTTGAAGATTTCGGTCGGCGAGAAATCTTGCGCCATGCGGCTTGCCGCCCTTCTACATCAACGTCGCGTTGACGCCGGTCTCGGGCAGCTCGGTGCCAAAGCAGCGCTGGTAATATTCCGCCACCGCCGGCCGCTCGGTCTCGTCGCATTTGTTCAGGAAGGTGAGCCGGAAGGCGAAGGCGAGGTCGTTGAAAATCCGCGCGTTCTCAGCCCAGGTCATCACCGTGCGCGGTGACATCACGGTCGAAATGTCGCCGTTGATGAAGCCGTTGCGGGTGAGGTCGGCGAGCGCGACCATCGCGCTGATCTTGCGCCTGCCGTCCTCGTTGTCGTAGTCCGGCACCTTGGCCAGCACGATGTTGCACTCGGCGTCGTGCGGCAGGTAGTTCAGCGTCGCGACGATGTTCCAGCGGTCCATCTGGCCTTGATTGATCTGTTGGGTCCCGTGATAGAGGCCGGTGGTGTCGCCGAGGCCAACCGTGTTGGCGGTCGAGAACAGACGGAACGCCTTGTGCGGGCGGATGACCCGGTTCTGATCGAGCAGGGTCAGCTTGCCCTCGACCTCGAGCACGCGCTGAATGACAAACATCACGTCCGGGCGGCCGGCATCGTATTCGTCGAAGCATAGTGCCACCGGGTGCTGCAGCGCCCAGGGCAGGAGGCCCTCGCGGAACTCGGTCACCTGCTTGTTGTCGCGCAGCACGATCGCGTCCTTGCCGATCAAGTCGATGCGGCTGATATGGCTGTCGAGGTTGACGCGGATGCACGGCCAGTTGAGGCGCGAGGCGACCTGCTCGACATGGGTCGATTTGCCGGTGCCGTGATAGCCGCAGATCATCACACGGCGGTTGAAGGCGAACCCGGCGAGGATCGCCAGCGTCGTGTCGTGGTCGAAGCGATAAGCCTCGTCATGATCGGGCACGTGTTCGCTCGGCTGGCTGAAGGCCGGCACTTCGAGATCGCTGTCGATGCCGAAGGTCTGGCGCACCGACACCTTGATGTCGGGCATGCCGGTGGGCGTGACGGGGAGTTCCGTGGGTTGAACGGTGGCCATTCTCTTGAGACTTTCCAGGGTTGGTTCGTGGGTCGGTTGGGCGGTCGGTCCTGCTGAAGGTCAAGCGAAGTAGCTGGCTTTGAGCGTCGTGTAGGCCTGGTTGATGATCTTCAGCTTTTCCTCCGCGTCCTTGTCCCCGCCGTGAGAGTCGGGGTGGTGCAGTTTCACCAGCACCTTGTATCGGGCCTTGAGGCCGGTTTGGGTGAAGGGGGGGTCGATCTCGAACACCGCCAACGCCTGCTCGCGAGCTGAGGCGACGCGCGAGGTCGCATCCGGCCCATGCTTGCCATTGCGGCGCTGTTGCTGGCCGTCCTTGCCATAGAGGCCGAGCGGATCATTGACCCGCGCCTCGTAGGCCGGCCCGTGGCGTTGACCGAGCTTCCAGCTCGGCCGCTGCCACACCGTGTCATGCCGGATCTCGGCCTCGATCTCGGTTTCGCTCATCCCGGCATAGTAATTCCAGGCGGCGTTGTAGCCGCGCACATGCTCGAGGCAGAACCAATAGTAGTGGTTTAGCTCTAGGCGGGAGCGCGGCGCGCGGAACTCGCCGCCGGCGTCGCAGCCGGGGTGGTCGCAGAGCCGCGCCAGTGGCGCCGGCGCCACCGTCACAGCCGGATCGGTCGCAATCCGCCTCATCGGCTCAGTATGGGTGGCCTGCCGCTCCGTGACAAGGATTCCGGGCGGGTCGCAGGGTTGCGCTCGCTGCGGCTAATCGCCAGGGCCTGGGCCAAACAAAAGCTGCCTGCCCGTGTCGCCACGGACAGGCAGCCCTTTGGTCGAACGATGATCGAGACGGCTTAGAAGTCCATCCCGCCCATGCCACCGCCGCCTGGCGGCATCATCGGTGGGCCCTTCGGCTCCGGCTTCTCGGCGACCATCGCCTCGGTGGTGATCAAGAGGCCGGCGATCGAGGCGGCGTCTTGCAGCGCATGCCGCACGACCTTGGTCGGGTCGATGATGCCCGCCTTGATCATGTCGGTGAACTCGCCCTTCTGCGCGTCGTAGCCGTAGGTTGTGCTTTTGCTTTCGAGCAGCTTGCCGACGATGATCGAACCGTCAGTGCCGGAGTTCTCGGCGATTTGCCGCACCGGCGCCTGCAGCGCACGGCGGACGATGTCGATGCCGACTTTCTGGTCGTTATTGCTCGGGGTCAGCTTGTCGAGAGCGCGCGAGGCGTAGAGCAACGCCGAACCGCCACCGGCGACGACACCCTCCTCAACCGCGGCGCGGGTCGCATGCATCGCATCGTCGACCCGGTCCTTCTTCTCCTTGACCTCGACTTCGGTCGAGCCGCCGACGCGGATCACCGCGACGCCGCCGGCGAGTTTGGCCAGCCGCTCCTGCAGCTTCTCGCGGTCGTAGTCGGAGGTGGTCTCGTCGATCTGCTGACGGATCTGGGTGCAGCGGCCTTCGATGTCGGCCTTCTTGCCGGCACCGTCGATGATCGTGGTGTTCTCCTTCTCGATGCGCAGCTTCTTGGCCTGACCGAGCATGTCGAGGGTTACGTTCTCGAGCTTGATGCCGAGGTCTTCGCTGATCACCTGGCCACCGGTCAGGATCGCGATGTCCTCGAGCATTGCCTTGCGGCGATCGCCGAAGCCGGGCGCCTTCACCGCGGCAACCTTGAGGCCGCCGCGAAGCTTGTTGACCACCAGCGTCGCCAGCGCCTCACCCTCGACGTCCTCGGCGATGATGAGCAGCGGCCGGCCGCTTTGCACCACCGACTCCAGCACCGGCAGCATCGTCTGCAGACCCGAGAGTTTCTTCTCGTGGATGAGGATGTAGACGTTGTCGAGCTCGGCCAGCATCTTCTCGGCGTTGGTGACGAAATACGGCGAGAGATAGCCGCGGTCGAACTGCATGCCCTCGACGACGTCGAGCTCGGTCTCCAGGCTCTTCGCCTCCTCGACCGTGATCACGCCCTCGTTGCCGACCTTCTGCATCGCCTCGGCGATCTTGTCGCCGGTGTCGCGGTCGCCATTGGCGGCGATGGTGCCGACCTGGGCGATTTCTTCGCTGGTCGAGATCTTCTTCGACTGGCTCTTGAGGTTGGCGACCACAGCATCGACAGCGAGATCAACGCCGCGCTTCAGATCCATCGGGTTCATGCCAGCGGCCACCGCCCTGGCGCCTTCGCGCACGATCGACTGCGCCAGCACGGTCGCAGTGGTGGTGCCGTCGCCGGCCTGGTCGTTGGTCTTCGAGGCGACCTCGCGGACCATCTGTGCGCCCATGTTCTCGAACTTGTCGGAGAGTTCGATCTCCTTGGCGACGGTGACGCCGTCCTTGGTGATGCGCGGCGCGCCGAACGATTTGTCGAGTACGACGTTGCGGCCCTTTGGCCCCAGCGTCACCTTGACCGCATTAGCGAGAATGTCGACGCCGCGCAGCATCCGGTCGCGCGCATCAGTGGAAAATTTGACTTCCTTAGCTGCCATTTTCGTATTCCTCCAAAGCCGGTCAGGCGATCACGCCCATGATGTCGGACTCTTTCATGATGATCAGCTCTTCGCCGTCGAGCTTGACCTCGGTGCCCGACCATTTGCCGAACAGCACCCGGTCGCCCTTCTTGACGTCCATCGGCACGAGCTTGCCGTCGTCGCCGCGGGAGCCCGGGCCGCACGATACGACCTCGCCTTCCATCGGCTTTTCTTGCGCGGTGTCGGGAATGATGATGCCACCCGACGTCTTTGCTTCCGATTCCACGCGCCGAACCAGCACGCGGTCATGCAATGGCCGAAATGCCATAAAGTCCTCCTTGAGATTTCGCTTGTCGACCCGAATTAGCACTCTAGGGGTAAGAGTGCTGCTGAGATAATTAGCTCGCCGCGAATTGTCAAGCGCCGAGCCGATTTTGCCGCCTCGTCCTGAATTTTGACAAGTGAGGAGGCGCGGCGCACTCTCGCTGCGTTATTGCGTTATACTGTGGCGTTGACCACGAACGAGCCGCGAAAAATGGCGCGAACCATCGACTGGGAAATCCCGACCGAGCTTCAGCCGAAGTCAGGGGATGTCGGGTTCGATCTGGACGAGACGCTCAACGGGATCCTTGGCCTGCAGGCGACGATCCCCGAGGACGCGTTCACCGCGACGACGCTCGGCACCGAGCGCGCCGGCAGCGGCGTCCTCATCCGTAAGGACGGGCTGGTCCTGACGATCGGCTATTTGATCACCGAGGCCGACTCGATCTGGCTTACCTCCGGGGTCGGCGGCGCCGTGCCGGCGACCGTGCTGGGCTATGACCAAGAGACCGGGTTCGGCCTGGTCCAGGCGCTGGGCCGGCTCAACGTGCCGCCGGTGGAGCTGGGCACGGGGCGGCGCGTCGGCGCCGGCGACAAGGTGGTGATCGCCGCCGAGGGCGGACGCCGCCACGCGATCGCCGCGACGGTCGTTGCTCGCCAGGAATTCGCGGGACATTGGGAATACCTGCTCGACCGCGCGATCTTCACCGCGCCGGCGCACCCGTTCTGGGGCGGTGCCGGGCTCATCGCGGCCGATGGCAGCCTTATCGGCATCGGCTCGCTGCATGTGCAGCGCTCGAACGGCCGCGAGCTGCGCCGCGACGTCAATATGGTGGTGCCGATCGATCTGCTGCCGCCGATCCTCGACGACATGCTGACTTATGGCCGGCCGAACCGGCCGCCGCGGCCGTGGCTCGGCCTTTACGCCGCCGAGATCGAGGACGAGAACGCGGTGGTCATCGCCGGCATGTCGGAGCGCGGCCCGGCGATCAAGAGCGGATTGAAGCCGGGCGACCGCATCCTCGCGGTGCGTGACGATCCGGTGTCGAGCCTCGCCTCGTTCTGGCGCCGGGTCTGGGCCAGCGGCCAGGCCGGCTGTGAGGTCGTGCTGCAGATCCAGCGCGACAAGGAGCCGATCACCGTGCGCGTCCCCTCGGCCGATCGCACCCGGCTCCTAAAAGCGCCGCGGCTGCATTAGTTACTTAGCGGCATCGGCTACCGGCGCTTCGGCCTTCCACGACTTGAGCACCGGCAGGATTTCCTTGGCGTAGAGCCGCAGCGACTGCTCGGCGAGCGGGTAAGGTGTGCCGCCAAAGCGGAACGAGGTGCATAGCTCGAATTCGCCGACCGCGACGCGGCGTTCTTCGAGGGCGCGCAGGATGCGGTCGGGGGTGCCGTAGACCGCAGCCTTCAAAAATGCTTCGACAATGCCGTCGCGTCCCGCCTCTTTCGCCAGCTCGGCCTTCTTGGCATAGGCGTCGTAGCCCTTGATCCGGGCGAAATGTCCGGTCAGCAGCTCGTAGTGCTCAAGATTACTGTCGACGAACGAGCCCATGTGGCGCCGGGCGAGGTCGTCGATCCCGTCCATGGTCGGCGTGCAGATGCAGAAATCGGCGATCAGAAAGGGCGCCGCTTCTTCGCCGTGGAATTGCCGGAACAGCTCGCGGTGGCGCTCGATCTGCGGCAGCCGCATCGGCCAGGGCCGGTCCGCGAACATCACCATCCGCGCCTTCAATCGCGCCGCCGCCTCGACCGAGTCCTCGCTCGACGCGACCGCGTAGGTGCGGCCCGCGAAGCTGCGCGCCGGCTTCGGGCGGATGGGCGTGCGCGGCTGCTTGTAGAACTTCCCATTGCCCTCGATGAAACCGGTGCGCAGCGCATCGAGGATCATCGGTGCGGCCTCATCGAAGCGCTCGCGTGACTCATCCATGGAAATCGGTCCACGAAACGCGGCGAACTCGCGGCGCGACAAGCCGCGCCCGATGCCGAAGCGGAAGCGTCCGTTGCTGACGTGGTCGAGGATGGCGACCTGCTCGGCCACGCGCAGCGGGTCGTGCCACGGCAGAATGACCGCCGCGGTGCCGAGATCGGCGTGGCTGGTGACGCCGGCCAGATAGCTCATCAGCTGCAAATTATCGGGGCAGAACGAGTAGTCGTAGAAATGGTGCTCGACCGACCACAGCACGTCGAAGCCGAGCTCGTCGGCGAGCCGCGCCAGGCAGATCTCCTCGTCCCAGACCTGCGCGTCGCCGATGTCGCTCCAGCCATAGCTGGCGAAGACCATTTGAATGCCGACATCCATAGCCGCCTCCCTTGCTGCGCCGCCATGCTCGCGCAGGCGGCGCTCCGGCTCAAGCGGCTTGGGCTACGGCGCCGTAGCCACCGCCGCGCATTCGGGCGGCAACTGGCTGACGAGCAAAGGTGGGGCAGGCGGGCTCGGCTTCGGATGCCGGGCCTCGTCGGTGAACCACCAATCCAATTCCTTGCCGCAACCGTCGCCGGGCGGTGCCGGCTCCTGCGCCTGGCACAGCGTCTGCCCGGGCGGACAGTTGAGGCGGATGTGGAAATGGTCGTCGTGGCCCCACCACGGTCGCACTTTGCTCAGCCAAGCGCGGTCGGCCGCAGGGGAATTAGCTGCCTCGCGGCACAGCGCCCGCTTGATCGCCGGGTTGACGAACATCCGCGCCAGCTCGGGAGCGCGCGCCACGGCCTCGATCAGCTGCCGGTATTGCGGGCCCCAGACAGTTGGATCAACGTCGTTGCCATCGGCGGTGACGATGGTCTTGGCCGGCAGGTTGTCGCGGTCGGTGAGGGTGAGGCGCTGCTCTGGCATCGGGGTCAGCCAGATATCGGCGTCGAGGCCGATCTGGTGCGAAGCGTGGCCAGTCACCATCGGACCGCCGCGCGGCTGACCGATGTCGCCGACGAGCAGCCCCGGCCAGCCGGCGGGGAGGTTTGCGACGATGCGCTCGATGACCGCGATCAGCGCCGGATGGCCCCAGAAGCGGTTGCGGGCCGGCCGCATTACCTGCCACGTCGCGCCCTCCGGGGGCAGCGGCACCGCGCCGGCGATGCAGCCTTTGGCGTAGGAGCCGAGCGAGCGCGGCTGCCCGGCGCTCGGCTGTTTGATGAGGCCGAACACTCGCTTCGCCGCGTCGGCCGGGAGGGCGGCGATCAGCTCGGCGCGCCGGGCGGCCTCGGTCGCCGGCAGATCCTGCGCGAAGCCCGGCGCCGCGACGAGGCTCCAGATGAGAGCGGCCATAGCGACGGTCAGGCGCAGCGCGCCGCTTCTGCCTTGCGAGGTAGAAAATTGTTGGCGTTTTACGAAATTAACCATCAATTTCACGAGGACCGCGCCGGCCGGCGCTAAGCTCGCCTCGTCCTTCCCAGCGATATTTTCCGAGATGCAATAACCTCCAACGATGTTGGGCGCACCATCCTCTCACGCCGGAAAGCGGATACTCGTCGTCGAGGACAACGAGTTGAACATGAAATTGCTCAACGACGTCCTCGAAGCGCATGGCTATGACGTGCTGACGACCGGGGAAGGCGCGGTTGCGGTCGCCTGGGCGCGGCAATACCGGCCCGACCTCATTTTGATGGACCTGCAGCTTCCCGATATGTCCGGGCTCGAGGTGACGCAGCAGTTGAAGGCGGGCGCCGATACCGCCTCGATTCCCATTATCGCGGTCACCGCGTTCGCGATGGCGGGTGACGAAAAGAAAGCGCTGGAGCACGGTTGCGACGCCTATATTGCCAAGCCGATCGATCTGCGTAAGTTTCTCGACCTCATCGCCGGGTTCGTGGGTGGGCCCGGCAATCCCGGCAGAGGTGATGCGACGATTCGCCGCTAAGCCGACGGCTGCCGCGTATGGGGGGTAATGATGATGTTTGGGCGGCTGGCGAGGCGGGTTTTACTTGCCGCGATCTTGATGAGTGTCGGCGGCTTCGCCGTAATGCATTTTCAGGAGATCCGCAGCCTCTACCAGGACATCTATCCTACCGATCCCGCCAAGCGGGAGGCGCTTGATCTGTGCTTCACGCAGGACCACGAGTTCAATCGGCTCGACACCGTGCAGCGCGAGAGCTGCTATCGCCGGGCATTGCTGCCGGCCGCCGCGGCCGCTGGTTTTGTTCCCGCCATCCAGCCGGTGGCGAACCCGATCGATCTGCAAAACGCCGCCGCCGCCGGTCGTATGCCGCGCAACGACGTCCGACGGACCGAGATGCAAGACGCCCTGCACTTGCCGCATTAGGGCGTTAGCCGCGCGCAGCCGCTTCGGTTTTCGCGACCGAATCCGATCGGCCTCCTTTCCGTCGCCGCGGCGGCGGAGTAACGTCCCGCGCGCCGGCAGCAAGGGTCAGTCATCGTTCCCCCATGAAGCTCTACGGGTTCTTCCGGTCATCGGCGGCGTTTCGCGTGCGGATCGCGCTCAACCTCAAGGGCCTGGCCTATGAGGACGCGTTTATTCATACGCTCCGCGGCGAGCAGCGCGGCGGCGAATATCTCGCGGTCAACCCGCAGGGGCTGGTGCCGGCGCTCGAAGCCGACAACCAGACGCTGATCCAGTCGATGGCGATCATCGAATACCTCGACGAGACGCGTCCCGAGCCGCCGCTGTTGCCGCGCGATCCCGCCGGCCGCGCGCGGGTGCGTGCTCTCGCGGAGATCGTCGCCTGCGATATCCATCCGATCAACAATCTGCGGGTGCTGCGTTATCTGCATGGCCCGCTCGGCCATGATCAGGCCGCCATCGAGACCTGGTACAACCATTGGATCGCGACCGGCTTCGAGGCGTTCGAGCGGCTGCTCGCTGCGGACCGGCGCACCGGGGCATTTTGCCATGGCGATGCGCCCGGGCTGGCGGACATTGCGCTGGTGCCGCAGGCGGTCAATTCGGAGCGCTATAAGCTCGACCTTTCGCCCTATCCGACGATCGCCCGAATCTACGCCGACTGCATGCGGCTGGAGGCCTTCAGCGCGGCGCACCCCAACAATCAGCCCGACCGCGATGACTGATCGCAGCTCGCGCCCGCGCCGTCTCTGCCGCGCCGTCCCGTTTGCGCTGACGCTGATCGCCGGCATCGTGCTCGCCGGCTGCCAACCGGTGTCGGCCGACGACAACACGCCGGGCGCCAGCGCCGCCGACCTCGCTCTCATCCAGCAGACGATGCGGGAGGTGCAACGCAACTATGTCGAGCCGATCAAGCCGGGCGAGCTGACCACCGGCGCGCTCAAGGGCATGCTGACCCGGCTCGACCCGCATTCGGACTACATGGATGAAAAAGAATTTCGCGACCTGATGGCGACCACCAGCGGCGAGTTCGGCGGGGTCGGGATCGAAATTTCAGTCGATGAAGGCGTGCCGCAAGTGATCACGGCAATCGAGGGCACACCGGCCGCCGCGGCCGGGATTACCCCGGGGGACCGCATCACCAAGGCCGACGGGCAGCCCCTCGTCGGGTTGGATATCGAGGAGGTGGTCAACCGGCTGCGCGGTTCACCCGGGACCAAGGTGGTCTTGACCATCGCGCGCAGCGGTAGGGCGCCGTTCACCGTCGACATCATCCGCGCCATCGTCAAGGTCGAGTCGGTCAAGTCCGCGCTCGAGCCCAACCGCGTCGGCTATGTCCGCATCAGCACCTTCGATGAGAACACCGCTGCCGAGCTGCGCGCCGCGATCACGAAGATGAAGCAGCAGGCGGGCGGCAGCTTCACCGGCTTCGTCCTCGATTTGCGCAACGATGCTGGCGGGTTGCTCGACGCGGCGGTCGAGGTCGCGGCCGATTTTCTCGATTCCGGCACGGTGGTAAGTACAAAGGGCCGCGATCCCGATGAGAACCGGATCTACGAGGCGCCGCCCAATGGCGATCTCGTCCGCGGCGTGTCGATGGTCGTGCTGATCAACGGTGCTTCGGCCTCGGCCTCGGAGATCGTCGCCGGCGCGCTGCAGGACAATCACCGCGCCACCGTTTTGGGCACCCGCAGCTTCGGCAAGGGCTCGGTGCAGAGCATCATCCCGATCGAAGGGCACGGTGCACTGCGCCTGACGACGGCGCTCTACTACACCCCGTCAGGCCGGTCGATTCAGGGCCACGGCATCACCCCGGATACGGTCGTCGTGCTGCCCAAGGATCAGCAGGTGGCCAACGCGCTCGTTACCTATGAAAGCGATCTCTATGGCACGCTGAAGCCGACGGGCGCGCTGGCGCCGACGGATAAGGGCGCGCCTACGGCGCAGCCGGTGGTGGTCGGCAGCGACCACCCGATCATCCCTTCGGTGATTGGGACGCCGCAGGACGTGCAGCTCAACTCGGCGCTCGACTACCTGAAAAAGCACCCGCGCGCAGCGTCGCGCTAGGGCGGCAGCGGCAATCGTCTCGGAAGGCTGCGGCGCAGTCCGCAGCCGAGCCAGCGCAATAGCGCCGCCGGCCGGCGCATGTGGCCGTAATCGTCGAACTGGAACAGGACAAAGAGCCCGTAGACCTTGCGCGGATCGATCCGGCGCAGGAGCCGGATGCGCACGAACATGGTGATGCCGAGATCGCTGAGATGGTTGTTGGCGAGCGCTTCCTTGAGAGTCAGCGCCGGCACCGTGACGACGAAATCGCCGTAATCGCCGGCCGGCTCGATCCGCACCCGACCACGCCGCGGGTCGTAGACCAGAGCCTTGTCGCCGGCCTCAAACGCGAACCCCCGCGGGAAGAGCGGGCAGAGCAGCCAGCGCCACAGATTGAGCTTGCGCTGCAAGCGGGCGGCATCGGTCGCATCGATCGCCGCGGCCCCCTCTGCGGCGAGCCGTTCCTCGGTGCGCGCCGCTCGGCGCGCCGCCGCCGCGGGCCGATAGGATCCAGGCGCGGTCGATTGGTGCGAGAGATCGACAAGCGCGAGCGTCGTATAGGGCGGCAGCAGCCGGGTGGGACCCCGCCACAAGCGTTCGAGATCGGTGTAACTGGTGCGGTACTGGTTGGCCCAGGTGCTGTCGGCGCGCTCAAAGCTCGCCTGGCTGGCGAAGGGCAGGAAGACATCGGCGCCGAGCCGCTCGCACAGCCGACAGACAAAGCCGACATAACCTTCGGGCGGCTTCATTGAGAGGATTTCGCCTGCGGCGTCGCGGAAGCTGTTGACGAGGCTTGCCGGCGAATAGCTCGCCAGCAGAATGCGCGGCTTCCCGATCCGGTCGGCGAGACGGCGCACCGCGGCAACAACGGGCGGCGGCGGCTTGGCGTCGTTGAAATTGAGGATCAGCGCATCGGGCGTGTCGATCAGCAGCAGGCTGTCGTCATTCCACAGCGGCAACGAGAGGATCGAAACGCCACTGCCCAAAGGCCGCCATGTCGCCGGGGGCATCACCTCGGTGCGGAAGCCTTGGTCACGCAGATAGGCGACAAAGCCGGTCTCCGGCAGCCCTGGGAACAGGTAGAGCGGATGCTTCCCCAGCCGGCGGATCGACGGCGTGTGGAAGTGGTCGGGGTGTTCGTGCGTGATGTAGATATTTGCCGCGCCGGCGAGCCAGTCGAGCTCGGCTTCGTCAGGGTAGTTCTGCAGCCACCAGCTGCGCCAATAGACCGAACCGATCAGCCACGGGTCAGTCAGCAGCAGCGGCGCTTCGCCGTCGCGATAGAGCGCGATCGAGGCATGGCCAAGGGTTTTCAGAATAAAGGATGACGACAGGGGCGCCTCAGTCGAGCCGGTCGTAGAGCGGCGCCAGGAACTCGCGCAGCACGGGTGACCATTTCGCGTGCTCGGGTCCGCTCGACGAATGGCCGAGATCGCTATCGAGCTCGAAATAGCGCGCCTTGGCCCCGGCCTCTTCGAGCGCCCGCATCACGCCAGGGGCGATCTTGGGCGGAAACAGCGCGTCGGTGCGGCACAGCACGTAAAGCGCCTTGGCCTTGATCTTGGAAAACTCCGGCCGCGCGTCGAAGCCGAGCAGCGCGCGGCGCAAGATGATCAGCGAATTGGCGTCCCATTTCGCCGCCCAGTCGGCGGCGTTCTTGCGCATCGCCGCGGCACGCTCGACCGGGTCCGGGAAGCGTGGCTTTAGCACCTCGTCGTTGCCGTAGCGCTTCAGGGTCTCGAGGCGGATTTCGGTCAGCACGGCTTTGCAGCCGCCGGTGTGGTGATAGCGCCCGCCATTCCAGTCCGGGTCGGTGGCGAGCCGCGCCGCTACCTCAGCCAGTTGTTTGTCGGTGTTGACCGAAGCCCAGGGCGCGGTGTTGACCGGGACGATCGCATCCATGAAGCCGGGATAAGCGACCCCATTGGAACGCCTGATAGCCACCATAGGACGGGCCGGCGATGGCCACGAGATGCTTGACCCCAAGCGAGTCCAGCAGCGCCTTTTGTGCGGCGACGATGTCGCGGATCGTGATGTTGGGGAAATCGGGGCCGTAAGGCTGGCCAGTCTTCGGGTTGATGCTTGCCGCATTGGTCGAACCGAACGACGAGCCGAGCATGTTCGAGGCGACGGCGAAGACCCGTTTGGTGTCGATCGCTTTCCCCGGCCCGACCAGCCCGTCCCACGCGCCAGGATTGTTGCCATTGGCGGGATTGCGCCCGGCCTGGTGATGGCTGCTGGTGAAGCCGTGGGTCAGCAGCACCGCGTTGCGCCCGTTCGGTGCGAGCCTGCCGTAGGTCTCGTAGGCGATTGTCGCCTCCGGCATCGTCTCGCCATGGGTCAGGCGAAAGTCGCGGATCGTGAAGAACCGGTCCTCGACCGTGCCGATCTCACCGGTCACTGGAGCTTGCCCATCCATGCTGGTTCCTCCCTCATCTTGCCACCGAGTTTGCCATGTCGCGGGGCGCGCCGATAGCGCGCCCGGCCATGCTGCCTCTTTCGGTAACGCCCGGTTCGCGCTACACCGCTGGGGCGAGCCGACCGCGAAGCGGGGATGGAAGCATGATGCGTCGCCTCTTGTTGATCCTGCCGGCCCTGCTGCTGATCGCCGGCTGCGCGGACGCTCCGCCGCCGACCCCGCTGCCCGGGCCGCATGTCACGATCGGGTTTCCACCGGGTAGCGTTGTCAACGTGATCAAGATCGAGGCGGTCGACAACCTGCCGCTGCGCGCCGCCGAACTCATCGCGCCCGACGGCACCGTGACCCCGGCGGGCTGGCTAGAGGTGCATCGGGATGTCCAGGAAAATACCGGGCAATACGCGGTCGACAGCGTCTGGCACAACGCCTCGTTCGCGGATACCGGTTCAGTGCTCCCGAGCACCAATTCGAGCGCGCCCTATCTCAGCCACGACGTCTTGCTGCTGATGACGGGGGACGCCGAGATCACGCTGCCCGACCCGGTGATCTACCGGCGCGACTGGCAGCACTACAAGATCCGGCTGACCTTCGGCGCGCCCGGCGGGTCCGATACTCGCGAGCTGGCCGCGCCGCAGCCACCGGCGAGCTAGTTCACCGCCTCAGACGTGGCCCCCGCCGCCGGCAGGGGTGCCGATCATCGACAGTACCTCGCGCCGCGTCGTCGCGTCGCTGCGGAAGGTGCCGAGCATGCGGCTCGTCACCATGCTGACCCCTGGCTTATGGACGCCGCGCGTGGTCATGCATTGATGCGCTGCCTCGATCACCACCGCGACGCCCTTGGGGCGCAGCACCTGGTCGATCGTGTTGGCGATCTCGGCGGTCATCTTTTCCTGGATCTGCAGCCGCTTGGCATAGACCTCGACGAGCCGCGCCAGCTTTGAGATGCCAACGACGCGGTCGTTCGGCAAATAAGCGACGTGCGCCTTGCCGATGATCGGCGCCATGTGGTGCTCGCAATGCGATTCGAAGCGAATGTCCTTGAGGAGGACGATCTCGTCATAGCCCGAGATCTCCTCGAAGGTGCGATGCAGCAGCGCCACCGGGTCCTCATCGTAGCCGCTGAAGAATTCTTCATAGGCGCGCACCACCCGGTCGGGGGTGCCGAGCAGCCCCTCGCGCGAGGGATCGTCGCCGGCCCAGCGTAGGAGGGTGCGCACCGCCTCCATGGCCTCGTCGCGCGACGGGCGGGTCAGGGCAGGCTTGGCGAGCGGCTTGGCGATGTCATTCATGGTGATTCCTTATTGCCGCCTGGCGGAAGCCGGCGGGTTCTTGGTTCTAGTTGAGGCGCCGCGTCTCTTGCGGGCTGTCGAGCGAAAAGGCAGGGACCCGGATGAGGAATTTCTCGCCCTTCGGCGTCTCCATCTCATAGTCGCCGACCATCAATCCCGAGGGCGTCGTCAACGGACACGAGCTCGTGTACTCGAAGGTTTCGCCGGGCTTCAGTACCGGTTCTTCGCCGACGACACCAGGGCCGCGCACCTCGTGCAGCCGACCGAGCGCGTCGGTGATCTGCCAGTGCCGGTTGCGCAGCTGCACCGTCTCGCTGCCTTCGTTCTCGATGCGCACGTGATAGGCCCAGACATAGCGATCCTCAACCGGCGAGGAATGCCGGTCGAGATAGAACGGTCGGACCGTCACTCTTATCGAACGCGTGGTTTCAGAATACATCCGGGTAACTTTCTCGCCGATCGCCTCCCTGGCCGCAACAATGTCGGGCGCGAGCCTGACCGCGTCAAGGTGACGGCGATCAACCCGGCGCGAGCAGGGCCAGGACTCTCTCGTCCGGCTTGCGGCCGCCATCGGGGCTGATCGACTGGACGCAGACATGGTCGGCGCCGGCGTCCCACTGCTCCTGAAGCCGAGCGCGGATCGTCTTTTCGTCGCCCCACAGGATGTTGGCGTCGATAAACCGGTCGGAGCCGCCGCCGGTGAAATCGGCGTCGCCAAAGCCGAGCCTTCGCCAATTGTTGAGATAGTTGTCGAGCCGCATGTAGTTGGCGAGCGCCTGGCGGCCCAGGGCGCGTGCCTTCCTGGCATCAGTCTCCAGCAGCACCCAGACCTCGGGGCAGAGCAGTTTGCCGGGCCCCATGATCTGCCGCGCTTTTCGCGTGTGCTCGGGGGTGATGTTGTAGGGATGCGCGCCGTCGGCGTGGCTCGCCGACAATTCCAGCATCCGGGGCCCCAGCGCGGCGAGGATGGTGAGCGGCTTCTCCGCCGGCTCCGGCGCGCCGTAGGGCGCCGCCGCCATCGCGTCGAGGTAGGCCCGCATCGTCGCCACCGGTTTGCCATAAGTGTGGCCGCGCAGCCCTTCAACCGAGGGCACATGCGACACGCCGAGCCCAAGCAAGAACCGGCCACCCGACTGTTCGGCCAAGGCGCGCTGGCCATTGACCATGGCCATTGGGTCGCGGGCATAGATATTGGCGATGCCCGGCGCGACGATCAGCTTGGTTGTGTTGGCGAGCAGCCAGGACGAATGGACCAGCACGTTGCGCCCGCGGCTCTCCGGCAGCCATAGCGCGGCATAACCCCAGCCCTCGACCCGCTTGGCGAAGGCCGCGCCCTCGGAAGCGGTCATCGTGTCCATCGCCGCCCATACGCCGAGCTTGCCGAGCTTCATCGTCGATTTCCTCCGTGCCCTTGCCCCGATACTACGGCGATTTGGCGCGACCGGGCGTGGCAAAAAACGCGATCCGCCCTTGTTCCGGGCAAGCGCCGCGCGATATCACCTTCGATCGATGCCCATTCTGTTTCTCATCGTCGTCGTCGACCTGATCGGGTTCGGTCTCGTCATTCCGCTTCTGCCGTTCTACGCCGAGCGCTTTGCCGCCTCGCCGCAGGAGGTGACGGCGCTGATGGCGGTGTTCTCGCTGATGGCGATGCTGACCGCGCCGGTCTGGGGACGGCTCTCGGATCGGGTCGGCAGGCGCCCGGTGCTGATGATCAGCATGGCCGCGGCCTCGCTCGCCTATTTGTGGATGGGTTTCGCCGACGCGCTGTGGATGCTGTTCGCGGCGCGCGGACTTGCCGGCGCCTGCGCCGGCAATATCGCCGCGGCGAATGCCTATATCGCCGACGTGACCACACCAGAGAACCGCGCCAAGGGCATGGGGATGATCGGCGCCGCATTCGGGCTGGGCTTTATCATCGGCCCGGCGCTGGGCGGCGTCGTCGCCGGCAACAATTTGGCGACCGCCGATCTTCGGACCCCCGGCCTTATCGCTTGTGCGCTGTCGCTGATTGCGCTGCTCGGGGTCGTCTTTCTGTTGAAGGAAAGCCTGTCGGCGGACGTGGCAGCGCGGCCCCGCCGCAGCCGGATGAGCACGCTGCGCGATGCGCTCGGGCGCAAGGCGCTGGCGCGGCTCTTGGTAATCTTCTTTCTGACGATCCTCGCCTTTGCCGGGATGGAGTCGACGTTCGCGCTGTGGGCGATGGCGCAATTCGGTTGGGGCCCGGCGCAGACTGGCTACCTCTTCACCTATGTCGGCCTATTATCGGCGGTGATGCAGGGCGGCCTCATCGGGCGGTTGACCGCGCGGTTTGGCGAGGAAAAGTTGCTGATCGCCGGGCTTGGGTCGATCGCTACCGGGCTCTTGATCCTGCCGCTGGCGCGCGGCTTGCCGGTGCTGCTGCTGGCGACAAGCGGCCTCGCGCTCGGCATGGGGGCGATGCAGCCCTCGCTCAACAGCCTGATCTCGCGTCGCGCCGGCGCCGAGGAGCAGGGCGAGGTGATGGGGGTGGCGCAATCGGTTGGCAGCCTGTCGCGCGTATTGGGCCCGCTCCTCGCCGGGGCCTTGTTTGCCGAATTGGGCCGCGACTTCCCGTTCTTCTGCGGCATGGTGCTGGTGGCTGCGGCGGCGCTGATCTCCTTGCGGCTACCCCCGGCTGAACCAGCGGCGGCGGCGGGGGTTGCCGAATGAGCCCGCTCAAATGAGTCCCAGGGGACGGATGCCGCCCTCGGCGATGGCGGGGCCCAAGGGCCGGCTGATCGACGGGCTGAAGGCGCTGAAGGGGCTCGCCCCCTACCTGTGGCCACGCGACTCGCTGGAGCTGCGGGCGCGCGTGGTGCTGGCGGTGGCGCTGCTTGTGGGCGGCAAGCTGGTCAACATCACGGTCCCGTTCTTCTACAAGGGTGCTGTCGACGCGCTTTCCGGTAAGGGTGGCGCCGCCGGCATTGTCGCGGTGCCGGTGATGTTGATCGTCGCCTATGGCGCGGCGCGGCTGTTCTCGGGCTCCTTCAACGAGTTGCGCAACGCGGTCTTCGCCAAGGTCGAGCAGCGCGCGGTGCGACGGGTCGCTCTCACGGCGTTCAAGCATCTGCATTCACTGTCGATGCGCTTTCATCTCGACCGGCGCACCGGTGGGCTGTCGCGCGCGGTCGAGCGCGGCACCCAGGCGATCGACTTCCTGCTGTCGATCATGTTGTTCAACGTGATCCCGACCCTGGTCGAGATCCTGCTGGTCTGCGCGATCTTGTGGCGGCTGTACGATTGGCGTCTCGCCGCCGTTACGCTGACGACAATCGTCCTCTATGTCGCGTTCACCTTCGCGGTCACCGACTGGCGGGTTCGCTTCCGCCGCGAGATGAACGCGCGCGACACCGAGGCCAACACCAAGGCGGTCGACAGCCTGCTCAATTTCGAGACGGTCAAGTATTTTGCCAACGAGACGCACGAGGCCGCTCGCTACGATCGCTCGCTTTCAGCCTACGAGCACGCTGCGGTGAAGAGCGAGACGACGCTGGCCTGGCTCAATATCGGCCAGGGCGCGATCATCGCTGCCGGTCTCATCGGCATGATGCTGATCGCCGCCGACGGGGTCGCCACCGGCCGCATGACCGTGGGCGACCTGGTGCTGGTCAACGCCTATCTGATCCAGCTCTACATGCCGCTCAATTTTCTCGGCATGGTCTATCGCAACGTCAAGCAGTCGCTGGTCGATCTCGAGCAGATGTTCGGGCTGCTGAGAGTCGCGCCGGAGATCGTCGACCGCGACGATGCGCGGCGATTGAACGTCACGCGCGGCGCGGTCGTCTTCCGTCACGTCGATTTTCGCTACGACCCGCGGCGGGCGATCCTCGAGGACATCGATTTCCGCATCGAACCGGGCAATACGGTCGCCATTGTCGGCCCGAGTGGTGCCGGCAAGTCGACGATCGCGCGGCTGCTCTTCCGCTTCTACGACCTCGATGTCGGCGCAATCGAGATCGACGGCCAAGACATTCGCGACGTGACCCAAGACAGCCTGAGGCGCGCCATCGGCGTGGTGCCGCAAGACACGGTGCTGTTCAACGACACCATCCTCTACAACATCGCTTATGGCCGCCCGGGCGCCAGCCGCGCCGAAATCGAAGAGGCCGCACGCTTCGCGCGCATTCACGATTTCGTTGCCGGCCTCCCCGACGGCTACGACAGCATGGTCGGTGAGCGCGGCCTCAAGCTGTCTGGCGGCGAGAAGCAGCGCGTCGCCATCGCTCGGGTAATCTTGAAGGCGCCGGAAATCCTCATCTTCGACGAGGCGACTTCGGCGCTCGATACCAAGACCGAGCGCGAGATCCAGGCGAGCCTCGCCGAAGTGGCGGCCGGGCGTACCACGCTGATCATCGCCCACCGGCTGTCGACCATCGTCGATGCCGACCAGATCCTGGTGCTCGACGGTGGCCATATCGTCGAGCGCGGACATCATCGCGAGCTGATCGCATTGGGTGGGGTCTACGCGACGATGTGGGCGCGCCAGCAGGAGGCCGCACGCCGCGAAGCGGCGATGGCCGAGGCGGAGTGAAACCGCGCTGAGCGACATTGGCGACTTAGCCGCCGCCCTGAACGCTGGCGACCGGCGCGCGCTGGCCCGCGCCGTCACGCTCATCGAGTCAAGCCGGTCCGATCACCGCGACGAGGCCGAGCGACTCATCGAGGCGATCCTTCCCCATGCCGGCGGCGCGACCCGGCTCGGCATCACCGGCCCGCCCGGCGCCGGCAAATCGACTTTTATCGAGCGCTTCGGGCTCGATGGGCTGAAGCGCGGGCGCAAGATTGCCGTGTTGGCGGTCGATCCCGCCTCGAAACGCGGCGGCGGCGCGATCCTTGGCGACAAGACGCGTATGGCCGATCTGGCGGGCGCCGAGGGCGCCTTCATCCGCCCGTCGCCCGGCGCCGCCGGGATGGGCGGGGTCGCGCGCCGCACCCGCGAGACCATCCTGCTCTGCGAGGCCGCGGGGTTCGACACGGTGATGGTCGAGACCATCGGCGCCGGGCAGTCGGAAACGACGGTCGCCGAGATGGTCGATATGTTCCTGCTGATCCTGCCGCCCGCCGCCGGCGACGAGCTGCAGGGGTTGAAACGCGGCATCATTGAGCTCGCCGATCTGGTGCTGATCAACAAGGCCGACGGTGAGCTGTTGGACCACGCCAACCGCGCCGCCGCCGATTACGCCAGCGCGCTGCGCCTCGTGCCGGCCTCGGTCCGCGACTGGGAGGTGCCGGTGCGGGCGGTCTCGGCGCTTATCGGCACCGGGGTCGATGCGATCTGGGACGATGTCGCGCGGTTTCGCACGCTGTTGCAGGCGAGCGGTGAGTGGTTGCGCCGCCGCGCCGAGCAATCCCGCGCGGCGCTATTTGCCGAGATCGGGGATGGGCTGCTTGCGCAATTCCGCGCCGCGCCCGCGGTGACCGCCCGCTTCGCCGATATCGAACGCGAAGTCATGTCCGGCGCCCGCACGCCGGCGGAGGGAGCGCGAGAGTTGCTGCGATCGTTCCTAAGTTACCACTCTGCCGAAGGGTAAAGCCCCATCCGCCGGGCCTTTTCGATCACCAACGCGGTCACCGCGTCGACCGTTGGAGTTGGCACGTTGGCGGCGCGGGCGAAGGCCTGGACCGAGGTGAGGATGCCGTCGATCTCGGGCGGGCGGTTCCGCTCGAAATCTTGCAGCATCGAGGATTTGTGCGGCGAAGTCGGTCGCGTGCCGTAGGAGCTGACAAAATTGTCTTCGACATCGATGCCATGCGCCTTGGCGACGGCGAGACCCTCGCGCATCAGGTTGCGGCTCAGCGCGAAGAGTTCCGGATGCCGGCCGACAACGCCAATCGGCTCGCCGGTCAGTGCGCAGATTGGGCTGGTCGACAAATTGCGCAAGAGCTTGTCCCAAATCTCGACGCGGATGGTCTCGGTGATCGGCGCTTCGAGCCCGTGGGCTTCGAGCTCGGCTGAAATCGCCCGCACCCGCTGCGACAGCGTGCCGTCGGGCTCGCCGAGGGTGAATTTATTCTTGGTCATCGGCGAGTTCTTGATCACCCCCGGCTCGATCACCTCGTTGGCGGAATTGATCATGCAGCCGATCACGCGCTCGCAGCCGATCTCCCGCGCCAGCGCGCCGTCGGGGTCGAGGCGCGACAAATCGGGCGGCGGCGCCTTCGCTTCGGCGCGGTAGAGGTACCACCACGGGATGCCGTTCATCGCGAAGACGACGCTGGTCTCGGGCCCGGCCAACGTCGCGATCGACGCCGCCATTTCCGGCAGCACCGAGGATTTGACCGCGACGATGACGAGGTCCTGATGACCCAGCGTCTCCGGCCGATCGGTGGCGCGGATGCGGGCGTGGTAGCGCTCGTCGGCGATGTGGAGCGTAATGCCGCGCGCGCGAATCGCGGCGAGCTGGGCGCCCCGGCATACCGCCGCGATATCCATGCCCGCCGCGCCGAGCCTCGCCGCGAGATGGCCGCCGACCGCGCCGGCGCCGAAGATCGTTGTCTTCATTCTAGATCCCTGTTTCCGTGGCCGGCGATGCTGGCCTTCCGCTTTTTCGCCCTCATGATGCTGGCGCTGTTGCGATGCAATTCGCCGGCCGCCGCGCTCGACCTCTTTGCCACGCACGACGTTACGGTGCAATTCGCCATGCAAGACGGCAAGCCGATGGCGGATGCCGAAGTCAGCGTTTTTGCGCCCGGCGACCTCACCCGTCCGGTCAAAACCGGGCGCACCGACAAGGATGGCAAGTTCCAGTTCGGCACCGACCGCGACGGGCTGTGGACCGCCGAGGCGCGCAACGGCACCGAGGTCGCCCGCGCGACGGTCAAGGTCGGCGGCGGTTCGGGCGACGATCCGGGCGAGATGTCGCCTTACGTCATCATCGGTTTGCTGGGGGTGCTGCTGGTGGTCGCAGTGGGTGTTCGCTTTCTGCGCGCCCGCGCCCGCTCGCCACGCCGCTGATCCTTAGCGCGGGGTTTGCTGATCTTTTTGATCAGGCTCCTTCTTCGGCGGCTGCTTCGGCGGCGGCGGTTTCGGCACAACGCCACGCTGCGGCGGCGGAGGCCGGGGCACGAAGCCGCGCTGTTGTGATGGTGGCTGGGGCGTGAAGTTGCGTTGCTGCGGCAATTTTGGCCCAAGATTGTTCGGCTGTATCGGCGGCGTGGGCGTGCCGTAGTGTTGCTGCGGCAATTTCGGGCCGAGATTGTTTGGCTGCACCGGCGGCCGCGGAACCGGGTTCTGCGGATTGACGTGCATCGGCTGGTTCGCCGGCGGCGTGATGTTGTGCTCTGGCGGATGAACCGGCACCGTCCCGCCAGGCGTGACATTGTGTTCCTGCGGGCCGACCGGCACGGAAGCGGTTGGGTGGAGGAGCTGCCCGCGATCCGGACCGTGATAGGTCTCAGTGGCATGCCGGGTGATCGCCGCTTCGGCAGCGGGATTGGCCCGTACCGACGCGGCGGTCACCCTGCGCATCACGTCGGCCGAGGGCGCCACCCGCCCGACCCCGCGAATGACGAGGGCAGTGCCCGCGGTCACCGCGGCGCGATGGATCGTCTGCGCCTGGAGCTGATAACGCTGCATGATCGCGCCGGCATTCGGGTTGTCATGCGCGGCCCGGGCGAGAAAAGTGGTCTGCTCGGGAGTACGTGGCCCTGGGGCGCCGTGAAACAGATTGAGCCGGTTGCCTTCGGCGAGAAGCCCCAGTTCGCCGGCGATCGAGCCGCGCGCCGGCGGCGCCGGCAGCGGCCGTACCGCAGGCGCAGTTTGCAGCTGGCGCTGGTCGGCGACCGGGACCAGGTTCGCGGTTCCAGCTTGCTTGAGCCAGGTTTCGTTATCGGGCCGGCCCTCGAATGACGAGCGAGGCGGCAGGCGCCGCTCGATCACCTGCACCGCCTGCGCCGCGACGGCGGCCGGCATCGACGCGGCCGCCATGGGCAGGGTTGTGGCAGACGGCACGGCGATCGATGCGCCGGCGACGAGGTCACTGCTGCCGGCGCCGTTGGTGAAGGTCGCGTTGCCCTCACCGACATAGACGAAATCGGGAATGCTCGGATCGACAATGCCTTCGACGACCGAGCCGCGAATCCCCATCTCGCCGGCCGGGGTCGTAATCTTGGTGTCCTGGTCGGAGGCGACGTAGCCGGAGACATAGCGGAACACGCCGCGCGTCACCTGCACCGCCTTGTGGCTGGTGCTTTCCTCGGGATTGAAGATGAACGAGTCGATGCGGATGACCGCGTCGGCGCCGATCTCAAAGGTCGAGCCGTCGCGAAACTCGATCACCGTCTTGGCGTCTGCGCCAGTGGTGATGTCCTCAGAAAAAACGATGTCGTCATTGATCTTCAGGCGGTGCGCCGGGGCGTCGCCGAGCTGCCCGTCGACATCCTTGACGACGAGGATCGAGCGCCCGATCTGGATCGGCGCGGCGTCGGAGGGTGGCGTGGGTGCAGGGTTATTCGCCGGCGGCGCGTCGTCGGCTTGCGCGGCGCCCGCGACGACGGCGATGGCGAGCACGACGAGAGCCGCGCGGCGCCATGCAGTGCCAGTTCGCGTCATGGGCCGGCAATTACCGAGCGGTCAGCTCAAATCGATCAATGTGTGTATGAGATCGGCGGGCCAGGCGAGGCTGACAGGCGCGCTGGTGATCGCCACGCCGAGCGATGGGTCGATCCCGTCGGCTGGCAGGTCAAAGGCCATGTGATGGCCGAAATGCGCCAGCACTCCCGCGAGATAGAGGCCGGTCACCCATTTCCAGGCGTGTCGTTCTCCAGTCTGCAGCGGCTTTCCCGCCGCGAAGGAAAACACGCGGCGCCCTAATTTCGGCAAGCCCGGCGGACCTATCATGATCGCACCCAGGTGTTGGCAACTGCGCTTATGATAACAAGCTTTACGAACCCCGTCATCGGCGCATCGCGGTAAATGGGCCCTTACGAAATTCAACCGGAGGAGTTGGACATTCGGCCGGTCAAAGAGGCGCCTCAGCGGATCACCACCACATCGCAAGCGGCGCGCGCAATCAGGTTGCGCAATTGCTCGGGCTTCGCGTGGGCATCGTTGGCGGTTATCGCCAGCAGCCGGCAATCGAGATCGATGATGCGGCCGATCACCTCCCCGGGCTCGGCCGGCGCCAGGTCGATCTCGACCGGCACCGAGTAGCCAGCCAGCCGCTCGCCGAGCCAGGCGACGAAGGCTTCGTCCTCGGCGAGCTCGCTCGGGCAGATTACGGTGAGCCGCCCGCCCCCGGCCTCGGCCAATTGCGCCGCGGCGTCGAGCAGCCGCTCGGCCGCCGGTTCGCGGTCATGGACAAGCGCAACAACCGCGCCGTGCCGGTCCCACATTCGCGACGACAGCAGGAACGACGAGGTTGCCGGCGCGATCGCCGACCACCAGCGGCATTCGATGCGGAAATGCCCGCCAATCGGTCGGGTCGCGGTGCCGGCAACGATGAAATCGGTCGCCGCGGCGGCGGTGATCCCGGCGGCTGCCGCGCCGCGCACGACATCGAATGACCAGTCGACATTCTGCTGGCGGGCGGCCGCGGCGATGTCGCGGCGCGCCTGCTCGGCGAAGGCGCGCAATTGCCGCTCGGCCTGCTGCGGTGTCAATGTCTCGACCCCGACGCCTAGCGAGACCTGCCGCGCAAAAGGCAGGTTGGCGAGGCGAAGCAGGTCGTCGTCTTCGACAAAGACGCCATGCAGCCGCGCGTGCCAGCGCGACGCCAGTCGCACCGCGGTATCGATCGCGGCGCGGTTTTCCGAAACCGCGTCGAGGGCGACGACAACGCGCTCGATCCTCACGGTCATAGCGTCGATCCGGAGGCCGCGCGCGCCAGCGCAGCCGCCTTGGCCGCGAAGCCGTCGAGCCGCGCGGCGATCTTCCCGTCGGTGATGGCGGTCGCGACCCCGGTCAGGAGTTGAAGGCCCTGGTCGATCGTCTCCATCGGAATGATGCGGAACTTGCCTTCGGCTGTGGCGGCGACAACGTCGGCGCGCAGCATCAGATGCTTGACGTTGCTCGCCGGGAAGATGATCCCCTGCTCGCCGGTGAGCCCGCCGGCCCGGCAGACATCGAAGAACCCCTCGATCTTCTCGTTGATGCCGCCGATCGCCTGGATAACGCCATGCTGATCGACCGAGCCGGTGACCGCAAAGCATTGCTTGATCGGCACCTCGGCCAGCGCCGACAAGAGCGCGAAGAGCTCAGCCGCCGAGGCGCTGTCGCCATCGACCCCGCCATAAGATTGTTCGAAGACAAGGCTGGCGTGCAGCGATAGCGGCCGCGTCGCGCCGAACCTGCCGCCGAGAAAGCCCGAGAGGATCAATACGCCCTTGGAATGCAACGGCCCGCCGAGCTGGACCTCGCGCTCGATATCGACGACCTCGCCGCGGCCCATCCGCACCTGCGCGGTGATTCGGGTCGGGTTGCCGAAGGCGAGCGCGCCGAGGCTGATCACAGAGAGCCCGTTGATCTGACCGACTACCTCGCCCGAATTCTCTATGCGGATCGTGCGGCGCGCGATCTCTTCCTGCATGCGGCGGTAGATGCGGTCGCTACGGCGAACTTGCGCATCGAGCGCGCCCTGAACCTCGGTGGCGCCGACCACCTCCTTGGCGGCGTCGGCGGCGAGCTGATCGGCCTCCTGCAGCAATTCGTGGATCGCTCGCATGCTGGTCGACAGCCGCTCGGAATCCTCGGCAAGGCGAGCCGCGTGCTCGATCACCCGCGCGACAGCGTCGCGGTCGAAGGCGCGCAGATGGTCGCGCCGCACGATCGTGGCGATAGCCCGGGCGTAGAGCATCGTCGCGTCGGTGGAGCGTGCGACGCGGTCGTCGAAATCGGCGGCGATCTTGAACAGTTCGGCGAAGTCTTCGTCGTGCTGACTGAGCAGGTAGTAGAGCAGCGGCGAGCCGACCAGCACGACCTTAACGTCGAGTGCGATCGGTTCGGGCTGCAAGGTCACGGTACTGGCGAGACTGAGTGCCTGCTCGATCGATTCGATGCGGATTTCCTCGGATTGCAGCCCGCGCTTCAGCGCCGCCCAGCCGTAGCCACCGGCGATCAGGCGCTCAGCGTCGAGGATCAGATAGCCGCCATTGGCACGGTGCAGCGCGCCGGCCTGGATCAGGTTGAAATCGGTGATCAGCGCACCGAAACGGGCAAGGTGCTCGACCCGCCCGACCAGGTTCTGATAGGTCGGGTTGTCCTCGTAGACGACAGGAGCGCCCTGCCGGCCGCCATTGTCGACGATGACGTTGACCTGGTACCGGCGGTATCGCATGTCCTCCACTGCCGCCTGAGCCGCTGGTGGAATCGGCGGCCCGCCGGGCTCCGGCGCCTGCTGGGGTTGCGGCAGGAAATCGTCGACATTTTCCTTGATGTCGCGCTCGACGGCATCTAGGTAGTCGAGCAGGTCGGGCAGATCGGCGTAGGTGTTGCGCGGTTCGCCGACCAAGCCCGCGACGGCGAACCCTGTGGTGTCGCGGTTCAACCCGCGCACGGCGTCGCGGTGCTCGCGCTCCCATTGCGGCACCTGGCGCATCACTGCCTCGAGCTCGCCTTGCGCGGTTTCGAGATCGGTCTGGAAGCGCTTGCGCTCTTCCTCCGGAAGGGCCTGGAAATCGTCCGGGCTCATCACCTTGCCGTCGCGCTGCGGCGCTAGCGCCAAACCCATCGGCGTGCGGATCAGGGCGATACCCTTGGCCTCGGCGCGCTGCTGCAACCCGCCGAACCCTTCTTCGCTATGCGTCTTCATCTGCTGGTCGAGCACCTCGCGACGGGCGCGGTACTCGTCGCGCTCAAAGGCGGCCGGCAGGGAAATGCGCAACTCCTCGATCAGCCGCTTCATCGCCGCCGCGAACCCGGCGCCTTGGCCGGCTGGCAGGTCGAGCTGACGCGGCCGTTGCGGATCGGCGAAGTTATTGACGTAGCAGAGGTCGGGCGCCGTCGATTCGGCGGCGGCGCGCCGACGCAGCAACTCCTGGACAAGGCTGTGCCGGCCCGTGCCGGGTGGGCCGAGCGCGTAGACGTTGTAGCCCTTACGCCGAATGCGCAGCGCGAACTCGACCGCCTCGGCGGCGCGGTCCTGGCCGATCATCGCTGGTGCGTCGGCCAGCTCGCTCGACAGCTTGAACGGCAATTCCTCGGGCGTGCTGCGCCGGTGCAGCAGCGCCGCCGGCAGCGGCTCGCCGCTCTTGAACCCCTGGTCGGCGCGATCGGCCACGCCGTTTAGCCCACGCGCTTATAGGGCCGGCATTCGAGACGCAGATAGTCGCGGAAATGCGGGCGCATCTTCTCGGTCCATGGAGTGTTGGCGCCCTTCTTCCAGGCGTCGCCATCGCGCACATCGGACCGGGCGAAATGGTACATCGCTAGGTAGCGCTGGGTCGCGCCCTGGCCGCGATAGCGCCGCGCCATCAAAACGCCGGGTGCCGAGCCGAGCGCGGGTAAATGCTCCTCATTGTACCAGGCGTTAAACTCGGCCTCGGCCTCAGGGACCGGGTTCATCGAGATGACGAGAAGTTGCGCCGCGCCCCGTGGGGCAATTCCATCGCCGGGCAGGATCTGGTCGCCTTCGAGGCGGATGATGTGGTTGACCCGGCTTGTCACCCGCTTGGTCCAGGGCGAGCCGTTGGCGCCGCCGACCGCCTGGTAGGGCGGGCTGTGCAGCACGCCGACATCGTCGAGGTCGTAGGTGGCGACCGAGACCTTCGGGTTGTCGATGCCGATCCAGCGGTCGGCATTGATGAAGCCGGGCACGGCGAGCCGCTCGGGGATGTGCTCGGTATCGTACCAGTCGTGGAACTCGTCTTCGGCGACGTCGGAGAAATTCATTGCCGCGATCAAGAGCCCTTTCGCCATCGCTTCCTCCCTGGCATTTCGTGAGGGCGAGATTAGCGCCGTCAATCGAGCTTGTAGAGCCGCTTCGCCGTGCCGCTGTAGAGCGCCAGCTTCTCGTCGGCCGAACAGCCGGCGGTGATGCGCTTGAAGGCATTCCACAGCGTTGCGTAGCCGGTGCCCATCTTGTCGACCGGGAAGTTGCTCTCGAAATTGCAGCGGTTCGCGCCGAAAAGCTCGATGCAGGGCTCGACATAGGGGCGCCAGGCCGTCGCCCAAGCCTCCGAATTCGGCGGCGCCGGCAGGCCGCGGAAATCGAGCGCGGCGCCGCGGTTGAGCATGCCGCCGATCTTGACCGAGACATTCGGGCATTTGGCCAGCTCCGCCATGCTGGCGCGCCAGATCGCATGGACTTCGTCCTTCCGGCCGGCATAGGCGCCGTAGCCGAGCACGCCGCCGACATGGCACATGCAGATCGTCGCCTGCGGTAGCGCCCGAGCTAAGTCGATCACGTCTTGCAGCTGCGGGTGGTAGCACCAGGCGTCGAGCACCAGCGCGTGCGCCGCAAGGCGCGCAACCCCGGCGCGGATTTTCGGCCTTGCATAGATATGCGGTGCAGAGTCCGGGCGGCTATTGCCGATCGTCGGGTCGGGATCGTAGCCGACCGAGTAGCGCACGCCTTTGACACGCGCGCCGCCGGCGTGGATCAGCGCCTCCAGCACCGGCTCGACCCGGTCGCCGAGCGCCAGATCGGCATAGCCGACAATGCTCTGCGCGACCTTGATCGGGCCGTAATTGCCGCTGGCGCTCATCGCGGCGATGCCGGCGACGAACTCGACCTCGCCGACTGAGCGCATCTCCTCGGGGCCGTCGGCGCGGTACATCGAGCGGCATTCCTCGAACACGGTGGCGACGATGTTATGCCCGGTGTTGAGGTCGGCAAGGAGTTCCGGCAGGAAATAAGGCCAGTCAGTACCCCGTTGCCAGAGATGATGGTGCGTATCGATAATCGGCAGATCGGGCTCGAGGATCGGCTCGTTCTCTTGCTTCGCCAGCCACGCATCGTCGGGCCTGACGATGTGGCCGAAGCGCCCCGGCTGAACGGATTGCGCCATGACAATTCCTCCCGAAAGTAATCATGGCCGGGTTTGACCCCGGCCATGATTACTTAGAACAACACCCCAGCTTACGCCGGCGTGACCCTCCGGGTCATTTCGCCGCGTCGCGCAGGGTTGGGGCGCTGACCGCCTTGAGCACCGCAGCGGCTTCCTTGGCGACCGGGGTGCCCTCGAAGAAGGCCGGGTTTTGCGTGCCCCATAGCCGCACCGCATTGGCGAAGACGAAGTCGCGGAAATCGCCTTCGCCGATGTGGCCGTCCTCGACCAACTCAAACGCCTCGGGCAGCGGGTCGCGCATGTCCATGACGTCGAAATGGCCGATATCGGAGCTGTAGATCGCGTTGATCCGCGCGCCCAGGGGCATCGACTTGCCGAACGCCACGGAATTCATCCGGTCGTCGGCCTCGCAGCCGAAATAGTAGGGCGTCGCGTAGAGGTCGATCCAATCCTGCTTCTGCGTGATGTTGCAGTGGATGTAATCGTCGGGCGGCATGCCTCCGGTGAGGAAATCTTCCTCAAGCGGCCAGCCGTCGCGTTTGTCGAGCTCAGCGGCGATGTCGGCATAGCCGTACTTGCCCACCATCTCCCGCAGCAGCTGCCGGTTGAGCTTAGTCGGGTCCATGTTTTGCAGGCCCTTGGCGCCGCGCCGCTCCCAATGCTCGATCAGGTCGCAGAACAGCTGGCACCCCCAGCCGACCCCGCCTTCCAGGAAGGCGAAGCGCAGGTCGGGGAAGCGCCGAGTGACGCCGCCGAGAAACAACGCCTTGGCGACATTGTGCCCGGCATTGGCGAAGTGGCCGATATGGTTGAAGGTGAAGTTCGTCGGGCTGTTGCGCTCGCCATAAGAGCGGCCGCCGGTGTGGAAGGTCGGCGCGATCTTCAGCTCGCGGCACTTCAGCCACAACGCGTCATAATCGTATTCGCTATCGAGGCCGAGCTGGTCAAAACCCATGGCATAGCGGGCGAGGTCGGCCGGCGCGTTCTTGGCATGCGGGATCGGCCGGCGGACGGCGCTGCCGAACATGCAAACCTTTGAGCCGAGCTGTTTGGTGACGAATTCGAGCTCGTCAATCGCCTCTTCCGGTGTGTGCACCGGGATGACCGCGACCGGGGTCAGCTTGTCGCTGAGGTCCTTGAAATAATCGTGGGTGACGATGTTGAAACCGCGGATGACGGCGCGCCGCGTGGCCTCGTCGGCGATGCGCGGGATGCCGAGCCCAGCGGTCGGGTAGACGATGCCGAAATCGATGCCCAGCTCGTCGAGCCGCTCGTAAAGCATGCGCGGCATCATCGCGGTGGCGCGGTCGCGCGTGTTGACCGCTTGCCGACCCCACTGGCCCTCCATCGCGACGCCCTTCTCGGCGCGCTGCTCGGGGGTCATGCCCAAGGAGTCGGGGATGCGCCGCTGCGACTGCAGAAACCCGTTGGCGCCCAGATCGCCGGTCACCTTGCGGATCTTCTCAGCGAAGACCGGCGTGTACTCGACCCAATGGCCGTCGCCGTCGATGACCGGATGCTTGAGGCTTTTGCGGATTTCTGCTGGCGAGTGGTGCGAGCCCATCTACTTCTCTCCCGGGGATAGCGGGCCGGAAACCGGCTGCGCAAAAGCGTATGCTGGAGAGCAAACCAAGTCAAACCGCCGCACCCCATACCGAGCATGCAACCGGCGCGCGAAGTGGCTGGGGAGCTTTTGCTGCTAATACAGCTAACCTACAGCAAAAAATCGCCTACAGGTTTCATAAGTCCTCCATTGCACCTAGGGCTGCACCGCCTGTCGACGCGCAACATGCCACGCAAATGCGGCGATTTTCGGGATGTCGTGGAACTACCTAAGGCACCCACGCCTTGGACCCGGCCATTCACGAAGCTTCAGACGAGTTTGTCGTAGAGGTCGTCCCAAACCGGGAGAGGGTACGGATGAAGCTCATGCACCCTCCCTCTCCCCGGGCGGCCGGGCGGGGGAGAGGGAGCCGAGTGAGGAGTGTTATTCCGCCGCTGCTCTTGCCGGCTCCTGCGCGACCTTGAGCACCGCGGCGGCTTCCTTGGCGACAACGGTGCCGTCGAAGAAGGCCGGGTTCTGTTTGCCCCACAGTCGCACCGAGTTGGCGAAGACGAAGTCGCGGAAATTGTCTTGCGTGATGTGACCGTCCTCGACCAGCTCGTAGGCCTCGGGCAGCGGATCGCGGAAATCGATCACGTCGAAATGCCCGATATCCGAGCTATAGATCGCGTTGAGCTGGGCGCCGAACGGGATGCCCTTGGAAAACGCGGTCGCGTTCATCCGGTCGTCCGCCTCGCAGCCGAAATAGTAGGGCTTGGCGTAGAGCTCGACCCAATCCTCCTTGCGGGTGAACTTGCAGGCGGCGAAATCGTCGAGCTCGGTGCGATTGCCGGTCATGGTCTTGGCGTTCGGATCGGGCCAGCCGTCACGCGATTTCAAGACCGCGGCAATATCGTCATAACCGTGCTTCTCGACCAGATCGAGGAGCATCTTGCGGTCGAGCTTGTCCGGGTCCATGCGCTTCAGCGCCGGGGCGCCGCGCCGCTCCCAATGCTCGATCAGATCGCCGAACAGCTGCGCGCCCCAGCCGACCCCGCCCTCGAGGAAGGCGAAATTGAGCTCGGGGAAGCGCCTTGTGACGCCGCCGAGGAAGATGCCCTTGGCGACCGCGTGGCCGGCGGCGGCGAAATGGCCAATATGGTTGTAGACAAAGTTCGACGGCGAATTGCGCAGCCCCTGGCCGCTGGCGCTCGAATGGAAGGTCGGAGCGATCCCGAGCTCGGTGCATTTCGCCCACACGGTGTCGTAATTGTACGGGCTGTCGATGCCGAGCACGTCGTACCAGACGGTGAAGCGCGCCGACTCGGGGTCGTTTGACTGGGCCGCCTTGACCTGGCGCGGCATGCCGCTGCCGAACATGCCGACCTTGGAGCCGAGCTGCGAGGTGGCGAATTCGAGTTCCTCGATCGCCTCGTCGGGCGTGTGCATCGGGATGATCGCCGCCGGGGTCATGCGGTCGGCATAGGGGCGGAAATACTCGGCCGAGACGATGTTGTAGGCGCGGATGACGGCGCGTCGGGTCGCGTCGTCCTTGATGCGCGGCAGGCGCAGGCCGGCGGTCGGGTAGATGATGGCGAAATCGGTGCCGATCTCGTCGAGGCGCTCATAGAGCAGCTTCGGCATCATCGCGGTGGCGCGGTCGAGCGTGTTCTCGGCCTGGCGGTTCCAGAAATTCGGGTGGGCGACCCGGCGCGCGTCGCGCTCGTCCTGGGTCATCTTCAACGCGTCGGCGGTCGATTGCGCCGCCTTCAGGAAGCCGTCCGCCGCGAGATCGCCGCCGGCTTTCCTCATCTTCTCGCTGAATACGGGGCCGAATTCGAGCCAATGGCCGTCACCATCGACGACCGGGTGTTTCAGCTTCGCATGAACCTGCTCTGGGCTTTGGTGACGGCTCATGATTTTCCTCCCGGATTGGTGCGATAGACCTCACGAAACTGGCTTAGCGGAAGCCTAGGCCCGCCTCCCGGGGGTGTCAAACGCGGTTGGCGCATGGTAGTGCGTCAGTCGAATGCCGGGGCCGGCCGAGGGGAAATCAGACTAGGAGGGTTTCATGGACGACGTGACACTCACCCACATAAAGACGCGCCTCCAGCGCCTTGAGCGGCAAAATCGTATTCTCATAGGATTACTTTGCGTCGCTGTGGCTGTCGGTTCGATTGCGGCGACGAACGCCGCCCCGACTATAATCACGGCCGAAGAGGTTCGTGCGCACCGCTTTACGCTGCTCGATCCCAATGGCGGCGTCGCTGATGATTGGTACAGCGATGGCCTAAACCCACCGGCGGCCACGGAGACCTCGCGGCGTTGGCTCCCCGGTTATTCGGGATGGGGATATCACGCCCCATAAATGTGTCCTGCGCCCGCGGAATTTGCGGGGCGAAAAAACACGGCAACATGCAGCGCATTCCGCCGGCGGTCGACGATATAGGCGGAATAATATGCCTCGCTCCGCCGCCCTACGGGCCCACGGCGCTGGACCTTGTTGCCAAGCTCTCAGCGCGGGATACGATAAGCCAAGTTTATTGGAGGACGCGCCATGATCAGCAAATTCGACAGCCTGTTCGCCGGTCACGTCGATATGGAGGATGTCGGCTACGGCGGCGTGCCCGTCAACGACCGCCGCTACCCCAACGAGCATTTGGCGAGCGTCTTCGACAAGGCGCAATCGATGGCGCAGCTGATGGACCGCGCCGGCTACGACACCTTCTGGATGGCCGAGCATCATTTCCAGCACGAGGGCATGGAGTGCATCCCCAACGTGCTGATGACAGCGGTGCACCTTGCCTCGGTGACCAAGCGGATCAAGATCGGTTGCGGCTTCAACATCGCGCCGATGTGGCACCCGCTGCGCTTGGCCGAGGATTATGCCGTGGCAGACATCCTTACCGGCGCGCGGGTGACGTTCGGGGTCGGGCGCGGCTATCACACCCGCGAGGTCGAAACGTTTGGGTCTCCCTTGATGGACCAGCCGGCTAACCGCGAACTCTTCGAGGAGCAGGTCGACATCATCTTCAAGGCCTTCAACAACGCGAGTTTCTCGCACGAGGGCAAGCACTACACGATCCCGGCGCGGGTGCCCTACCGCGGCTACGACCTCAAGCAATTGAGCGTGGTGCCGCGGCCGCTGCGCCTGCCGGTCGAATGCTGGCAGCCGATCCAGGGCGGCTCGACCCGGGCGCTGGATTTCATGGCCAAGCACGGCATCCAGGGCCTCGTCGGCGGCGGCTCGGCCGAGGGCGGGGCGATGCATAATGTCGTCCTCGCCTGGCAGGAGGCGCACAAGAAGATCGGCAAGGAGCTCGAACTGGGCGAGCGGCTGTGCTTCGGCTTCCACTTCTTCATCGCCGACAGCCGCGAGGAAGGCATCAAGCTCGCCGGCAAGTACTACGAAGAGAACATGAAAATGTTCGGCGAATTGCGCCTAGTGCGCGCGCTGTCGGACGAGCAGATCGAGATCATGCGCGACCCCAAGCGGGCGCCGACCGCGAAGCTGCCGCGCATCGAGGACGCGATCAACGCCGGCGGCGTGTTGTGCGGCTCGCCGCAGCAAATCATCGATCATTTGAAGACGATCGAGAAACGCTATCCAGGGCTGGAGCGGGTGTCGGTCAGCCTGTCGGTCGGCGTGCCCAAGGCGCTGTGCCTCGAACAGCTCCAGCGCTTCGCCGAGGAGGTGATGCCCGCCTTCGCGTCGACCAAGCCCGAGCGCGCGATCGCCGCGAAATAGGGCTAAGTCCCCAGCACACCCTTGATCCACGCTCCGGCGTTGTCGAGGGCGCGCTTGCCGGCGGCGAGTTCCGGGTGGAACAGCGGCCAGACATGGATCATCTCCGGCCACACCTGAAGATCGACCCGGACATCGGTAGCGCCGGCGCGCTGCGCCAGGCGGATCGCGTCGTCAAGCAGGGTCTCCGCCGCGCCGACCTGGATCAAGAGCGGCGCGAGGCCGGCGAGGTCGGCGTAAAGCGGCGCGGCCAGCGGTGAGCGCGGATCGGCGCTGCCGAGATACAGGGTTGCCATCTCGAGCAGGCCGACTTTCTGAACCATGGGGTCGGCGGCGGATTTCGACTCCATCGAGCCGCCGAGCCCCTCCATGTCGATCCACGGCGACAGGCACCAGCCGCAACCGGGCTGCGCGAGCCCAGCCTCGCGGATCGCCACCATCGCGGCGACGACGAGGCCGCCGCCGGCGCTGTCACCGGCGACCGCGATGCGCTCGGGCTTGAACCCCTGCGCCAACAGGAAACGGTAGCCGGATACCGCGTCCTCGACTGCGGCCGGGAAAGGATGCTCGGGCGCGAGCCGGTAATCGAGCGCCAGCGCCACCGCGTTGGCGGCGCGGCCGAGTTCCGCGATGAGATGACGATGGCTGTCGAGCGAGCCGATCACATAGCCGCCGCCATGGACGTAGAGGATCGCCGCGTCGCGCGCCGCGCCGGGGGTCGAGCTCCACTCGGCGGCGACGCCGTTGGCGTTGACTTTCTCGACTGTGACATCCTTGGCGACGCCGTAGCCGATCCCGCGCGCGTCGATGTCCTTGCGGCGCTGGCGGTAGTCCGAAGAGCGCGGGCGGCTGAGGAGTTGCACGCGCAACGCGCCGATTTGGGGGTCGCTCATCGCTGTTACTCCGAGGGCAAGAGCCAGGGCGGCATTGTGCGCGATGCGGATGCGCGCGAAAATAGGGGAAATCTCGTCGGAGGCCTGCCATGACCCAACCCGCCGTCTATGGCTACCACGCCCATGTCTATTACAGCGCCGAAACCAAAGCGGCCGCCGAGCTTTTGGCGCGCCGGCTCAACGAGAATTTCGATGTCGAGATCGGCGCGTTTTCGGGTGAGCGGGTCGGGCCGCACCCGATCCCGCAATTCCAGATGATCTTTAAGAACGAGCAGTTCGCCGCCGTCGTGCCGTGGCTGATGCTGAATCGCGAAGGGCTCGACATCCTGCTGCATCCGCTGACCGACGACATGGTCGACGACCACACGGTTTACGCGACCTGGCTCGGCACGCCGGTCGAGCTGATGCTCGACCACATGCAGCGGCGCGGCTATCGCGAGGCGCTGCTGCCCAAGGCGAAAGCGGCCTAGGCGCAACCCTTGCCCCTCACCGCCATTGAGGCCGCCTCGCGCACACCGGTGACCTTGCTGACCGGGTTCCTCGGCAGCGGCAAGACCACCGTGCTCAACCATGTGCTGAAGCAGCCGGAGATGGCGTCGACGGCGGTTATCGTCAACGAGTTTGGCGAAGTCGGCATCGACCATCTCTTGGTCGAAAAGGCGACCGACGACGTCGTGCTGCTGCAAAGCGGCTGCCTCTGCTGCACGATCCGCGGCGACATCGCCGAGACGCTGGTCAATCTCTTTGTCGACCGCGCCAAGGGGCGCATCCCCGGCTTCGAGCGGGTGGTGATCGAGACCACCGGGCTCGCCGACCCGGCGCCGATCCTGCACGCGCTGATGAGCGATCCGATCGTCGCCGAGCGCTACATGGTCGACGGGGTGGTGACGACGGTCGATGCGGTCAACGGCGGCGACACGCTCGACCGCCAGCCGGAAGCGGTGAAGCAGGCCGCGGTTGCCGACCGGCTGCTACTGACCAAATGCGACCTGGCATCATTAGCAGCGCGGCAGGCGCTCGAGGCACGGCTGGCCGCGCTCAACCCCGGCGCGCCGATCATCGAGGTGAACGGCGGCGCGGTCGATCCCTCGTTTCTGTTCAATCTCGGCCTCTTCGATCCCGACACCAAGACCATTGAGGTGCAGCGCTGGCTCGGCGAGGGGGTGTTCGCCGAGGACGATCATAATGAGCACGGCCATCACCACCATGGGCACGACGTCAACCGGCACGACGAGCACATCAGCTCGTTCTGCATCATCCGCAACACGCCGGTATCGTGGACCGCGTTGTCGGGCTGGCTCGACGCGCTGTCGTCGATGCGCGGCGCCGATCTTTTGCGGGTAAAGGCGATCGTCGCGATCGACGAGCGGCCGGGCCAGCCGGTAGTGCTGCACGGCGTGCAGCACCTCTTTCACCCGCCGGTGCTGCTTCCCGCATGGCCGAGCGACGACCACCGAACCCGCATCGTCTTCATCACCCGCGACCTGCCGCGCGAGACGATCGAGCAAAGCCTCGCCGCCTATGTCGACGCGCCGCCGAACCTGGCGCCGCTGCCCTAGTCGAAATCGATCGGGAAATTCGGCGTTACCACGCATTGCTCGAGGATGCCGCGGCCGTTGTTGGGCAGCCGCCGTTCCTTGGCGAAGCGTTCGTGAATGTAGGTCAGCGTTTCGAGACGGCGCCCTTCGGCGGTCGGCACGTATTGGATGAGGTTGTCGCGGAAACCGCGGCGGGTGACATAGAAACAGTCGAGACCGCGGGCGCGCGCCAGCTCGGCCTGGCTTTCGGCCATCGGCTTCACTTTGCGGTTGATGGCGAAATCGGCCCAGTTGGTCGCCAGGCACCCGCCCGGCGTCAGCGCGTCGAGGCAGCGCGTCCAGAACCTGCCGTCGAACTCGGCCGGCCCGCTCGAATTGTAGAGATCGACCAGGATCACATCGAATTTCTCGGTCCTACCGGCGAGGTATCGCTCTGCGGTGTCGATGATTACCGGGTGGGTCAGGTAGAACCAGCGTTTGGCGATCGCGACGACGGTCTCGTCGCAATCGACCAGGGTCGGCGCACATTCCGGCAGATAGGCGCGCATGAACCGCCACATCGCCGCGCCGCCGACCCCGAGCAGCAGCGCGTTGATCGGCTGGGCAACAAAGCCGAAGGCGAGCGACATCAGCCGCTCGTAATGGAAGACCAGCTGGGCCGGGTAGAGCAAATCCATGCTCGACTGTTCGGTCACCTGGTCGCGGCCGCCGAACCAGTTGACGATGGTCTTGTCGAAGGCGGCGCCGAACGAGCCCAAGGTGCGGTAATGCCGCGAGCCGCGGTCGAAATCGACGACGAAGAGCGCCGCGCCAAACATGGGTGACGCGCGCAGCTGGCGGATGCGCGCATCCGCGCCGAAGTATTCGTGGATGAGGCGCCGCTGGCGGTCCTCTTCGGCGCTGTTCGCCATCGGCCGATCAAGCGCAATTCCGCCGGTCTTGCCAAGGGGTTGTTTGCGCCGCGGCGGATTTTCACCGGGCCGGTGCGGGAATATGCTGATCGGCCCGCGCCGGGCTATCTGTGATTCGTCAGGAGGGCAGGCCATGCACGCCCAGATCTTAACCGCGGCGCACCGGCCGCTTGTCGCGAGCGACATCGCCCCGCCACAGCCGGCGGCGGGCGAGGTGCTGATCGCGGTCAAGGCCTGCGCGGTGTGCCGCACCGACCTCCACATCGTCGACGGCGAGCTCGACCATCCCAAACTGCCGCTGGTGCCCGGTCACGAGATCGTCGGCACCGTGGTCGAGACCGGCGCGGGCGTCGATCGCTTCCGGATCGGCGACCGGGTCGGCGTGCCGTGGCTGGGTTGGACTTGCGGCGTTTGCGACTATTGCAAAAGGGGCCTAGAGAACCTCTGCGACCGGGCCAAATTCACCGGCTACCAGATCGATGGCGGCTATGCCGAGCTGACGGTCGCTGACCAACGCTACTGTTTTGCTATTCCACAAGAATTCGGCGATATTGCCGCCGCGCCGCTGCTCTGCGCCGGGCTCATTGGTCACCGTACGTTCCGCATGGCCGGTGAAGGAGAACGAATCGGAATTTACGGTTTTGGCGCGGCCGCCCATATTGTCGCGCAAATCGCTCGTTATGAGGGGCGAAAAATCTTCGCCTTCACCTCGCCCGGAGATACCGCTGCGCAGGATTTCGCGCGCGGGCTCGGTGCGGTCTGGGCTGGCGGGTCGGACGAAGCGCCGCCCGATCAGCTCGACGCCGCGCTGATCTTCGCCCCGGTCGGTGCGCTGGTGCCGGCGGCATTGAAGGCGGTGAAGAAAGGCGGCACCGTCGTCTGCGGCGGCATCCATATGAGCGACATCCCGTCCTTCCCCTATTCGATCCTGTGGGAGGAGCGGGTCGTTCGTTCGGTGGCGAACCTCACCCGGCGCGACGCCGAGGAATTTCTGGCCCTGGCGCCCAAGGCCGGGATCACGACGGTGACCAAGCCTTATCCGCTCGCCGAGGCCAACCGGGCGCTCGCCGATCTGCGTTCCGGCAATCTCGAAGGCGCTGCGGTGCTGGTTCCCTGAACTCGTCGCTATTTCTGGCCGTATACGATGACGCGCGAGCCCCGGACGTACTGCTCGTAATCGTCGGGGCCGAACTCGAGCAGCCGGAGCGAGCGGAAGCCGAACTTCTCCAGCAGGAACAGCAACGCGTCCAGCGACGGGACCAGCTGCAGGTCGCTGGTGCCGCCCAGCACAGAACTCGGCACGTCGCCGACCAGCGCGAACATGCCATGCAGCGGCCGCATGTTGTTGTAGTGCCCTCCTTCGATAAGTCCGCCCAGCCGGTAGGGGAATACCTGCGTCTCGACGAGGATGTGCTTGCGTGCCAGTTTCGAGGCCAATCTGAGGAAACGGATTGGGTCTTCGAAATGGTAGGCGACGCCGTAGGCAAGGACGAAGTCGGCGGCGATTTCCTCGGAAAACGACAGCCGGGTCAGATCGGTCTTGCGATATTCGATGTTGCGAACCCCCAAAACGTCGGTGATCAGCTCGGCGGCCCGGATGTTCTCCCGACGCACGTCATAGCCCCGCACCCGGGCAAAATGGCGGGCAAGCTCAATCGAAAAGAACCCTTCGTTCGACCCAAGGTCGAGTGCGGTCAGGGTGCAGCAATCGGGGACATATTCACCAATTACCTCGCGCAATTTGTTGCTGCGGGTCGTATGGATCGGCGTCACGAACTTCGGGACGGAGGTTTCGGTGACACTGCCGTCTGGCAACTCGAATTCGTAGAACCATTTGCGCTGCTTCACCTGGCGCAATTTCTCGGCGTCGACCGCTGCTATCATCGGATCGGCTCCTGTCGCCCTCGTCGGGCGCCCGCGTTCGGTTTGCATTGCCGGACGGGTGTTGCTATGCCGCCCATTCGCCGGTTCGGTCCATTGCGGCTTTCTCGATGATCATCTCTCACGCCAAACGCCTCGTCATCCTCAGGCCTTGGAAAACCGCCAGCAGCACGATTTGGGCCCGCCTCGGGTCGAGCTTTGCCAGTCCCTACGATCGCTTTTACGATTTCAATCCCTTTCTGAACCGGGTGGTCCATCAGCATTTGACCTACGCCGATTTCCGGGCGTTGCTGGAGGGCCGGCTTGGTTATGCCGTAGCGTCGTTCGTGCGCAATCCTTACGACCGGGTGTACTCGGGGTTCATTCAGGTGCAGCGCGATCAGCGGAATCAGCCGGGCGAAATTTATCCCGCTCCCTGGATAGGTGACCTAGTGTTGCGACAACTCGCCGAGAATGCCGCGCAGCTCGACGCCGCCGGGGGCGACTTCGACCGCTGGCTGGCGCTGGTCGAGGAATGGCAGGTCTACGAGGCCGGGCGTAATAGCAGTTTTCCGCTGCACCCGGCGCATTACTGGACACATGAGGACGGCCGGCAGGCGGTCGATTTCATCGGCCGGGCCGAAAGCTTCGAAGCGGATTTCGCCCGCCTGTGCCGCACGTTCGATCTTGATAACGCGGGCACGGCGAATGCGAACGTGAGGGTCGATCCGTCGCAGACCGGTCGCTTCGGCTACAAATATGCGCATCTGATGAGCGCGGCGTCGATCGACCGCATCGAACGCCTGTTTGACACGGATTTTTCGCTATTCCGCTATGAGCGGCTGAGCCGCCGCTAGCGGCCGCGATTGCTCTGGCGGCGCTGGCCGGGTGGCGCTGCATTGGTTATCGTCACCCCGCGATGAGCGCCTTCCGTTTCGATCCCGTCGAGTTGCCGCCCGAATGCGAGGCGCTGCGGCGCGAGGTGCGCGCGTTCATCGCCGGCGAATTGGCTGCGGGGTTGTGGCACCCGGACAGCGATTTCGGCTCGCACCGCTCGGCCGAATTCAGCCGCCGGTTAGGACGACGCGGCTGGATCGGCATGACCTGGCCGAAGCGCTATGGTGGTGGCGAGAAGAGCTTTCTCGACCGCTATGTCGTGACCGAGGAGCTACTGGCGGCCGGCGCGCCGGTCGGCTCGCATTGGATCGCCGACCGGCAGAGCGGCCCGCTTTTGCTGCGCTTTGGCACGGAGGATCAGCGCGAGGAGTTCCTCCCCGGCATCACCCGCGGCGAAATCTATTTCGCGATCGGCATGAGCGAGCCCGATAGCGGCTCGGATCTCGCCTCGATCCGTACCCGAGCGGTCAAGGTCGCGGGCGGCTACGAGGTCACCGGCGCCAAGGTGTGGACCAGCTACGCGCATGAGTCGCATTTCGCGATCACCTTGGTGCGCACCGGGCCGGCGGGCGACAACCGGCACCAGGGCCTGACCCAACTCATCCTCGACCTGAAAGCGCCCGGGGTGACGATCCGGCCGATCGTCAACATGGGAGGCGAGCACGATTTCAACGAGATGGTGCTCGACCGGGTGTTCATTCCCGAAGAGCGCCGGGTCGGTGCCGAGGGCGACGGCTGGACCCAAGTCACCAGCGAGCTCGCCTTCGAGCGCAGCGGGCCGGAGCGGTTTCTGTCGGCGCACCAGGTGTTCCGCGAGCTGGTCGTGCGGGCGGGCCCCAATCCCGAGCCGCAACTGGCAGAGGCGCTAGGGCGGCTCGGCGCCAATTTGTGGACCTTGCGGCGGATGTCGCTGTCGGTCGCCGGAATGTTGCAGGCCGGCGAAACGCCGAACCTTGAAGCGGCGCTGGTCAAGGATCTGGGCAACGCCTTCGAACGCGAATTGCCGGAGCTGGCCCGGCTGGTCATGCCGGGCGCGCGGCGCGGCGACCGCGATGCGTTCGAGCTGGCGCTGGTCGAGGCGGTGCTGCACGCGCCGTCCTGGACGCTGCGCGGCGGCACTCGCGAAATCCTTCGCGGGATCATCGCGCGTGGGCTGGGGCTGCGCTGATGGCGGATACCATCCTCTACGACAGCGCGATGCGCCTCTTCGCCGCCGAGGTGTCGCCGGCGGTGGTGCAGGATGTCGAGCAGGGGCTGTGGCCGGATGCGCTGTGGCAGGCAGTCGAGGAAGCCGGCTATCTCGATGTGCTGGTCGATGGCCCGGCGAACATGCCAGGGAACATGGTCGAGGCGGCGACGATTCTGCGCGCCGCCGGCCATCACGCCGCGCCGATCCCCTTGGTCGAGACCATGCTGGCGCGGTTTCTCTGCGCCGCCGCGCAGCTCCCCGCGCCAGCCGGTGTGCTGACGATCGCTCCCGTCGAGCCGGGCGAGCGGCTGGCGATCGGTGGCGGGGCGGTCAGCGGCCGCGCCGGACATGTGCCGTGGGGTCTGGTCGCCGAAGCGATCGTGGTGGTCGGCGAGCGCGAAGTCGCGCTCGTCTCCGGCGGCGCGCTGAGCTGGGATGCGAGCGACAACCTCGCTTACGAGTCGCGGGATCATATGAGCGCGGCCGGCGCGCGCGGCGACATCCGCCCGCTGCCCGATGGCATCGACGCGGCGCTGGTGCTGCGGCTGGGCGCGTTGATGCGGGCGGCGCAGATGGCAGGGGCGATGGAGGCGGCGCTCGCCATCACGACGCAATACGCCAACGAGCGCGTCCAGTTCGGCCGGGCGATCGGCAAGTTCCAGGCGATCCAGCAGCAGATGGCGGTGCTGGCCGAGCACGCGTCGTCGTCCTGGGTCGCGGTGGAGAACGCGGCGCGCGCGGTCGCCGAGGGGCGGCAATCGGCGGAATTCGCCTGCGCCGCGGCGAAAATCCGCGCCGGCGAGGCCGCCGGGAAGGTCGCCGAGATCGCCCATCAGGTGCATGGCGCCATCGGCTTCACCCAGGAGTATCGCCTGCACCCGGTGACCCGCCGGCTGTGGTCGTGGCGCGACGAATTCGGCAACGAAGCCTATTGGGCGCGCGAGCTTGGCCGCCGGATTGCAAAAGCCGGTGGCGACGGGTTGTGGGCGCTGATCACCACGCCCTAGGACAAGGAGGGGAACCCGATGTCGCATCATGTCGTGTCGTGCAAGCCGGAACATTGCCATTGGGGGTTTTTCGACGCGGCGCTGAAGCCGATTGTCACGGTCGCCTCGGGCGACACGGTGCAGGTCGATTGTGTCTCGGGCGGGCCCGACATCCTGCCCAAGGGCGACAATTGGGAAATCCTCGACGACCACCTCGCGATCCATGCTGGGCTCGACAAAGGCACGGGCGCGCACATTCTTACCGGGCCGATCGCGGTCGCCGGCGCCCAGCCGGGCGACGTGCTCGAAGTCGAAATCCTCAGCATCTCGCCGCGGCAGAACTGGGGTTACACCCGCATCCGCCCGCATGCCGGGACGCTGCCCGAGGATTTCCCGATCCGCAAGGTGCTGCACAGCGCCATCGACCGGCAACGCGGCGTGTGCACCCTGCCCTGGGGCGCCGAGATCGATCTCGCGCCGTTTTTCGGAGTGATGGGGGTGGCGCCGCCGCCGGTCTATGGGCTGTGCACCTCGATCGTGCCGCGCGAGTTCGGCGGCAACATGGATCTGAAGGAGCTGACCCAAGGCACGACGCTGTACCTGCCGGTGTTCGTGCCGGGGGCGAATTTCTCCTGCGGCGACGGGCATGGGGTGCAGGGCGACGGCGAGGTCTGCGTGACCGCGCTCGAAACCGCGCTCAGCGGCACGTTCCGCCTCACCGTGCGCAAGGATTTGAAGTTCGATCTGCCGCGGGCCGAGACCCCGACGCATCACATCACGATGGCGTTCAACGAAGACCTCGACGACGCGGCCAAGGACGCGCTCCGCCAGATGATCAAGCTGATCGGCGAGCGCATGGGATTGGACGCGGCGGAGGCCTATATGTTCTCGAGCCTCGCGGTCGACATGCGGGTGACCCAGCTCGTCGACGGCAACAAGGGCATCCACGCGATGCTGCCGAAGCGGTACGCGGAGCGGGTGAAAGCGCCGAATTAGAAAGCAAGCGCCGGATAGAGACGAGGCGGCATCCGGCCCATCTTCTCGCTCATGACGAGCCTGAGGAGAAAGACGATGTTGGACCAAGAGCAATGCTGGGCGGCGGTGTGCGCCCATGATGCCGGCCGAGACGGGCAGTGGGTCTATTCGGTCGAGACGACCGGGGTCTATTGCCGGCCGGGTTGCGCCTCGCGCCAGCCACTGCGCAAGAACGTCGCGTTCTACGCAACCAACGCCGAGGCCGAAGCCGCCGGCTTCCGCCCGTGCAAGCGTTGCCGTCCGACCGAAGGCTCGCAAGCCGAGCGGCACATCGCCGCGGTCGAGCGCGCCTGTGCCCTCATTCGCAACAGCGACGCGCTGCCCAGCCTCGACGAGCTGGCGGCGGCGGCGCGAATCAGCCGCTACCACTTCCACCGCGTCTTCAAGCAGATCACCGGCGCGACCCCGCGCGAGTGGGGCAAGGCGCACCGGCTGGGGCGCTTTGGCGACCGGCTCGACGCCGGCGACAACGTGGCGGAGGCGGTCTACGCGGCTGGGTTTGGTGCCAGCTCGCGCGCTTATGAGGCGGCGCCGTCGGGTCTCGGCATGACCCCGGCGGCGCGGCGCAACGGTGGGCGCGGCGAGACGATCCGCTTCACCTGCGTCAAGACCGCGCTCGGCTGGGCGCTGATCGCGGCCACCGAACGCGGTATCTGCATGACCGCGCTCGGCGACGACAAGGCGCCGCTCGAGGCCGATCTCAGACGCCGCTTTCCGGCTGCGTTGATCTGGCCGGCGGACGACAGGCTCGCGCGCTGGGCCGAGCGGATCGTCCGCTTTGTCACCGCGCCCGGCGAGCAGCCCGACCTCCCGCTCGACATTCGCGGCACCGCGTTCCAGGCGCGGGTGTGGCGGGCGCTGCAGAAGGTGCCGCCCGGCAAGACCGCGACCTATACCGAGATCGCCGCGGCTTTGGGCCAGCCGAAAGCGGTGCGCGCGGTCGCCGCGGCCTGCGCCGCCAACAAGCTGGCGCTGCTGGTGCCGTGCCACCGCATCGTCCGGCGCGACGGCGATCTTGCTGGTTATCGCTGGGGGGTGGAGCGCAAGCGCGCCCTGCTCGCAGCCGAGCAGGCGGCGGCAGAATCCGAGGAGGCGGCGGAATAAGCCGCCTCCGCGCCAGAAGCGCATTTGCTGCTTTTGCTGTTTTATCAAGCACAGATCAGCAACGCGGTTTGGGTCGGATGATGCGATCACGGCGCAGCATGTACTCTCTTTGTTCTCATTATCAAGAGCACGATGCGGTGGTCGCATAAATTTTTTCGCCATTGTCGCATGCACGCGGATAGATCATCGATGCCGCACGATCCATTCAGCGCACCGGCAGACGATCTCGGAACGGCGCTCGACCGCGACGGCTATGCGGTGCTGCTGGATGCGAAACAATGCGCTGATCTCGCGGCGCTTTCTGAGGACCGCGAGGCCTTCCGCAGCCGGGTGGTGATGGCGCGGCACGGGTTCGGCGAGGGCGAATACAAATACCTTGCCTACCCGTTGCCGCCCGTCGTCGCCGGGCTGCGGCAAAGCCTCTATCCGCTGCTTGCGCCGCTCGCCAATCGCTGGCGGCGGCAGCTTGGCTTGGAGCCAAATTTTCCCGACACGCTCGACGATTACCTGAAGCGCTGCCACGCGGCAGGGCAGAGCCGCCCGACCCCGCTGATCCTCAAATACGGGACGGACGACTACAACTGCCTGCACCAGGACCTTTACGGCGATCTGGTATTCCCGTTGCAGGCGACGGTGCTGCTGTCGCGTCCCGGCGAGGATTTCACCGGCGGCGAGTTCCTGCTCGTCGAGCAGCGGCCGCGCCGCCAATCGAAGGGCGAGGTCGTGCCGTTACGCCAGGGCGACGGGGTGATTTTCCCGGTCAACCAGCGCCCGGTCGCCGGGACACGCGGCTATTACCGGGTGACGATGCGCCACGGCGTTAGCCGGGTGCGCGCCGGCCGGCGTTTCACGCTCGGGATCATTTTCCACGACGCAGCGTGAAGCCTACCGCGTCGCGAAAACCTCCTTCGCCAGTCGGGCCGCGGTCATCGCGGTCGGCCAGCCGGAGTAAAAGGCGAGGTGGGTGATCAGCTCGGCGATCTCGTCCTTGGTGCAGCCATTGTCGAGCGCACGGGCCAGATGTCCGCGGAGCTGCTCGTCGCGGCCCATCACCATCAGTGCGCCGCAGACGATGAGGCTGCGGTCACGTTTGGACAGATGCGGGCCTTCCCAGATCTGCCCATAGATCAGCGTGTCGGCGATTTCCGCCAGCTTGGGTACGGTACCGCGGATGGCTTCGCGCGCGGGTGAACTCGACTGGGCCATGGTTTGCATGCTCCTGATCTTGGTGAACGGCCCAGCCTAGAGTAAGTGTCGCGCGGCGGGGAAGCGGAGGAGAGCATGCGCATCGCGATCGTCGGAGCGGGCGGGATCGGCTGCATCTATGGCGCCTCGCTCGCCAAGGCCGGCGCGGACGTCACCTTCATCGCGCGCGGCGCGCATCTGGCGGCGATGCAGGCGAACGGCCTCAAGATCGAAGGCGACCGCGGCGAGATGCACATCAATCCCGTGCAGGCGACCGACGACCCGGCGAGCGTTGGCGTCGTCGATTACGCGATCTTCTGCGTCAAATTGTGGGACGTCGAAAGCGCCGGCGCGGCGATCAAGCCGGTGGTCGGGCCTGGGACCGCGGTCATCCCGCAGCAAAACGGAGTCGACGCACATGAGCGGCTGATCCCGATCTTGGGGCGCGAGGCGGTGATGGGCGGCACCGCCTGGGTTACCGGGTCGATCGTCGCGCCGGGCGTCGTGCGCCAGACCGGCACCTACCAGAAGCTGATCTTCGGCGAGCTCGACGGCAGCATGAGCGCGCGGGGGCAGGCGCTTGCCGATCTTTGCGAAGAAGCCGGGTTCGAGGGCGCGTTCGGCTCCGACGTGCTGGTGCCGATCTGGGAAAAGTTCCTCGGGATCGTCCCGCTTTCCAGCATCAATTCCTTGACCCGCGTGCCGCTCGGCATCTACCGCGAAGACCCGGAGCTGTGGGCGCTCTGCGAGGCGAGCCTCAAGGAGACCGTCGCGGTCGGCCTCGCCGAGGGGGTGGCGCTGCCGGCCGATGCCTTCGACAAGGTCGTCGCGCAGCTGCGCTCGATGCCGCCCTATCACATGACCTCGATGTGCAACGATTTGCTGCGCGGCAACCGCATCGAGCTGCCGTGGTTCGCCGGCAAGGTCGTGGAGTTAGGCCGCAAGCACGGCATCCCGACCCCGACCTGCAACCTGCTCTACGCGGCGCTGAAGCCGCACATCAACGGGAAGCCGAACTAGGGTTGGGGCGGCCGCCACTCGACCCCGTCGTCGAGCGGGATCACCGAACGCGGCAGCCGGTTCCATTCGAAATTGTGCAACATCGGTGAGGTGAGGCCGGGAAGATCGACCTCGACGATTTGCTCGTGCTGGAAGAACTCGTCGAAGCCGCCGCGGAAATGCCCGCGCGACTTGACGACGACGATGCGCGCCTGGGCGATGTCGAGACCCATCATCTCGAAGAAGATCGGATCGGCGCATTGCCGGCGGTGCGAGACGACGACGACGGTGATCCCGCCGATCTGCGGCGCGGCGCACGGCCCCATCTTGAGGCTCATCCCGGCATAGATGCCGCGGCGGCCGACGCATTCGCCGTCATGGAGAGCCGCCACGCGCGCGGGCGCTGTCCAAGGTTCGGAGAACTCGGTCGTCTCGTCGCGGTTGAACTGTGCTTCGAATTGATAATGAAGCCCGTAGGTGTGCGCCTCGGCGGCGAGCGCGGGGTCGTAGATGATGCCGACCAGCGCGCCCTTGACCTTCGCCTCGTTGAGCGCCTTCAGCAGATACATCGTATTGCCGCGCCCGCCGCCGCCGGGATTGTCGGCGACGTCGGCAAAGCAGACCGCTGGTAGCGCCGGGTCATCCGCGGCGGCCTTGGCCTTGGCGATGGCGTCGTCCAGCGAGGTCAGATGCGGCACGAAACGCTCGCGATTGTCCCAGCCGAAACCCGCGATCTCTTGCGCTACGACTTGCGCGGCGCTTTGGTTGCGGCGGTCGCGCCGGGCGGTGACGACGATTGTCAGCCCGTTCTTGGCGGTGTCGGAAAAGGCGAACCCGCCCATCACCGACACGTTCATGATCTCCGGCCCGATCTTGGTCTGGCCGAAATCGATCATGTCGGCATAAGGCCCGGCGGCGGTCAGCATCGTCACGGTCGGCGGCACGATCGGCAGGCGGATGAAGGCGCGCTCGGTCTCGGTGCCCGCCAGCAACTCGCGGATCGTCTGTGCCGCTTCTTCGCCGCGCTCGCGCATATCGAGATGCGGGTTGGTGCGGTAACCGATAAAGGCGTCGATCCACGTGACCATACGCTCGGAGATGTTGGCGTGAAGGTCGAGCGTCGCGGCGATTGGCACATCCGGGCCGACGATGCGGCGGACGGTTGCGAACAGCACGCCGTCGGGGTCGTCCTCTTCGGTGGTGATCGCGGCGCCGTGCTCGCAGATATAAACCGCGTCGACCGGCAGCGCCTCGGTGAGCCGTTGTTCGATGTCGGTCATCAGCTCGGTGAAGAAAACGTGATCGACCGGGCCGTTGGGCTCCGCGGCGGCGAACGCGATGCCGACCGGGTCCCAAGGGCCGGTGGCATCCATATTGGCGACAAAGCCGGGGATCTCGCCGAGCATACGCGGCGCCGGCAGGCGCGCCTCGGCGACGAGGTCAGGGCCGGTGAAGTAGCTGAAATGCGCCCGCATCGCGACCGGGGCGAAGCGGTTGCACTCGATTGAGAAGCCGAGGATGGCGACGCGGGGGCGGGATGCGGACATGGAAAGGGCGCAGGCTTGTGATCCTGCGCCCTATCCTATCCCGCAATGAAGCCGAGCGCCTTACCCCCGATGGAATGGGTGGTCGACGATCGCCTTTTGCTCCGGGGTCAACACCTGATAGAGCGCCTGCGCCGCCGGCTCGATCTGCTGCAAGCCCTGCAACTGCGCTTGCATCGTCGCCTGGCGGTGGTTCATCCGGTCGATGATCGTTAGCTTGCCGCGGTCGTCGGCGGAGGCCGGCAGCGCCGCGCAGGTTTTCGCCTCATTTGCCTGCGCCGCCTGGGTCGCCGCTACGACCTTGTCCCACAGCGGCTTCTGGTCGGCCGTGAGGTTGAGCTTGGCGCCCATATAGGCGACAAACCCAGCGTGTTTGGCGATGCGGTCCTGGCAGGCCTGCTGCGGCGACTCGTTCTTGCCCCAACGGCCCCAGCCGTGCCGATGCATGTCGTGGTCGGGCTTGTCGGGCGCGGCCATCGGTGTGGGTGGTTGCGGTGGGTTCTGCGACCAGGCGATGACCGGGAGGGCGATTGCCGCCGCCGCGATCATCGCGGCGCCGGCGAGAGTGGATTTATTCATCACTGTTCTCCTTGCGTCGAAGTTGAGACCTTGCATGTCGTTTACTCCGACAGGAGAACATCCGCCCGAGCGGCTCGGCTTATTTGCCAACGCCGCCGGTTCTGCCGGCGAATTCCTCAACAGAGGCAATTCCGCATAGGATACGCAGCAGTTTGACTTCGGCTCCCCGCCGGGCAGATTAATTCGCTGAAAGGTTTGGCTGCCAATGCCGAGAATCGATGGAGCGCGGGTCATCGCCGATTTGAAGCGGCTGGCCGAGTTCGGCCGCTACGAGACCGGGGTGGATCGTCCGACCTATTCCGAAACCGATGTCGCCTCGCGCCATTGGCTCGCCGAGAAATTCGCCGAGGCCGACCTCGAGCCGGCGATCGACGGCATCGGCAATGTCTTCGGCTATGCGAAGGACGCAAACCGGCGGCTGCTGATCGGCTCGCACAGCGAGACCCAGCCCAAGGGTGGTTGGCTCGACGGCGCGCTTGGGGTGATCTACGCGCTCGAAGTGGCGCGGGCGTTTCGTGGCGATCCGAGTCTCGCCGGGCTGGGCATCGATTGCGTCGCCTGGGCCGACGAGGAAGGCCATTATGGCAACATGCTCGGCAGCCGTTCGTTCACCGGCGCGTTGACCGAGGCCGAGATCGACCGCTGCCGCAGCCGCGACGGGGTGGCGCTGCGCGACGCGCTGAAAGCCGCGGGGTTCGCCGGGAGGCCACGCATCGCGGTCGAGAAAGGGCGCTATCTCGGCTATCTCGAAGCCCATATCGAGCAAGGCGATACGCTCGATTCCAGCGGCCTCAGGATCGGAGTCGTCGAGGGGATCGTCGGCATCTGGAATTATCGGGTCGTGCTGGAGGGCCAGCAGAACCACGCCGGCACGACGCAGATGGCGCGGCGCAAGGATGCCGGGGTGGCGATGGTGCGCCTGGCGACCGCGATCCATGACCACTTCGCCGGGATCGCTGGGAAACGCACGGTGTGGACGATCGGCCGCATGCTGCTCGACCCCAACGCGCCGAGCGTCGTGCCGGGCCGCGCCGAAATGCAGGTGCAGTTCCGCGACACCGACGAGGCGATCCTCACGCGGTTTGCAGAGGCGCTGCAGGAACTGTGTGCCGCCGCCGACCGCAACGGCCCATGCCGCTGTACCGTGGAGGGCATGTCAAAGACCGAGCCGCGGCTGATGGACGACGCGTTCGAGACGGCGATCGAGGCCGCGGCTGAGGCTCATGTGCCAGGCGGGCATCTCAGAATGCCGAGTGGCGCCGGCCATGATGCGCAGGTCATCTCGCACAAATTACGCGCCGGGATGATGTTCATCCCGAGCCTCAAGGGCATCAGCCATCACTGGTCGGAGGACACGCGCGAAGAGGACATCGTCTTGGGCGCGCAGGTCTTCTCCGACGCTGCGGCGGCGATCCTCAAGGGGACTTAGGCTCCCCGCGAGCGTCGATCTCGGCCAATTCCTGCCGGTCCCGCTTCATCTGCTCGAGATAATCGTGCGCGAGTTGCGCTTCGGCCCCTTCACGCAGGTAGCGCCGATAGAGTTCGATCCGGCGCTGAAGTTCTTCCGCTCGTCTCTTCACCCGGGCGATTTTAGGCGACGCACCACGACCGGCGATTGATCCAGGTCAAGGCGGCGATCTAATAAGTCTGAAACGCCTTCCGGATTTCGCCGACATCGCGGGTCTGGGTCAGCATCAGCATGAGGAGGATGCGCGCCTTTTGCGGGGAGAAATCCTCGCCGGCGACAATGCCGACCTCCTGCAGCTTGCGGCGCGGCGCGACCCGGCCGCTGGCCGCCCGGCTGCATTGAACGACGACGATCCCGGCCTTGGCCGCGGCGGCGAGCGCGGTCTGCTGGCCGGGGTTGGCGATCCCCGGCGCGAACCCGGCCGAGACGATGCCCTTCGCTCCGGCGCCGATCGCCGCGTCGATGAGCGCGGTGTCCGCCCCGGCATAGGAAAGCACGATCTCGACTCGCGGCAGCGCGCCGATCTCGCGCCGGGCGAACGGGGTGTCGGGCATGTGCGTCTTGGTCGTCGCGCGGAAGAAATGCACGCCGTCGCCATCGACATGACCGAGCGCGCCAAAATCGAAGCTGCGGAAGGTCTGCACCCGGTAGGTCGAGGTTTTGACCACGTCGCGCGCGGGGTGGATCTCGTTGTTGAGGACGACGAGCACGCCCTTGCCGCGCGCCTCGGCCGAGCCAGCGACCTGCAGCGCGTTGACCAGATTGGGTCCGGCGTCGCTGCCGAGCGCACTTGCCGGCCGCTGCGCACCGACCAGCACCACCGGGTGCGGCGTCGCCAGGGTCAGGTTGAGGAAGAAGGCGGTCTCTTCCAGCGTGGCGGTGCCGTGCGGGATGACGAAACCGGCGATTTTCGGATCGTCGCGGGCGATCTGATGGATCATCCGGCGCAACTCGAGCCAATCCTCGGGGCCGATCGCGGTGCTGCCGACCTGGCGGTAGGTGACCGGCACCGGCTCGGCGACGATCCGCGTCTCCGGGAAACGGTCGAGGAGCGCCTCACAGGTCAGCTTCTGCCCGAAATCGGGGTAGTCGAGCACGTCGAGACTGTCGGCGCCCAGGGAGGAAATCGTGCCGCCGGTGCCGATCACCGCGATGCGGGGGAGTGCGGGCATTACGCCAGCCAGCGTTTGCGGCGCTTGTAGTGCTTGGCGTGGTGATAGGACTTGCGCGCGCCCGTCTCGTTGAGACCGAGATAGAACTCCTTAATGTCGGAGTTGTCGCGCAGCGATTGCGCCGGACCTTCGAGGACGATGCGGCCGTTTTCCATAACATAGCCGTGATCGGCGATGTCGAGTGCTAGCGCCGCGTTCTGCTCCACGAGCAGAACGGTCAGCTTCTGCTCGTCCTTCAAGCGGCGGATGACGCCGAAAATCTCCTCGACGATGAGCGGCGCGAGACCGAGCGAAGGCTCGTCCAGCAGGATCACCTTGGGTTCGGACATCAGCGCCCGGCCGATGACCAGCATTTGCTGCTCACCGCCGGAGAGATAGCCGGCCGGCTGATGGCGCCGCTCGCGCAGCACCTTGAACGAGTCGTAGACGCGGTCGATACCGCGCCGGACCGCGGTGAAATCGGTACGGCTATGCGCGCCGACGATCAGGTTCTCGTCGACCGTCAAGTTTTCGAAGACGCGGCGGCCCTCGAACACCTGGACCACGCCGCGTTTGACCACTTCGTGCGGCAACAGCCGGTCGATGCGCACGCCGTCGAGCTCGACATTGCCTTTGGTGATCTGGCCGCGCTCGGTCTGCAGCAGCCCGGAGACAGCCTTGAGCGTCGTCGTCTTGCCGGCGCCGTTGGCGCCGAGAAGGGTGGTAATCTTGCCCTCCTCGGCCACCAGCGAGACGCCGCGCAACACCAGGATCACGCCGTCATAAACGACTTCGATGTTGTTCAGAGCCAGCATCGAGCGATCCCGGTCCGGCGCTTAAGCCGCCCTATTCGGCGGTCTTGACTGTGTTCGCGACGACGTCGCGATAGGCCTGGATCCAGTCGGTCGCCGGGACGAACTTGCCGCCCTTGACCTGGAAGATCCGGACCCAACCGCCACCCTCGTGGTCGGTCGCGGTGATCTGCAGCGGCGGGACGAGGCCGCCCAGGGTGAAGTCGTGGATCTGCTCCAAGCCCTGCTTGACCTGATCGGTGGTCGGCATCTTGCCGCCGCTGATCTTCAAGGCATTGGTGATGGCCTGGACCTGGACCGCCGCCTGTAACAGGCCGCGATTGTAGATGACGGTGTTATCCATCTCCTTGGGCGGGTCCTTGCCGTCCTTCTTGTACATCGCCTTGATCTCGGCGCGGACCGGGTAGTCGTCGCCGGCGCCGGCGAACTGCATTGTGTAGTAGCCCTCGGCGGTATCCCAGCCGCCGGCCGCCAGGATGTCGGCCTCGGCCGAAGCCCAGACCAGCCCGAGGACCTTGTTGAGCGGGAAGCCCGCGCCCTTCATGCCTTTGATGAAGACCGAGGGCGAGCGCCCGAACAGATGCGCGATGATAAAGTCCGGATGGTAGCGCTGGGTGATGTCGATGATTTGCGCGCCGAGCTCGACCCCTGGCGGCGGCACCGCGAAGGTGCGCAAATCAAAGCCTTCGGTCTTCTGCAAAGCCTCGATGATCGGCAGCGGCTCCTTGCCAGCCGGGTTGTCATAATAGATGTAGGCGATCTTCTTGCCCTTGAGATCGCCGCCCAGCTGATCCTTGGTGAATTTCACCGCCGCGGCGCCCTGCGACCAATAGGTCGCGGCAACCGGGAAGAGAAACGGGAAGCGGGCGCCGTCCGCCGCCGCCGAGATGCCGAAGCCCGGCGATGTGGTCGGCATGTGATCCTGTTCGAGGCGCTGATTGAGCGCCACAGTCTGCGGCGTGCCGTAGAGCGTCATCATCACGACGCCCATCTGCTTCTGCCGCTCATAAGCCTCAATCGCGTCCGGCACCTTGTAGCCGTTGTCGATCTCGTCGCCCTTGATCATCCAGCCGTCGATGCCGCCCTTCGAGTTGATCAGCTTGTAATAGTCCTGCTCGGCTGGGCACAGCACCGTGCCGACGATCTGCGTCGCGCCGGTGCGGTCGCACTGATCGCCGATGATGATGACCTTGTCCTCCGCCATGGCGGCGCCGGCGAACGCCACCCCTAGGGCGAGCCCTAGCAAGCTCCTCGATACGATTGTCATCGTCGTTCCTCCCACTGTTCTCACGCGAGTTAATAGGAAAATGGCCAGACACGGAAGTAATTGCGGATGTTGCGCCATAGCCGGTTGAGGCCCTCCGGCTCGACCACCAGGAAGAAGATGATCAGGCCGCCGAAGAGGACGAGGCGCAGATTGGGGATAACGTTCAGCAGGTTGGCGTTCGAGAAGAACAGCCCGCCGAACTGTTCGAGGAACAGGCGCGTCACGATCGGCAACAAGGTTACGAAGATCGCGCCTAAAACCGAACCGAGCACCGAGCCGAGCCCGCCGATGATCACCATCGCCAGATAGTCGATCGAGACGTCGATCTGGAACTGCTCGTAATTGGCGATGCCGAGATAATAGCTTTCGAGCGCGCCAGTGACGCCGGCAAAGAATGACGAGATCGCGAAGGCGTAGAGCTTGTAGCGGAAGATGTTGATGCCGATAATCTCGGCGGCGATGTCCTGGTCGCGGATGGCGATAAAGGCGCGGCCGATGCGGCCGCGTACCAAGTTCAATGTCGCGACCAACGCCAGGACGACAAAGAACATCAGGAACAGGTAGATTTCCCGCTCGCTCTTGAGCGCGTGGCCGAAAACGCTCGGTCGCGGCACGTTGATCGAGGCCTGCACGCCGCCCGAGATCCATTCGACGTGGTTGATCAGCCACTCGATGATCAGCTGCGCCGCCAGCGTGGCGATCGCCAGGTAAATGCCTTTGATACGCAAGGACGGGATGCCGACGATCGCACCAATCAACGCGGCCATCAGCCCGGCCGCCGGTAGCGTGATCCAGAACGGGGCGTGGAACAGGATGACCAGTTTGGCGGCGGTGTAGGCGCCGACCGACATGAACGCCCCGGTGCCGATCGAGATCTGGCCGGTATAGCCGACGAGGATATTAAGGCCGAGTGCGCCAACCACAGCGATGAGGATCAGGTTGAGGATTGACAGCGGGTAGTTGCCAGCGAACAGCGGCACGATGACGATAAACAGCAGAGCAACCGCCGCCACGGCCCAGCGCGCGATCGGCAGCGGGTAGAGCGCCATGTCGGCGGCGTAGCTGGTCTTGAAGATTCCGGCCTCGCGGTGGAACATGCTCGCCCTAGGCTCAGACGCGCTCGATGCGGCGGCGGCCGAAGATGCCTTCGGGCCGCACCATCAGCACGATGATCATTAAGAGGTACGGCACGAAATCCTTGGTCCCGCCACCGACCAGCGGGTCGAAATACCCGGCGGCGAGGTTTTCGACGATGCCGACGATCAGCCCGCCGACGACCGCGCCTAGAATCGAGTCGAGCCCGCCGAGGATCACCACTGGGAACACCTTCAAGCCGACCAGCGCCAGTTGGTTGTCGACGCCCAGCATCGCGCCCCAGACGATACCGCCGAGCGCCGAAACCACACCCGCCATCGCCCAGGCGAAGGCGAAATAGCGCCGCACGTTGATGCCCATCGCCATCGCCACCTGCTGGTTGTCGGCGACCGCACGCATCGCGATGCCGACCCGGCTCTTCAAGAAGAACCAGGTGAAGCCGGCGAGGAAGATGAGGCTGACCGCCGCGCCGACCACCTCGACCGGCGGCAGGGTGACCGAACCCAAGGGGATCGGATTGTCAGGGATCGGCATCGCAATGTTGCGGGTGCCGGCGCCGAAGGCGAGGACCGCGCTGCCGCGCAGCACCGCCGCGAGGCCGATTGTCGCCATCACTACCGAGATGATTGGCTGGCCGATCAACGGGCGCAGCACCACGCGCTCGAGCCCGAAGCCTAACGCCACCATGCCGCCGATGGCGAGCAAGGCTGCGACCCAGAACGGCGCGCCAGCGAACTGGGCAGCACCGGCGGCGATAAAGCCGGCAAACATGACGAATTCGCCCTGGGCGAAATTGATCGCGTCGGTCGCCTTGTAGATCAGCACGAAGCCCAAGGCGATCAGCGCGTACATCAGCCCGATCATCACCCCGTTGGTGAGGAGAAACAGGGTGAATTGCAGATCGAACTCCGGCATCGAGGGACCCGCTACTGCGCCGCGATCAGCTCGGCGGGAGCGCCCTGCTCATCGACATCGGCGATCGCCAGGGTCGAGCGCATCATCGCCTTACGGCCGTCTTCGTAGGTAATCTCGGCCGAAAGCTCGACTTCGCTCGCTCCGCCGTAGAGCGCGTCGACCACCGCGGCGTATTTCTCGGCGACAAACCCGCGGCGGATTTTTCGCGTCCGGGTGATCTCGTCGTCGTCGGCGTCGAATTCCTTGTTGAGTACCAGGAAGCGGCGGATTTGCGTCGCGTCGGGCAGCATCGCGTTGCACTTGCGGATCTCGTCGCGGACGAGATCGATAACTTCCGGCCGGGCGCACAGATCCTGGAACGAGGTATAGGCGAGGTTCTGGCGCTCGGCCCAATTGCCGACCGTCGTCGGATCGATGGCGACGATCGCGGCGACAAACGGCCGTGCGTCGCCGAACGCCACCGCCTCGCCGATATAGGGGCTGAACTTGAGCTTATTCTCGATGAATTGCGGGGCATAAACAGTGCCGTCGGCGAGTTTGCCGACATCGCGCGCCCGATCGATGATGACGAGATGGCCGCGCTTGTCGATGAACCCGGCGTCGCCCGTCCGCAGCCAGCCGTCTTCGGTCATCGCCGCCTGGGTCGCTTCGTCCTGCTTGTAATAGCCCTGGAATACCGATTCCGAGCGCACCTGCACCTCGCCGCTCTCGGCGATCCGCAGCTCGGTACCGGCGAAGGCGCGTCCGACCGTGTCGGGGTCGACCTCGTCGTTGGCCTGCGCCGAGCAGAGCCCCGCCAGCTCGGTGGCACCGTAGACCTGCTTCAGGTTGACCCCGACCGCGCGGAAGAAGCGGAACGTGTCGGCGCCCAAGGGCGCGCCGCCGGTATAGACCCAGCGAGCCCGGCGCAACCCCAGTTGGTCGCGTAGCGGGCCGTAGACCAGCACCTCGCCGATCGCGACGCCCAAGCGCAGCCCCGCGGGTACGCTCTGGCCGGCGCCTCGACGCATCTCGGCCCGCTCGGCGATGTGGCGGAACAGGTTGAAAAGGCCGCGCTTGAGCTGGCTGGCATCGCCCGCGCGCACCATGACCGCGGTTAGCGTGTTCTCCCAGAAGCGGGGCGGCGCCAGCGCGATCGTCGGCCCCAATTCGCGCAGGTCGCGCAGCAGGGTTTCGGGCTTTTCCGGGTAGTCGCAGGTGAAGCCCAACCATAAATGGAGCGCGATCGCGAACAGCGAATTGCCGATCCAGGCCATCGGCAGGTAGGCGAGAAAGTCGTCGCTGGCACGAATGTCCTCTGCCTCGGTGAGCGCAGCGGCAGCGCTTAGCAGATTGGCGTGCGACAACATCACGCCCTTGGGCCGCGACGTCGTGCCCGAGGTGTAGGAGAACAGGCAAAGATCACCCGGCTTGCCGGCATCGACCGCCTGATCCACGGCGGCGGTGAATGCGCTTCCCGATTGCTGCACCGCCTCGAAGGATTTGAGGATCGGCTCGTCGTAATCGCCGAGCCCGCGCGGGTCGTCGTAAACGACGAGCTTGAGATGCGGCAGCCGGTCCTTGACCGAGAGCACCTTGTCGACCTGCTCCTGGTCCTCGGCGATGACGACCGATACCTCGGCATGGTCGAGCACGTAGGCGAGCTCGGAGGCGATCGCGTCCTGGTAGGCCGGCACCGCGACGCCGCCGAGGCACATCGCCGCCAGTTGCGCGAAATAGAGCCGCGGCCTGTTCTCGCCGATCACCGCCAGCTTGTCGCCGGCCTTGAACCCGGCGGCGGCGAGGCCGGCGGCGAGATCGCGGCTCTCGTTCCAGTAACGCTGCCAGTTATAGGGCTGCCAAATGCCGCGATCCTTCTCGCGCATCGCCGTCCGCGACCCTATCGTCGCGGCGTTGCGGCGCAACAGCTGGGGCAGCGTGGTGTCGATGGTCATGCCGCTGTTCCTTTAGGCGCTCACGACGGGCTGCAGCCGATCCTCGTCGACGGCAGCAGTCACATCCGGCCGGCTGTGCCCAGTGCCAAGGTAGGCGTCGATCACCGCGGGATTGCGCTGCACCTCGGCCGGGGTACCCTCGGCGATCTTGCGGCCGCGGTCGAACACGTTGACATGGTCCGAGATGTCCATGACCACGGTCATGTCGTGCTCGATGAGGATGATAGTCGTGCCCCAATGCTGGTTCACATCGAGGATATAGCGAGCCATATCCTCCTTCTCCTCCTGGTTCATCCCGCCCATCGGTTCGTCGAGCAAGAGGAGCTTGGGGTCGAGCGCCAGGGCGCGGCCGAATTCGACCCGTTTGCGCAAGCCATAAGCCAGCCCGGCGCTCGGCTGCTTGCGCAGATCCTCCATTTCGAGGAATTCGATGATCTCCTCGACCCGTGCCCGGTGCGCGATCTCTTCGCGCTGCGCCAGGCCCCAATAGATGATCGATGACAGCACGCCCGAGCGCATGTGGACGTGGCGGCCAAGCATGATGTTGTCGAGCACCGTCATGCCGGCGAAGAGCGCGATGTTCTGAAAGGTGCGGGCGATGCCGAGCGCGGCGATCTCGGCCGGGCGCTTGTGGGTGATGTCGCGGCCCTCGAAGGTGATCGAGCCGGTGTCGGGCGTGTAGAACCCGCTGATCATATTGAGGAGCGAGGTCTTGCCGGCGCCGTTGGGGCCGATGATCGAGGCGATCTGGCCGCGGTTCACCGCGATCGATACATTGTCGACCGCGCGCACCCCGCCGAACCGCTTGGAGGCGCCCTCGACGACAAGCTGAACCTCGTCGCTGGCGCCCATTGACCCTGTCGCCGCAGCCGACTCCATAAGGTTCGTCTTCCTCCCGTTCGGCGTTCGCGGCCCCGATGTGGGCGGCATTTATGCGGAGACGTTTGCAATAAAGCAACAAGCTCCAACTGAGGCGGGATCGCTGCGGCTTGCTGTCGCAGAGCCGGCGTGGAACGATGCGGCGATGGACGACGCGCGGACCCCCGACCCGCTGCCCACGACGGTGCTGACCGGGTTTCTCGGCAGCGGCAAGACCACGCTGTTGCGCCGTGCGCTTGCCGATCCGGGCTTCACCGACACCGCGGTCATCGTCAACGAAGTGGGCGCCATCGCGATTGACCATTACCTCGTGGATTTCGTCGAAGGCGGCGTGCTGGAGCTGCCTGGCGGTTGCCTGTGCTGCGCGGTGCGCGAGGATTTGGCCCGGACGCTGCGCGACCTCATCGACCGGCGCGACGCCGGCGCGGTGCGGCCGTTCCGCCGCATCGTCATCGAGACCAGCGGCCTCGCCGACCCGGCGCCGATCCTCTACACGCTCGGCGCCGACCCGATGCTCGACGCCTGTCTCAAGCTTGGCCGAGTGGTGACGGTGGTCGACGCCGAGACCGGCGCCGCGACACTCACCCGCTTTGCCGAGGCGGCGCGCCAGGCGGCGCTGGCCGACACGCTGGTGATTTCGAAGACCGACCTCGTGCCGCTGTTGCGGGAGCTGGAAACGGCGTTAGCGGCGCTCAATCCGCAGGCCGAGCGGATCATCGGCCAAGAGGCGGGCGATCCGGGTCGGCTGCTGTTCAGCTCCTCTCGCCGACCGGTCGCCTTCCCTTCTGGCGAAGCCATTCATAGCCACGGCATCGATACGTTTTCGGCGGTACTCGATGGCGCGATTACCCGGCTCGAGTTCGCCAAGGCGCTCGGCGCGCTCGCCGGCGCCTATGGCAGCGATCTGTTGCGCGTCAAAGGCATCGTCGCGTTCGCCGATTGCGGTGGGCAGCCGGCGTTGGTTCAGGCGGCGCAGCACACGATGTTCGCGCCGGAATGGCTCGACGATTGGCCCGATGCCGACCGGCGCAGCCGGCTGGTCTTTATCGTCCATGATATTCCGCGCGGGGAAATCCTCGCGCATTTCGCCTTCGCGTCGCCGACCGTCATTGGATCGCCGGCCGTCCGCTCGCACGTTCACGCATAGGGAGGCTCACATGCTCGATGTCGTTATCACCGGGGGAACCGCCGTATTGCCGTCCGGGGCGCAACACGCTGATATCGGCATCGAGGGCGAGAAGATCGCCGTAATCGGCGCGCCCGGCGGCCTTGCCGGGCTCGGCGCCAAGCGCGTGGTCGACGCCAAGGGCCAAGTGGTGATCCCCGGCGGGATCGACCCGCACGTCCACTGCCGCTGGCCGATGCCGACCCCGGGACAGACCCAGCCCAACCTCACCGACGGGCCCGACCGGGTGAGCCAGGCGGCGCTCTTCGGCGGCACCACGACGATCCTCGATTTCGCCCTCGTCGACGGCGACAACACCGTGCAACAGGCGATCGAACGGCGGCAGGAGGAATGGGCCGGCGACTGCCATTGCGACTACGCCTTCCACACAATGGTGCAGGGCAAGCTCGATTGGTCGGTGCCCGATCAGCTCATCGAGGCGGTCGCCGCCGGGTACCCGACGGTCAAGATGTTCACCACCGACATCACCCCGTCGCGCAAGGGCCGCATGGTGCCGTTCGGCAGCATCATGGAGGTGCTGACGGCGCTGGCGAAGGCCGGCGGGCTCGCGGCGATCCACGCCGAGGACAACGACCTCGTCATGCACATGTACGAGAAGCTGACGCGCGAGGGCCGCACCAGCTTCCACAACATGGCCGAGGTCCATACCACCTTGAGCGAGGATCTCGCGTTCAACCGGGTGATCCGGCTGGCCGCGAATATTCCGGGCTGCGCGCTCTACATGCTGCATACCTCGGCGGCGACCGGTGTGCGCGCGATCGCCGCGGCGCGCGCCGACGGCGTGCCGATTTACGGCGAGACCCTGCACCAGTACCTGATGTATTCGGCCGAGGACTACAAACGGCCGAACGGGCAGATCTACCACACCTACCCGTCGCTCAAATTCGCCGAGGATCACGCGGCGCTCTGGGCCGGCACCAATTACGGCGCGATCCAGACCGTCGCCACCGACGAGATCTGCTGCCCGCTCAAATTCAAACTGCAGGGCAACAAGATCGACGACACCACCGGCGGCAATGCCGGGGTTGAGCCGCGCGTGTCCTTGATCTATACCGAGACGGTCGAGAAGCGCGGCTACGATCTCGGCCAGTTCGTCAATCTGATCTCGTCGAACGCGGCGAAGATCATGGGCCTCTACCCGCGCAAGGGCGCGCTGGCGATCGGGTCGGACGCCGACATCGTGTTGCTCGATACGAGGCAGCGGCACGCCGTCAAGGCGGCCGAGATGCACGAGGCCGACTATTCGCCGTGGGAAGGGCGCGACCTTGCCTGCTGGCCGTCGATGACCTTGCTGCGCGGCAAGGTCGTCGTCGAAGCGGGCGCGCTCAAGGGCGCGCTCAGCGACGGCCAGCATCTCAGCCGCAAGGTCGCCGACGAGGTGCGCTCGCGGCCGGCAGTGTGAAGGAACGCGCGGCGGGTTAGCCTCGCCGCGGCGGCTCGATCGGCATCGTCGCGATGTCGGTCCAGGCGACCGGCGCGCCGGCTTTCGCCGCCGCTTCTTCGGGCGGCAGGCTGGGGTCCCAATGGATCGCGAGAAAACGGCGCCCGGTCACGCTTGACGCTTCGTCGGAGACCAGCCAGTTGAGCGGCGGCGCCATCACCGCCGGCTGGATCAGGTCGTCGCGAGCATAGCCGGCCTCGGCGGGTATCATGCCGGTATTGGTCATGCCGCCCGGCACCAGCACGTTGACCGTGACGCCGCTGCCGGCGAGGTCCTTGGCCATGATCGCCGAGAAGGCTTCGAGCGCTGCCTTCGACGGCCCGTAGGTCGGCGATCCGTCGCGGATCATCGTGCCGAGGCTCGTCGTGACGTTGACGATCCGGCCCCATTTCTGCCGCATCATGTCGTGGACCAGGGCACGGCTTAGCGCCATCGGCGCGTTGGTGTGGACCGCAACGAAGAGCTTCCACTGCTCGGGCGTCACCTCCCAGAACTTGATCGGACGTTCGCGGTTGTCAGTGCGGATCGTCGCCTGGCCGACCCCGGCGTTGTTGACCAGGATGTCGATCGTGCCGAACCGGGCGCGAGCCTGGGCGACGATCTTCTCGATCGCCTCGTCTTGGGCGAGGTCGGCCTCGATGGTCATGAGATTGGCGCCCTGCTGACGCTCTTGCGCGGCCCGCGCCAGCTCGGCGAGGCCTTCGGCGGTGCGGTCGACCGCGGCGACCTTGAGCCCAGCCCCCAGCAGCCCGCCGACCAGCGCCCGGCCGATGCCGCCCGCCGCGCCGGTGACGATCGCCACGCGTTGCTCTGCGCTCATGGTTTCCTCCCTCGCTTAGGTGCCCGCGCTATGGTGCCGGGTGAGGGATTCGAACCCCCGACCTTCGGTTTACAAAACCGCTGCACTGCCACTGTGCTAACCCGGCATACGATGTTGATATTAAATGGTTTATCTGTTAGCTTTGGAAGCCAACAGCACGAATGCTACTCAATTTGCTACTCAAACGCCTCGTGACGGTATTTTAGCATCCCGGTATGCGGCGTCGATCTTGTCAGCTGCATCCTCCTGCATTGTCTCCGTGACGTGGCTGTAAAGGTCGAGCGTCGTCGTTATCGTAGAGTGACCGAGGCGCTCTTGTGCGACTTTGGGATGGACGCCTGCGAGCAAGAGCTGGGTTGCGTGAGTGTGCCGCAGGTCGTGGAACCGGACCCTCGGAAATTCCGCCCCCAGCCGAGCCAGAAACCGCGGGAACTCGTGGGTCAGACTTTGGGGTTGTAGCGGCTCGCCATCAGCGCGGGCGCAGACCAGGGAGTTACGATCCTGTCGTACGCCGAGGGTCAATAGCGCCTCGGCTTGCTCGCGTTTCAACCTGCGCAACTCATCGATCGCGAACCTCGGCAAGGTGATAGCACGAGCGCGATCGGTCTTAGGCGCCTTGAACCTGATACCCGCCTTCGTCTGTTCCAGGCTTTCGACAACGCGCACAACGCCTCGGTCGAGATCCGCGTTGCGCCAGCGGAGCGCCAGCACTTCGCCCCGACGCATCCCGGTCGTCAGGGCGATCAACACAGGCCAGTAAATGTGCGAATGACGCACGGCGTCGAGCAAGCGCTGCGCCTGCTCCAGGTCCAAGGTCGCCATTTCCTTGCGGTCGACTTTGGGTAGCCGCCTCCTGAAAACCTCGCAAGGGTTGCGGGCAATAAGCTGATGCTCGACGGCGCGGCTGAGGGCGCTGCTGAGGATGCGGTGAATGTGCCGGCGAGTGCGCGGGGATAGGCCGCCCGGCTTACCGTCGCGGCGCCCGCCGGTGACCCACTTGCCATAGGCGTCCTGGATGTGCACTGGCGCGAGCTTCATAAGCGGCAGGTTGCCGAGGGCCGAGGCGAGAAAATGGGTGACAATCTCCGAATATCGTTCATGGGTCTTCGGCGACACTTCCTCCCGTACCGTGGCCAGCCACGCGGTCAACCATTCCCGAACCGTGATCCTGTTCGGGTCAACGTGATCGCCAGTGTCGAGCGTCCGAAGCAGGCGGCGTAGCTCTTTTTCGGCGGCCTTCTGACTGCCGCGCACTGTCGCCGTCGCATATTTGCGCCTGCCGGTCGCAGGGTCGGTTCCGACAAAATATCGAAGCTCGTAGGAGCCCGGCGAGCGCTCTCGGATATGGCCGGTCCTGCGCATGGCGCTATTCCCCTTTCCGCTGGCCTGGCATCGGGATGCTGGGCTTGGTGCCAAACATCTCGTCGTACCGCTTGCCACCGACCCGGTAGCGCAGCCGCCACCGATCCTTACCACGCTGGTCGATAGCGCCGTCTCCGTGATCCCGTTTGCCTCCCATAGCCTAGTTCCTTTCTGTACGCGGCAGTCGCCGCGAACCAGCGCCGCCGGGCATCGGTATCCCTGCTGTCACAGCAGCGCCACCGGCAAGCATCCGGCCGACCGTCTCGGGCGTTCCTCCGTCCACGCCAAGATAGATGTCTGCAAGATTGGTATCAGGGGGTCGGGCGGCACCCTCCGCCGGCCGACACAGATCGAGTAGCGCGAGGATTGCAGCCCGAAGCACATCGAAAGCGTAGCGGTTTTGATGCCAGGGACCGAACGCCGGCTCAACGTTGCGAGCAACTTGCATAATCGCTTCAGTCAGGCTGCGCGTCTCGGGGTCGCTCAACTCAGCGACGAAGGATGCTTCCAGGCGCAGCCTGATCTCCTCGCCAATGCCGATGTGACGCTGGCCGGCAGCAGCTGCCACCGCATCGTACATGAGCTGCGGCAGTCGAAGGGAAGTCTGAGTGTCGGCGCCCAGCAACGCGACTAAGGCTGGGCCCCCAGATACGAGATACGAGAGGTATTCTTGAAGTGCCCTCTCGGTCTTACGCGACCCCTCAGGCGCTTTTCGTCGTGTGCGTGCCATTGCGTGACCTCATAAATGTTATATCCCTTTATCATCCCGTTAGGGGATATCATATCATTGTGCCGAGGTCAAAGACCTTCAGATGGAGAAGAACATGACGTCGAACGAGTGTCTCACGTTATCAGTCGAGGAAGCCGGTCGCCTCCTCGGCTATTCACGGAACACAGCCTACGAGGCCGCAAAGACGGGGGCACTCCCCGCAATTCGCCTCGGGCGCAAGATCCGAGTGCCGAAAGTCGCTTTGCAGCGACTGCTCGACGGCGCAACGCCTAAAGTTGCGTGATCGTCATGGCCGAGGTTCTAAAGGACGAGCATGGCGGGGCGCTGGACCCATTGCCGACGGTTGCCGACAAGATCAATGCCTTGTTTGATAAGGCCGCCAAAGCTGATGAGAAGGCCGAAAGCTATCGCATCAGCGCCGGCCTGGAACTCGCCAAGGCTAGGGGTCGGGTGGACGCTGGTGAAGCCGGCGAGATCACTTGGGGCGCATGGTGCGCGGAACACGTCAGACGTTCCGAAGGCGACATTCGCAAAGTGCTCGCGATAGCAAATGCGGCGGATCCCACCAAAGCCGCGGCAGCCGAGCGCCAGCGCAACCAGGAAGCTGTAGCTAGGCACCGCGCTTACGTAAGAGCGGTTTCGGGTCAGTCCATCGACACCGTGAAACGCAATATCCAGCTCCTCAGCGCCGCCGAGCGCAGTGTCCTGGCAGATTGGCTTATCGAGATCGTAGCAGCCGACCAGCGCGGCGCTGAGGCAGGGCTTTCACCGGCGACGACGCAAGCGGTAACAATCCGGGAAGAAACTGCGGAGACGTACCTGGCCAGCGACGCCCCAGCTGCATCGGTTGTCCCTGATCCGCCACCGCAGTCCACCGCGCCATCTCCAGAACCGACGCCTGAAGCTGAGAAACCACCAGAAACGATGGCCGATCCAGCAGAGGAAGTCCTCGAACCCGCCTCTGCTGAGGACTTAGAACATCAGGAACCTCATACGGCTGATCTGCCGAACCCGACACCCCTGCAACCACGGCCACCGGCACCGGCGACCGAAGCGGTTGAACCACCGACGCCAGTGGCCAATCCGGTCACGGAAGGCGCAGCAGCGCCGGACAACTTGCCGTCCGGCATGCCACCGCGGACGGTAGTCAGCGCTGCGGTCACACACCGGGTGCAGGAGCCTGATGAGCCGGAACCGGCGCCTATTGCTCTGCCGCCTCCTTCGGCGCTGTCGCCCCCATCACCGCCTGCCCCTGGAACAGCATCGGCACCACCTGAACCTTCTCCGCCAGCGCAAGGACCGGTGGACCTCATGAGCGTGTGGGAAGCGCTTCCTCAAGGACATAAGCAGAGCACGAGCCGTTGGTGTCGCAGTGACGCCTACGCCCACCCTAAAGATGATCCGCCTGCGGACGTACCGCAGGTTTTCGTCGTCCAATGGTTTAAGGCGACGGAGCCTGAGAAGAGGGCGTTCCTCCACGAGTTGAATAGATTGGATAATCTCCGCTGGTATCCGCCTCGGTCGCAAGATCCGGGTGCTGAAAAGGGCTCTGCCGCGAATGCGGACAGCGCGACGCCGACAGCCAACGCGGCGTGATGCCATGACGCGCGAGCAGCACCAAAGCGATAGGCGTCCGCTCGGCCCCGGCGCCACGGGATCGTCTGCCTTCCTAACCGGCTTTATTAGCTCGGCTCTCGAAGACTGGCTCAGGGGCTGCCGACTTACCCCGGCCGATCTCGGCCCTAATCTCGGCGTCAAGTGGCCCTATGGCGTCCGCCGTTACCTGCGGAGGGATGTGAATGGCCGTCCCCGCAAAGATTGGCGGCCGCCGCGCTTCGACATCCAGCTGAAGATCGAGCGCCTGACGCGGGGCGGGGTGACACCCGCCGATTGGACGCAGGAAGTGTCCAGGCGATCTCTAACAATCCCCCAAGGCGGCTCTCGTGCGTGGGCTGGTCACCCGCGTACTTCTCGCCAGGGTCGGACCATGGACCAGGGGTGAACCGCCATGCCATTCACAAATCACGCGGGTACGCCGTTTGCGCCGGGGCTACTTCCGATCATCCCCGCTGATGCCGAACTTACCGACGGGTCTTCGATACCTGACAAAAGCAAAGGCAAAACCCCCGGCTTCCGGACCCCCGCTGGCAAGTGGTACGGCCACAAGGACTGGACCAAACACACGCTAAAAGACGACCGCGAGCATCAACGAAAAATTTTCGCGAAGTGGGACGTCTGGTATCCCGGTGGCAAGCCAATTATCGGTCTCAACGCCCGCCTGTTCCCCGCGATCGACATCGACATCGACAACCTGTTTGCCGAGACCGCCAGGGACATAGCCTTCGAGGTGTTCGGCCCGACGATCGTCCGCGGTCGGCCGAACAGCCGGAAGATCCTCTTGATGTACCGGCTCGATCAATCTGGACCGTTCATCACCAAGCAGCGGCATGATTACTGCGACCCCGACGGCAACGAATTCAAGGTCGAGATCCTCGGCAAGGGGCAACAATATCTGATCGAGGGCCGCCATCCCTCAGGTGTTGACTACGCCTGGGTCGACGGCAAGACGCCTCTCATGGTTGGCGCTGACCAGTTGCCCAAGATTACGTTCGACCAGGTCTTCCTCTTCCTCCGCAAGTTAGAGGAGGTGTTCGCCTTTGGAGGGATCAAGCGGGTCGGGCCGAAGGGCCTCAGTGGAGCGAGCAGCAGCGGCGAAGAGCTGCCGGTCGGCCCTGACCACCCCGATCGGGCGCCCAGCATCGAGATGGTGGTCGATGCCTTAGGCCATCTCAAGGCCAATGATCCTGAGTTCAAGAGCCGTGATGACTGGGAAGTCTTCCTGCGCGCCCTGAAGACCGCTGTCGGCGGCAACGAGGACTTCTATGACGATCATTATCTACCCTGGAACCTGGAACATCCCGACAACGAAGAGGTCTACATCCGGCAACAGTGGGAAAGTCACAGGACTAGCTGCGTCGGCTGGTCGCTCGTCGCGGCGCTCGCCGGCGCCAAGGGGTATACCGGCGAAGTCCTGCGGTACTTTGATAATCTCAGCAAAAAAGGCGGCGAAGCTGGCAGCGATAGCGATGGCACTGATAGCAAGAGACAGGCTGGGCCAGCTAACGCGACAAGCGGACAGCCGAGCGCACCAAGATCAGCTGACAGTGAGTTGGTGATCGCCAACAAGTTCGTCGACCAGCATGCCCGCAAGGACTGGATCTTTGTACCCACCTCCCGGACGGGAGGGATCTGGAAGACGTTCGAGAACGGCATGTGGGTCGATGGCCACGGGGGCGCGCTGCTCGCTGTCGCGGAGGAGTGCGCCAAGGTGGGCGATCGGATCCGCACAAGCGCCAGCGCGACCCAGGCGCAGTTGACCCTGGCGCGCAATCTGACCGGCACTCATGCCGCACAGAACGTGCTCTGTCTGGTGCGCAACAGCCGGCGCATGACCGTGCCGCGGCCAGAGCTGGACAATCACCCGATGCTGTTGGGCGTCCCCGGAGGATACATCGACGCTGACGGCAATCTGCGCGAGCCCGACCCATCGTTGCTGATCACCAAATGCGCTGGCCTCGCTCCGGTTCAGGGCGCGCCGTGCCCCCAGTGGGAGAGCCTGGTGCAGTCGCGTTGCGGTCAGCGCTTGGCTACACGATGACCGGCACCGGACGAGAGCAGGTGTTTTTCTTTCTGCACGGGCTCGACGGTAATGAGGGCAAGACGACCTTTCTGCAAATCCTCAACAAGGTCATGGGCTCATACGCGACCATGCTGCCCGATGGTGCATTTGCGGTCAGCCGCAATGACAATAGGTTCGCTTTCGGCAGCATGGAGGGTGCCTGGTTCGTCTTCTCGAATGAGATCGAGGAGGGCGAAGAGTGGGCGACCGCCAAGCTGAAGGACAAGACCGGCTCAGGCACGACCTGGATCGAGCGCAAGGGGGTCGACGGCATGGAAGTGCCGATCCACTACGGTCTGTGGTTCCAGGGAAATCACTTGCCTCGGTTTCGCAAACCTGATCCGGCGCTGCGCCGGCGCATGATCATCTTCGAGTGCAGGAAGCCGTTCACTGAGGAGACCAAGATAAAGGGCTTCGCCGATCGCGTGTTCAGCGAGGAAGGCCCGGCGATCCTAGACTGGCTAATGCAGGCACGCGTGGACTACCTGGAGCATGGGCTGATCCTGCCGCAGGGAATGGTCGATGCGCGCAACGAGTATCTGAACAGCCAGGACACCATGAGGCAGTTCATTGGAGACTGCTGCACGTTCGATCCTCAGGCCGAGACACTGTTGGACGACCTCTATCAACATTGGCAATTTTGGCGGGACCGCGAAGGACAGGAGCGTGGCCGGGCCGGCACGCGTGAAACCTTCTCGAAATCGCTGGTTAACCACGAGCTGTCCCGGCGGGCGAAGGTTAGTCGTGATAGGCCTCGAAACGGCGAGGGGAAGAAGATAAAGGTAGTTCGAGGGATCAGGCTGGCCGACGGTACGCGCGAGTAGACTTTGGGAGGCGGTCCAGCCGGTCCATCGTGGCTCCAATCAATTCAACGTCTTGCCCCACCTGGACCAGTGGACCAGTGGAAACTGAGGATTGAGGATACAGAGAGGGGTTAAATACACCAACACTATGCAATAAAGGCCGTCGGCGTCGGAATAGGACGGAGCCGGCCCACTGGTCCAGCCGGTCCACTCCGCCGACGCACACACACCTCCGACGCCTGCGGCATGCCGATCTGCCTTGAGCAGCAGGGGTTGGAGAGCATCAACTGACGGAGAGCATCCGCACTTGTAACGTACGTCAAGCGGGGTTTCCCGCAGCACCTGACTGCACGGCAAGTCTTCTGGTGAACCGGTCAGAACCTGCGTGCGCCGCCACCTCCAACATCAAATGTTGCAAATTGTTCGTCGTCGACGACTTTTGGTTGACTGTGTTCAACAGCCCCACACACAGCGCCTCTGATCACCCCACACTGCGTCCGGCGAGCATGGCGGACCGCTTGCGCGCATTAACAAGGGGACCACCTTATGTGAAGGTTTTTCGTGATGATTTGGCAGGTCACGTAGGTGCGGGGGCAGGTTCCGATGGACGTCTGTTGGGCGGGCGGTAAGGCCTTGTGAGCATTAGCTTTGTGAGTGGTGCGGACGACTTGGATGAAGCGACCCACAGAGAGAAAAACGGGCGTTTCGTTCAGCTAGATCTTGTGCTCGAAAAGTGCATGGTTTGGCCCAAAATGCCAGGTTTCGACAAATCGTTGGCTCACTATTGCCAGCTAAGCCTTTGACGCACAAGGACAGAGACGAAACACTTTCGTTTCGTCCTCGGGAAAAGGACCGCACCGTCATGGTTGGGCCGCGCCGTCCGCGCTGACCTCGCACGTACGGGCGTCTAGCCCGCCGTCCTACCGGCGCTTTCGCTCGCAGCAGAGGCCCCGCCCGGCGAAGGCCCAAGGTCGACCCGATCGTCGGCCGCGCCACAGTTCACCAGTGATCGTCGGAATAGGGTTGCAGCACGCTCGAAATGCCATCTAAGTACTTTATGCGCACAAGACGGGTATCTGATCCTGTCTGACAAACCCCTCAGACAAAGGGAAATTTTCCAGTTAAATTCCCTGCGCACAAATAGTCCGGCTTGTACGCATGGAGGATCGGATGCGGGTGGCGATTTACGCGCGCGTCAGCACAGATGATCGCGGCCAAGACCCAGAGAACCAGCTTGCGCCGCTCCGGGCATGGTGTGCTGCAGCCGGTCACGCGATCGTTGCGGAGTTCGTCGACCATGTCAGTGGCGGCAAGAGCGCCGATAAACGCCTGCAGTTCGCTGCCATGCTTGACGCGGCGCACAGGCGCCAGTTCGACATTCTGTTGGTGTGGGCGCTCGACCGGCTATCGCGCGAAGGCATGGTGCCAACGATCCTGCATCTTCAGCGGCTCGCGGCGGCCGGTGTCACTTTCCATTCCTATACCGAGCCACTGTTGAGCACCGATAACGAGGTGGTGCGCGACATCGTGCTCGCGGTCATGGCGTCGCTGGCGAAGATGGAGCGACAAAAGATCAGTGAGCGGACAAAAGCTGGTCTGGAGCGCGCGAGGGCCAAAGGAAAGCGCCTCGGCCGTGCCCCGTTCAGCCGCGCCAACTGCGAGAAACTTCGCGTGGCGCTCGATACGGGCTTGAGCTGGCACGCTGCCAGCATCGCCGTGCACATCCCGTACAGCACAGTAAGGAAACATGCGCGGCTGATGGGTTATGCCCCGGCCGGAAGAAACGCCGGCTGAGGTCCGACGCGACCGACAAAGCGGTACCGTCGAAACTCCTCATGGTGGCGACCCTGGCGCTTCCCAATAACACGATCTCGCGCGCGCAAATGACCCCACCCGGTGCTTTTTATATCGATCGCCGGCTTTCCAATCGAAAATGCCCTACGCAAATATTTCAATTTTTTGGGCCCCCTGATGGCCCAGCGCACACCGCGAGCGCCATCTCTGGCTTCTAGAGATTTTTGGATTTTTCGGGTGAATGGGTCCCATCTGGCCCCACAATAGGGCACCCAGCCCACCTCCAGAGAGGAAGCCCATGAACCGACCGCTGCCGAGATTTGCGGCGACCGCGGCCGCGCTGCTGATCTCCCTCGTAAGCGTGGGGACCCTGGCGCAAAAGCCGGGCGGGGTGCTGAAGATGCCGAACTTCGCTAGTCCGGCCAGCATGTCGATCCACGAGGAGATCACTCGCGCCGCGATCAATGCGCTGATGCCGGTGTTCAACAACCTGGTGCTGTTCGACCAGCACCAGGCACAGAACACGATCGATACGGTCGTGCCCGACCTCGCCGAGAGCTGGTCGTGGGATGCGGCCAAGACCGCGCTGACCTTCAAATTGCGCCACGGGGTCAAATGGCATGACGGCGAGCCCTTCACCGCCGCCGATGTCAAATGCACCTGGGATTTGCTGCAAGGAAAGGCAACGGAGAAGTTCCGTCTCAACCCGCGCAAAGCCTGGTATCGCAACCTCAATGAGGTCACCACCAACGGCGACGATGAGGCCACCTTCCACCTGAAGCAGCCCCAGCCTTACCTGCTGGTGCTACTCGCCTCTGGCGTGTCGCCGGTCTACCCCTGTCACGTTACTCCGGCGCAGATGCGCCAGCACCCGATCGGGACCGGGCCGTTCAAGTTTGTCGAATATAAGCCCAACGAGACCATCAAGCTGACCCGGAACACCGACTATTGGAAACCCGATCGCCCCTATCTCGACGGGCTCGAATTTCCGATCGTCGCCAGTGTTGCCACCCGCAACCTGATGTTCGTTGCCGGCGATGTCGACATGACGCTGTCTTATGGGGTGTCGATGCCGCTGCTGAGCGACATCAAGAGCCAGGTCGCCGACGCGATCTGCGAGGTAACGATCGACAATGGCGCCCGCAACCTGATCATCAACCCTGCCAAACCTCCGTTCGACAACCCGGAACTTCGCCGTGCCCTGTCGCTGACCCTCGACCGCAAGGCCTTTATCGACATTCTTGTCGAAGGCCAGGGTCAGCTCGGGGGTACGATGCAGCCGCCGCCAGATGGTGTCTGGGGCATGCCGCCCGACATGTTGGCGACGTTGCCGGGCTATGACCCCGATGTCGCCAAGAACCGTGCCGAAGCCCGCGCGATCATGGAAAAGCTCGGCTACGGGCCGAACAACCGGCTCTCCATCACCGTGTCCACGCGCAACACCGCCGGCTATCGCGACCCGGCGGTCATCGTCATCGACCAGCTGAAGGAGATCTATATCGACGCGGTGCTCGAACCGATCGAAACCGCCAACTGGTTCCCCAAGGTGATTCGCAAGGACTACACGGTTGGCGCCAATATCAGCGAGACCGCGGTCGATGATCCCGATCAGATGTTCTATGAGAATTATGCCTGCGGCTCGGACCGCAATTACACCGGGTTCTGCGACAAGCAGGTCGACGCGCTGATCGATCGCCAGTCGAGCGAGGCCGACCCGGACAAGCGCCGGCAGTTGGTATGGGAGATCGAGCGCATCCTCGCCCGCGACGCATCGCGCCCGATCATCTTTTACACCCGCGTCGCCACCTGCTGGCATCCGCGGATCAAGGGGCTGACCATCGTTCGCAACAGCGTCTTCAACGGCTGGCGTTTCGAGGATGTGTGGTTGGATCGGTAGGGGTTGACGACGGAAGCGGCGGTCACCGTCCTATCCCACCCGGTTGGGACGCGCCAGCGCGGCACCCGGCCACAGCTTCGGGCGCGCGCGCTCGTACTGCGGCGGACAGGGGGCCTCGGCGCCGAGCGCGTCGGCAGCGTGCCAAGCCCAGCGCGGGTCATCGAGGAAGCCGCGGGCGAGCGCTACCCAATCCGCGCGCCCTTCGGCGACGATTGCCTCGGCTTGGTGCGGGTCGGCGATCATGCCGACCGTCTGGACGGTGATCCCGCTTGCCTTCTTGACCACCTCGGCGAACGGCACCTGATAGCCGGGCGCGACCACAACACGCGCCTGCGGGCTGACCCCGCCAGACGACACGCACACATAGTCGAACCCAACCTCTTTCAGTTCGTTGGCGTAGATCCCCGCGTCTTCCGGGGTTAGAGCGCCGGGTATCCAGTCGGAGCCGGTAATGCGCATGCCGAGCGCCTTCGCGCGCGGCCACACCGCGCGCACCGCCGCCGCTACCTCAAGCGGAAAGCGCATGCGGTTGCCAAGGCTGCCGCCGTAGCGGTCGTTGCGCCGGTTTGAGACCGCCGAGACAAAGTTGTGCAGCAGGTAACCGTGTGCACCGTGCAATTCAACGAGGTCGAAACTCAGGCGATCGGCCCGCCTCGCAGCGTCGACGAAGGCATCGCGGATGCGCGCGAGACCAGCCTCGTCGAGTGCCTGCGGCACCGGCCAGTTATCGTCGAATGGGATCGCCGAAGAGGCCACCGTAGGCCATGCGCCTTCGCTCGGGCTAAGCGGACCACCGCCCTCCCAGGGGATCTTTGCCGATGCCTTGCGACCGGCATGGGCGAGCTGGATGCCCAGCTGGGTAGCCCCCCAGCGCCGGCATAACGCGATGGCAGGCGCCAACGCCGCTTCGTTCGCATCCGAATAGAGGCCAAGACACCCTGGGGTGATGCGCCCCGCCGGCTCAACGGCGGTCGCCTCCACAATCAGTACGCTGGCGCCAGACAGCGACAACGACCCGAGATGCTGCAGGTGCCAATCGGTGGCCGAACCGTCCTCGGCGCTGTACTGGCACATCGGCGAGACCGCGATACGGTTGGCGAGGGTGACGCCGCCGACCCTGATCGGCTCAAAGAGACGGGAAGCTGGTTTCATCGAAATGCCTCAACCAAGATTAGATTGCACTTCAGTACCGAGATGCCGATTTGAAAGGTATCCCCTTCTGATATTGAAGAACCTTCGCCATGACCACGCCCTTTGAGCACGCCCCGAGGACAGCGCCTGGCCGCGATCGTTAACGACCCCGCCCGTTACCCGGAGTATCGCGCCTTCTCGCGTGACGGTTTCCCCGCGGTGACGGCGCTGGTCTCGCTCATCGAGCCCGAGCTCGAACCTTTGATCCGCCGCGATCGGCGAGAGTTCGATGCTGCCAAGCAGTATATCGGCTGGGCCATCGGCGTGGTGATGCGCAGTCACGGCCATGAGATCGTCGGCAAGAAGCGCGTCCCCGGTGGCCTCTTCACCGTCGGAGCCACATGGACTGGCGAACCAATTACCCAGCCTGCAGCCAAGCAGGCCGCGTAGACCAGATCAGGCGGGCGGCACCGCGGCGTTAGGTCCGCTCTGGCGCGATAAGCCGTCATGGGAGAAGGTTGCAGAGGGGGGCGAGCGGACCATCGTTTTCCACTCATCGGCTGTCGCCTATGCGCCGATTCCCGGCCGTTCGCTGCTGACCTGATCGGATATTATTGGGCGTCAACGGCGCGGCAGAGAAGACTGATCGACCACCATTCGGGGGCCGATCAGTCCGCGCATCCGCCCGACCTGGATGCCGGTGAAGATATAAAGCGCCAGCGCCAAGATCGTCACGAGCGCGGGGAAACTTGCCGGCATTGGCTTCTCCCAATCAGCGTGACATGAACGAACTGCGGCTGCGCACCAACGGCAGCAGCACCAGGCCGACGACGAACAGGACGCCCATCATCAGGATCACGTCGTTGAAGGTCAGCACCAACGCCTCGCGTTGGACGATGTTGCCGAGCAGCTGGATCGCGGCACGGTGCGGATCGCCCGCGAGAAGCGGATCGAGCCGGGCGGTCTGCGCATCGAGAAAGTGCTGCACCACCGGCCGCGCCGGGTTGACGTCCTCGATCAGCCGGCTCCAGTGGAAATGCAGCCGCGTGTTCATGATCGTGCCGATCACGGCGAGGCCCAGCGCGCCGCCCAAATCGCGGGTCAAATTGTAGAGCCCGGCGGCGTTCTTCATCATGTCGGCCCGGAGCGTGCTCAGCGAAATCAGATTGGCCGGCAGGTAACAGAACATCAGCGCGAAGCCGCGCACGATTTGCGGTACGAGCAGCTCGGGAAAGCTCGCCTGGTTGGTCAGGTTGGCGGTCAGGTACATGGCGACGGCGAACAGCCCCATGCCGATCGCCAACATGACGCGCAGGTCTAGCTCGCGGGCGATGCGGGCGGTAAACGGCGACATCACCATCTGCGCGAGCCCGGTGACGACGACCGTTGTGCCGATCTGAAACGCGCTGAAACCGCGCACCTGGGCCAGAAACAGCGGGATCACGTATGTCGTGCCATAGAGCCCGGTGCCGATGACAAAGGTGAAAAACGTGCCCATCGCGAAATTGCGATTGGTGAACGTGCGCAGATCGACGATCGGCTGGTGGAACGTCAGCACCCGCCAGAAGAACAGTACCGAGGCGATCGACGAGACGATCACGGCGGATCGAATCGAGGTGTCGTCGAGCCAGTCCCAGCGGGGCCCTTCCTCGAGCGCGTATTCGAGGCTGCCGAGGAACACCGCCATCAGGGCCATTCCGCTCAGGTCGAAATGGCGCAGCATCGAAGGGTCGGGCTTGTCGATGTCGATCAGGCACCACACCGCGACCGCGACCCCGATCCCCGGCAAGATGTTGACCAGGAACAGCCAGTGCCATGACAGCGTGTCGGTCAGATAGCCACCGATCGTCGGGCCCAAGGTCGACGACAGGTTCAGGATCAGCGAGATGATCACCATGATTGTGCCGAGCTGCGGCTGGCGGAACTTGGTGTAGACGACCGGAAACACCAGCGGCGTGATCGCGCCCCCGCACGCCCCCTGCATCGCCCGATAAAGGATCATCTGGTTGAGGCTGGTCGCGGTCGCGCACAGCACGCTTGCGGCGGTGAAACCAAGCGCCCCGCTGACAAAGACGACGCGGGTCGACAACAGCCGCGACAGGCTGCCGGACAGCGGCAGCGCGACCACATCGGCAATCAGATAAGCCGTCTGCAACCAGCTAATCTCGTCCGGGCTGGCGGACAGTCCGCCCTGGATTTGGGTCAGCGAGCTGGTGACGATCTGGACATCCATGATCGCCATGAACTGGCCACAAACCATCGCCAGGACACCGAACCAATCGCGCAGCGTCGGCGCCGGTTCGCCGGTTGTCGCAGCCGGTGCGGCCGCTTGCGGTGATGCCTTGCTGGGTTCCGGCTTGGGCCGGCGCACCCGGCGCAGCGGTAAGGCCAGAGCCCAGCTCACTTGTTGCTCTTTAGTGTTCCCGCTTGGGCGGTCCCGGCTTGCTCTGCGGCGGCGGCGTCCTGTCCCGCGGTGCTCGCCCCCTTGGTGTTGATCGTGACCGTCACCGACAGGCCCGGGCGCAGCAGCGGCGTCAGCGGCCCGTCCGCCGGAAGCGCGATGCGCACCGGCACGCGTTGCACGATCTTAGTGAAGTTGCCGGTGGCGTTGTCGGGCGGCAGCAGCGAGAATTGCGCTCCGCTCGCCGGGGCAAAGCTCTCGACCTTGCCGGTGATCAGGTGGTCGGGATAGGCATCGACCGAAATCTCCGCGCTCTGGCCGGGCCGCATCAGGGTCAGCTGCGTCTCCTTGAAGTTGGCGGTGACATAGACCTGCGGCAGCGGCACCAGCAAAGCCAATTGGCTGCCGGGCTTGACATATTGCCCAATCTGCCCGGCGCGGTTGCCGATCACCCCGGCGATCGGCGCACGGATGATCGTGTCGTCGAGCTGGTTGCGGGCGAGCTGTAATACGGCCTTCGCCTGCACCAGCTTGGCTTCGTCCTCACGCTTCTGCGAGTCGAGCACGGCAAGCTGCTGCCGCTCGGCGGCCAGCACCGCCTTCAGGCGCAAAACGGTCGCTAATGCCTTAAGGGAGTCTGCCTGCGCCGCTTCGAAGCGTTGACGGGTCGCGACATCGCTCGACAACAGTGAGACATAGCGCTTTTCGTCGAGATCCGCGCGGGTCACTTCGGCCCGGGCTGCGTCTAAGCCAGCCACTGCTTGCTCGATTATCGAGAGCTGCAGCTCCCGTCGGGTCGAATAGGTTCCGATCACCGCTTCTTGGCTGGCGACGGCCGCCTCCGCTTGGTGGAGCCTGGCGACAAAATCGGCGTCATCGATGACGAACAGGACTTGGTTTTCCGTGACCCGCTCATTGTCCTGGACGCGCACCTCCTTGATCGTGCCCTCGATCGTCGGCGCGATCACCGATATGTCGCTCTGGACATAGGCGTCGTCGGTGGATTGCTGGAAGCGCCAGTCCTGCCACCAACGCCACCCACCGTAACCGCAGAGCGCCAGAACCAGCACCGACACCGCAATCAACAACATCTTGCGCATTATCGGGGGTCGTTTCCTGCCCTGACCGTCTTGGACCGCCTAAACTAAACCGTGCAGTCCAATATTGCGCAAAGGATGAAAGCGCCGTTAAATCCTGTCAAGCAACGCGTGAGACCGACGTAAGCATGGCTGATACGACCGTTCTGACGGAAAAAGCCGAAAGCATCCTCGCCGCCGCGTGGCAGAACTTTCTCGCGCGTGGCTTCGGTGCGGTCAGCATGGACGCGATCGCGCGCGAGGCCGGCGCGTCGAAGGCAACGGTCTACGCCTATTTCGCCAGCAAGGAGGAACTGTTCGGCGCCGCCATCACCCGCGAAGGGGAACGATATTTTCGTGGTTTCTCGGCGCGTGAGCTCGATCCGCGTACCGTCGCCGCGTCGCTCGCCGAGATCGCGCATCGATTTCTCGACCTGGTGCTGGCCCCGGACGCGATCGCGATCAACCGCATCATCATCAGCGAGGCGGTTCGTTTTCCGCAGCTCGGCGAGGTTTTCTGGCGCGCCGGGCCGGAGCGTACCCGCATCCAGGTCGAGGCCTTTCTGCGCCGCGCGGTCGAGGCCGGCACGCTCGCCATTGCCGATACCAGGGTTGCCGCGGAGCAGTTCATCGCACTGTTGCGCGGCGACATTCACCAGCGCCAGCTCCTGCGCCTGGACGACCGGTGCGATCCGACGGAGCTAGCCGCCGCCGCGGATGCCGCGGTCGCGACGTTTCTGAAGGCGTTCGGGGCTTAGCGGCGACTACGCTGCGACGGCGGCGGGCTTTCTCGCCGGCGGCGGGCGAAGACCGACAAGATCGATGGCGACACGCTGGTGCGCACCCTGATGGCCTTCAAGCGTGGCGAGCCGCGGGTGTGTTCCATGGCTAGGGCGCCGACGCCGCAGGAGGAGGATCGCCGGCGTGTCTGCCGCGAGCGCCGGACGCTGGTGGGCGAGCGGGTGACGCATTTCAACCGGATCAAAGGGCTGCTCTTCGCCCAGGGGGTCTTCGGCTACGAGCCGCGGCCTCCTGAGCCCCACCCGCCGGACGCGGGATGTTGGTGCAGCCGCAACCAGCGGCGACCGTATGTGAGCTTGATCTGGTGCAGCACGCCATCAGGTCATGCAAACGGGCTCAGACCTTGGATCCGAACCAACGACCGGAGAACTGCCCATGAACCCTTAAACCTGACCCTTGACCTCGAACTGCCCATGTGAGCGGCCATTTGTGGTACAGCCGCCAATAGACTGAAATCGACCCACTGCCGACCTTCGTGGCCTCGCTGGCGGGTGGTCGGATCGACCTGAGATCGATCATTCGCGCCGGACTTCTGTCATGTTGGCGACCGCTCACGTCCACTCGTTGAGCAGTCACACGGACCCGACGGGAGCACATGTCCTTTAATTTTAATCGTCCGCGGCCGCGGTCAGTGGACGGCGTCGCGCGTCGTGCAAGAGGAGCAGCAGCGGTAAGGCGGCGAGCGCGATTAACATAATCAGCTTGAAATCATCGACATAGGCAACCATTGCGGCCTGCCGCGTCACCTCGGCGTTGAGTGCCGCCATGCCGCTCGGTGTGCTCAAACTGAACGGCGCCGGCAGATAGGGTGCCTGCGCGAGCGGACTGTCCGGCCGCAGGCCCTCGACCAAACGCGAATGAACCACCTGGGTATTCTGGGCCAAGGTGGCGACTAGAATGCTGATGCCGGTGCTGCCGCCGAGATTGCGCATCAGGCTGCGGATCGCCGTCCCTTGGGTCAGGATGTGGCGCGGTAGCGTCGACAACGCGATGATGTTTAGGGGTACTTGTGTGCAACCGAGGCCGAAACCTTGCAACAGCCCGGAGATGATGACCGGCATCATGCCCATCTGCAGCGAAAACTGGCTCATCTGCCACATCGACGCCGCGGTCAGAAGAAAGCCGAACAGAATGATCAGCCGGTTGTCGACGCGGTTGATCAGCGGGGCGACGATGAACATCGCCATCATGCTCCCGATGCCGCGCGGTACGCACACCAGCCCGGTCGTCATCGCCGAATAATTCATCAGGTTTTGCAGCATCGTCGGCAGCAGCGCGAGCGTGCCGGTCATGATTAGTCCGCCACAGAACATCAGCACGGTGCCAGCCATGAAATTGGTGCTCTTCAGCAGGTCGCGGTTGAGAAACGACCGCTCGTCGGCGGTTACCGTGTGCACGGTGAAAAGATAAAAACCGAGCCCGGTAATCGTCGCCTCGATCCAGATCTCGCCTGAATGGAACCAGTCCTTCAACTCGCCGCGGTCGAGCATCAATTGCAAGGCGCCGACCCCCAGGCTCAGCGTCAGGAACCCGAAGAAATCGAATGGTTCGCGATGCACGTTGCGCGTATGGCGGATGAAAATCAGGATGCCGAGCGTGCACAGTGCGCCGATCGGCAGGTTGATGAAGAAGATCCAGCGCCAGCTGTAATCCTCGGTCACCCAGCCGCCGAGCGCCGGCCCCATGATCGGGCCCATGATCGTGCCGATGCCGAACACTGCCATGGCATGCCCGTGGCGCTCCGGCGGGTTGATCTGCAACAGCGTCGCCTGCGACAACGGGATCAGCCCGGCCCCGGCGACCCCCTGCAGGGCGCGAAAGAACACAAGCTCGCCAAGGCTTCCGGCGGCACCGCACAGCGCCGAGGCGAGGGTGAAGCCGATGACCGAGACTAGAAAGATGTATTTGATGCCGAACCGCCCGGCGAGCCAGCCGGTCAGCGGCATCATGATCGCGGCGCAAACGATATAGGAGGTCAGTGCCCAGGCGATCTGGTCTAGCGAGGCCGACAAACTCCCCTGAACATGCGGCAGGGCGACATTGAGGATCGTGTTGTCGACGCCCTGCATGATGTTCGCCAGCATGATCGAGATCGTGATCATGCCGCGGTTCGGAACCGGGGTGAACGTGTCCCCCCTCATAGCTCGCCCTCGTAACCTAAAGCCCACCGCAGGACTGGTGGCTCTCTGTCCTCCCCCCGCAAGGGCGGGTTCATGTCACGATTGTGTCATATTTTCTTGCCAAAGAGCCCTCTCTGCTGAGAAACCGTGCTGATCGGCGAAACGGGTTGGCAGGCTAGCGATGAAATAAGCCCAATGTTTTAGGGGCCCTAGCTTCAGGCCAACAATGCAACAAGGGCCATCCGGCGGCAGTGGGCTAGCGGCGGTTCAGCGCCGACTTGGGTATTCGTCAGTCAGCCGATAGCGGCGAGAATTTCTGTAGCGTCTTCCAAGTGATCGAGATCATGCACCAGCTCGATCATGCGCTTGGCTGCCGTCGGAGCCAGCGGTCGAGCCGAGAAGGAAACACAATCTCGGAACTTCGCTTCGAGCGAATCCCAGTCGACTGGGTGCGCGGGATCGCCCGGGACGCCGTCTGGCGTGCAGCTCAAGACACGGCCGTCTTTGGTGCGGATTTCGACGGTCGGTCGCGAGAGTGCGGATTGTCCGCCGATCGGCAGCGCCGCTGTGGGATCAGCGCGATAACCGACTCGGTCGGCCATGGACAATACCGCCGGGTCACGGAGCCCTTCTTCGGTATAGTCGCGCAAGGTGACGTTACCGCGGACCATCATCACGGCCGTCGTGAATGGAATGCTGTACTTGCCGTCGATGCTGAGCTGCGGCCGGCGCTTCAGCTCGATCGGCTCGGACAGGAGCTGTGTCGCCCCCGTCCCGCCAATCACGGTGATGGTCTCCACATCTTCTGGCTTTAGGCCGAACTCCTCACGCAATTGCAGGGTCGCGGCATTGGTCGCACGTGTGTAGCCGCAGGCTGGCCAGACCTTGAACCCGTGTTCTGCGAGTAGCGGGAAGCTGGTGCCGAGCCCTTGGGATAGCGCCGACCAGTTCGGGTCGTTGCGGACATAGGTCTTGTAGAGCCCATAATGGCCCTCGATGATCTCTTTCGAACCGACAATGCCGCGTGCGGCGAGCTCCGCGGCCAGCACCGCGCCCTGGCCGGAAAACCCGGCTTGCATCGAGCGAAGATCGGTCGACGCGCCGACTGCCATCTGGCGGCTGCCGCTAACCTGTGTAAAGGCGATGCCGAGCGCATGCTCTGTGCGGTCGGCGTCAAAGCCTCGCAGCCGTGCCGCGGTGACTGCTCCCGACAGGAAGCCAAACAGTTGGGTTGCAAACCAGCCCTCCGTCATAGTCCAGTCGGGTAGTTGGACTGCCAGATCGAGCCGGGTATGCAGATCGGTGCCCGCGGCAATCGCGGCGATCAGCTCACGTCCAGAAACACCGCCGAGCTTCTCACCCACCGCGAAAGCCACCGGCACGGTGGCGATCCCGACATGGCCGCCGGCGCCGACATCGTCGTAATCGAGCATGTGGCCGAGGCTGCCGTTGACAAAGGCAGCCCATGCCGCCGGTGCTTTCAGCCCGAAGCCCAGCACCGAGCTTTCTGGCTTGCCGCCAAGTGCCTGGACATATTCGGCGACAGTGTGCGCCTCGGGCGCGAGTCCGCTGGCGCCGATTGCTACCCCGAGGGTGTCAAGAACGATTTGCTTGATAAGGTCGACAAGCGCTGGTGGGAGGGCGTTGTAAGTCAGCCCTGTCGAGTATTCCGAAATGAGGCGCGTGACGCCGCGACCGTCGCTAGGAGCCATTTTTTCCTCCGCTTAGGCCGAGATTGCGACCTCGTCGCCGGCGACAGCGAAGCGGTGTGCGAAGCCCTCCGAAGCCCAATCCATGTACTGCACCATGTCCCTGAAGCGCGGGTCGTCGGCGCGCAGAATTTCCGGGCGCAATTGGCGGTCGATCATGACCGGCAGGAACGACGTGCGTGTAGGTCCTTCCTGCGACATCACGGCCTTTGCGATCAGGCTGCGCTTGGCATCGGTCCCATAGGGCAGGTTCGGAAAGTCGGGGTCGAGCGTAACCCCGTAGCGCTGGCAGAACTCGGCCGCACTCGCGGCATTTTTGGCTGGTGACGACATGATGAAATTGCTGAGGCTGTAAAAGCACGTTTTGCCGGCATATACCTCGATAGCTTTCGGCACATGGGCGTGATGGCCGAGGATCAGATCGGCGCCGGCTTCAAAGGCCGCATGTGCCACCGTCGTCTGGTAATCGGCGATCACGCGGGGGACGAAGTGCACGCCCCAGTGCAATGATAGAACAACCTTGTCTGCGATCTGCTTCGCGGTCCGAACGTCCGAAAGCAAGGCGTCTAGATCCTGCTCGTCGGGGGTTGTGACCGCTCGGGCAGGAGCACCGGGTTGGTAATCGACCGGTTCATAGTGCGTGTGGGCACGCAGTGGCGCCACACCTGCCTTGTTGGGCCCGGCGGCGTAGCCCTCATGAAGGATCGAGCAATAAGCCAGCAGCGCGACGCGAAGTCCTTTGCAGGCGATCATCGCCGGCTGACGCGCTTCGGCAAGATTGCGCCCACCGCCGATCGTCTGGATACCCCGGCCGCGCAGCAGGTCGATCGTGTCGAGCAGCGCCTCCGCGCCCCAATCCATCGCGTGATTGCTCGCTACCGAGGCGACATTAAACCCGCAATCCGTGAATACCGAGGCCATCGCCGGCGAGAGGCGACTGTGGCCGCCGCCGGAGTGGGGCTGCAGCACTCCCCGCTCCGAATAGACCCGTTCGACCTGGGCGAGGCGGATATCGGCGGTCGCTAGCGTCTCGCGCACGAGGCTGCCATAGCCCTCGATCGGGTCGTGGATCGGTCCGACATCGCCGCACCCCAGCAGCACCACCGCGTCCACCATGCGACCCTCCCATGCAGTCTTGCTAGAGTTTAGCGGCGGAATAGTTGCTCGACGAGCATGCCCCGCGCGCTCATGATTTCCCCAGCCGAAGGAGGTGCCTCGTCATGAGCCTCTCGCCGAGTGCCCGCCTGCAGGAGCTGATTCATCGCCACGACAAGGTGCTGGCGGTGCTGCACCCGCCGACAGCCGCGCATGCGCGGATCATGGAGCGGGCGGGATCCGAGGCGCTGTTTGTCGGCACCGGCGGCGTGGTCGGCGCCTATACCGGAATGGCCGATGTCGGCACCGCGACGCTCTCGGAATGCGTCGAGATTGCCGGCTGGATCGCCGACAGCGTCAAGATCCCGGTCATTATGGACGGCGATACCGGTCACGGTGGGATCATGGCGGTGCGCCGCATGGTGCGCGAGTGCATCCGCCACGGCATCGCTGGAGTGCGTATCGACGACCAACCAATCGAAGGCAAGCGCAAGACCCAGAGCGCCGGGGTCGAAGTGGTGCCACTCGACCTCGCTATCGCCCGCTACCGCGCCGCGGTCGATATGAAGAATGAGCTCGACCCCAACTTCGTGATCATGGCGCAGTGCTATGCGCGCGACGCCGCCAACGGCGGGTTCGATAATTCGCTGGCGCGGCTGAAGGCGTATCGCGAGGATGCCGGTGTCGATTGGGTGCAACTCGAGTCACCGCACTCGGTTGACGAGATCAGGGCGGCGCGCGCCGCCGTCGACGGCCCGTTCTCGTTCATGAAGGGGAAGCTCGGGCGCTATCTCGGGCTCGATGAGCATCTCGCGCTCGGGGTGACGATCGCCTGGTATCCGGGCTTTACCCATCACGTGACCTGGGCGGCGCTGTGGGATTTCATGAGCGCGTTTCAGACCGAGGGTGTCGCCGCCTGGGATGCCTTTGTCGAAGGCCGCAAGGATCGGCCGTACCCGATCCCGGAAATGCCGGATGACGGTGAGGGCGAGGCCAAACAACGCATGCTCGAAGAGCGCTACCTGTCGCCGGAAGCGCTGGCGAAATATCGGAGGAAATGATGGCGCGCGACGGCTACCGGATCTTCGACTCCGACACCCATGTCGGTCCCGATGCGGCGATCTTGTCCGGCTATCTGAGCGCCGCCGAGAAAGAGCGTCTCGCCCGCTGGGACCAATACCGCTCGGAGGGCCGGTTCGGCCACGTCACCTATACTAAGGGCCAGCGCCATTACCGTCGCCGGCTCGGCGACGCGAAGTCTGACGAAGCGCCGGCTGGCTACATGGCCGGATTTACCGGCGTCGCGCGCGAACGCGATCCGTCGCCCAAGGTCGATGCCGACCCGGCCGCTCGCATCGCCGACATGGATTACGAAGGGGTCGACGTCAATCTGACCCTGCCCTCGGGCTGGTTCGGCACCTTTACGTCAGGCGATGACGTCGCCCTCGAAAGCGCGATGTACCGCGCTTATCACCGGTGGATGGGCGATTATTGCGGCGCGTTCCCCCAACGGCTCGGCGGGATCGTCCTTGCGAGTGCCCGCGATATCGAGGGCTCCGTTGCTGAAATGCGTCATTGGGGCAAGTCGCGCTGGGCCTGGGGGGTGATGGTCTACGCCCCGGTCGGGGTGCCGCTCGATCATCCGAGCCTCGAACCGTTCTATGCCACGGCGGCCGAACTCGATCTCGCGGTGGTGCTGCACACCTTTACGGTGATGCCGCCCTATGCTCCGGGCGGGCTGGATACATGGGACAATTTATGGCTACAGCGTTCGGCGGCGCATCCGTGGTGCGGCATGCGCAATATGGCCTCGTTGATCGGCAGCGGTGTGATGGACCGCTACCCGAGCCTGCGCATCGGAACGCTCGAGGCCGGTCATGGTTGGCTACCGTTCTGGGTCAAGCGGCTCGACGAGCATGCCGAGACGATCAAGGCGGCGCTGCCGCCGCTGCGCCAGCGGCCGAGCGATTACGTCACCGGCGGGCGCTATTTCCAGAGCATCGAGATACCCGAAGGCGTGGCGCTGACCAACGCGGTTGCCGACCTGCTCGGCGACGATTTGCTGATGTACGCCTCCGACTACCCGCATGGCGAAAGCCACTTCCCGAAATCGGCCGGGATCGTCACCGGCTGGGACATGCCGGAGCCGCGCAAACGCAAGCTGCTGTGGGAAAATGCAACTAAAGCTTTACTCCCGCGCGGGGGTTGACTGAGCCTCTCGGGGATCCGTCTCAACGTCCCGGTAACGGCCGCTTTTCGGACACTAAGCAGTCATCGGTGGCTCGTGCGTCGGTCGACCGGTTTTGCCCCTTTTTCGGTCATTACTCGAGGATGCTGGGAGGGCTCAGGCGGCTGGATTTCGGCTGTCTCCGATTGGGTGGCCTAGTTGCCGCGTACAACTTCGGCCACAGGCTCAAAACCCTTAACCCTGATCATGGGCTTTGGTCGCGTGAGCATGAATTTCCCCGCCGCGTCAGTGCATAGTTACGGGCGCTCAGCTTTTTCCTCTCCCGTCCGCGCAAGGGTTCGTATGAGTTTTAGGACGTCGTTCTGGGCGGCTGGATCGAGCGCGTTAAAGTTGCGGATCAGTTTTGCGGTCACGTCAGTATTGGACACGGGTAGCGCAGCGATGTCCTCGCCAAAAAGGCGTCCAATGGGTACGTTAAGTGCGCGGGCCACCGCTACTAGCTGCCCCGCCGAAATGCGGCTGCGACCTACCTCATAGTGCATAACTTGTTGGATTGAAACGCCGAGCACTTCTGCGAGCTCGCGCCGAGTCCTCCCCAGCACTGCTCTGACCCAGCGCAGGCGCGCAGCAATCTCGCGGTCGTTGCTGCTAACCCGCGACCTGGGCATTTCTCTTCCTAGCCTTTGATGATTGGATAGCGAAACCCGGCACTATCACATAGGCCCTCATAACCGCGGCAAGTGCCCGCAAGTTGTGTTTCGCGTTTCCGTGTTGCCTTTCTGCAACAGACTTTTTGGTTACAGAGCCTATAATTTCCCATGTCGTAATGGAGGAACCTCTTGATGAAAAAGCTGGTGCTCGCTGGCGTGGCCTTCGGCGCGCTGATTGGTGTTGCGGCTTCGGTGACGCCCGCGCTGGCGGAAGACGCGCCGGGCACGCTCGTGCCGGGGCCCCAGCTGGCGCAGATGCCGCCGCCGATGATGACTAATTGGAACGGGTTCTATCTCGGTGCCAACTTCGGCATCGGATGGGGCACCGGCAACGGCACAACGAGCACCGGACTGTCGTCAGGCACCGTCAACGTGCATGGCCCCCTCGGCGGCGGCACGATCGGCTACAATTGGCAGCTCAACCCGAGTTGGGTGCTTGGCTTTGAAGGCGACATCGACGGCACCGGAATCAGTGGCTCTAACAATTGTCCACAAATCGGCGGCAATTGCCGCGGGAGTAACACCTGGCTCGGGACCGCCCGGTTGCGGTTGGGTTGGACGCCAATGGCCAGTCCCTGGCTTCTCTTTGTGACCGGCGGCGGGGTGTTTGGCGATATTAATGCCAGATACGCAGGAGGCGCCGTCACGAATTTCAACGCCAGCTCGACCAATGCCGGTTGGACGGTCGGCGCGGGCGCCGAATACATGGTTGCTCCGGCTTGGAGCCTCAAGCTCGAATATCGCTATATGGACCTCGGGAGCTTTACCGCTACTTGCGGAGTTCCGCCATGCCCCGTGGCTATAAAAGTGACTACCAACTTCAATAATGCCAACGCGATCCTCGCCGGTCTGAACTATCATTTTGGCGCCCCGCCTCCGCCGCCTCCGGCTCCGGTGGCGATGCCGGCGCCGCCCCCGGCGGCCCCGGTGGTGTTCATCGTGTTCTTCGATTGGGATAAGGACACGATCACGCCGGAAGGCATGGGGATCGTGCAGCAGGCGGCCAATGCCTACAAGTCGGGTGCTCCGGTGCAGATCCAGGTCACCGGCTACACTGACCGGTCGGGTTCGCCGGGCTACAACCAGCGGCTTTCCGAGCGGCGTGCGAACCGGGTTGCCAAGGCCCTGGCGGCTTTGGGCGTGCCGCCGGCGCAGATGGTGGTCACCGGTCGCGGCGAGAACGACAACCGGGTGCCGACGGCGGACGGCGTGCGCGAGCCGCAGAACCGCCGCGTCGAGATCGTCAAGCCGTAAGGCGCGGCCTCTCGATAGCCCAAAGCAAACAGGGCGGCCGGAAACGGCCGCCCTGTTCCGCGTGGGCGGCGAGCCGACGAATGTCCCTCTGTCCGCAGTTGGTCGACCCCGGCGAACGGCCGGTATCGGCGCTTCTGCGACACCCAGATTGGGCGCAACGAACGGCCGGTTCGAGGCCCATAACGGCCACTCGCTCCCGCCAACAACTACGGCCGGTGATGCCCGAGGCCGTGGAAAAACGCGGCATGCGACGTGGGCGCGGCGCTGTGTTTCTCACCGTGGCGGTCGAGACGGCGGTTGGTCGATCGGCGGCTTGCAGCTTAAGGCGATCAGGTTCTGATCGCCGCCATCAGCGGTCCCACACCGAAGATCGTGATCATTCGCTTGAGGTTGTAGGCCAGGACGTGGAGGCTCATCTCGGTTCGGACCTTGTCGAGGGTCCGGGTCAGGAAGTGAGTGGCACCCATCCAGGCCTTGAGGGTCCCAAACGGGTGTTCGACGGTCTGTCGTCACACACCCATGGCCTCGGGCATGCGGTCGAGCCGATCCTGCATGGCGTCAAGGACGCCTTCGTGTTTCCAGCGCTTGACCC